>JGI24159J19872_10004738_pt1 | contig 17412 bp, 10 predicted proteins | sample Ectturendosymbi4_FD_19872 | JGI IMG/M metagenome (IMG submission 19872) | reverse complement strand
AAAAAATCTTAGATCATTTTCGAAATTACGTTCGTATACAGAAGAAGCAAATCTTATAATTTGTAATGTGCAAGGCATTATCAGAAGAAATACCTCAAAGAATTGGACGACAATCTTTTGATAAGTGTAACCACTGTAAAATCTATTTGGTCTGGCTGACCCCGAAAATATGTGGAGCGAAGATAAATATTAGACCAAGGAAAAGAAGAACAAACCTGACTCTGGGGAAACGCAAGCTGGCAAATCCATGATCTTGAAAAAGCGAGCAACATTACGTGTATGGCACTAATTACCAAATAAACAACCCGTTGGCACAGCTGGAATTACGGCCGCGGACTCGGTCATAATAACAGTAACGACTTGAACCCAGCCTGTTATTGAACAATAGCCGGCTACCAAACGAGCGGCTTTCAGCTGCACAAACTTGGCAGTTGGTGCAGCTGGGTTTACACAGAACCGGTGCCGCACAGCGTCGATTGCCTGGCAAGTGTTTACAGGCTGGATCAAACGCTTATTATCGCCTGAACCCTTGTCAGGCGCTGCGATTGTGCATTTTGCTGAAAACAGGGACGCGCACATCAAGGTTAAGTGTCCCGCAAGTTAACGATTACCCTCCAGGCCTGTGAGGTGGAGGTTATCAACGCACATTGACAATCAATAGGCGAGTTCTAACTTTGTCATTCCTTTCTCGAAGCGGCACGCCCAAGAAATACAAATCTCTCATCAATCTTTAAATGTTCAGTGCCGTTAAGGTTTTGTTGATTTTTTTCCTGTAACTCCCTTCCCGGCGCCACAGAAAAGCTGTCTACGTTTTTTTCACATACGTAAACGAAAAATTCATTCCAAACAGCTGGCGTACAGATAAAACTTTATTGCGTTTTATGTCTGACATAATGCCATTTACTACATGGGTTGTTTATGAAAGCAACTTATCAAACCAATCCATGCATAATTGAGAGCAACGACGCGGTTTACGAGGCAATTTTCATCCCTTTCAATCGCCCTCCATTTGACAAGGCCTCGCGATAATTCCCCGTCATGGCCTGCCAAAAAAGCGCGGTGCAGATGGGCATGGACAACTTCCCTGCTCAATAAACAAGCCAGTGTCTTTCAGAGCGCCTGTGCATACAGCGGTGTTGATTTTAACCCGCGAAGATGTTTTGGCACGTGTGGCAAGCAGATGCGCCATTCGTCTCATCTTCACTCTTAACTCGGGTTCATGCAGCTGCAACCAAAACATAAGGTTAGGGTCTGGCATCTTTTCAAAACATTGTGCTTTCTTCGCAAGAACGATTGATACGGACGCTCGCTATGTTGTCTCCTTCGACGATCTTGAATGCTGGAAAGATCAGTGAAAACCAAAACACAAGAGATGGTAAGATACGAAGGAAATTGCCTTGGTGCAATCAAAAAGGTTGAAAATCGGACAACATTTTGCGAAGATTTCTAAATGTTTCTTTTATTGTTTGAATTCGTGGAGATGTACTTTAGCACTTGCATGCTAGAAATTTGTGCAAAATTTTGGATCAAACTTTTTAAGTCACGCGAATATTTTCTTTTGTTTAAAATATAGTTAAATGCTGAAAGCACTGTTTTAATAATTTTTTGATCAGGATTTTTTTTCAAAAACTGCAAAAAATTGGGCCAAGTCTGTTTGCTTTGCCAAACAAATTTGTTCCCCATTGACTAGTTGAACGGGGTACAGCAGTTCTTGCAGGGCAATGCAAAACTCGCTAACCTTCTCAGTTCCTTCCAGATATGGAAGTAGTGGGCTACATGTTGCAAAAAGATACTGGAAGCATGCCATCTTTGCAATTAGGAGATAACGTATAGTAAGAATAGGCATCAAAATGTCCCACTGCAGCTCCATTTCGACACTGCACCCAGTTGATCCACTACGGCATTTGTCTATTTAGGATTGGCACTTTCAACCAATGCCGTAACCATTCCAAGATTTTGGGAGGGCCAAAAAATTTGGTGGGGCCAAAATGTTTGATTTAGGCGAGCAACAGTATTTAATCACAGACGACAGATCAGGTGACGTCGAACGCATCCATCTTCATCTTTCAGGCTTACACGATTGATTTCCAGCTTTCACATTTTCATCCCAAACATTACTGAAAGGATTTTTCTGTGGCATGCTGTCACCCATTTCTTATAACGTGATGGTCAGTTTTGCATTTTTTTTGTCTTTGTGCGTCATACTGCTCACTGTTTCTTGTTATTGGAAGTTACATGTTACATGTGGTTAAAAACATTGCCCTGAGGAAGCCCACTTGAATAGGTGGGCGAAACGTCGGCAAAAATACAAAAATAATCGCCAGAAGTTCGAATTTATCTGCTTTATGTGAAACCTGCTGGCAGATGCTACGAAACAACATGAGTAGCAAAAAGAACAGCATTATTGAAAGGGTGCGTCGCTGTTGCAGGAGGCGGATACATTTTGGAATGACAAACGTGTGTGATTCTGTCTGCATTGAATAAACACCGCTTGCTTTTTTTCCGAAAGCGAGCCTGAGGTCGTGGACCAAAATGTGGATTGGTCTTTTCACTACTCGTCAACGCCACAGGCGCCTTGTAGCAGGTGTGACTGAATGCGAATTAGAACGCATTCGCTTTAGCAGCTCGTTCAGGTATCAACTATAATTAATCTCTTACGCAAGCAAGCGTATACAGTGGCAGTAGCGCATCCTCTGAACTGGTCGCAAGCTTTCGAACCCGCTTTAGACACAAAAAGCGGTCCGAACCCAAACGTTAAATGAAAACTGCGTTTGTTTCGCCACGCATGACTGAACAAAGCCGAAAAAGACAAGGCGACAGAAAGATCAATTTTCCCTTCAGCAGTCAAAGTATGCGAAAAACTATGCAACACTTCACAAAAAAACTGTTTCGAGATATTTGAAATTGTTTAAAAAAAATCGAGAGCAAGCGCAACATCGTAATTTTTGCCAGTTTTCGACCCCTGCGCGAAGCACTAATCTACCCTATGGCTGGTTTCGAAATCGCTAGGCCGAAATCAGTAGACGTTGGACTAAATATTTTTCAAGATGTTCTAACTTTGAAGCAGATGACGAGCTATTTTCATTTCGGTTGTGAGATATGCACACCAATACGTTTGTTAGGGTAAAAACTGCAAGACGTCGAGCAAACCGTTTTTACCCTTTGAAATACCTGTGCTGCTTTTGACAACTGGGTGATAATCTCTCTCAACCGCAGTCCAGGTTCTTTCAGACTTCAGTCAACGAAAACGTTAAGTATAGGTCGGTTGCCAGCGGACGAAACTTTGATGGTATGAGAAAGATGAACTACGCGTGTAACCCCACCACGCGAATCTGTGTATTTAATCTCATACCAGTGACAAACATCGTCAATCTAAAGAGTCAGCCACTTTCAGTAGTGCTGTAGTTCTGCTCACAAGCAGGGTCGCTGTACTCCCGGCCTAGCGGACAAGCGTTCTTTTCTGACCATTGCTTTGATAACAACATAAAACGCATATTTTTCACGGGGGTCACTTTCCACGCGGATTGCGACGCGTCTGTTAGAAGATGTGTGGTTATCCACAGGAAGAACGCGACTGCTTTATGTTTTTTCATTTCATGTGCATCGAAATCATGATTATGATAGGTCTCGATCTGAGACTAGATCTCAACAAACGTGGAATTTTACAAATTCCATTGTTTTTCACAACACGAGTTTAACGACAATTTGAAGGCTCTATAGTTGAACTCTTTCGAAAGACAGACTACGTTAATCTTTTCCTCAAAAACAACAAAACACGTTCGAATTATTATTTTGCTTCAACAACCTTGAGCAAAGTTTGTTTTTTACTTTTCTCTTTTCGAAATCTTATGTTGCATGTAATACTGTCAGCAAGTCATAGTAAAGACTGCAGGTAAAACTCTGGAAAGTTGTTTTTAAGGTTACGTGAAAAGTCAACTTTTTAAGCTATTAAGCCTATGTTTTGCTTGCTGCTTTTTATTTATTGCTCTTCGGGTAAAAAGTGTTTTTGCAGAAACACCTGGCTAGATCCCATCAGACCTGTCGCCTCGAAGATGCTGCAAAGACCAGGCCGCTCCAAATATAATCAAACCCCCTTAAAAAAGTTTTAGGCCAAATGAGACTTTTTAGTTCGCGAATGAATCCTCACCCAAAAATGCTCCAAGCTGCATGGGGACCACAACCTGGGCTCCGCGTAGGTGAAGTAAGGGGTCCGCGAGTTATAGCCTGCTGTCATATGTCAACAAAGCTTGACAAAATTTTTGTATCAGGTATGGAAACAATTGCACGACAAGAATGCTGTCTGTGCGCTGATTGCGAATCTGATATCAGAATTTTCTCATCAAGTCAGAAACTAAAGAAATTTGCGGCTTGGGGTACGCGAGAAAAATTAATGCACTCAGGGCTCCACAAGTAGGGAAAGATCGGGAACCACTGTAACCTTATCTCGATGAAGTTCAAATACCGTCCTGTTTGAACCCGATTTGAATGGCAACAGGTTCAAGATCAGGTAGTTCCCCCGAGGTAAGAATGATGAAGACAACCCAGCGGAGGAAGAAGACAGACAGATTAGAGGAGAGGAAATCCGACTTGCTGGCGTATGCAGGTGCGCGATAGCAAGTCAGCGCTGTTTACATTTTATTTTACAACACAGACTACTTAATTTAGACCACTAAATTTTCGAAAGTCCTTTATTGCTTTATTGGTACGTTTTCAAATTGGAACAGTAAAACGTAAATACTGTCGTCCGTTCCAGCCGTCTGTGCCAAGGCTTGTTTCATTCTAAAAATATGCCATGGAGCCACAATTACCACTATGCATCTGTAAACACGGCTGTAAAAGAGCAATCGAACCTATTTAAGGTCGCGATGTTGTGCTTTTTAATTGGCTCGGGAAGATGCGAAAGTTAAGTCAGTTCACGCCTGTGCACCTGGTCGAATCCCGTGACAATGATTTTGATCAGCAGCGCTGCGCAGCTGCAATACGCCATTGGTGGGCGCAGTCAGCGGGAGCGCGATTTGTTGATTCGTGGAAGTAGCGACGTTTTCTTGCTTGCAGTGACTTTGCAGCAACTTGCCTACAACTGATCGAAACAAGCGCCAAAGAAGCGTTGTAGCAAGCGCACGATTGCGCGAAGTCGGATTCACTCCGGTTACCGTGGCACCGGGACGAGTTAGTATACCGTCAGTGGCGCAGATTTATAGTGTGTGTACACTGCTGAGAAACAACCTAAAATGCAAAGCAAGAGACGACACTAACTAAAATGTTTAAGTATGACAAGGTATTTCCTGTGAAGTGCATTCAGGTTTTGCAAACTTCACTGCAAGTCAGCATTTTTCGTAAACATTAAACGACGCTATGCGAAAAGGTGTTTCCCATAAACCGTTGGAACCTCCTAGAGCAGTGGTTCTCAACCATTCTAACTCCGGGGACCCCCATTTCTAAAAATATTGCCCTGGGCACCACTCGTCTGCGGTTATGTCATTCGTCAAAGTGGTTGTTGTTGTTGTTGTTTGTGCATCTGGGGTTGAAATAAAACACTTCGTCATTTTTCCCTGGGGACCCAGATTTAAGGACCACTGTCCTGGAAGGATGGTTTCCAAACACTAAAAAAAACTCGGAGCTTGACAAGGTTGGGAAAACGTCGTCAAATATGACAAGCACGATGAGAAGTTAGACATTAAACAACAAGAAAGTGACCGTTGTCGTCATTAAAAGCGCTTCAAATGAAAATGAACAATCTTCGTAGTTTATTTGTAGTGATTTTTTCAACAAGAGTTTGAGAATTATTCTTCGATCAATCGCGTCAACAACGGCGCTCATCCCTTGCGTCAATGAGGAGACTATCCAGCAATGGACTCCAACCACAAAAGTAACTGCGGAACAAAGCTTACCAAGGAAATCGATCGACTGTGGATACGAACGTGAGTCTGACCGCCTGAACCGCAAACAGAAACACAACCACACTAAGGAGTCCCAAATTTCAGTAGTGTGAGAAAACACACAAAGCATAGAAAAAACACCTGAAATGCCTTATTTCTAACAATTCACCGGAAAAAGAAACTCATGTTGATTTTAGCAAATGTTGGCTTTTGTTGAGGAAGCCGAAATTAGTGCTTTTACACTCAAAAGAGAATCTAGACGGCTTGTCAACATTTTATCATCACTCCTCAGATTCTATGTGAAAACGTTTTGATTCGTAGTATACTGAGTTGTGCGCATCGTGCCCTAGTGAACCGGAAGAACTTGCAACAACCTTTGCCACAGTAATAGTAACGGTTTATGGTTTCATGTGACTCAGCCAACAAGCAGAAGCACCACAAAAAGCCATCGCCCTAAACAAACCAACCATTAGTGAACATTAGAGCAAATGAAAATACAATGGCATAACAGCTGATCAGTGTAAATAAAGAGTGGTGCTGTGCCATATAGGATTGGTGGACGACCATGGCGGTCATCTACTCAACCAATCCTGTTTATCACTTTCAGTGCCACAGAGATCGAGTGTAACAAAAACTGAATCGTGCTGATCATAAAAAGCGGTAAATACGTTGCGATCCTGCTTCACTTCGGAAATAAAGTTCACCGAAGAAACTAAGCGAGTAAAATGCGGTTCTGTATCCGCTGGCGCTGACACAGCGGCAGCTTCGGCGATTCTTTTCCAAGTCTCGCAACGGATGTCGTGCGGTGTGAATGCTATTTCGGCATGGACGTTCGCGCGGCATGGGCGATGGAAGATCGTCAGGTGTAAGTCTAACTTCATCCGGCAAGTGGGTTAATACATTTTTTTAAGTTGCTTCCGTCGACACAGTCCATTGTGACGAAATATTTTCTGTTTAGTTTGAACAAACATCTCTTGAAAGACGTTGTCCGAATTTAACTGGGATGCTATACGTGTTGATATCCAAGTTACTGGTTGGAAGGGCACCTCAACACCTTATGCAATTTCACCTTAGGCAAATGTTACGAGCGGAACGAGCCAAAACGTTCTTACTACTCAACCATTCTCAAACGTAAAGCAACGACAACACACATAAAGCTCTCTTTTGCCTCTGAATAAAAAGTAACATCAAACGTCGTATCAACGATTTTGTTGGCAGGTAAACAAGCATCAGACTGCAAGAACAAACTTACAAAGGTGAATTTTGCGCAGTCATATCAGATTACCAAGGCTGCAGTTTACCAAGCAACTACCCACACTAAATTCATGACCTCACAAAGGTGAAAGGAAAACAGCCTTAAGCTGAGTCTGTTTTTGAGCTGAGTGAAAAACTGTGCTCGATTCAAAATCAAAGCATGTAAGAAAAGTTTGTTCGAAAATTACGAAAATACAATAACTAATCAATGTATATTCTTTTGAGAGCAACCTCTGTTCAAAATGCACAGAATCGTTTCTTTAAACGCCATTGCCTGTGCTTTAGAAAGCGACGTGTGGTCTTCATAGACGTCGCGAGCAACAATGTCTACCATATCACCTGTATTCTGACCCTAGCTATCAGGTCAGCAAATGAGACACGAAACTTTAATTGCTGACTTCCCCCAAAAGTGCTTATCAGGTAATGACCGCCAGGTGCGTTTTTTACAAGCTAAAAACAAGACACCCCTGCACTTTCAGGGCAGAGGTTGCACAATGCACAAAGAAGCTGTTCAAACGAGGAAGGGGAAGCTTTTATTGGCACTGATTGCGGTCTACCGAGAATGTGGTGACGCCCATCAATGTCTTCAACGCAGTATGCAGTTGCACTTTTTTCCCTTCACACAAAAGTGTAGCCCCAGCAGTTATGGGTTCTACAACGAAGTCAATTTCGCAGAAGAGTTGTGCGGCAACAACTGCAGCTAGAGCAGATGGCAACTGTGATACTGCCAACACCGTGAAAATTAATAAATCTGCTCACCGTAAAGATTGTATTGCACACGAACATTTCATTCAGGAGTTTCTTGTTATGAAGTGAAACTTTGAAGAAAAAACATTGATCATTTATGTATCAAACATATAACTTTGACAAGGGTAAGGTGAATTTTACCTTTGTTTCCACTCTGCGTCCAGGCACAAGATGACCAGGGAGGTACAGTATGGTGATGTAAGACAAGCCACTGACTTTCTGTGGATTCCAAAGCAAGCCAGTATAGGGATCCAGAGCCTACTAGCCTAATAATGTCAAATTATAGTGAAACTGTAGATAATTTTGTAATCGACCTGCCTTGAGGCCGGTTCCTGTTTGATATTCATCCTGTTTTGATGCTTTGGCGTGATAAGATTTTTCGATGTTGCAGCCTGCACTGCTCTTTTGTTTACACTCGGATCTAGCCTCCCCATGCCGGTGTCCCCGCACTGGGGGGGACCTTCGCATCCTGTAAGCATAACATTTTGTTGAAAGCTTNCAAAGCGTTCACAGCTTTTATAAAACTTTTGAATTGCTTTAAGGTGTTGTTAATTTCAAGCTTTTCACAAGTGCCTGCGAGAAGTTGATGACCTTTGCACGAGGTTCTCCTTGTGACTTCTTGAGTGGAGGACGCATCATTTCAGTGACGTACGCAGAAAATTTTCATGGGGGGATTTCATTCAGTGGCATAAGGTGGTCATTTGTATTTGGTGTGCGCTGTTTGTAACGTCACAATTCGACGTCATATTCATGTTTCCAAACCAACGTTCTCGCAAAGTGTGTTGACATAATAGGCATATTATTCTACACGCACACCCCTTATTTTATGTGTGATTGCACTGAATATAAACTATCAGCGCTACAAGCTAGGATATCGGAGGAAAATAAACTCAACGCTACGACACAGCAGTTGATAATTGCAAAAATATCAGGCTGCGTGTTAAAACAGGGTAGTAAAACACATTCATCACTGCGTCAGAGCAACAATTTACAACGGCAAAATGAGGCAGCGCTGACGCTTTGTCGAATACGAGCAGTGGAGCATAGAAAGTGTGCCGCTGGACTGGCTGGCGCGCATTCCGGTTTGCAAGATCGAATCTTGCTGAACTGAACAAGAATTGAGAATGCACATAAAGTACGCCAGAAAACATTAAGTTTTTTGTTATGAAGGCCAGCAAACTTTTAGTTTTCCTTTTTCCCTGCTGAGACATATTATCAAATGTCTGAATGCTTCTATGTTAAAAACTGCTGTTTTTCAGCTCGTGCAACAGATCTATCATGCTACAGAAATTGGTAATATAGTCAATGCGGTCAGCGCTTGCGCTGATCAGCCTGTAGCAGACAAAATAAAGACGATTGTTTCGGATAAAGTGAACTATCGCGGAACACAATCTTAAACATGCGTAGTGGACGAAAGGTCTGCAAAAAGTGGTCAGATGGTTTCTGGACACGGACGATAATCCAGATTCCCACCAAAACCTTATTATTACTTTTTGGCCAACTTACAATGTTCCTTGAAATTTGCATGCAAATTTTTTCCTTGGTATTTGCATTAAGTCGACAAATTAACAAGGTAAAAGTATACGAAAACAATTAATCTCCTTTGCGAAGGTAATAAAGTTTTTGTAAAATATCAAGCTCAGAGGGCACTAACCCCAACCCTCCTTGCGTACTCCCTTTGCATCTTTTTACCAGTTTTCACCGCTTACGCTATAAGTGAGCCGTCTGCGAGATAGTAAGAGAATACATGTCAGCAGCTATCACGGTTTTCTTCGCTGCTTGCTCCCTCCCACAATTGTTTGTTTTCACCCACCAACGTTTATATATTAAACAAATAAGGTTCGTGATAATTCGGTAGATAAAAAAATTGCAACAATGTGCATTTTCAACATGGTTTATTCGCAAATTTCAATGGGAAACACGTCATAGGCGGATTTTGGCACAGAAACAAAACTGATCATGAAATTTTTTTCTTGGCACAAAGTAGTTATAGGAAAAACATTTGTACTTTCAAAGAATTTTTCAATGAAAATGCATTTTTTGAAATATAAAAATATATCTTGAAAAAACGTTTTACAATGATTTTTTTTAATATAACAAAATTTTGCACTTCTGAAGTGGGCCACCTTGCATAAACATAAACATTGCATTTTGTAGCGTCATCACTTCCACGCGCCGAGCGCTAGGCTTTTAAGCACACATCGCAATGAACCATCTTAATACAACAAAAATCACAACACCAAACGACGCCATACTGCTGGGGAGTCGTAAACCAAAGTACAGTTGTCCACATCTTATAATAATTATGAAAATGAAATTTTGCAGCTCACACAGTGCAAATGTTTACACTTCACGTCTACCTGTAATTTGTAGGCTCCCGCTTAGAAATGCAGTCGAAAGTTTCAAATCTTCTGAAAGATTGTTGTAAAAAGGCGTGTTCAGAAAGTGAATTGTAATGATGACAACGACAGGAATGTTTAACTGGTAGTCATCATTGCAAAAATGTCAGGGGTTGCGGTTTGAAAAGCCATGAACACGTTTCGTGTTTGGATGACTCTTGACGTCATAAAAGACACTCGCGTTGTGGTGAGGGTAGGCGAGACATTTTGTGTGGGTGGCACTGTACTAACTTTAAAGTGAAGTTTTTGTTCTACGAAATACCATGAACGAAAGGCTGCATATGTGGATTTTGGTTTTATGATTCGCACTACGGCCATTCATCACCGTCAGCATTGCTTCAGAACGCCGTGTACNTAACACAGGGATTCTTTTGCCTCTAATGAAAGGATACTTACAACGTTTGTGTGTTTATTACTGCGTCCCCTTTCTTCTAGGANTTTGTGTGGATTATGCATGCCAAAGATTTCTGGCACGTTTTTAGACAAAGCGTCATGGGGTGCTTATTGCGTAACGCATTTTGACTTCGCATTGCTAAACAATTAATGGAGGGCTACGAATTGTAGGTGNATAGGTTCACGGACACTTCATACCAGTGGCGTAGCCAGCCCAGAAATTTGTGGGGGGCAAAAAATTGGGGGGGGCAAAATGTTTGATTTTAGGCGAATAACACTATTTTGTTTGGAAAAATACCTCTCAAAGCACAAAATGACTATATTTTCTAAAAATTTGGGGGGGGCATGGCCCCNTTTTCCTCCCCTGGCTACGCCTACTGAAAACCACCACTTACAAAAGTCATCGACAGTTGACTTCACTGCTCGGTTTTACGGGGCAGCAAGACACAGTGTCAAAATGTTAGCACGTTTTTTGTTAACGCATTTAAGCCTTCTTTTTATATAAGTTGGAGTATGTGTCAAATATTGTCGAACACATCTTTTGATATATCACAATCTATATTTAAATGAAAATTGAAATAAATAGCAAGGACATAACAAGCCTATGGTTTTTTGACGTGATCCTTTTGGACCAAATGTTTATTATCGTATAGCGGGGCTGTTTTTGCAAAAAAGGAATCCGGTTACAGATGAGTTGACTTAGTTTAGAGGCTTATTTTGACCAAATCTATGGCGTTTGTTATCATTCATTCCCTTCCGCTATAACATGTAGCACGTTTTATTGGCATTGTCTTTCTTCACCATTTGTTGTTTTGGGAAATGTTTAAGGAATGACAATTGTTCTTTAACTTCGTTTCATGAACGAAATAACGTGTGCAAATACAACACAACACACACGCCGTAACGTGTGAGATGCAAGCTTCATAACGTGTGCAGATGCACATTTCATAACCTGTGCAGATGCACCACAACACACACACGGAATCAAGTGCGCAAGGCCTGCAACGGTAACCTACGTTAACGAGCACGACGAACAACGTCGACGTTCAAATAATAATCATGCGCAGAACGCATCACAAGTCAAAACCGACGATGTGTTGACTTTTTCTAATGTCAGGCCCAAGTTGCTACCTGCAGTCACTGAAACAGCGCTTTAAAGCGAAGCCGTCTCTGGATGCACCTGTGTTTTGGCAATGACAGCGTGGGTGAGCCGGTATGGCACCGCCGAGAAATTAACGACCAGATTTTTTGAGCTGTACCGTCAGCACAGGTGCGATCCAGGCGCCGCGATGTCTGCCGACGAGGGAGCGGACTTTTACAATCTCCAACTACACCACGCTGCCCGGTGTGAGCTGTTGCGCGCGTTCGTTTCTCACCGGAGCGCGCACTCCTTTGTTTCTCTATTCTCCAACACGTCTCTCCTCCTGCTGCTCTCGCGTCGCGCCCTCGCCACTTCGCCTTGACCGTCCGTAACCCAAGCCGCCCGCCAGTGTCAAAAGTTGATGCTGCGCACAAAAAGCAAGGACGTAATCCAGAAAAGCGACGCTGTGTTTTTGCCGCAAATTTGGTCGCGGGTGGCCTTTGACAATCTCTCACCGACAAGAAACTGCTACTCCACCTTCGGGGTCGCAACTTCTCCAACGGCACGCGAATCATTTGATCGGACAAGGGCTTGGGCGAAAGATAAGTCGTCTTCAAGATCATTGACTCAAGAGGCCCGGAAATAGGGTCGAAGCAGCTAAGTGATTATCGATGGAAAATGCTCAAGGCGCACCTTCGGCGGTAAACAATTGTGTATAGGTTGCGGTGACTGCTCGTGTTTTCCATCTGTCAGGTCAGAATTACTTTTGATCGGGCCCGTACCGAGAAACAGCAAAGAGTCGACTGATGATGGTGCCAGGTGAAATTAAATCCAAGGCCTTTGTTGGCGGCGGACGGCAACGGGCACCGGCCATTTCGTCAAACGTTGCTTCCCGGTAACTCCAGGTTCAGTGATTAACATTTATTTTTTATTTTTTTGTTTCAACCCTTTGCTTTTCTTTCAAATCTACATACATCTGCACGTGTGACGTCGAAACGATTGAAATAGCTGTCAGAAACACATTTCACCTTGCTTTTGTGCATAACTTAGGATATCTAAAATCTGTAATCAAGAAACGTGATGGAAAAAACTGCGGTTAACCAATGTGTAAAAACTACTCGAGTTCAACATCATCTGCTGCATTCAACCGCGAAGTAGTAAACCAAACCAATCGGAAGTTCTACAGTTACGTGGAAGTGTTGTTAGCAGCAAAAACCCGTACCCATTTTGCGTAGACAAGATTAATCATACTGCAAAAGATAATGGCAAAATGTTTTACCCGATACATTCATCATTCCTTGTGTTGGTATTGTCTCGCGCTGGACCGACCATAACATTGTTGGTAAAGTATTGAACCAAGATTGAACCCACTTGCAAGCAACTTTTTGCTTACGATCTGTGCTTATCTACATCTGCTCGTTATTGGCTGTTTTCTCAAACGCCTTATTTGCCAAAATCAGTGTTTCGCACCGAGATGTGTTTACGCCAAGCAGCCACTGACCGTCATGAAAAAGTTCTTACGGCTTATATTTCGAGATGTGCTCCATTTATCAGCTGCTTGATAAATCTATACCGTGGAAGTCCACACAGGTGTAAAAAGGCAACAAGGAAACAACGTGGATTCGAGTTGCATCAAAAAAGATTTCGATTTTCTGTAAAATACGCATTGTCACTGCATATATTCCAAGTTATATCAATAAAGATTACGAAAAGACAATTTAAAGCAAGTTGCCAGGAATACCTAATTTTGTTGATAGTAGACTTTTGTTGAGTTCATTTATAAGGCACTTTGCCTACAGAGAAGATTATCCATAATTTCATGCGTTGCATCTTTCATCCTGAAACGTATGCGCTTTGTTCCGACCTTACCAACGCAAATGCTTTCAACACCTTAAAACTTGCAGCACAGTGCACGTCAAAAACCTTGCTGTAACCAAACTGGAGTGATCGATTTTCAGTAAAGCTGGAATGTTTATACATCGCATTGTATCTGCATTTAGCGCGTTTTTTAAGTATGAGTTTTTGACAAAAGTTTACAAATTTTGAAAGTAAAATTTTGTACTTCAACTTCAACGTTTGAAAGAGGAAGTAAGGGCTTTCTGTACATTTCAAGATCTTTGACATGCTCGATTTCGCAACTAAAGCATTTGCTTGCACTGAGAAAGTGCCATTTCCAAATTTATACAACTGTGGCATAGTGGGAGTGCGTAGCCACTAAGTGAAAACTGTGGTCAAAACAAGCATTGACTACAAACATTGCCAAATGTTTCGATGTAAAAAATGTATTTTAAACATTTGTAAAAGACTTGCGCTACACAACCTCTGCAGGTCAGCATACAAACTGCTCGGTAACTTCGACTAATAATGCATGCTTTAAGTTTGAACGTTTTGGTTGTTGATCTAATACGTTTCTGTAAAATGTAACCGGAGCCAATTCACCTGATCTATTTTCAAGATTAAGCATTTTTAGCTGCGTCGTGCTGACCAGTGACGGCGCAAATTTACATGGAAGCGACATCACTAGTGTTGATAACTACATTTACAAGTGCAGAAAATACTGCAGGTGGTGCAGAAGAATAATAATGTTAGCCAGACGAGAGAAAAGCACCGCAGAGGCCGCGCTCCTGAGCAGTCCAATGGTTTGGTCTCTTAGTTTATCCCACAGTGAGCTCTGTCTATTTCTGATAAGCGGATAGCATTTATTTACATCTTTGCGTCAGATGTAACGATGACGTAAGGATCCACTGTGACGAAAAAACAGGAACACTTAGATTCGAGGACATTTTAAAGCGTGCTGCTATATTAAGATAACAGCTTTGCTGACGTCAACACACTGGACACCACAAGCATCCCGGAAGCAGAGTGGAAAGTATTCTCGAAGTTCGTGTGTCTCAAGACAACGCCGCATTTGGATCAGCTGCTGTATGCAACTATAAGGATGAAAGCTACGTTATTGCTAAATAAACCGAATCTCGTGAGCTTCATGCCCTTCTTTCATGCTTTATACGCTGATTTTCATGCCATGAATAGTGATATCTGTTACAATAGTTGGTCATCTCTGCTTGCTTGTCATATTCCCAGACTCATATTCCCAGACGCAGACCCGTAACCAGCTTGGGACACCAGGGGGGGCGAAGAGTTTTCTGAGAGTGGCGCAAATTTTTTAAAATGTGTCCTCTACTTTTTCAAACTATGTCAAAATTATTTTTCCAGGGAGGCGAAAAATTTTCTAAGGGGGCTTCGCCCCCTTTATTACGGGCCTGCTTTTGCTACTTTTCAATTTTCCAGATCGTGCGGCATGCATAGGCGCAGCAAGAGAAAGGGGTGACTGGAGATGGGCCCACTCCTGTTTGTAAGGCCAATGTATCCAAATGCTGATGATATTTGGGTTCGAAAAAGTCGATGTTTTGTTTTCGCTTGACTTTCCTTCACAACGAAAAATTACTGCTGCTGAACTCAAGTTTTGAGCGCAAACGTTTGCCGCCTTATCACCCACGGAAAAATCATGTTTAAGTCGTGCGCAGCGTGTAACTTTGATCATGCCAATACTTATACACGCCATGTCCTCATATCTTATGTCCAGCCGCTCGGGCATCAAATCACGATAAATCGAGAAATTGTGATTTTTAAACCGATCGAAAAAGATTGAAAACCGCGATAAAACAAGTCATGGCTAAAACGAGAAAAATTCTCGTGGAATGGCAATACCGTGTGGAAATTCGTATGTGAAGTAAAATAAACCAGCCGTTTTTATAAAATATGGAATATTAGAGTTTTTGGCGTAAAGGTCAGTGTGCTGCTCACGTATAGGCATCTCCTTTACTCATCGAAAATTATTTGGCAGCATTTTCAAGGTACAGAAAAAAAAAGTTTAGTCACAACAACAGCGTCTTGCTCGCAAAACAGTTTGTCTGAGGCCTCATTTTGTCCGTAAGACATCATCAGTGAGAAAATAACATGCAGTGAAGACCACACACCTTCGCCTGAACAGAACCATTTGGAAAGAAATACACGCAGCGCTGAATCTTTTTCTATACAGCAGTTGCAAGAGATCAGTATAAACAACCACCGCATGTGTGCAGTTGTAAGGAGAAACGGGACAGGGTCTATCAGCACCCTAGAAGGAATTGATTTTTCATTCTTTTCTTTACCATGCAACCATTGGAGTGCGGTTGTCTGACCACGGGTGTCAGATAACATGTCAGGAGTGCGAGATGATCAAGCTACGTAGCGCAGGCTTACCAGACTACGTTATAAGAAAATTAGACTACGGTTAAAAATGGCTCTGTAAAACGTTATATCGGTCTTAAAGGAATAGAGTCCTTGAACTACAACGCGTTGCTGCTTAGTAAAGAAACTTAAGCCTTGAAGCAAAGTATTGTAAAAAACGCGAAATTATTCAGTAGTCCAAGGGGTTGAGGTTAGAACAGATTATTAACTGTTGCTGTGGAAGTTTGGTGTACCAACTTGCACTCAGTTCTTATTGTGCTACTGGAACAGTGCAGTGATGTCGTAAATCATCTTAACCCCGTTAGCACCTTGAAAAAACAAACTTTCGTGAAGGCCATAATTTGCAGTAAAAGTACCAAAAAGAGCAAAACGGAAAGCTTTTTTGCCTGAAGAGTTTTTGTTTGGTACTTCAGCAACCTTTGAACAAAAGTAATTTTACTGAAAAAATGGCCAACAAAACTGATCAAAACTAATGAAATTGTCAGATTTGTCATGCAAGTGCTTCATATGTCGTGGATAAAGCTTTTTTTTCAAAATAGACAAGCTCCCGGTCTGGCCCTTTCCTGCTAGAATCAACGCCTGGCCGAATCCGGCTAATCTGCGCTGAGGCACCTCTGCGCGAGAATGCCATGTTTGTTTGTTCGGCTATTTTGCTACAATGATTGTGCACGCTACAAACTGCAAAATTAAGATCTTCATTGCAGTGATCGAATATTATCTACACAGCATAAAAGTATATATGTATGTATCTTTGTAATAAAAGAAGTAGAGTTTAAAATTGTCTTCATTTCTCATTCGTTCTGCGGACTTAGAAAACCCAGCTTTACTTAACAATAGTGAGAACACAAATTAGAATGAACACCACTCGTGCGTGATCACGTTTTCCTCGCCACGTCCAAAACAAAGTGCTAGAAGGATTTTGCTGGGATTGCCAAATACAAGCACTTTGCTTTGCTGCAGACTTGTGTGGCCGATTAAAAGCTTCCAGTCACAAGCACACATGCGAGATTCTTAAGCCTACGTGATGATCTACCGACACGTTAAAGTTACTGATGTAATTCACTGAAGCAAAGCAATTGTAGACTCACAAGGACTACTTTCGCATTGCTGCGCCCACCGCTTGATTGGCAAAAAGTTTTCCTAGGTATTTTATCGCTGCAAACAGTGGTGTTGAAACTAATGAGAGAGGGAAAAACGATGTATAGTTATGAACAGCTTTAATGCCCAGTACATCATGTTGCAGAAAGGGTGACGCAGCTGTCTTGACTGAAGAAGGCAATCACTGAGTTCGTAATTTTCCCTTCATGTCTTTTTGCTTGCACTTGATCACTTGATCTTCACACAAACGGCAAACACCCAAGTAAGGATGCAAATCCAAACTGACTATGGCAGCACGATTCTGTTGTTTCGTCTGTTTTGTGTTTAAATG
>JGI24159J19872_10004737_pt1 | contig 17414 bp, 11 predicted proteins | sample Ectturendosymbi4_FD_19872 | JGI IMG/M metagenome (IMG submission 19872) | reverse complement strand
GAATGTTGCTCTGTGCATGCGCATATGGCGTGAAGTCAGAAATTTCGCAAGTCAGAAATTTCGCTTGACACCGGTGATTCAGCCTCCAACGCTGTTGAAAAACGTTCTGTTTTGTGTGTTTTTATTAACCCCAGCGTTGTGCAGAATGTGTGTGCTTGTACTGTGGACTTGTGTCTGCGGACAAACATACATTATTATTATATGTGACCGTTTGCGAAAAAATTGTGCCACGGTTGAATAAGCACGATGACGTCATCGAATGAAATTTCATGAAAAATGCCCCCCCCCCGAAATGAAGAGCTGGTTGCGCCCCTGCAGCACAGTGTGACTGACTACAATTGCTAGCAGCAGCTAGCAATTGTAGCTAGCTGTTCAGCAGCAAGTGGCTACTGACCTGCGTTCGCAAACACGTGCTCGGTGATGATGTGCATTGCCTGCAAAGCGAACTACTGTACATGCACAATAGACTATCACAATAATAGCTTGCGATAAGCATCGTTTAGGTTCATTTCCATGGCGGGTTACTCGCTGTGTTCCCGACGTCACAGCATGTGATTTCGCAAATCCGTCTGGGGATTGCGCTGCTTAAGAAATCGGGGCTCTTGAGTGATTTCTGTGTGATTGCTTTACAGTAAGGAAGATGGCAAAACAAATCGCTAGCACTACCTCATGTACTTTCAAAAAGTTATGACCGAAGCATCTGAGCTAGAACAACTCATCTTGTCAGATCAGATGGATTCCAATCCTTTTCAGAAACACAGAACTTACGCAATCGCGAGCTACGAGTGCCTGCACGCGAAAGCAACGCACACCCTCATGATATTGGCTGATATTTCACTTAAGATATGGTCAAAGAATGACAAGTGGCAAAGTATTCATCGCTGAGAATGACCAGCCCCATGTCGTAATTGTGCAATTTAAAGCCAACCGTAGTTTGGTATGGAAACAAGACCTGAAAAGAAATTACGACTTCACATAAAGCCGTTGAACTGGAGCAACGCCATTGCATTGGGAACATCCCAAGCGTTTTCTTTTTGTATAATTTACGTTTCATTTCCCACTATAGGCGCTTGTACAATGCTAGGATCAATGCTTGCTTCAACTTTTCATTGCTATTGACATTTCGCTCGACTTACTATGAAAAGAAACTAAGTAGGCAAAACTGGCTTGTATTTCAGTCAAGCATAAACCCGACGTTTTGTCTTTATGTTTTTTTGACTTATGCTACATCGGTCAAAACACAATTTTCTTCCGAGCATTTTGGGTATGGGAGTGGAAAGCAAACAGCCTGGCCCTGTCACGCCATGGTCAATCAAGCGGTTGCACGTCATACTAACAAAAAACGGGTTCTTTGCTGAGCGTCAGATCCAAAATATAGCAGCTGCCGGCGATCAAATGCCATCAGTTGCAACATGAGCCAATCACTTAATCCGGTGCAGTGCAGAATACCATCAGGGTGTGCTGGAAGGGCAAATTTCTCGTGTTCCAAGTTTGAATCAGCAAATCGCTCGCTGGAGTCACCACACGCGGAAATAACCGATATTTCAACAACATTGAAATACTAACTGCAGGCAACAGCATCTCAAAATTTACGTTAAAAAATTCTCAAAGGCAGTTGAACAGAAAGCGGCCACGTCGTGAGCGAAAGAAGCATCTGCGCAAGATGCCAACTTTCCACTTGAACAAGCATGAATGCCGCGCTGCAGCATGAGCGATTGTAACGTCAGAGGCAAATCGACTGAAGGTAAACTGTGTTCATGTAACTGGTCTCCACAAAGCCGACGAAGTCAAATCAATTAAGTAAATATTTTTCGAACAAGAAATCGATTTCACCCAGCACTGTGCACCCTCAGTTCTGAAATCTGCAAGTAAAGCTTACGGCTGAAAAAGTGAGAGGCCAAAGCGCGGGCTACTATCCATTGTTGCTCCAGCACCCCCAGACATTTTTTTTCTGACATCGCGCCTCCTAAAATTGAAAATCCTCAAATCCAGTTTTTTTTGATGTAACTGAAAGCAAAACGAACGTAGTCACCATTCCATTTCCTTCTCCTTTTCTTCGACATGATGAAGAGTTATAATGATAATCAGAAGAAACCAGGAAAGCTTCTATTATTATATCTATTCGCAATTACGTAGAGTAGACCTTCACGTCTCACTAGATGAACAAAACACTTTCCCAAGAAGAACAATCCACAATAGTATGAAATGCACTGCGCAATGCACGTGACTCCTTTCCTCAACCGTCGATTCAGCTGAGAAGTCAGAATTATTTGGTAAGAATGTTGAAATTGAAAAGCGGAATCTACTCGTATGTATACTACGCTCAGACTATCCTAGAATTGCCCAGAAAAGCAATTATCACGTCACAAAACACAATACCAGTATCTAGTTACATCTCCTCAGTCCCGTCGCCGCGGGGAGACTTTGGTGGGCTTAACCCCCCCAAACAAAGCTCCAAGCCCCCCACAAATTGAAATATGAAACACTATAAAATACTGGAATTTTTGTCAAATGTGAATGCCAAGCCCCCTGCACGAACGTAAAGTCCCCCCGCACAAACGTAAGCCCCCCTACTGACGACTTTCTGTCGACGGTTCTTATCTACTGTAGTTCATTCGAACAAAAACCACTACAGGCCCGTAAATAATAATAGATAGCAGTTAATGTTTGCGCGAAAAATTATTAACGTGACACATTGTTCGTTTTGAACTAGGCGTGCGACCTGCGGCCCTCGATAAAAGTTTGTGTGGTCGTGCACATGTAATTTAAGACACAACGTCTTGTCCCGTTTACATAAACTCCTTGTCCCGTGTGCTGTACGAGAATAATTAGAAGGACGGCCACACACAGGGGCGCCGGAACGGGTGTGCATGGCAGGGGTACAGGTGCCCCTACATAACAGTATCAGGCAAATTCATGATTTATCAAGATCGTCTTGAAACAAATTTATTATAGCTATTTGCGCACACAAAAACTTCAGAATGGCTTTCTATAATTTCTGTTAGTATTTTTAAAGCCAACATTGTTGCTGAACAAGTAAATGTGCAAACAATGACTACTGTAGTTCTCTTTTAGTTTTTACACTGAATTCAAAAAAACAGTTTTGAACTCGTGGTACGTCAGAAACATGGGCGTTCGCAGGGGGAAACGGGCATTTGACACTCCCCTGGAAATTGGCACTTAGAATCAAAATTTTCTGGAAAACCTGACGTCAACAGCACAATTCTGATTAATTTGTTTATTTCTTGCAATGGCAGTATATTGAGCGCTATGACACTCACACTGCACAAGAGCCAGGTTCACTGTTCTGGTGTTGTGCAGTTCGCTCAGGTCCGCTCCTTTGCCTGCAGAGGCAGGTTGCCAAACTTGCAAGCGGATTGTTCTACTGTTGGCCTTTGTTGCGTAACACTAACATGGCAACAAATCTTCTAATGTTCACTTCAAGTTACGATAGTAGGCGTTTTTTCGCATGTTGCTGTAGAACGCAGATATCTTGGCAGGTAATGCAGTGAGACAGTGACTGCTGATAGCGGTAAGGAGGGAAGCTGGAGAGCAGAGGCATTGCCTCCCTGACCTTTCAAAAGGGGGTCAACGGGGCGGAAGTGTATTTTTCATAACAGCATCACGGATAATTTCATGATATATTAAGATCGAATTGAAAGTAATTCTACAGTTTCTTTTATTGTTTTTGAGGTCAACGTTGTTTAAGCAAGCATAATTGGTGAGGATTTTTTATTATTTCTACAAGTTTCCATTGCCCCCAACTTTTTCGTCACTCCCCTGCCCTACCGCTGTTCCGGCGTCTCCGGCCACACAGACGTGTGGAAGCAGAACAGAGGCAGTTAATCAAATTAAAATATCTTGAGCTCACTGACGCCCGTATTTTATAAAAACAAACGTACGAGCGAAAAGGTTGCACAGCACACCTAGGTCTGAACAAACCTCGTGTTTTTGTCCATAGTCCACTGCAAAAGAAAACAATGCCACAGGACAGTAATAAATAGATCAACCTCCTATCATGTCCCTTGGAATGGTGTCTCGCACCCCCTGGTTAGGAACCACTGGCCTAAAGCAAAAGCAGAGATAGTAAACAAATGACAAACTCAAGACTAAAATGACTAAATCCAGACTTTGCGATGATTCGGACTTGCGCATATCTGTGTTCAAGTAGTCTCCACAAAAGGTGACCCAGTTCAATCAATCAGCAACTTATGTCTAACATGAAATTTATTTCACGCAACACTACGCATCCTCAGTCCTGAAATCTGAAAGCAATGCTTACATGTGAAACGTTGAAAGGCTAAAGCAAGAGCAGAGAAAGAAAATACTCAATACTGAAATGAATAACTCACGACACAAGCTGCTGAAAATAAAAACGGGAAAATACGTCGTTCTCAAATATTTGCTTTCACTGACGTCAATTACCGAACAACAAACCAAGACCTACTAGCGAAGCATAAGGCCTGAAACAAATCCACATCGACGGAACCACGCTGCGATGATTTAACACAGGAGCGTTGGTAGAAAACGTAAGTAGAACTGCGGTTGTAAGATTGACTGACGTACTCTAATGAGGACCTTTAAGATTAAAAGCTCAACGTTATGAAGTGAGTGAGGCACCACATTCGGTGAACAACTTACTTATTCCACACGGAGGAGAATCAAGCTTTGAATCAGGGCTGTAGCCAGATTTGAGGTTTGGGGGACAAAATATATTTTTAGGGGACAAGATTTGTTTTCATATGTTTAATAAATATGACAAAAAATTTGGGGAGGTACAAGAAAATTTGGGGAGCACAAAGATATTTAAGGGGAACTGCCCCCGAATGCCCCTCCCCCGTAGCTACGGGCTTGCTTTGAATAATAATTTGTGCGTTTAGTTCAAGCCTTTCATCTTCACAGGTATCCAAAGAGTCAAAACTAAGTCGTTCTATGAAAGCAACAGTGCAAGGGTCATAAATGGGTGGTAGCCTGTATTTATGATGCCATGGAACACTGAACCGTGTCCACGAAAAGACGGTAACTGGTTGTCTTGTTCAGTGCCCGCTGTCACTGCCTCATACTTTTCTGCCAAGTGGGTTATTTTTCCTTTCGGCGCAACTGACATTCACTCAGGTTCTCTGCGGGCATTATTCCCGGCATGAAGGATACAATTCTTCCGTTGCATTTCAACAGCTCATCAACACTCTGCAAAGTGTTGAGCCCAACCTCAACGACCTGTTATATTTTTACTCAAATCTGTCTGAAACTGCTGTCGAAGCTATTCATTAGGGATGAAATCAATACGTCAAGTTCGTCACAACTCTGGCTACGTAACGTGCACGTGTCCAGTAACTGCGAACTGACCAGGACTCGAGACAAGGCAGCTTTGATAGAATGACGCAACATGTGACCCACTCTGACGTTACTTTTACTGCAATGAGCTACATTCGTCTTTACGGGTGAATGGGTTCGCCGCTACGCATCAGCAAATGCGCGAATAACCGTCGCAATCAGCGATCCGTGAAGAGGTTCGATGAAAGGTTGCTGCTTTAAATATAAATGGAATGCTGTATTTCAGGAACATGCTGTACGACTACGTAGTACCACACTTAGGTATTTCCACACTCGTTTTTCTCTGCGAAGCACAAAATACGATTTCTATTTGGCATCAAAAGACATTTTATTCTGCATCAAAGCCATTTATTCTGCTAAACAACTGTCGAACGCGTTGCACCAACATCCCCTGCACTAACACTGCTGCAGTACAAACAACTTGTCCACTAAGGTATCGAAAGTATCCTCGCTCTTCTCTGAGCAACGCTGAGCTCGCTTTCCTTATGATGTGTTACGTCCTAAACATTGTGTTCGAAACATACCATTGTGCAATCCGAAAACTAGATACTTTTTTTTCTATTAAGGTGACAACCATTTCTAAACGTGAAAATGTGAACGCATCAAAACCTAAAACAAAAAAAATTTGATTGCTTTCACACATGCTGTTAAAGTTAAGATCATTTGAAAGAAATGGGTCAAACTGATTGCACAATGATTAAATATTTTGAAACAGTCAGAAGTTTATTCTAAAAACACCAAACTCTGTATTTGATTGAATGAATTTAATTTGTAATCAGACACAAAGTCCATAGTATAAGCACACTGTCTGCACAACGCAGATTGATAAAAATAGACAAAACAGAACGTTTTACAACGGCGTTGGAGGCAGAACCACAGGGTTACAGACACTTTCTTAAGAGTATTGTACTGAGAGTATCAACGTATAACGCGCTAACCTGCTCCCTACTTAGCCAACAGTCATTGGAGGAATAGGAAGAGCACTGAATAAACCTTGCACAGTAACTTAATCTGCACCATCTGCACTGCGCAGTGTGACTACAATTCCTAATTGCATCCTAAACACCAGTGAAAATTGGAATCTTCGACAAAAGCTGGAACGAAAACGAATCCATCGAACCTTTTGCAGCGAACTTAACCCGGCCACTGGTTTTTCTTTCTGCAGTTTTACCGTTCGAAAGGTGATTTGATGCTGTGACTGAGAAGTTACACGAAAACCTACGTGCGACACTGCCCAAAACTTCATCAGTTGTTTGAAGACAAACATTTATGCACTGCTGTTTCGAAGATTACGTCTTGGCGTTGAACAAACTGCTTCAAAGAAACAGGCGAGCTTGACCACACCAAACGTTTGTGACCGGTTTCAACTCCGTTAAAAGCACTAAAACTTTGGTGATGTTCACGAAAACTCGGTTTTGACAGGAATTCAAAACTGCGGCTTTTTAAGAAAAAACTGCTTTTCACGAGCCAAGGACGACTGGCACTTTTTCTGGAGAACTTCGAAACATCGCGAATTTGCTGCGGAGTTTGCTTTTCTACCACAAAGCGCAGAAAACAAATTAAGATCTCGTGTTGCTCCTGCAGTAACGCCTGAATTGCCTGCGCTCGCAGCGATGCCTCTTTGCGATTTGCTTTCGTGCAACGCTGCTCAACGTTTTTGCACGTCACAGTGTTGTTAGTTGCATCTCTCGGAACAAATGCACATCAAAACTTCTGGTCATTCCTTCTGGGCGTTTCCTTGAGCGACCCACACGTTGTGCGTTCAGGGCAAGTACGACGAGAACCACAGCGTGAACAGTTGAGCAAAATTTTGCGCCTTGCAAGTTTTATTATCGAGTATGGACTCACGGCAAGGGGGTAAGCAAGGAATCGATCAGCAAATTTTTAATAGGAAATCGATTTCACGTATAATTACGCATCCTCAGTCCTTGCTCAAATAAAATCTATTCAAAGAAATTTTATCATCGATGCAGGTTTTTTGACGCGGCGTTTGTGAGTGTTGTAGAAGTGACGTTACCACAAAGAACATGGCCGGAATGTGCAAAGTGCTTCATCGTCGTAGCCGGGAACATCACGTCTTCGTGCTTTACATCAGCGTAAACATGTTTGCAATTCCGTCTTTATCACCGCAAAACAGTCACTAGTGCAGGAATTACGGTATATAGATTGACTTGTCAAAGAGAAACTGATGTCAAACTTCACAAGGTTATAAGCTTATAAATTTAGTTATCCAGAACGCATGGGCCGCGCCCGTAACATTTTGTCAAACTGCGGCCAGCTCCTGGCATCATGATTGGGTTCCTGGCAGCATTGTGGAGAAATCTTAACAGGTCAATGACTCAAAGCACATAAATGTGGAAGGTTATGAAAAAGATGTTAGGAGGGCGACCTAGCCTCGGTAAAGACACGTGTGACTGGATCACGTGGGATTGACCGTGCTTGGCGAGTCGACCCATGACATCACGACACACGAGCATAAATCAAACAGCACCGACCCTGCCAAAACAAACATTACACAGGTGGCCCTAATCGCAGTTTGTTGCTGTATATTAACCTCTGCCCCTTGCAAGGTGCAAGGAAGTGACTGTCGTACGCAGCTTATCTTAAGATCACCTAATTTTTACTTCAGACGAAGGCATGCGTTGCAGCACTTGAATTGCGGTGGAAGCTCCCAACGGCGACGTCATCGCAACGTACGATCGCGTTTCATTCAAGGGACGTTTGAAGCAGTGACGTCATTAGGGGTCAGCGCAAATGGCGATATTAGAGACACCACATTCTGCATCAAAAGATCCAACCGAATAACAGCGAGCGCCAATGATCAGGCAGATTCGAGGCAGTGTGGTGGCTTTGAAAACAATGACAGCTCGTTTGTCATCCTCGTCTAGCTGAGCGTTTCAAATCTGCCAACACCCACCTTCTATCTGAAATGACCTCCCAGCTAGACTAACAACAAGGATTCAATGCCGGAAGTTTTTGACCCGAACATCAATCACTCCCGATTTCCTTTTGCTACATCGAAAACCGTGCCACCAGCGCTTTCATTCCTTGGCCGGAGGAAGGTGAATTTAGAAACTTCCCTTCGAACCGTGCAACACCCGTCAAACTCCCTTCTGCTAGTGACTCTGTCTCAATGTGTTGCATATGGGGGGACGGCAGACTTTGTACATTAGAAAAACTGTCTGCCGACAGTTCATGTAAGGCCAGTAATATCGATGACCTCAGCAGCATAGCCAGCCCTAAATTTTGGGGTCGCAAATAGTTTGACTTGCGAGCAACAGTATTGTGTTTGGGACACTGCATCTCAAAGCACAAAATGACAAGATATGCTTGAAATTAGGGGAGGGGCCATAGCCCCATTGCCCCCCACTGGTTACGCCTATGATGGCCTGTCTAGCAAAAGAATGGCCTGCCATGATGCAAAAGAAGTCATAAGATGGAGAAATCCCTTTTTTGCTAAATATTAATCTGAATCCCCGAACAAAGTTACCACTTTTCGTATCATGAAGAATACTTTTCATGTTTTGGTTTTGTCATAAGAAAGATCATTTTATACGGCCGCTGCATTAATTTGCTTGAAGACTACTGATACAGAAGAATATGGTATTTTCCAAATGTTGGCACCGCACCAGGTGATTATCCATTGAAACACAAAAGAATTATCATAAAACCTGAAAATACTGCTGCGCACCAACTCATCGGTTATGCATTGAAACTCAAAAAGGCTAAATGCACTTCTGTTTTGATCCTCCGGCAATTTTGTTTGGTCTATATGGCAATATAGAAGAGGAATTGCGAGTTGATGGAACAAAAGCATCTCTTTCAATGCTTCCTACACCAATGCTTTCTACTCCCATTTTATGGATTGTTTTGCGGTCAGTAAAATGACAAATGATGTATTGCTGGAATCTACCTGTGAATGGAGTCGTGTGAAAGACGATGAATTGCCTATTTGACTTAAGGTTTTGAATAATGCCAATATTTTCGCCGGTTTTGCATTGCCTACGCCCTACAAGATACTTCTCTTTTTATAGTTCTTGCTTTTTGATGGATGAGATCTTGCACTACCTCAGCTTGTCTTTCTCAACAAATTTATGTCATACATGCATCGTAACCGCACGTTCAATTGTTTGTAATTCGCCAAAGTTTTGATGACAATATTTTTAGCTCCAAAACTTTCGGAGGGATTAAAAATGTTCAAAATACTGGGGGAATTTTTTCCTAATATCCCAAAATAATTGGATTTGGATGCAGCAATACGTCAGCAATACGTCTAACCAACGCATGTTCTTTTTTATTTTCTCACATTTGACAGTGTTGATGACGTGTGTGGCAGAGGGGGGGGGGCTAAAAGCTTGACCGTGATATTTTGCCTTTTCAAGTCGTTTTATTCCATAATAATCACTAGCGAGGATTTTTAAAATATCCAGTTTCAAGTGCAGAGGATTCTTTCAAACATGCTCTTCATTAGCTCTATATGAGATCAAATCTTGACAACATCAGTTTCCTGTCAAGGAATGCTAAGCATAGCCGCCAACTTTTACATCCACTGTCAACGCCATTACATCTGCATAAAAGTTCATTTGTTTTTCACGTTGTCCGGACGACAGTGATCACCCAGACAATTCATTCTTAGACATACCCTGCTGTTTGTTGTACATTTCGTACCGCTTTGGCTACAGTCCCTTCACACTTTTAAGCTTTTTTCTGAAGCTTTTCGAAAGCGGATATTGTTCTTATTGTTCTTGTAACATAATCGCATCTGCACAGTGCTCTCGAATATCTACTTGGGACCACGTGCCACGCCTACGCACAGCAACTAGGTCACTGGCTCTTCGCACAAAGTAAGGTCCAAAACGATTCAACCCAAGCATTAAAATCTTGATTTTTTCCTTCGTAGTTTATGAAAATTTTTCTGCATCGTCTGGTACCAAAACATGAGCATGTTACAGGGTTCCCACACATTTTTAAAAACCATTTTCCACACTTCATCAATACCTTTTCAATACTAAATTAAAAGACTTTAATACCATCATTTAGCTTCAACTTTCGAACATTTTACTCATGGACCACAATGTAGAAAACATCTGCAGAACTGCCACCAGTGGTGAAGAATAAAATTTGAATAAACAAATGGTTGAATTTAGAATTTCCATACTTTTTCAATACTTTATGTACATTTTGGCCAAATTCAATACTTTTTCAAGGTCTTGAAAACCACTTTCACAATTCAATACATTTTCAATACTTTCAATACCGCATGGAAACCCTGGCTCATCTTTTCTGGGTTCAATCGAAATATGAGCGGAGTGATGGCTAAGATTAGCAAAGCAATCTGAGCCAGCCATGCGAGATGCATAATGCATATTTCGCGGTCGTCTCGTACACACCGTACAATTTCCTCCTACGTCCGCCAACGATATAGCCGACTGCCTCTGAACAATTAACGCAATAAACTGCTTGCAAAACGGAAGAACGGAGAATGCTTGGAGCGGCATGCTGCCGAAAAATGCAGACTATTGCAGGCGGCAGCACACTCCAGCACAGCACTATCGTCTTACGTAAATGAGAACCTCTATTGCCCCACTTTTCAACGCAAAACCTTTTGACAAACTAACTTATGCAAAAGAAGCAAAATAAGTTTGCTTCATGCTGACCACCGACATTTTGTGATCTAGTTGGGTGTTAGAGGCGTGACTTACATTCAAATATCCACCAAAACTTTCTTCGTTGCAAAGACGTTTGTAAATTCAAAATGTCTGTGTTTACAGACTGCATTGAAAGCACCATTTGCATTTCCCAGTTTTTACAGATCAAGTAAACCCAACATTTCCAAATTAAATGATGCACAGTTGCTTTCTTCACGCGCTTTTGAAAGTTGTGTAATGTAAGCAGGTACGAGACATTGAAATCCATCCTTATCCCCAGCAAGGTTCATGTTCTTGACAGAAACCAAATACTATTTACAAACAAGGTTAAAACGGCGCATTTCAAAAGTAGTTTAAAAGATCAAGAACAAAACAGAATCCGGTGAAATGAAAACATTACGGAACAAAACTTAATCCAATCGTTAATTATGGTAAAGATCACAATTACACGATATCTTTTCAAACCTACGAGCGGGGGTTCACGTTAGGAGTTGAATGACACAAATTTCGAACATGGAACAAACCAAGCCCGTCGGACAGGAGGCTGATGCGGTTTGTTTGACTGAAAACACAGCGGAAGGCTACTGAGACTGACTGGTATCACAGATTGCAGCAATTGCGTCAATTCCTCTCCTCGCGTGACTCCCTTTCTTTCAAACGCAAACAAATTAAAAATCGAGTCATAACTCGTAATCTTTACTTCCTCACGATTGCTGTACACGTGAATAGAAGAAAGAAAACATGCAGTCTATTCATAAACAACAAAACAACCTTCTGATCTTCAAGTTTGTGTCTTGCGTAGAAGACAAACAGTTGACCTCAGCAACTGTAGCTAATTCTTGTTTGCTGCTTGGTGACGCTTGTTGTACGTGGCGACTGTCAGACGTCGTGAAATCAATGTCGCGTGTCAATGCCACAAAACGCCACCACACTGAACGGTAAAGAACAAAAGGAGCACCGCTCACAAGGTTTGGTAGCTGATAGTATTACAGCCGGCGAACCGTTGAAGCACAACCTTCGGTTGCTGTGACGTGCGGCCAGTCTGGCGGTTTCAAACCTCGCGTCCACGGAAGTGTTCATCAAATATGTAAGAAACGTTATGCTGCCCGCCATCGGTTACCCTGGGCAATGCAAACATTAGCACAAATGTTTTACATTTGGACGTGAGCTCGTTTCGGGATGGATGGCAGCTAGCCATTGGTAGCCTAGCAGTGGATTTTAAATGTCTTGACCTCATGAGCTCAATGCAAATTGAAAGAAGTCCAATACGCAAAATAGTTTCAATTAAAAGCTTTAGGTTTGCTACAAGCTTTCGAGGAGTCAACTGACTGGGCTCATTTTGCGATGATTCAAACCTGCACATATCAGTATTCAAGTGACTAAACTAGTCTTCGCAATGACCAAACAAGCGAATCAAACAAGCAATTTTTTATGGGAAATCGATTTCGCGCAACACTGCGCATCCTCAGCCCTGAAAGCTCATTCAAATTATTTGCAAAACGCAAGCAACAATTCAAATCAGAGGCATGATAGATTTGTGTCTCGTATGCTACAAGATACGACAAAACGGCCGCGCAATTCTTTTCATGTTTACTTTTAGGTTTATTTGTTAATTAGTTCGATATTCATTGAGTTCATTTCCGGCACCTGAACGTAGGAACGGTCCCGAAGCTTTTCATCTGCCGCACAACCACTCGTTCGGATGCAAATGTTTATTTCGGTGTTATCGGAGGGAGACACACAAGCATGGTTCTTGCAATTGCTTTTTGTGACAAAGGAAATGCAATACACCAAACAAAGTTTGGCTTTTTTCTGGCATTTTTTAGCACAGTTTCGCTTTTTATTGAAATTTCATCTATGGCTGAACATGACCCGAGACTTATTTCGACGTTATTCGCAACGAAGGCATTGAACTACAGATGCGCATGATGATTTATATTGTCAGGTGGTTGCACGCGGCATTCTGACGCATTCAATTTTAAAACGATTTTTCAAATTGGGACGATAAAAATTATATTTACGAATTTCAAAAATAAAAACTTTGGTGAACAAGCAATAGAGAATTCACGTACACGTCAGATACGAAGCACAGGCTCTTAAGAGACTTGAATCTTTACGACCACATTGAGATTGACCACTTATGTCCAACCCGCGGCCCTTTGGCCGCATGTGGCCCAGTCGAAGGTTTTGTGCGACCCACTTTAGGTTTTCGCTGCAGTAAAAGTATCCTGCACACTGACAACCTGTCCTTATTTTGACAATCTTAATTTGACATTTTTAATGCAGGGGGTCTTCAGTCCCACGTTATCACGTCTGTTAACAGTGCGGTTAGGATTTGAACGCTTTCAGTACATTAGCTTGAGCTAAATTTATTTTGTTAAGATCAAAGTAAGTCATTCAGTGTGCGGCCCTCATTAATATGTCATTCAATGTGCTGCCCTGGTTAAGAGAGAAACATAATTTTTGGCTCAGTAAGCCACGTTGGGATATTAACTGGGTCCCAACAGCCATTCGGGTTGGACATAGCTGGACTAGACCAAGTGCTGACACTGAGCACCTTTTTTACCTTCACAGGTAATGTTTTGTAAAAAAGTATGAAGTTGATGTCTAAATTCTCACGGAGGTACAGAGATCAAAACAAATAGGAAACTCAAGCAGCACATCAATAACCACTCGAAAGCTGAACACTATAGTATTAAAGCAAATTCGCTTTCAGCGAATACCAGCGTTCCGACTTGATGTTAACTTTAGCAACTGAGTAAATCCGATAATCAAAACAAACACTGATGTTTCTGTCTCGCGGCCAGTCAAGCCTGCAAGTTTAGTCTCGATCTTATTCGAATAACCACCAGCATTCAATGTTGAACAACAAAGCAGTGTTTGAGAAGTTCCAAGAGGCGCTGGTTGAAAGACAGCGGTGTAATCATGAGCAACTAAACTTCACCCCTGCCATTGCACGACTATTTGAGCACTGTGAGCAAGCTTCAGTGAGAGTTCATCTGCATTGTCAACAAAAAACACTGCATCCACTGCTATTACTGTCCTTTTCTCGACTAACGATTTATTGGAGCTTATCTTCACGAAGGCTCACCGCATGTGAGCGAGCAGCATGTGGTAGAATAATACAAATAACCTTCCGATAATTACACAGCGGATAATTTGACCGGGACGGGATGTGGCGTCACAAAGGCGCTGGCGCCATTATCGCGTAGGATTAACCAACTACCTGCTAGGAAATGACAAGCGTTTGGAACGGTGCATGGTCCTGAAAAGCGCATTAGTACCGCTGGTATGAAACCAACGCTGTTGATGATGAAATTGAAATATTTTCATCAATACTGGAAAATATACTGATATTGGAAATGAGAATCAAGCATTAAATGCACCATGTGCTTACAAATCAGCCCCAGAACATCATACCTTTGAAAAGCATTCGTAGCATATACCGTGGCACTTCAGCTTACAATAAAAAGCTTGTGATGGCAGTTGTCTCAGTTTGGCCAAAACTTGATCAAGCTGTTTCTACCAGTCAATCAGAACAGCAAGAAGCTGCCGGTGTTACTTCAGGATTTAACCTGAACCTTCTGTAACACGAACAAAGCCACGCGATGTCATGTCCCATCATCGCTACAAGCGAATTTTTTCTACTACACTAACCAATGCTTAAAATCTATCGTTCAACAAACGAAGAAGAGGTGGTTTCTTCTTTTTTCTGGCAGCAATGTCACTGGATGTCATTAAAAGCAGCAAAAGTGAAGAAAAGGGGAAACAAACGTTTAACAAACAAAAAGCTCACAAACGCCCAGTGCAGTGGCGTCCAAAGCGCAGCTCGAGAGCACTATTCAAACGACCTACAGCTTTGTTATTGAGATTGTGTTGTATACATCCCGTCAAAGCCTGGATTACGCTTCTGTGAAGGAGCGACGGTGGTTTCTTGCTACTTAACATTTCCTGTTGTGGTTTGAAGTGCTGAGAACGGATATGAGTTCGCAAAGCGTCTTAAAGGAGATTTCTGCTTCAAAACAAGCCCGTAACTGGGGGAGGGGACAGGGGTGATTCGCCGCCCATGGAAAAATGTGTTGGACATAGTTTAAAAAATTTGGGTCCCTCTCAGAAAACTCTTCGCACCCCCTTTATGTCCCAAGCCGCCAAGCTGGTTACGAGTCTGCTTCAAACCCTGGCAGTGTATTGTGTATTTGCCTACAAGTTTTGCGGTTGAAAAATGTCGGAAGGGCTGCTGGCCAGCGGACGGCATTCATTCACTTTAATGGCTGTTTCTCCTCTAGCGAGGGTCGCGGGAAAAGCAGCCTTAGAAAGATTCGAAATACATCACAGTTTCAGCATCAAGACACCACAAGGGTAGCGGAGCCGAATCTGATCGCAAATTGTTTTTCTACGAAATCGATTTCGCTTCAGTTTTTCTCAATCGCTGATAGTTCTCCTGACTCCACACCAAGGCGGTAACAAGTCCGCGGGCGCCATCGCGTGACATAATTCGCCTTCAACTTGCAGATTTCCTGCAAGCTCTAACTTGCAAAGCTATGCATTGGTATGCGTAGGTTATAGGTAGTAAAAAGCATCAACACGCAACGGACGTGGTAGCAAGTCGCAAGACTTCCACACATTGTAGCATGTAGGATACCATTCCCTGTATTTGAGACAGTGAAGACATATAACCTTATAAGAACTATGATATTTCAGCAAGTAGTGCCATTTTTATGTAAGATCAATTTTTACGGAAATTACTAACATGTACTTTTTACCCTTCTCCGCGTAGTTGTAATCTATTGCTGATTTAGCGACTTGGAGTCCAGTGGAATGCAATTCCTTTAACAAACAACAACCCTCTCATTACATGTCATCCTCAGTTGATTAATTTCAAGCTTATGCGCAAAATCACAACATCGTTTCAGGCAACAGATTTTTGCTGCAATTTTTTCGGAAATATCGAAAAAGGCTATGTGGAAAGGTCATCAATTTCTGGCGTGCACTTACATCTAAACCTCAGATAAAGTAAAAGCTGACGTTCTACCAATTTTCAATAAAATACGATGTTTTTGGAATGCAGGGACACTGGTCAATGTCCAGTCGCGAACCGTTGTTGCAGGCCTGCCCGCTGTCCGAGTTGCAGCTATCTTTAATACTCGTTGTTTCAACTCAAAATTTTTTGCAGGTTTACCTCATATTGTTTTCACCTAAGAAAGTGCACTTTGAAACAAGAGTCAGAAAGGGAGGCGTTGAGGAAACTAAAAAAAATCGGTCTTCATTTAAACACATCCACTTCGAGTAATAAACCCACAAACATTCAGGGGAGGATCCAGTGAGGGGTGATCGCCCCCCTAAAGCCTGCGAGAGTAACTTTATTCACCATGCTTTTGCACAATTCGGAAAACAGCATTCGCGATACAAGGCCATTTTGCCGTCCATTTTTTTATCACAGCAGTGTTGTGAAGTATACTCCATCTCTCTTGCAGTAGTGAACCCGTAATGATAATAGACTAACTAATTTTACTGAAATCGCCCCCCTAAACCTACCGGCTGGATCTGCCCCTGGAAGCATTAAACATTTTGAACGAATGACACTCAAAGACTCTGTTCTCTTCTTTGCACATGCAGTGCGTCATCATAGCAAAGCCTTTTTGAAATCTAAACCTCGAAATCTATTGACAAGCCAAATGATCACGTCATTGCTTTTCATTTTACATCAAGTAGTTCTCCAAGAGGTCTTCCACTCCGTTACGCTACTCATTGCCATGCGATCGCCCCGAAGTATTGCGATTCTCGACATGGGATGTTTCCATCACATAAGCCAGTGTTTTTTTAAGGTTTTTGAAAGGGTGTCGTTGTGGAGCTTTAGGGTGTCAACACCATTTTCCCTTCTATGTCTGAAACTTTTAACTCATTTTTACAAAAACGCAAATGTCCGTCCAAATATGCTCAATTATTTGAATACGACATTCACTTTTGCCAAACAACTGAAGACAATTTCATAAATAGAATGGTTCAATGTAGGTCTGCGCATTCATTCATTTTCTCATTTTCGTGCCCGCTTTGCCTCTAGGGCAGGGGTCACCAACGTGGTGGCCGCGGGCACCACTTCGGCCGCAAGGACCATGTAAGTCGCCCGCGGTCCTGTTCTAAAATGATCAATGTCTTCACATTAACGAATATCAATACCAAAATAACTAATGGTAAATTGAGCTTAATTTGTATTTCAGAGGTTTGCATCAAACTAGTTGCCCTTCGCATTAATCGGTACACAAGAAGTAGCTCGCAGTTTCAAAAAGGTCGGTGACCCCTGGTGACCCCTGCTCTGGGGAGAGTCGCGGAGGCTGCAGCCCTAGGAGGAGGACTCAAACTACCTCGCTATCAACAGAAATCTCAGATAGTTCTGCTGGCTCCACACCAAGACGAGACCAAGCAAGGCCGGAG
>JGI24159J19872_10004736_pt1 | contig 17420 bp, 14 predicted proteins | sample Ectturendosymbi4_FD_19872 | JGI IMG/M metagenome (IMG submission 19872) | reverse complement strand
AGTGACCATACATCAAGCGAATCAGTCGCAATAATTTATTTGCACAAGGAAACTAGTTTCGTGTTCGACACATCTTCAGTCCTTATTCAAATAGAATTATTAACAATTTATTTGTATTATGAACAATTTATGCATCACGGTTGAATTGAGGAACAAGCTGTTGTTTTTATTTTTGTGTGTTTATTTTGTTTTCTATTCGGATAACAAAAACAATATTTGTTTACCACATATTATTAAAATAAAGGAAGTAGAAAAGGAAGGAAAAATAAAGAAAGTAGAAAAGGAAATGAGAAAAGTGTCTTCTGTGCGTTTAAACTTCCTCGAACGAGGAGTAGCTGATGGAAACTGAGTATCGCCTGAACATATATGACAAAATCCAGAATGTCGAAACCAGAGTTTGTTATGCGAAACAGACGCGTCGTGTTTATCGTGGTGTTATTATATAACAGCGGTTGCAAAACGTTTTGGACCAACTTGACACAAATTTGAGTTTGATGAACCATTTTCCGACCCAAGCGTAAAACAACTTACGGAAAAATTAATGATAGTATGGATAATAATGTTTTTGCAGTAAGTTGCTGCGTTCTTATCAATGTCAGCAATCTACCTTTTCTCAAGTAGGCTACGGCACAGGCAGACAACGACAAACAGCGGTGACGATGAAAATGCACAACTCAGGTTCGGATCGCCACGGCGCGACCCATTTTTGACCCTTCGCGACCCTTGTTTGAGTCGCGACTCATACTTCGGCAACCGCTGTTGAAAATGGACCAACTTACTCATTCAGTTCACGAAACCTGTTACAAAAAGAAACTTTTATATTTGTCGTCACAGCTCAGGCAGAAGGTGCTGCATACGTCTGTAAGGCGCGCAGCGGCAAGCAGTAGCAGACAACAGAAGTGATAACGGAGCCGGATTGCCGCAGTGGACTCCGGCAGGAGTCTACGATTTTCGCCGAAGCAGGACCCGGAGTCGAAATTTTGAATAAAATCCGGATCCGGAGCAGGAGTGACATTTTCAGTTTTTACAGGAGCCGGATAATAGATTTTATTACATTTTAATTTTCGCTGACCGGCTAATTGTTAAGATTAAATCCTGGCTCGTTTTTCATGGTCAAGTTGGGAGAGTGAAAATTCAGTGCAGGATGGTAGGATGAGGGACGATGGCACTGGGGAGCTCTCTTCTGATTGACAGAGCCAATGCTCAACTGCTATATCACAGGATAAGGTTTTTTTTTAATTTTGTGGATACATCAGTTAGCTGCTGAAAGTTTTACCTCCGCGCTGTGTTGTGTTTTAAGTGGTATTCACAATTTGTTATTTTTAGTGAAATTTACAAGAGAGCAATGTGCCTATCTTGACAATGCAACAACAACAATGCAGTTTCAGTCAAAGGAGCAAAAATGCAATGCACTTCGGGCTATTCCTAAACTTGCCCATTATTACCTTGCAACTTCACAATACAATAAGGGAGATATTTCATTGTGTGAATGAGGTGGCATNGAGTGATTTCGATGTAGCCTATGTGGCTTTATTTGTGGAGGCTAATAAGTAAAAAGATAGCAGTAATTGTTCTTGTTTCATTGTGCTTGTGCCTAAAGCACAAAACGTGAATTGAAAATGTTAAACAAGACTTGGTTCAGAGAGCTGAAAGAGTGAAATGATATTTGGTTTAAAGAGTTCGATGATATTTGAACATGATTGGTTGAAATGGTCACATGACAAGTGTGATGCGCAAACAGACAACAGGTTGGGGTTACGGTTTTACCTACAGTTCACGCAAGGCAGTCAAGAAACCACTAACTCCTTGCCAGGACTGAAACCATGACAATACTCGTCCATATTAGGGAAAGGCAAAATATCTCCAGGGGTGCTTCTGCCTCATGAAGCAAAATAGACACTGCTTTCAAGGTTGAGGTAACGTCAAGACAGCTTAAGCTGCGATTGTGATGTGTGAGATCACGAACAAAACAACGCGTTTTGAGACACAACTTGGCAAAAAAGCATGTTTTGAACATCAACTTTTACGTTTGGACTTTTAGTTTTAAGAACTAGTTTATCGAATTTCTCAACGCCCCTAAACAACATGTGGCTTTGAATTGGCTCCTTTTTCAAACAATGAAGTTTTTTGATTTTATACGAAAAATATTCGGACGAGAAATATCCCTTTTCTGTGCGAAAAACACAAATCGACGAATCTGACCGAACTGAATTTCAACACAGATCAATCAGGCCCAACTAAATTTTACTTGAATCGTGTCAGAAGAATGCATTTCCAACTTTTTTATTCTCGGCAATCTTTGAACTCCGGGCGTATCCATGGGAACGCAGATCAAAGACTTGTTCCGATGGGCAGGGCTTTCACTGGTTGTTGCCAAGCAACACATCCAATCTGCCTGCAAAAATTCACTCTGCTGCAATCATGAAAGGTTACAAAGATATCACAGTCCGTTTCATTCAAGTAATTGTATGCGGATGTTTCAGCTTAGAAAGTTCCAAGAGGCTAGAAGTTTTCCAGGTCGTTTTGGATCTTTTTTTCTGATGAGAATTAGCACTAACTTCGATTTCGATTATCTGAATGAAAAATTGACGCGGTTTCAATAAACTTCCTGTATTTGACAAGCGACGAGGTTACTTGAGTTCGGAATGAGAATTTTCAGAAAATACGTCCAATTTTCAGCATTTAGCAAAGTACCGAACGACTCAACAGCCGCGGGTATCAGTAAGTTTGTGAGTAAATCATCAGGGTCACTCGGTTTGGTCAAGCGCTCCTGCAGTGTCGCCACCAAGATTGCGCAGGTTTTGAATGGATTATGATGTACTGTTTTTGTATCGTTTCGTCGCCTTTCTAGTGTAGGCGCATAACAAGCAGGGGCGGATCCAGGCAGTAAGTTTAGGGGGGGGAGCGATTTCAGTTATATTTCGTGATCAAGTCTCATCACGGATTCACTACTAGAAGAGAGATGAAGTATACTTCACAACACTACTGTGACAAAACAATGGAAGGCTAAATGGCCTTATATCGCGAATGATTTTTTCCGAATTGTACAAAATCATGGTGAGTCAAGTTACTTTCTTAGGTTCTAGGGGGAGCGATCGCCCCAATCGCCCCCCCTCCCGGATCCTCCTCTGGTAACAAGCCCTCCATCAGCGAAAAACGTTTTTTTATCACGTGATGCTTGCGTAGCGTAGTCAGCAAACTTGTACCATAATACCTGGGCCCCGTTCGTGGTCCACATCTTGCCTCCGCTTATGACGAAGCCGCCCCCATCTTCCTTTGCTGTGGTCGTAATCCCAGCACAATAAAAATTAACAGTCAACCGAACGCTGTTCAAGTGAAAGTTCATAGAATTCAAAAAATGCAACAGGAAAAAGGTTTTCAAATATCGACAATCAAACCGACACACGTGAAAATGTTTGCTTTTGCTTCAAAAGCACAAGTTCACAAAGTCCTACGTTTGATTGAACACGGAAGTAAGTCACAAAATGAGTCAGGAGACTTGACAAACGAATTGTATTTTGAAATTTTTATGGTATACAGAAAAAGGAGCAATAATAAAGTTGCCCTTGCCATTCACGATGAGTAAGATGGAGATTCAGCGATAAACCATTAGAAGGACAGTCTTGATTTCGATCTGCCCCAAACCTGCGGCAGTGGCCAACGTTTTTTAAACAGTGTCGTAGTTAAGATGTAGTTAAAGAAAGGGGTGGAGGGGCGAAGTTGTTGCTTTCACCCGATTTACCCATTCTCAAGCGAAAACAGCAGGAGCGTGTCATGTGACACAATCAACGCCGAAACCGTCAGGAGACGACGTGGCGATCCAAGCATAACCCTCCTATGTTGACACTCTTAGATTTTTTTGATGTTTTCGGAACACTGCTGGAACCACAGTGGAGAGCAAAATTTCACCGCAACTACAGTGGAGAGCTACATTTTACCTATACAGTCGAATAGTACCCCACGTACGAAGTTAAATGAGACAAAGTAAATGACCTGCTAGCTTGCTGTTCAGCGAGTTTAAAGCTTCATTGCAAACATCAGTGACGGCGAGATTGCGTCCGAGTGTATCGGACATTTCAGCCAAAAACTATTTTACTTTTTCCTTTATATTTTCTTTTTTCAACCCACGCAAAAACTCACCGGCAACATCCGACCCAGCGCCAACCTCGCTCACACCAAAGCAGGACACCACGTCTTCCTTGATCGAGGGACTGAGGAAGAGTTGCCGCAGTGCTTTGCTTCCAAACTTGCAACGGCAAACCAGGCAGCTGTAGAAGTCCGGTGCGTAACGTTGAGCATGATGGTAAATAAAGATGAGACTGAAGATGGGTTTTTGGTGTAGGCTGCGGTTGTAATATAAAGCTTTTTGGGAAAAAAAAACCCACAAAAACGTATAGAAATGTTAACATGAATGAGATTTCTTACCATGGATCACGATTAGACCAACCAGCATTTAAAACTCCAATGTATCGGTTAACTCAGCAAAAACTAGCACGTGTTTGCGTGAAAAGTGTTTTGTCACATACGTTTATTTATTACTCAACATTTTACAAATTTGGCGAGCGTTTTCGCACGATCGAAATTTGATAAAAACTGAAAAAATGGAGAACAAGCCTAAAACATCGCAACGAAGGTTGTCGTTAAGTCAGTGCGGGTGCTGGCATGCCGCAAAGACATAGTAGGTCGACAAAAGGAACAGGACACGTCAGTATACCTCGCCAGGGAGGGGGTGGCGACATCTGTCTGTACACCGATCGCCATCGGAACTGATCCACATTTTATATTTCCAAGTTCTTCAGCAACTGCGACGCTAAAGGTGTAGTCCAGACCTAATCCTCCGTTTTCTGCAGTTAAATAAATGCGTTCGAAGTGATCACGTGATGTTGGATCGGAAGATACAGCCACCGCTCAATTGAACGGAAAGGAAAACTGTTAAAAACTTCAAAAACAGCCGAGGAAATTTCTATTTCTTTCATAGCGATTCGTATTTCGCTTCTGACGTCTCAGTATACACGAGCTTTGGTACGTCATAACGGGACGGGGAAATATAGCTGCGGGTGTGTGTTCGCATAGATACAAAAACAGTTTTTTTTCAAAAATACCATCTACCTCCCGGTCAGATCTGTTTTGTTCACCACATCCCTTGTCAACAGCCTGCAAATTTAAGCATGTAACCCGATAACGACTAACCAAACTAACAAGCAAGTGCTGCTTCGAGCGCACTACAGAGGAATCCTCTCCCAATACGAATCTGTTAAGTATATCCAGGGCAAAATGTAGGTCACGAAGTGTGGAATTTCATCCAGTTTAATCAGCAAATGCACACTCGTTTCCTCAAAACAAAATTGTACTTGAAAGTCCACGCAACAGGCAGCGAAGCGGTAGGAACATACTTTTCAAGTAGGTCAGTGGACTGAGTTAAACTTCGCCAACAGACCCAAGCAATGATAGTTTTGCACGCCATACGTTTTTTGGGATAGCCGCCGATTAACGAATGCGCTTGACGTTTAAATCGTTCAGGTCAAAGTTTCAGCTAAATCAAATATTTTCTGAAATTCAACGATACCTGGAAAAAGGCTTTGCTTGAAAGAACACTAGTTCGCCCAATCTGTGCTGACCCTCAGAAGTCGGGGGGGGGGGTCAAAAATCAGAACGTAACCTATTCACGCTTACCAACATAACAGCCAATATATTTTTTTGGTGCGAAAGAGGAAGTTCAAAAGTCTGTTTTGTAGGATTTTCCCCCATTGCGGAAGATCTGAATCACGATCAATGTTGGTATTTCGCTTCTCCGCTACTCACCGGTAGGTTTGTTGACTCCAAGAAAACCAGCTTCCCCCAGCTTCTTAAAAAGCTCGTGCGCTGGAAAAGCACCTTGCTCCTCCCGTGCGTCGACGAACGGATTGATGTTGTTTTCAATTATCTGGAGACAAACGTGTCAAGATTTCTCGAAGCGAAATGATTGTGAGTTTTTGTTGAACTGAAAGGAAAATGGTGGGGACATTTTTTGGTACGTGTATGAGGAGGTCGCACTATTTTTCGGAAGTGAAAAGGATCTTTTCGTTTAACATGAAAAATACCAAAACGACAACTCTTCTCAGTTTCTTAAGCAGAGCGCTGAACTTCATTGCGCTGACACAGAACACACTTAAAATTGACACAGAGCATACTTAAATTTGGCTTAGAACACACTTAAATTTGATATAAATCACACTTAGATCCTTCCCAGAACACACCCAAAGCTGACACAGAGCACATAATAGGCCTAAGTTTCAGCATCGACCTGTTACAGTCAAGGAAGTAGCCTTTCGCAAATACTTTCAATATTCACCACGAAAAAGGCTGCTTGTGATAGCAATAAAAAAGTTTCGTTTTGAACGCTAGGTATAATCAGCCCAGGTTCTGTAAGCCGACAAACCTTTTGTGTGTGTAATGCAAGAAAGAGTTTTCAGAACAAAACGAAAATAAGAACCTTCCTCAGGGAGCTCCTCAGCTTTTCATGGTCGTTGGTGAAAATGCTTTCATCCTCCAAATCCCACGAACCAGTGGTTGTGTCGACTGAACGAGATAAACGCCATTTGTGAGTTGATGTCAGCGAAACACTGAAACGAGACATGTCAATCATTGCATATACAGCAAAGCATTGAAACCGCTGTTCGAAGCGCTTTCCACTGAAGATTTGAAAATAATTCCCAGTGTTCCCTCAAAGAAATTTCTACACCGAGCAAATCTTTGTTTTGTTGCTCACGAAGCGCATGCAAATAACCAATGTCAAATGCCTGTGCAGCTTGGGCAACGATCACAGATTCGATAAAAACGGGTTTTACGCGAAGCACCGGAAGTGCAATTGATGACGTTATGTCAGGTGGGGGTGAAACACACGCTCGATTCTATGATGTTCTGAGAGAAGAGAAAACTAGGCGAGAAGCATGACGTAACTTACCATTGCGCAACCTTGCACAGTGACGTGGGAGACGAACTCTTCCGCAAGAACAAACAAACTTGTGATGTTAGTATCCCCAGACAATGCTTCTATTTGTTAACTTGCCTATGTCTGAAGCACAAACATGCCATCAATTGCCTTCGGTTGGAAAAAGCAGATTCACAGAAAATTAGCGAAACAAACAGCAGATATCTTCTTTTATAAAATAACCTTACTCTTCGTGTTTTGCTGTGATGCGAGCTAATTTTGCCACAAACACACTTTGTTGTCAAGTAACTTCAAACAGCCCATTATTTTGTGTGAGAAATGCAGAAAAGGTGCGTGGCCAGGTTTTAGTGGATGGGTGGGGCCTGGGGCCAAAGAAATACGGGGAGGGGACACTTTCAGTGAAAGAAGAACAAAAAAGATCATCACCCATTGCCAACAGGAGCACAAGTTGATACTTCGAGGACCCGGAAACCAGGGTACCCCACTGACGATTACCCTGAGTCCAGGGAACAGGGTTGATACCAAGACCCAAAATTTAAAACTCGGGCAACAGTAACAATGAGCGGAGTGAACACAAACCCAAAGTCGTTTCGATGAAGCATTCGACCAATAGGAAACACGCATTTGAGACCTTGACCAATTGGAAAGCAGGCATTGACGAACACCGGTCAAGATATAAGGAACGTGCATAGAACGCGGTTTCAAAGCACAGAACCATCAACAGGCGCAGCGCGGCAGGTCACTGTTTTTGATGTTCGAACAGGCCTCTCACAAACACGACCACGACCGGCGTCCAAACAACGAGGCCTGGTTCTGTCAAAATCTGCAGTCGAGTGGCGTCATGGAAAACGGTGACCGCTCCGCTTAGATCGCTTTTAAAAATGCCGTTTGCAACCGCAAAACGGATACGCGTTGTGACGTCACAGGCGCTGATTTACAAAACAACCGAGGCTTGAACATCAACAAAGTTTTCAGATCTTGCAACCGGTGATGAACGAGGTGCGTTGAAAGAAAGATCAACGCAGCTTTGAATGTAAAGAGTTAGTGAGTGATCCAGGACGAAGGAGAATAACCGGGAGAGGAACACAGTAATGCAGGAACACAGTAATGCAACACACAAACACGCATCACCGATGTAAGTTAAAAACACATTTTTGTCACTGCGTGAATCTGAACCGTCGTAAGAAAATATATCAGGAAGAAAATAAACGTTTTTGAAAACTCTGAGGTTGAAGTTAACGACCTTGGAGTTTTTTTCATCAAACAATCGACTGATGGTTGCTCAGAAGATTAATGGAAACGTTTCAGGTATTTTTCAGATTAAAACGTTTTCATCATTTTCCAACTGGATACAAGGCTGTGGAAAAAGGAAGGCAGCGACAGAATACGTTTTTACGTAAAGTTATTTTTTCGTCAGCTTGTTACAAAAATACAATTGCTGCAAAAAATTACCCAACGTTCGGGAAGTCATTCATCAATGAACAAATTAAGTGCGTGAAATTTGTTGAACATCAGCTCAATTCTGCGTCAACCAACACATAATATTGCACCAGCGAAAGTACGATTTCACGAACAAACAAACAATACATTTTTCCTGCAGCCTGGATTAAAGGCAGACGCGCAAGTCAAACGCAAACAAATGAAAAAGCAAGTCAAGAATTATTTGTTCCCTTTCGTCTTCGGCAGCGTTCCCATGTACTTGCAAATGATTGACAGCATCACCTCGTCCGCTCCTCCCCCGATGGATGGCAAACGATAATCCCTGGTTGGAGAAAAGTTGTTCTGGTTTAGTCAGTGGAAGCATGTGGAGCGGGAATCAACAACGTTCAAACTTGGCGATTCCCCTCTTCGCTCCCGAACAGCAAAATCTTTTGTCTCACAGAGTNACAACTGTTTAAACCTTTTGCTATTACGCCCAACAGTTAAAATTACCAGAAAAGTGGAGTATAGTGATTGGACAAAGCAATTTCAAGGTTGGCCATAGGAGGAAACCAGGCAACAGGAGAAAAACGGACCCTAATCCGTAGAACTTTTGAACTTAGAAAAAACTTTTTACTGGTTTCCGTCGTTTTTATTCTCATCTTTAAAGTTTAAGTGGCTACACCCACTATATATGAACTGAGTTAACCCCGGTGGTGACGTCATTTAATTACGATTGCCCCACATCGTACGCACAGCTGACAATTCAACACGTTAACTTAATCTCGCCCCACATCGTGTATCAAAATGCGTCCGAAGCAACCATGGGTGTCGGAAGGAGGAAGGGGTGCCTTGACCCCCTGGATTTTGAAATTTAACATTTTCTATTAACGTTTCAGCAAACAGAAGTTGTTTTCTTAGTCTCCAGTGGGTAAGATGAAATTTCACAACTTTTGCTCTCCCTGGAAAAATCTCTTTGGCTACCCCTAGAAAAATCCACTATTGGTCCCCCCTAGAAAAAATCCTTCCGACGAACATGGGAGCTATCCTTCGCTGCAAATACATATATAGACATATATTAGAATTGGGAAGGGGCGACTAAAAACGAACCTGTAAAAGCGGGTTAGAATGCAGTCATCCGTGTACCCCATTCCACCCCAGTACTGCAGACAAGAGTCCATGACCTCACGCATCAGCCTGGCAGCTTTCAGTTTGCACATGGAAGCCAGGCTTGTGACGTCGTAGCCTTTGACATAGAGTCCTGCGAATACAATGCAGAAAGTTTGATTAGCATTGCAAAGTGTTTGCTTCTGAAAGATTTTATAAACCCCAAAAAATCTTTTTGAGGTACAACTGCGACGGGCTGTTACCTCAATTGCATAACTCTCATCATTTTGCCAGGAAATCGAGTTTGTACTCAGTTGTTGACAACTTCCAATTACTCCGAACGCGTCAAGTTTGTCAAAAAAGCGAAGCACGGCAAAAAGGTAGGTACATTGAGTGGCACTTGTCTTGGTCCCGAAAGAACTTGCGCCCCTAAAGTACGCCTCACCGGAAGTATTTCGAGGAAGGTCAGGTTTGCATTGTGAACCTTACTTCATCGACCTCTTGCCCCCAAAAGGACAAAGAAGCTATTAGAAGAAGCAACAGAGCATTCTCTGTCGCGGTTCGATCCTCATACCTTTGGCTTTAAAGGAAACACTCCGTCCACAACATAAGTACTACGATAAAATCTTGACTTCACAATTTTGCCTTTTGTTTGAAACAATCAACCTACAACTCGGTACAGTACCGACCTACTGCTCGGTACAACATTGACCGGAGAGCTTCTATTTCGGTCTGCAGCTCGGCGAGACGATAATGGACCACTTGATTGTCCAAAACTGACCCCCCGAATATCTTCCTGTCCCTCGTGTAATTGATCGTCTCCTCTATGGCGATCTCCATTGGACGAAGACCTAGAAAACCAACTCTTGCGTCAAACAGAGCATTGTTACGACAAACAGAGCATTGTCAGCTGCCGAATTTCTTGCACGAAAGTGGCAAAATCAATCTAGAAGTTTGCACATCAAGAGAAAGTTGGTCTTGTTTATGTTCAAACTAATTGAAATAATTTAAACTTACTGAAGGCGGTACCGAATATCCGCTCTTCCTGGAACTGCAGCATCTGGTAAGTGAACCCCATTCCTTCTTCGCCGATTATGTTGGACTTTGGAACGCGGACATTTTCGAAAAATGTCTGTTGAACGGAAATGTTACGCAACATAAAAAAACTGGTATTCGGTGGAACCGGGAATTTTTCACAGGGGTCAGCTCATAGAGACGTGTTGGATCACGGGCTGTTCGCTGTCGTAGTCGAACCAGCGTTCTTCAACCGGTGTGCACGGTGCACCCTAGGGTGCACCAAAATATGCGTGGGGTGCATCACTACGAAAGGGTTCACAAGGGCGCATCACAAACTTGTCACACTAAAGAGATACTTTTTACAAAAACTTTCTGCTAGCAAAAATGAATCGTTACAACGACTTTCAGGATTTAACCAAGACTTTCCACATTCTAAAGTGTGGTGCGTAAGCATCAGACCATGTCAAGCTAATTGTTGTAATTGGTTGGTTATTTGTGATTCATAAGCAACAGACAATGAGCCAATATCAACTGAATTATGTAGCTGAGTTACTGAATTAGGGTACTTTCTTATTTAGGCCAGGGTACTTACAGATATGGGCGCAATTAGGGGGGGCGTGCCAGTGAATAGGGTGCATGGGTTTAAGCAAATTGGGTGGATGAGTTCATCAAAACATCTTTAAGGGTACACCATAACAAACAAAGGTTGACGAGCACTGGCCTAACTAGAGCAATGTTTTCGGGAAACAGAAGTTTTTAATTATCGTGGCCAGAAAACTAGAACTTAAACTGATAATTAAATCGATCTCAAGAAAGGTTCAAATATATACCAAAATTATTTCTTGGCAAACAAATTCAATAAAATTCGTATCATAAAAGCGTGAAAATGAAAATGGTGATACAAGGCAGAGGTATGGCTTTTTGTTTGTCAACTGAGCAAGACTTATTCAGTTTTAAATTATATCAATTATATTGCAAACTTTTTCCAGTCAAGGCAATCGCTGTTTAATGCACCCACCGCAGAGATGATCACGAATATCACGAATATGGATTTAAATCTTGCCGTATTTTAGTATCTTGATGGATTTCGATTGGACTTGGGTTTCATAATTTCTGCTTAACGGGATTTGGATTGGATAACTTCGTTTTAAATTTATTTCGCAACTTTTGGTTCAGCTTCGAGGCTGCAGATTACTGTATTTAATCTGTGAGTGTTACGTTTGCTTCAGTGGCGTTTCTCACACATCCATTGGGACTATACATCGTGTCTGTTTAAATTTGGAGCATTGCCTATGACCAGGGATACAAGCCTGCTCTCTTATGTATCAAGTAACTACTCTCCACAAAGGAGACGGGTTGGAATCAATTAGCATTTTAAAAAATAGGAAATCGATTTCACGTAACACTACGCACCGCCGGTCCTATAATGTTATTTACATAAATCTTATGTGTGACGATATCAAAGTTACGGAATTGGTGTGACATTTATTGATCCAGTCCCTTTTCATGACTGATGATTGTTATATTTTAACAGTAATACTTTATACTTAGTAACATTTACCATAGTTCATCATTTTTATATATGGAGCCCAGCGTTAACGAGTGGTTGTGGTGTATACCTGTTAATCTTCTGGTTTGATATCATACAGGCTATGCAGTGAAATGGACTAATTTCGATTGCTGCTGAGCAAATTTCTGAAATGCCTGAAACAAACACAGGTGATGTGACATTGGGTTTGACAGAGGAAAGCATAAGCTAACTTGAATTAGTTTCCAAGTTATTTGTTTGTCTTTGAATCTTTGAATTGGATTACATATACAGCAACAGTAGGGTTTTGGAGTCAAACAGGATTTGAATTTTAAAACTGTCGGTTTTCGGATTTAGATTTTGAAATAAAATTGTTGGATCGGATTTGGATTTGAAAAACGTAAATCCGTTCATCTCTGACCGAGCGCCATAACATCGTTAAAGATTTTGAGTTTTTGCCAAACTACCCTATTCCCAAATTGCTTTTCTTCAAGATAAATTTGTCTCCGGAGAAGTTAATCGCTTCGTCTCAAGGTGGTCCTAACCGGGAATCAATCAACCGCAACGAGGTTTCCGGTAACCATAGTTACTAGATTATCAGTAATCACAGTTCTGGTTCAAATCACTTTATGATAGAGACCGGAAAAAGTCAGTATCTACCAACGTGCACTGTGGAGAAGGTAGAAGAAGCGCAGTACCATAACCGTTAAAAACACTTAGGAGCCTTGCGATCCTCATAGGGAACAAGTGTTCCGGACGCGAATCGAACCCCAAACCTTTGTTACCTGAACCGTATCCGATGAATGCATTCCCAGCTTCTTTATTCGGGGAGATACTTGCACCCCGGCCGTATCCATGGGAACGCAAATCAAAGANTTGTTCCGNTGGGCNGGGCCTTCGCCGGTTGTTGCCAAGCAACACATCCAATCTGCCTGCAAAACAATCATTACCTTGTTGAAGCAACTTGGCCTTGAGCGAGTTTTTCATCATTTAAGAAAACTGCATAGTGAAGTCCGGGAGCACTTTCCAATTTGCTGCAATACATGCCGAGGCACCTTTCACATAGTGTAATAGTTACATAAGTGCCTGACACAAGTTGTCTCAATTTTTAGTGTCTGACAGGTTGTTGACAAAAATACGTTGTCGTATTTTCAAAAATTCGAGTGGCAAATATCATAATTTAATCTCTCACCACACACCAGACAGTAACTTCTTTGACCGTTCTCGACACCAACGCCATCTACTCAGGCCCGTAGCTACGGGAGAAATGCCTCCCCAATTTTTTTTGTTCCCCCCAAATTTTGTACCCAGAAAATATTATTTTAAAAACATATAATGAAAACAAAGATCTTGCCTTTCAAATGTGTATTTTTCCCTCAAACCATAAAACCTGGCTACGGGCTTGGAAGCCAGATGGATAAACGCCGCTGTACGGTTGAGATCCAAAATATAATCAATATGTCGCTGTGATGATGCCGACAATGTTGCGCCAAGGGATATAGACACTATTAACGGGAGTATAGAATTCAATGATGCAATGATTACGATCATGCTGTTTATAGAAAATGTGCCAAAGTGTTTGTGAGGAACAAAAATAATTTGGGTGGGCAGCGCTTCCGAATGCTCTCCGTCGCAACGGGTTCGAATGTGTTGCACCATTTGATTATGTTCAAAGNATAAAGAGTGACGTAACTAAAGATTTGGTCCAGGTCAGGAACTTAGCTGAAAGGGGTCCACTAGCCAACACCCAGAAAAGAACTTGAGAAACGATGGTGAACCGCATGTGGATTGCTATACTAAAACCCTAAATCACCGAAAAATACTCTAAAAAACGCAAAAAAAAAAAACTACTAAAAACCTAAAGAACACTAAAACCGGAATAGAGAACAATTCGCCTATAACGACTTTGGCTATAACGTCAGTTAGCCTATAACGACCCTATTTCTCCGTCCCTTTGAAATGATTTATAAGGCAATTCTACTGTGTAAGCCAAGTGGTGGCCGATTTTTTTTCGTTTTACTTGCCAGCGGGTCGATTCGCCCCTCTGACCCGGTCGATTCGCCCCTCTGACCCGTCTGAGAATTTTGTTGGCTCGTAACATTGCTTGACCTTGCTGATGGGCACGTTTTTATAATTGTCTTTTTATTCAATGGCGAAGAGTTAGAGCAACAACCGTACAGTGTGCATTGCACAGGCAATGGTTTGCAGAAATCGAGATGCAAAACTGTGGAGAGCAATGTCCCTTCTAATTCTTCGAAACTTCAAGGAAACGGATAGCCTTTCAACCAGTAAATATTTAGTTTACGATTGTATTAAAGTTTCCAGTTCAGGTTGGACTTTGCTGCGCAACTGCGGTGTGATTTCCGTCCATTGTGCAGCTCTGTCCTGTTCGGGATATTTTCAACACACTACAGCTGGCAATCAACGACAATGCAACGCTGCATTGGTGTAGATAAATTTGTTTCACTTCGTTCTTACTCTCGCAAGCGCTCCTTTTTGCTCTGATGTTGCTTAAGTCTGTGCGAACCTTGGAAATTCGTCGTATAGACCAGCGGTCTTCCACCTTTTTTGTACCGCGACCCAGCCCCGTAACCACCGTGGGGCTCAAATTTCGTTGTGACAGAAAAATGTGTTTTAAACATATAACAAAAACAAAAATCTTGCCCCCTAAAAATTTGTTTTGCTCCGCAAACCTGAAAACCTGGCTACGGGCCTGCATCTACTTTTTGAATGCACTCAACTGTTAGAAAAAGTGCGCCGTTTTTGAAAAACACGGTACGGCCAAGGTACCTGGGCTCCGTTTGTGGTCCACATCTTGCCTCCGTTTATGATCAAATCGTCACCATCGGCTTTGGCAGTAGTTTTAATGCCTGCAAGAAATCGTCAGCAAGCATGAGTACTAAAGACAAACAAGTACCACAGCGCTCAAAACAAGTAGCACAGGGCTCAAAACAAGTAGAACAGGGCTCAAAACAAGGACGAAGGAACTCAAACAGGCTAAATGCATTTAGTCTCGACAGGAAAAGAAGATAGCATGGTTCTTGACAACCTTTGTTCCATTTTTACATTTTCGTTTTTATTTTCTTGTTTCAACGCGTACAACACAAACTCACTGGCTACGTCAGACCCAGCGCCAACCTCACTCACACCAAGGCAGGATACCATGTCTCCCTTGATCGAGGGAACAAGGAAGCGTTCTTTCAATTCGTGGCTTCCGAACCTGAAACAAAGCATTGGCGCGGTTCTTTTACTCGCAGGCAACCTGCTCCTACTTGCTACAATGCTTATTCGCAAGCAACCTGCTCGTCTTATTCGCAAGCAACGTGCTCCTACTTTAACGTGTATCGAAGGCAAAAATGCAAGTCACTTCTCAGTCACATGTCGTGGCCGATTTTTAACACTGCAATCACCAAAAAAGGTGATTTTTTAGCGTCGGACCGTTCATCAACTCTTTCGATTTTTAATTTTTAATGCAATGCGCGCAAAACTTTCATGACGACAATATTCACGAAATTTTTAAAAACAACGGAAAGTAACGAACACACGAATCGGTAAAGAGCAGACGAATTCGCGTTAATAATAAGCTTTTCTATGCTCTACTACTACATCTGTGAGTTTGTTTGTGCACACAACCACGACCACTAAAAGTGACGAAATAGCAGCAACATTTCTTTGAAAAAAAAGAAACAAAAATATGACCATACAAAGGTCAGCCTACAGATCACATATTACCTCGCCAGGGCGGGGGTGGCCATGTCGGTCTGGACACCGATGGCCATGGGAATCGAACCGCACCTGATGCTGCCCAGCTCTTCACCCACAGCAACACTGAAGCTGTAATCCAGGCCCAAGCCTCCGTACTCTGCGATGCGGCCACGAAAGTTCAGCGAAAAAGACGGCAAACCGAAAATAACAATAAAAAAACAAAAATCGAAAGGAGCTCCTTTGAGTACAAGCCGTCGTCCTCAGCGTTGTGCGCAAGACAGCAAAGTGAATATCGTAGCAAACCATTTGGCGGTTGAAGATAGTAACACTGATTCCAATCTAACACTTCATGCACAGTTTAAACCAGGGCTGTGGACCTGGAGCCAATGCAAAGAATGCTGAAGGTTTTATCACAGCAACAATGATCAATCAGCAAAATGTCAGCAGTTACATCCAGGCCCGGAGCCACTGGGGACATTCGGGGACAGTTCCCCCAAACCTTTTGTGCCCTTCCAAATCTTGTTGTGTGCAGAAAAAATTGTTTTTAAACATATAATAAACACAAAAATATTTCCCCCAAAAAATTTATTCTGCCCCCACACCTTAAAACCTGGCTACGGGCCTGGCTGCGCCACTCACCAACAGGTTTATTCACGCCAAGAAACCCAGCCTCGCCCAGAATCTTAAACACTTGGTGTGCTGGAAAACCACATTTTTCCTCCCACTCATCAACAAACGGATTAATGTCCTTGTCGATAATCTAAAAACAGACTCGTTGAAAGGTTGTTGCCATGCAAATGATGCCAACGTTCCACGAAACCTTCTGTTTGCCATTTTCTTCAGTGCAGTTTAACAACTCACGTGCTAAAACAACCAACGCTGATTTACGGAATAATGCGTTACAAAAGTCGTTTTTTATACAAAAAAATCAGCGGGCTGCCTGTTTGTTTTGCAAGGAACATACAAAAATACCTTTTTGAAGGACATATGTGACTTATCGCATTGTATTAATTGCATCAAATGAAATACATGGCTTCACAAACTTTTTACATCGGCAACCTAAAAATCTCCACAACAAATCTTAAGTTTTTAAAAATCCGCCGTGTTTTCGAATCATATGCTTTTTTTACAAAACGAGGCAAGTTTCTGCAATGAACCAAACAGAGTGAAAAACTTTAGCGATTTCTCCGCGAAAGAATAATAATCCAGATCAATCGACGCAGGTGCGTCCCTGTATAGATTTTATCAGGTTTCTCTATTTTTAGGCGAGCTTTTCGGCTGAGCAACTCGTCGTTTGTGCCCCAATGAATGCGACGCACAACTAAATAGGAACCCGATCGGCCAAAGCTTGTCGAAGAACAAGTCCAACATTCGTAGATTGTCTGCATGGGTCACGGATGAGGTCTACTTTCAAGGATTAACAAAATCCTTGCAGGGTCCGCAAATCAAAAGGGTCTTTCGCTTCATTGCTCAAGCTCGGGTCATGCACAAAGTACAACTCCTCGAAACAAAGTGTTTGTGAGAAACACAATGTTGCTGTGCTTGAGAAGACTCGGAAGAACCTTTTTCAATGAGCTCCTCAGCTGTTCATGGTCGTTGGTGAAAATGCCTTCATCCTCCAAATCCCACGAACCAGTGGTTGTGTGGACTGGCCGCGGTAGAATCAACGCTGGAGCCGGATTTCGCAAAGCACTGAAACGTTTTAAACTCGTC
>JGI24159J19872_10004734_pt1 | contig 17421 bp, 18 predicted proteins | sample Ectturendosymbi4_FD_19872 | JGI IMG/M metagenome (IMG submission 19872) | reverse complement strand
GTGACCGCCCGGCCTCAAACCTATACGAAAGTAACTTTCTTCACCATGATTTTATACGATTCGGAAAACAGCATTCGCGACATAAGGCTATTTTGCCGTCCGTTGTATTGTCAGAGCAGCGCTATGAAGTATACTTNATCTCTCTTGCAGTAGTGAACCCGTAATGAGACTAGACTACCGAATATTACTGAAATCGCCCCTCTGACCTTAATGGCTGGATCCGCCCCTGTATAGACATGAGCACATACTTTAAATTTTACAAGGTTAACAATTTGGAATCGGTTAAGCGATATTTACAGCGTAACAATCGCTTAGAAGTTACTCTTTTGCAGCACTAGATTTTAGTGCACGGCAGGGGTGTTCAAATTTTTCAGAATAACAAGCATAATTGGAAACGAATTATTGTTTTTTGTAAGTTTCCATTGCTCACAACTCTATTACTGCTCCCCATCCCTTCCGTTGCTCATGGATGTGGTTGAAATGTGCATTTGAAAAGCCTGCGTATTCTGATGGTAAAATTCATTCGATTAATATAAATCGTTCCATTGTATGTTTGCATTTAAATGTCCGGTACTTGGTTTGATCAAAGTCGAAAACTGTCGGTTCGATAAACTGTCGTTCAATAACTTTTTTTCGATAAACTGTCGTTTGATAAACTGTCGTTCGATAGACTGTCGGTTCGATAACCTGTCAGTTCGACAAACTGTCGTTCGATGAACTGTCGTTCGATGAACTGTCGTTCGATGAACTGTCGTTCGGTGAACTGTCCTTTGATGAACTGTCGTTCGATGAACTGTCACTTCATAAATTGTCGTTCCATGAATTGTCGCGTCACGCTTTTCAATGATTCTTTTGCATCAGAAACTTTCTGCATCTGGCTTGAAACGTAAAAATTCACTTGATTTTTTTTATCAAACTTGCATAATCCTTCTTTGCTTCTTGATTTGGATGATATTCACATTGTGCATATTTGAAAAAATTTGTTTCTATGCCATTTTCGTGAAATTCATAATACTTTTGATCGCAATGCACTATTTCATCAAACTGATTTGTTTTTTGTTGTATCCATTAGAAGCGGTCTTCAGAACTGAACCACTTTTAAACACAGGCATTACAGTAAGCGGTTACCCTATAGCGCAATGGTGAGTTACTCGTTTTCATACATTCATTTGTCAATGTAACGAAGATGACCAGGCTACAAGTACGTGTAACTGAGGGTCGAGATTGCGTAACCACTTTTGATCCCGTAAGAGCTACCCAGCATGGGCTTGTTTCCCGTTGTTTGATGTTAACATGCAGTGGCGGATCCAGACCAGGCGTTGGAGAGGGGGCAGTCAAATAAAGGAATCCAAAAAGTCTTCACTTGTTTAAATACCTCAGCTTCTCTGTGATTGTCGTTGCGTGTCACACAAAAGTTGTTGCCTTTTATAGGCGACGAAAATGGCTACTTTTGGTGGTCGAACTGTGCGATCTTTCAGGGATACACCACAGTTTAAAATCGCCTTGTATCATTTATTCACAAAAAGTTTGACTTTGTCCAAAAATATAGGTACCGTTTTTCACAACTTACACATAGTTGAGAACGCTGTGGGTGTCCCATACCATCTTTTTTATCTACAGTACAATGAGTGTAAGATATCACTGGTCCCCAACGCTTTTGTAAGGGCGGACCGGCCTACCCTTGACAATTTCACCGCTGCCTGGGAGTCCTTTTGCAACAATGTTTCCACGGGAAGATTCAACCAATCACATGCCCATAAAGCAGCGAGTGGTGATATCACCAGTATACATTTTGTACTTTCGCGGTCCGTTACCGTTTCGTGGCCTGGGAGTTGAGGCCCACTACCCGAATACATGCTGCGTGCTAGCGTTTGACCCTGTTTTGGATATTTTACATATCAGAAAACACAATGTATAAAACGTATTCTTAACTGCTTAGAAGTAGAGTGGTTCTCCGTACACTACGAAGTGACAACTTAATTGCCAAGCTAGGAGCCGAATAAATAGCGAAATGCCGATCACATTTACAAATAAAAGTTGTACAGATACATGCACATGGAAAGCATATTTATTGCTGAAGCGACAATTCACAAATAAAAAATAAATGAAAGGCATTTGTTATGACATTATTCCCAAGTTCGGTAACTCTGCTGTCTATCGTGAAATAACGATCTAATAATCCCGTGATATGTTTACACTGCTCTTGAAAGCATATTGCCCTAAAAACATTAACGCCACTAATATAAGGAGAATTTCGATCAAGTGTTTAATACTGTTTCTCATAATAGGGCATTTGACTACTGATGTGAAGAAAAAACATCCTTCTCACTAGTCCAGATTATGAAGAAAAGGTGTACCACTATTCAAAGCTTATAGGGGCAGGTGGGATAAAACCCTCAAATTCACAGTGAATACCTCCAAACTCCAGCTCTATCCTCCCTGATAAAGTCAATTTCCCATTTTTGTATACTACTATGAATCCCTCAAACAAACTTAAAGCCACTCTCAATGCTGTTAATCTGGCGATGGATCTGCTTCTATCCAGGCCAGAAAAAACAGGTGGGAATAAGCCTATAACAAATTTAAATCCTTGAATGTCAGCCAACACCACAGGTACCAGTGAAAAAGTAAGAATTTGCATTGTTTTTCCGCTTTTCTGCTCAAGTTTATGAGATTTACGTTTGTAAAAAGTGGTTTAACCTTTTAAGCCTCGCAGTTATATGTTACGTCGGTTATTTCTACCCCCACAAGGGTTGAACTGTATTTTCACTCTCATGCAGCCAGTGCTGGTTTCTCCTTTTCTTGAGAGGCAAAAGAAAACTTTCACACAATGCTCGACAAACATTGACTTAGTTTTAACCAGCCAATGGCATCTCACATTAAATTATAACCACAATCTCGCTTTACTGAACGAATATACTCAACTAACAACAAACTTGACACACACAAATGTAAAAGTACTTACTTCGCAATTCATCATAAATCCACAATAAAGACGTTGTATTTCAGAAAAATGACTTTTCCCTCCAACAGCTAACTCGTAAATGACTTGTTTCAAAACAGCCTAGCGTATTTTCTTGCAATTTGCTTCCCTTTTTCGTAGCATCGATCAGCTGTTTTGGTCATGCTGCTGCTCGCTTGCTTTTGCGGGAAAGAGTTTTAGGTCTGGCGTACTGCGCCAAGGAATTGCGCAAGCTGTTGTTCTGGCCCAATCGCCATGTAGACAACATGCTTGTATCAACCGCGGTTCACATTGAGACAAACGTTCTTTTACTGTCCATCGGATCAGTGAGACAACACTCTGTTTTAAGATCATCGGATCTCAGTCACAACTTTCGTTACAGACTTGCTCAAGGTTTGTTTTTCTTTCGCGACTGCATGTCACTTTTGACAACTTTTAATTTGTCTTTTCACAATTTTTTTCTCGTTCATTGTGACATCGGTCACAATGGTTTCATTGCTGGGTTTACTTTCATGCCTCAGCATGATTTTAAGGTCTTATGCGTTCACTCAGAGATAAACAGCAGTGCCTCTTTAGACTTCAAAGGAACCCCAAGCATTTGCACGGCATTAACCAGAGAAGGAGGTTTCTTTGAGCACTCTGAGAAAAACATCCTCGTGCTTGTGAGATCGCTCACTTGAGACAACGTGTGACATCGGTCACAGAAGACAATAACCGTACAACCTCGGAAGGTTTCTTCAGGCTTTCCTCGATTAAGAACCATTGTCAGCGGTACAAAGCTCTCGGCAATGTCCCTCCAACCGTGGGCAAGGATTCCTGTGCATTTTTGGTAGGTTTTCATCTTAAGAACCATTGAAGCCAGTATGCAAGATAAATCCGGCAAGTGATAGTAAGTGATTCCGTGAGTGCTGTACGGTAGTCCTAATTGTATAATTCTTTTTGACAGTACGCCAAGACCTGCTTTGGCCATCTCGTTAACCCCTTGTTCCGTCATTGGCTTATCTCATTTTATCTCTTTCTCCATGTTTTAGTCTTTCATTACAGCTCGCACATTTGCACATCTTGCATACCAATCTTTCAAGTGATAAACAAAATCCATTACTCTGTAAATACAAACATGAAATATTCCATACGCCATTCGTTAATGTAGACTTTACTTTCATATCTTGTGCATGCGATTATCACTGTTATCGTTTGCACGTATTTTCATATGTCCATATATTTTTGCACTTCTAATAACAATTCTTTCAACTATAACGTCATCTCGTGTATCACGTTTTCACTTTTATCCGGCGTTTTTGCTTGTTCTATAATTTGGTTAAACTTTTCGCCGTTAACATACAGCTTATACAACATAGTTAAATTCAATTTCATACTTTCACACACTGAAAATAAAAATACATTTCATAGATTTGTCATTTATGATAAATGCACTTTTATCTACTTCCTCCATAGGATCTATTCCATCACCTCATATTCTTTCTAAAGACGTAAAAGAGGTATTTTTGTAATGTTCGTCTTCGTCCTTGTCTTCATCATATTTTGGCTTATATACTGTACATGTTGTTGGCCGAAGTGCTCGCAACATTTTTAGGTCACAATTCCAAAAAATTCGGTGTATGACCGAAAAAAACTAGGCACGTTTATGGCATTTTTGTCAGATACCGGCAAGTTGTTTTCTAATGTACAAATGTTGCTAGAGCTTTTCAAACGATGCAATGTGGTTCAATCAGGGCTGGATTTACCTATAGGCTATATAGATTTAAGCCTAGGGCCTCAAGGTCCAAGGGGGCATCCAGTAACCAGGGCTCCCATTCAGTAATTTCTAATGCACTCAGATTGTCGATGAAAAAAAACATTTCTCTTCCAAAAAAATGGAAATTTTAATTTACAAAAAGAGAACGAATGAAAATATCTGAGGTAAAACAGTGATTGAAATCCTGCTTTACTTAAAGTTCCTCTTCCAAACGTTTGTCCGCAGCCTGAACATGTAACATCTGGATCCAATTGCTCACGACATTTTATGTAACGCTGGTGACATATTCTATCAATGACATTTCTCAGTAATTCAGGCTTAGGTATCCAATAACCGTTTTGATGGCTGCTTCTTGACAATGCTTGTTTGATAACAATTTGTCTAAACAGTCTCGGTTTCAGCAAATCTGTATTTGTTTGAATATGATTAGCAAGTGAAAATGTTCTTACTAGTGATGCAGTAGACTGGCAAAACCATAAATCTGGTCATTAAATCATAAAATATTCCGAACTCCGGGTTATCTAAGCCGTCTTTGGTGTTACGCAGATAATACCAGAAATCAGGGATAGATTTATTGTACCAGGACATGTTTAAACTATCGATATATCCTCCAGCTATTCTTCAGGTACAAGGTGGCGAAAATGTAGGGCCACATTTGCTATTGAACGTGGATCTTTGGTGAGATCTTGATCTGCAACGGAATCTAAAATACCTAAGCTGGCAATATATCTTTCCTGCAATGGAAATCGTTTTTTCATTTTGCATGCACAGGGCAGCCAAAACGTTTAAACATTCATTCTTAAAACATTGTTTCATCAATATTCAATACCTTCAATTGGCATCTGGGACAATGACCTTTTACGTAGTTCACCCAACTGTAAATCTTTCAATTGTTTACGTAACCGTTTGTTACTTATTCATGTTACTTTTGTTGTCCATGCAACTGCATGACTGACTACCCGATCGCAAGCAACCTTTAGTATTAGATATTGATGCTGGTGTGAGGGTGCAACACTGACTGAACATGCTTTCCACTGACTGAACTGTAATGACAGGAAGATCTATTAGATATACTGTAGCTAATTCCCAAACTCGTAATCTAAAAAATCAGATTTAACGGGATTTTTCATAATTAAACCTAGCCGGTCAGATGCACTTGAAAAAAAAACAGATCTGGGTGAAAAAATACGGCAATGGGAACCCTGATTGAGTCCATATACTCAAAGCACGTTGGCAGCTTCTTCTGTTTACTGAATCGTACCGATTGTTAAATCGGGCGAAAGTACTTGAGGCTGTTCGTGTTTGAAATGCACCCTCTCGAAGCTTATGGTTGTGAGGCAGATAAGAGCTATTTGTAATACTATAGCAGCATTATCCTACAATAAGCACATAGTTGCTTCTTCTGAGCACTGCTGTAGTTATGTTAGCGTTTCTATTACGTAAAGCTCGTCTGGTACTTTTAAATGTGATTTTTTCCATTTTAATTTTTTTTCAAAGTCATTCAGAAATCAGAGTGCTTTTGAGTACTTGCGCAAGTTTGTGCAGCTCCCATGCCAAGCTAGTGCGAGAAGATCTTAATGAGCTTGAATAGCAAGCAAAAGTCACTTTGCCAACTGGCAACAACAGAACTCTTCCCAAAGAGACAAAAAAGGGTAACAGCAAGAAAATGACAAAACTGCGTTTGGGTCTGATGATGTTTTGGTTTTTAGTTTATCCAACCACGCGGACCCTTACTTCTTAGCTTGATGATCACTAACCGCACTGGAGAAAGTTTGTTTCAAGATTCAGAAAAACTGAAAACGAAGTAAAAGGTCGCAATGTTCTAGGAGAAGTTTCCCAGTATAAGAGTTCGGTGCATTAAAGTGATAAACATAGGCAAATAAATTTCAATGAATTGCTGGATGATTTTTTACGAAGACCAAGAAAAAACTTTTCAATTGTTTACTGGGCACTAATCAGCCTTACTTGATTCGATGATTGTAGCTTTTTGTAAGTATAGCAATAATGAGAGCATAAGCATACGGGAAGTTTAAACCAGTCCCGTCGCCATGGGTGGTGGGCTCACTCCCTCCAAATTTAAATATGAAACACTATATATCAGAAGAGATTTTATCAAATTTTCAGTATGTGAAGTCTACCTGCAAAAATTTAAAGCCCCCTATTGAAAACTTTCTGGCTACAGCTCTGGTTCAAAACCTCACATCCTTTCGCCCGACGGTTTAGTTACGTTCGATTTTTAATAGTCTGAAAAAGTAACAAACACGCGAATCGTGAACCTAGTAGTTGCAACCATTTGGGTTGTTTTTCTTGAGGTGTTTTGCTCGTGTGTGCGAGATTTTTATGGCCGTGGCAAGTCGCAATGCGGTCCTCAAATTGTCTTCATGCCGCCACACATATGTGCAGTGTGTTTGATTTTTCTGCGCACAGATAAGAAAAAACAGATGTGAAACTTGTAAAAAACGTAGGCCATGTGTTTTGTCAAACATTTACCCTTTTCGGTTGGTTTGCTTGCAAAAATGAAATATCCTGTTCCCGCCGGCCAACAAGCACGATATCAACTGTTACGTGTCATTGAAGGTTTTTGCGTCGAAAGTAGAAACTTAAGCACAGTGATCGTGGGACACTCTAATAATGATTTAGAATTTTTTATTGACCGTAAATTTTCAACGTCAATATCGTCATTTACAACTTTGCACAAATTGATTAACGCTTTTCTATTTTGTCCTCGTAACAGTGGGAGAGGGGGCCTCACAAATGGATCAGCCTGGGGCCTCGCATCAGTTAAATCCGGCCCTGAACCAGGGGCATTAGTTCCGACATGAAACTCATCCATTTAAGCTACCTTGATGTTGCAAAACTAAGATGCAGACGTACTGCAGACTCAGGAAGACGCTGGTAGCAGACCTTAAACTGTTTTCTCCGCTTTNCAGGCTTCTAAAATCTTGCGTCAGTTCTACGTTTTCCATATTTATTGCATTCCTATCATCACCACTTGCTTTTTCTTTCAAGGCTTCCATAAGCCANTAAAAAATGGACTTGTAACAACAACAGACCAATTTTGCACTGCCCACCGGAAAGACCATAAATGAGCTAGCGAAAGAGATCGCCTTTGTGATTGCTTTGCTGGGCAAATCTCACGCGGAAAAAATAAGGGAACAGGAGTATTATTACGAAACAATGGCAAGTTTGATTCTAGTCAGTAAAAGGATGGGTCAAAGTCCGTCACGCAAATCCTGAAGTTCAACGAAGTGTAAGGAATTATTTAGTTCAGAGTATTTTTGCCACTGTTTCTACTTTTGTAGGTACCAGAATGGGGCGCCATTTTAACGGACCCCGCAACCGTTTGGGTTTGGGGCAACTGCCCCCACCTGGATCTGCCACTGTTAGCATGGATTCAACAATTGCCAGTAAATCGTAATTAAACAATGTCATATTTTCACAAGCAAACCAGAACTTTGTAAGTAACAACGTAAGAGGTTGTTAACATTGGTCATGCCAAACGATATACCAGAGAAAAAGTGGTTTCAATTTATAACAGCCGTGATTTATCATATTGTATAATCAACTGCTTATCCACACCTTCTAAACTAAAAAGCATTTGACAAAGTACAAGTTTGAAGACATCGGACTACAGGAAGTTTCTCACAAATAAACCGAATTGTTGTAAAACGTTGGTGAGGTAATTGTGCTTGCTTGAATTTTAAAACACAGGTTTGATTTTTCTTCGCCTGAAGCTCTTTGAACAAATGATTTGACTTAAAAGATTTGGCATGACAATCAAGTGTATTAGCAATTAAACAGAATAACGCCGGTGGAATCAACATTCATTCTAATAATTTTGGGCAAAGATGAATTTGCAGTAAATTTATGCGAGAAAATGCATGTTTGTCTGCTTTCGTTACCCTAATTGCATGTTTAAACAAATGAATGCATGAAAGACTTTTCACTAATTGTTACATATTAACAAAATGCGAAGATAACATGTACAACTTTGATGTACAGTTGTCTGCAGAAGATGTTTCACACGTATGGTTCACATCTATCATCAACTTATGTTTATTCGGTTTACTTGGATTTTAACAGGATATCGATAAACTTTTTGGTGAATAGCAATCTCAGTAATAATTGCTTATCACTTCAACCCTCGATTTGACGCACAAGTTCTGGTTCGCAACAATTTGGTAAACAATGTTTGGCAACGAGAAGAAAGGTCCATGAGAGGACCTTTTATTTGGTCAAGGCGTGAGTTGTTGAAGGTATACAACATCTATGTAAGACAGAAAAAAAATTAAAGAATAAACAATCGTTTACCGGCGAATGCATGCATTTAAAACTGCGTTGTGTGTTTTGCTTGTTTTACACGCGTATCACCCTTTTTATTTCGTTGACCATGTTTAATTTTCTAACTTGCGCCGTGAGAATCGAGGCATTTTACTTGCTTTCGGTAGTGCCATACCAACGTGTTTGCTGTGTGTCCAATGACTACCACATTCATTGTAATGAATGTTTTCGGTAGCTCTTTCTGCACTTGACGTCTTGGTTGCTGTGACATTTGGTTGCAAGGGACTTCTGGTGGTTGTGACAAACATGAAGTACAGACAGGCCTGTTCGTGTATTAAAAACCAGGGTCAATGGATAGATTGCAATAAAAAATAAAATGTCATCAATTATATTACTTCCAATGACCCGCAAGGCGGAAGGCGTGACGAAATCATGATGTGAATCGGTATTCATTTGAAAAAACTTTAGTTATCTAATGCATTGCATTGACATATTCCTAAAAACTCGATTTACAAATGCCCAATTATTTAATAATAACAATGAAAAAAAATAACAATGCCAATATTCAGTGTTTACTATAACTCTTTCAAGTTCCATTCCGTTCCAAACATCATGTGCTTTTGTATGAAACTTTCAGAGTGCTCATTGAGTTACGTCGTAGCAAAAAGTACAGCATGGTTATGCTTCTGTATTATCCTAATCTGTTGAAAACTGCACCTCACACTTTATATTGCATTTTTCTTACCACATGTCCATGCTCTTGAGCAGAGCTGTATAGTCGAGTAGATTCATGCATCCAGTATGTTTGACAGCTGAAATTCGAATTGAAAACCAGTGCAATTTTTCCCTCTTGTAATGGAAAGAAACTCGAACGTTTTAACAATCGTGTAGACGCCAGTAATATTCAAGGAATCACCACTACAGGATTAAATGTCAAAGAGTTGTATGCAGGCAACACACTGGTGTTACTATTTGTTGTTATAAATTATTATTTAATTCGTGAGAGTTCTATATAATTCACTTTGTTTCAATTCGCAGACATCCTGTAAATCACCTACTTTTCTAGAGGGTGAGCAAAACGTTGTTACATTTTGTTGATAAAATGGACTCACTAAGAAGTGTTTGAATTGGTTCTATGCCGAGATTCGTATGATTTTGTTGTTATGGTGGTGGATCCACGAACACCAGTTTTTGCCCACAGTGAAGACAAGATTATTTAAACACATTTGCGGTAACACGCTTAGAAAGGCCTTCATACGACATGTTAACAGCATTTCTATTTCGGAGAATATGAGTTCATGCACCATCCTCTCTGATAAAAAGTTACTGGTATAATATAACTACAACGCCGCGGTCTTCAAGTTATTCAACACGACGTTACGAAAAAAGTCTTGCCTTACAGTTAGTCTCCACAGGTGTTTTTATGTAAATAACATGTACTATTAAATGCAGTCATATTCAACGTACTATGCACAACGGGTCGTTTTATGGTGTCGCCGTTTGGAGACGATATTACAGTGACACTGACAAGTGAGCGTAATCAAAATATAAAGGACGTCAAAGTGTGTCGTAATTACGCGCTAGACCTCGCAAAACTTGGTGGTGGTGGTGGTGGCCTTCTGGGGTGTAGGAACTGGGGATGGAGAGGTGCAAGCGAAACACGGTAGAGGAAAATGTAATGGACCAATATCTACGGAAAATTTGTAGGAGGAAAGTTTGTCATATAAACGTTTTTGGGTAAATTTGGGAAATTTTAGTAAAAGAAACATTTGTAGTCCAAAACTTGCCTGGTCCTACACCCTTGCTGCCCATGAGTCAAGACATTTTGCGATGTTTTGGACACACTCTTTGATTTGAAGCTTTCCGTGTAAATCCGCCCTTAAAATTCATTTTTGTTCGGTTGTCCAAAATATTACCATTTACGTTTGCTACATTCATCAAAAACATATAGATTGTTTGCAAATAGTGAGAAAAGTTTGTTTTATCTTTCTTGCTAAGAATCTTTTCAGGCCTTTCTGAGATGGGCTCTAAGAGAAAATTAAAGGAAAATTTTGTAATGTTAAGAAAAGTAAGAAAACCACAAAGTCCTGAAATCAAAAAATGCTCATCATCTCAACACAAGCGCACATGTTTTCGTTGGATTATACGCTAACGAGTTGCATCACTGAAAAATAACCAAGCAAGATGGGATAACACATGGTTCTGGAAGTAACGACGTGTGCGGAAGAGTAACCATGCAGATAAGCGAAAGCGACTTTGCCGCCAAAGTAGCCCAGCACCAATCAGTCATTGCCAAAAGGGTGGCTATATATTCCTAGTCCGTTCACAACAACAGCATCATACAGAGCACAAATAAAAGTTATTTCTTGTTCAAAACAAACTTTTGCAAAATATTTTGTCCATCTTTCGGGAGAGATCATCAATTTACTTAATCATGTTGCAACATGAGTTACACTTTTCGCATTAACTTGGTAAACGCAACTCTTTTGAGGCGTACTAGCGAGCAACCACATTGATAATGTTGCTTTTCAAAACATTTCTGATTAAACTCTCTTCAGAGATTTAATTTGACAAAGGATATTAAACAACAAAAGGAAAGTCTGAAACGTAATAAGGAGGAAATCGAGCGTTTATGGCTGCAATGAAAATAATACATTTTCATAAACATTGAAGCGGGACAAGAAAAATAATTCCAAACCCATTTTCAATATTGATGGAAATGACACAGAAAATCACAAATTGAACAGAAGTTGCACAGATACTCCACCCGGAACCAAAAGTGGTACTTACCTATAAAACGTCTCCAGAAATCTATAGATTTCCAGAATATGAAATATGTACAGTTTGTTTTTTTGCAAAATTGAATTAAGCTTTGCTTTGTTTTTTGTTTTGATTTTATTGTTTTATACTTTGCAGACCGCAATTTGCCTACATGCATATGTTTCCAAACAATCAGTTAGGGTAAAACATGCATGTTTTTCCTTCAGGATCGTACTCGTGAATACGACTACATAAGAGGACAACTGTTGAATACGGCAATTACAATCACAGGCACACCAGTTGAGTTTCAGTAAGTTTTCTGAAGATTATATTCGGAAACAAACAATAGTGGTTACTTTGAATGTATTTAATCAATCGTCAAACGTGTGGTCATGATTTTGTTTATTCAAGACGTGTAGACTTGGCGTAGCGTAGGTTACGTGGTTAAATTCTGAATAACCGCCATGCCAGTTTAAGTGCGTCTGGAAATGAAACAAGTGCTGTAAGTGTATTTACTTTCTGTTAATTTTTTGTCTCGTCGTTCTGTTTAGTAGTTCCTTATGCTTCACTGCACCAACAGCAATATCGCAGTTCTTGTCAGACACAGATCGTGTTCATAGCGTGGTCGTGTCGAAGTAAAGGAGCGGTGAAAGATCAACCTCAAGACAGCCAACTTATTTACACACCTGTTCGCATGTCATATTACTTAGGTACTGCACACGCAGTGTTCACCTATACACAGCAAACATTTTGTATGTTTTGCGAGAAATAAAGTGAGGAACAAAAATAAGTGGTCAGCGTTTCTTTCCTGAAACGCAATTAGAAATTGTCTCTGCTTTTTCACGTTTTATGAAAAATGTCACACTTTTATGTTGCGTTCGCGACAGAGAGGTCAATGGCCGGGACACCGATGCACGACCTTTAAGCATCCGGTCAAACCGGGACTTGTGGCCCCTCTTCAAACCAATATTACCGTTATGGATTGTTCTATCATGTGGCAAATTCGTATGCTCAATATCGACAACAGTGTTGCCAGATGGTTGTCACAAGTCCAGGTTTGATTTTAATAACCTCATAAATCTGCCCAATGGGTTACAAAATATGTTAGATTCTGCTAAAACTCATGTCACATATTTTCTGCTATGATCTGCTAAAAGTAGTGAAATTCTCCCCAAAATTTGCTATTCATGAGGTTATTAAATTCAAGATATAAAGTTATATATCAATTTTTCAATTTTTCGTGTAACACTCACTATCACCGGAGAAGGGTAGAAAATGATCAACTTGGCCACCACATTTTTCGTCCAGCAATTTTCTTTACGTCGACATTTTTAGCAGCATAAGTGCAGTTTACCTCCTTTTTGTATGGCACACAGTTTTTAAAAATTTCCTTCAAATGGTCGCATGTATGTTTATACAGTGAAACAATGCTCGGCGACAAACAGACTGAGCATAGCTTCATCCTACAACTTTCTAAGTCTGGTTATTGTAAGTCAAAACTTTGTGCTATTCACATTCGGGAGCACGCAAAACGTTCTTTGGTCTTGTGCCTTTGTCTGAGTGCTTTTTTGCTTTTTGCTGCCATAGCATGCCTGTAAAGTTCACTACTTCGCTATGATAGCACAGTAACATTGCAAATTTTGCAATAGGTTTTTCTTCAATCAGTCGTATAAGTACCGAGCCAAATTCTAAATTCGAGTAACCATACTCGTGAAAATCTTTGGCAATATTTTTTTGGTCTTCCAGGGAGTGTTTTTAATAGGCATTACCGCTTACTGGCGTTGCTGAACCACTTGGAAAAATCATATGTGCCATGGGACAAAAACATTTTCTACCAATGTGGTTTCAACCTAATGTGCTCACTAGGCACAAAAACAAATCTACTTGGTATTATGACACAATTTTCTGCAAGAAACAGCTTGGTTGCGTCATAATAAAAATTCCAGATGATTGAAGACACTAGGCAGGTAGTTGTTCCTATAGCTCTGGCTTTGCCCAATTTGCTGTCATAAAGAAGATAAAATATTTTTGATGAAGATAGTGTAAATGTTTCATTTTGAAAAACTGTTGAAACATATTTTTGATCAGGAATTTGCTACCTGCTGAACCTCCAAAACGTTTTTTTTAAATCCTGCTAGAAAAACAGCAACGGCGAGATTGAAATGTTTACAGATAACAGTAAGAAAATCCAGCAAGATTTAGCAGCAAATCAGCTGAAATGGCAACACTGGTGGACAACCTCTTTATTCATGTTTCCAGTGAAAAGATGTTAAACACGGAAAAGGAAAAGTGATGTTCTTGTCGGATTGCGTTTATTTTGACATTGATCAACTTCTGTATCTATTGACAACCCTATAGAGTTTCTGTGTATTGAATATTGAGTTCCTATATCTAATGACATGTTTATTGAGAGACATATTGAGTTTTGTCAAGACGTACGTCTGTTATACATTTCACATTTTACCTGAATCGCGGCAGTTACTGTATGTCAATTTGCCCTAGAAAACAAACAATTTTTAATGACTTTAACCGGAGTTATTAGGTATGTGTGGAAGGTGAAAGGGTGACGCTGCTTCAAACTTCACATCAACAGTTCTTTCAAAAATTTTCAACTGTCTTTCAAAACAGTGACTCTATAAAATCGTAGCTTTGAAATCAATTTGATTTCAATTACACGTTGAATAACTTCCGGTTATGCAATGAGTTTTTCTTGTAGCTTCAGTCTTGATTTTGCTGTCGAGTATGTTTCTTGCATGGAACTCGTAGTAACAGACCTTCGGACTAAACCACAGAGCATACTGTCATGGAATGTTCCACCAAACTCCAATGATGAAACCAAACACTGGTTGTTCAACGCCAGCTTCAAAGTTTGACTTGATTGAGTAGCTTGAGAGCAAATGTCAACTCAAATGACACAATGATGATGGTTGCTTGGAATAATTTTGGTATGTTGCCTGACAGAGATAACAAAGATGCAGAATGACGAAATGCAGTGACTCTGCCTGGTATAGCTTTTGTCTATCATTGAGTGCAACAAATGAAGGTGGAATATGAAGACTGCAGGTTTTTGGATAGAAAAACAGTTGATATTCACTGGAATTCCATACCACGGTTCTAGCTTTTATCACTTGAAAGAGATCCTTTCCAGAAGCATTATCGCTTCATGCTGGGCCATTCCCTAGATCGCAGGCGCTAGGAGTACCGCTCCCGAGCGGATGTTGTGACAACATGATTCTTATGTAAGCAATCGCCGTAGCGCCCTGCGCTTCATTATCTGCTGGTATTTTTCTGTCAACTTGACGGGTTCACTTAAACTCGGATTCGCTGTGCGCAGTTTTTGCACTAAGGAGAAAAAGTTTTTGACTTCGGGAGTAATGCGCCCGGCGATATAGTTAGTGGAGTATAACGTCGGGTGAAAATCACCCAACATTATGGATAGTGCAAGGACTAATTCATTCAACGCCATGTGGAGTGAAAATCACCCAACCTAATGGTTAGGCCATGAGCTGTAATTCACAAAGCATTTTTTCAAGATCGTTTTCATATCAGACTTTTCTTTTCTACCCATTGCAAGTGTGACGCCGGGAGTAATATACCACGGTTTTTAGTACTATACCCCGTCATCAATCATCAATGAAAACATCAAGATAAAGTACAAAATAACTTTATTAGTGCACAAACCACAGAGAAAAAGTTACATTTCCAGTGCAGTTTTTGTAATAAATGTCAATTGTATGAAAAATATTGTTTTTTATGATTTAAAAAACAGGTACCACACGCCCAAATTCTGTATTCTTGTGACGAATAAGTACCGTCAGCGATAAGCAGAATTTCTGAAAAAGAACAAGTCATTGAAGTGATAACAATTACAGTACTATTATACGCACTTATGATTTGTTAATTGAAGCGTTGGTCCGCCATATTGGGATTCCCAGTGTGCACTTAAAGATGGTGCATGTTAGTGGTCCAAGTTATAGATCGAGAAAATTGCTAATGTCGAGGACTAAAAGGAAATACTCTGACACCTATCTGAAGTTCGGGATTACATTCACAGTAAACAGTGTGAAGTTTGTCAATAAGTGATGACAAGCGATTCACTGTGAAAGCATGTCTTCTCATTCGATATCCAAAGAGCGTTCATCCAGAATTCAAACATGAAGATTGACTTTTTCGAGCAGAGGGAAGCAGTGAAAAACGATTGGATATAAGTGACAGATTATAGGCCTACATATAAAATGTGCAGCAATGAAGGCATCTTATGAAGCTTCACTTACGGTTACCAAACAAAAGCTAGCTCACATCACTGGATGAAAACTGTGTTCTTCCAGCTGCAAAAATAATGGTGTGTTGTGTATTTGGAGATGAATAAACACAAAAATTAAACCCAATTCCCACGTCTATCAATACACTACAACGACGAAATGAAGAAATGTCGGTGGATATCTCGCGCATGTGGTTTGTGAGATTTCTAGAGCAGAAAGTGGGTTTGCAATTCAACTTGATGAGTCCACAGAAAAATGTTCTAAGTTACTATTTTTGTCCAGAACTTGGCCAAAGAAGGCATTTAAAGAAAAATTATTGTTCGACTCAGAACTAGACGAAACAACTAATAGAGATAACACCTTCCAAATTGTACATTTATTTTTCAATCACCATGGTAGGAAAATATCTCAGGCTGCATAACTGTGGAAAGTAACCGAGCTTGCACAATTGATGGTGCATCAGTCGTGCATGGTGGCCCATGGCTGTAAAGGCCGTTTTCAGTTTTCATCTACCATTTCATTTAAAATTTGATAAAAATCATTTTGAATATCGTTTTCAATTTCATTTTCAATTCNATTTTCAATTTCGTTTTCAATTTCGTTTTCAATTTCGTTTTCAATTTCGTTTTCAATTTCGTTTTCAATTTCGTTTTCAATTTCGTTTTCAATTTCGTTTTCAATTTCGTTTTCAATTTNNTTTTCAATTTCGTTTTCAATTTNGTTTTCAATTTCGTTTTCNAATTTCGTTTTCAATTTCGTTTTCGGTTTCGTCTTCAATTTCGTCTTCGATTTCATTTTCAATTTCATTGTTGATTCATTTTCAATTTCGTATTCAATTTCGTTTGCACTTTCATCTTAAGTTTTATTTTAATTTCGCTTTGAAAGTGAAACACAAATGGAAGCAAAACGTCAAGTGATTGCGGTGGATCACCCATGTTGCCCAGCGCACTCACTTCGTTTTGCATTTCACTTCAAAACGAAAAACCGCTTGCAGCCCAACGCTATCATCATAGAAATCATATATGTCTATGTCTTTCCGACATAAAAAAAGCTTATATTTTAGTTCTGAACCGAAATTTTGCAATGGCAATTTTTTATAATTAAGCAAATATTTCATAATGTGATACTTGTGTATTATTCGGGGATTAAATCTTAAAATAATCAAAGAAAGTAGCATCGTTCAACCCTTTAACGCCCACCAGAGCCAATATGTTGGCTCTCGGTTTTTTGGTTATAACTCGCCAGCTGCTGCAGCTAGAGAGGTCTCCAAACCCTCTACGGATTCAGCAAATCTACTAGTTCCGAGTCAAAAAAAAATTTTCAGTTTTGGGTTTTGGGTTCTCTTGGGGGGTCGTCACAAGTGGGGGTGTTTTCGCATTTTTATGGCCTACTTTACCCGG
>JGI24159J19872_10004733_pt1 | contig 17421 bp, 8 predicted proteins | sample Ectturendosymbi4_FD_19872 | JGI IMG/M metagenome (IMG submission 19872) | reverse complement strand
CAGAACACGTTCATAACAGAACACGTTCATAACAGAACACGTTCATAACAGAACACGTTCATAACAGAACACGTTCATAACAGAACACGTTCATAACAGAAAACCTTTATAACATGCAGCAAACTCTGATGGTAAAATGTGTTCTTCTAAACACTGTAGTTAAAATTAAAAAGAAAAGCTTTTCTGTACTTGCCTGGTGTGGACTCTACTAATATGAAGTAGGTAGCTTACAGTATGCTTGATTCCCTCAGCATATAATTAATAAAGCGCATTAATGAAATGCCTTGTTTTGCCAATAGCTTCAAATTAGTCAGTTACACAAACTAAAATATGAAGTTACTAGAAACAGTTTGTTGGTTATGACATAAACTTTTATATAAACACTCAATAGCAAGGAATTATAATTTCATTAATGTTGTTAAAAATGTCAAAGCTTCTTTGCCTAAAGTTTTTAAGATTTTGCCCAAATTTTTGACAAATCAAACCTTCTTGGGGTGCACTTGCACCCCCAGCTCCTGCACCACTACCCTGTGAAACTGCTGAAACAAACTGAATGACGGGCATGGTTAAGCCTGCTGGCCTCTTTGGTAAGATTTTTAACTAGTTTCAAATTACCCTATTCTTTATTTTTAGTGCACATGGTTAAATTTATGCAGTTCGCACAGGATGTTTTTGTGGTAATCTTTAGATACAGGGCTGAATTTCTCAAACCAACTAAGTTAATCATATGGACCTCAAATTTGTATTTGTTTGTGAATGAGCTTTGTCAAGTGAGTGAATGAAACTTCATCTAACAAATGCATACATTCTGTTCTCAAAATAAACAAGAAAATCTTGTGTAAAGTGTGTACACGTTTTTATCCATGTATACAAGCTTTACTCTTATTCATTCAACAAATTTCTGTCACAAGCTTGTTTTTCAGAGATAGCAATATTCACTACCACTGCATGAAAAAAGAGTTTGTAACATATAATCAGATTGCCATCTCTTGGCAGTATTCAGCTTGTGTACTTGTTTGCATAGAGAACATGTAGTCCTGTTAATTTGGACAGGTTTATCTATTTTGCAAAACTATTTTTAAGAAATCGATCTATGTGGTCCATACAAAAAAAGGCAAAACTGTAACATATTTGGAAGTATAAGTACTAATGGCTTGGTTAATGTTTGTTTGTTTCTGTTGCGATTATGTTACTTTTTTAGATTTTCCTTGTTTTCCTGTGTTTGTCTAAAGAAGTAACATGATGTTCTGAATACTTGCTTCTGTCAATCTTAAACGATAAGGATGCCAGCATCTGCTGCTGGCACTGACAAGATGGGAGGCCGGCATAGATTGGATAGTAGTGGAGGTAGAACTGTGTTGCCGGAGAAAGTCAAGTAAGTGCAGAATACTAACTAGTTTGTAGTTCCATTTGCTTGCATACTTTCCTGACAGTATTGTTAAAAGCCAGCATAAAAATATCAATTAATCTTTTGCAATGGAAGAAACCATTTACTTTTTGTTTCTGAAAGATGCTTGATGTGACACTTGTAATTTTAGTGCTGATGAAGATTCAGATAATTTGGTTACCTCTTATGTGCTAATTTAAAAACAGGGTAAATTGAAAGTTTACCCTTAACACCTACATATTTCTGAACATGTGCAACCATGGTCTCCACTAGAACATTTTAGTTTTATATTATGAAAGTGCATTTTTGCAGCAGTTATACGACAGGTTTTGGTTGTACTTCAAATTTTTTTGTGATTTGTGAGTGGAATGCTTGCAACGGAGTTTTCAATGATTAAAAATGTTGTACATACATTAGTAGTTTTCTACTGTGGTTCCATCCAAGACATGGTGTTGTTTTGTGGCTTGATTCCAATCTAAGTTTTATTGATTGTTTTTCAGTAACAAGTCTTACATGCAAAGTGTCTACACCTTTTTTCAAGATCTAACACAGGTAGTTTGTTGTTTTTTAAACTTCAATGCTTGAGCTTCTAAACATGCCAAAGTTTTAGTATTTTCTAAATATGTATTGTTTATGTGAGTAGTATAATAATTTCTTCTATTTTTCTTCATCATGTTATGGTTACATGAGTAGTGTAATAGTTCTTTCATTCATCAAAACTCATGAAAGCTGACAAAGCAATTTCAAATTTTGTTTTGGTACAATACCTGTTGAAAAAATTTTGGTATGACTTCTGAACATGAACTTTTATTGCATTGTTTTTGTGATCTTTTCAAAGCTTTATTCATGCAGTTTAAAGTGGTTGATGAAACCAATTTGCAGCTTGTTGCAACAATGCTTCATCTAAAACTTTTGAAAATGATGGTAACTCAAGGTGGATTTTAATAATTACCATTGAAATCACCAACATGGATTATTCCAAGTGTGACAATATCAAACTATTTGGTTGTATTCAAAAAGGTATCCCTGGATCCTAGTGCATTTGAATGTATTGTCGCACATTTTTCCGCACATATTAGTTGGTGTCATTTGCCAGTGATTCCTCATTTGTATGCAGTCCTACTCTCACTCTTCTCCACCTGATCAGAAGGAAGTGATAGTATGGGTAAGGTTTTTCTGCTACACCGATGTATCTGGTTATGAAGAGTTGGACAAGGTTGGAAATTCCCCAACATTGTTGGTTTTCGGTTATTCCAATGGAATACAAATGTGGAATTTGTTGGTGAGTTTGCTGTTAAGAAGTGGACAGCTTAGTTTAACAACTTTTGTATATGAGTGAAAGTTTCCATTTTCTCATTCGGGAAAAGTTTAAACTTCCATGTAGTTTCGCACTTGTCATACCAGTGAGTGTCATAGAGCTTCATCCTCCATTAATGTAATTTTGGCAAGTGCATTGCAACCGAACTTAATGTTAAATTCAAATGATCTTGCACATTTATTTGACTGCTGGATTAACTGGTTGTTTGGCAACGAGGGCTTTTATCTAACTCGCATGCTGTGTCAATTGACTGCTGCACTTACAGATTCTTGAGCACCAAATACACCGTTACATTTGTTGTACCAGCGTGTGTTAGTCGCCTATTCAGCCGATATTTCATCAAGTTCGCCTCATTCACTGACACGGTATATCTTTGAAACAGGATAGTTTTTTGTTTTTTTTAACTAACCATGACAAGCGCCCCTTCCGTGTTGATGCATCCATAATACAGTGGTCATGTTTCTTAGTGGCTGATTACGTTTTATATAGCTGCGCTGCAAACTTTAAAAGTAATGATATAGCTGAGGAGGCTCTCTTATATAAAGCGCAAGTAACATGTCAGCTTTCAAACAATTTCCAGAGAGGCATCAACAGTTTCTTTCGCAATTGTGTGTTTCGTCTCCCTTCGACATCTTACAGTTCGGTTTTCTGTAACTTCTTGAATTTGCTGCAGGCGACTGGCGAAGCACAAGAAGTATTTTCGATGAGACAAGGTCCAGTCAAAACTGCCTGTCTTCTACCCCCTCCTCCCCCTTCAGGTGCGGATATGGTTAATGCACGTTTTTGTTTTCCCGCAAAACTGCTGTTTTTGTGTTGTGAATACTTCGTGAAGTAATTAATTCTGTGCGGTTGTTGTACTGGTTGCCACAAAAAGTAAAGTTAAGTATATGCGCGATGTGAAGTTGTACTCCTCCTTTTCTGTTTTGTTCTTCTTGATCAAAAGTGTATACAAAGAAAACAAGGTGGCCCTATCCTACATTTATCAGTTAAAAGATTCGTTTAGAGCAGGGGTGGGCAATTGATTTTGCTCGGGGGCCACTTTGAGAAGGCTGTGCCTTCTTATGGAAGTAGAAGCAAGTCTCGGTTTAGTCAGCCTCAGCACTAACATTTACTGTGATAAGTTGGAGGAAATGCCAGATTTCAGGGTGTTCCTGAATTCTTCTGCGGGCCACATTTGGCCCGAGGCCCGCTATTTGCCCATCTCTGGTTTAGAGATTCGGCGATTTTAAGTCTCGCACTATTATGTTGAATGTGCAGGTAGCCTTACATTTTTCATGGTATATTTTGCTTCCCTTCCAACAAATTGCTTTTATCCATTATTTAGGCTTTGACCAATTTGTAGAGAAATCAACAAATTTATTTGTTCATGTTAGGCATACCGGACGGCCCGACCAGTACGTGTATCTTCTGTGAAGATACAGGGCTAAAGCGCATTGATTAAGGCCGACAATGAGACCGCGGAAAAGTTTTTGAAACCATAATTAAAATGACACCATGCATACAAAATCGTTTTTCGTGACCAACATTTATTCCTTGGTTCCCAAACCAAGATGAAAACCGTATATGCGATAGCAAAGTCATATTTTCATGCAAGGGCATACGCAAGGGGGGGTTGGGGTTGAAACCCCCCCTTGAGCTTGATATTTTACAAAAACTTTATTATAAGGGGAGTGCATAGGCCTTAAATTTTTACGAAAATAAGAGGAGTACGTGTAGAAGAATATGCCTATTATGTCAACAAGCTTCACTTGAAAACATGAATATGACGTCAAATTGTGACGTCACAAACAGCGCATACCAAATACCAATGACCACCATTTGCCACTGAATGAAACTCCCCCATGAAAATTTTCTGCGTACGCCACTGTTTTCATAATTGATTTTGTGTAGACCGCGCGTGATTATACACTTTTAACACGGACTCCCAAATATTTTTTTGCTTTGCGCGGACCTCTTATTCCTAGTGGCCTGACCTGAAAAAAACGTGTCTACGCCAAAACGAAAATTGGAGATTGCACAATAAATGAATCAATACTGAAAACGAAATTTATGTGCTATTAATCTAATGAATAGCAAATGCGGTTTATTTACTAAGGCTTTCCTTTATATTTTATATATTACTTCACGGACCTCTGAGACTCACCCACCGACCACTTTAGGTCCGAGGACTCCAGCTTAACAACCCCTGGTCTAGACAATGCACGTCTTTCAAATTAAGAAAAAACGAAAATTCTTTACACGGTTGAATGTTTACTTCCTTGCTGTGTCGTGCAAGGTGCAATAAAAACGGAAGCCACAAAACCCGATAGGTAAAACCGAGTTCGAATGTACGTAGCAAATGTCGGTTCCCGTGCCTGGTTGGATAACGTTCTTAGAAACTTCATCACCTATTGCAACTCTTGATACTTCGCCTGCACTAGAAAAATGACCGAATTTTCAGCCAGCGCCATTAGTGATGCCTCCACGAGTTGTTTAGCACATTTCCTCACGGCAATATGAGTGTCACAACTTAATTTCTCAGCTTCCCTTTTTTCTCTGACATGGAACTGTAGGTTATAATGGCTGGTAGAGTGGGCATTGCGATTTGCCGTACGCGTGTTATAAAAGCACTCGTTTAGAAGTTCAAAATTTTAGCAGAAGTCATAGTCTTCCTTCATAGTCTTTCCCTAGTCATAGTCTTCACCATGCTTAAGCGATTCATGGGTGTGTATATAATAGTCGATCGCTATCGCCGTGAAAAAAGTTTAATTTCACTTACCTGTTATCGGCTCTTAGCCACCTATCGTGTAGATAAAATCACTGTTCAATTGATTTCACAGAGGTGTCATGCTAAAAAAAGGTGTGTGGGAACGCACGAAAAACGGCCGTTTTCAACAGCACTTGAAAGTAATTTTTAAAACAATATTCACTTTCATTACAATACAAACAAAAACATTTCACAGTCTTTAGGGTGCTACGCAAGAGATAGCTTGCCATTTCTAAGAGCAAGCTTTTTCTTTGGATTTGTCTGAATTACTGAATATTTCGTAAATCGGAAGAGGCTCTTGGAAAACAAGCTGCTGTGCGATTTCCGCATTGGTACAGTTTTTGATTTGCTTACAAGCTATCATCATGCAATAAGTGTTGAAAAAGTTTTACATTTTGAAAAGAGTCTTTCCAATTTTATTCCAGTTTTTTGTAGTGACTAAGGCGTGTTACACTTGTATGTTTAATGAGGGACGAAAAACGATCGCATAGTTATATGGCTCATTTTTGGCTGACGTGTAGTGATCTTCTTCACTATGCGGGTCGCGGGTGCATGGGTTTTTTAACATTGAATGTTTGCTCGAACATTCCAATTTAGAAAACCTTCATTCTTAGGATCTGTGATTTTTAGGTTAACGATGTTTTGTTTTACAAACCGGAAAACTTTTTCAGCTACTGGTGGTGTGTCAAAAAGTAACATCACGATTTCGGCACATGCAATTCTTTTTTCTTCTTTCACAGCATTTGCATTTTTTCTCATATTTGGCAAATGTAACTCTTGTTTCGCCGTTTTCGGCGTAAGCATTTGTTTTTTCGTTTTTTGGCAGATGCAATTCCCTTTTTTGCCTTTTTCGTACACGCAATACTTTTCCGCTATTTTCTCTTTTTTGCATGTGCAACTCTCCTTCGCCTTGATCGCCTTACGCAATTCTTTTTTTGGCTTATGGCAGTTGAAAGCTGTATAGCAGGGGTCACCAACATTTTTGAAACTGAGAGGTACTTCTTGCATACCGATTAATGCAAAGGGCTACCAGTTTGATATACAGTTCTCTTTCTGAAATAAACATTTTTCGCAATTCATCTTTGATGATGTTATCATCAATAAGAGTCGTAATTGTAATTATTATCTATGTGAAGACACTGATCATGTTCAATACTATCATCAGAACAGGCCCGCGGACGACCCACGTGGTCCGTGCGGGCGACTTGATGCCAGCGGGCACCACGTTGGTAACCCCTGCTATATAGGTTAGCTGCAAGCTTTTGAGGAATCAGCCGACTGGGTTCTGCTTTAATGACTTTGCGATGATTCAGATTTGCAGATATCTGTGATCAAGTAAATGGTATCAATCAAGGTGACGCAGTCGAATCATTCAACAAATTTTTTAAATAGGAAATCGATTTCACGTATCCTCAGTCCTGAATCTTATTAAAATAGATTCATTTGCAATTCTCTTTTAGCTTTATAATTCTCTTTTAGCTTTATAATTCTCTTTTAGCTTTATGCGGCATATGTAATTCTTTCATAATACGAATTTCTTTTTTTGCTTTTTTCGGCACATGCAACTGTTTTTCGCTTCTCGCGCAAGATTATATTGGGTATCTTATGAAGTGGGAGGTACTTTGTAGCGATGTTGGATTAGAGTGATGGGTTGGAGCCAGTGTTTCATCCAAACACAGTTATAAGCAGCTTTTCATTTGAAGTTTTTCAAACACAGTCTATTGCACTAATTGGGGCATATAGGCGCGAGCGCTTTTTGGCTCGGTTAAGTGACTCGTGCTGCTACCCGCAGTTAGCAAGAAATGGCATCATGGTGTTTACGTAAGTGAGCAAAGATGTATACTTAAGAAACATGCACACGTTAATATTTACTATTTGAAGTATTTATGAAGTGTGGTTTGTTGCATTTTTTTACCGCTTGCATCTGAACTAAAGCTGACCAGGTTATGAGAAGAGCAGTACGCTCTTCGTTGCTTACTTCCATAAAATAAATCTTCAATCCCATAATGCGCTTCTTGCTTGCTGATTAGACTTGCGTCCAAGCATGCCATTTACTTCTGTGTTGTAAGATTGTACAGTATTTTTCTACAAATTGGTCCAAAATATCGTTTTTGCGATACATGCCTTACTACAGTAAACGACTAGAGCATGATTTGATTGGCTGGGGTTCCCCACAATTCGACCCACAAAACAACTGATCCGATTACCTGGTGGCTCAATTAAGTAGAATCTGCTGCATCAGCGCAATGGTCAGGGGAACTCTCATAAACGGCCGAAGCTTCGTGCTCAAGAACAAAGTGGTTTTTATTTATTTTTGCACATAAATATTTTCGTTTACACAATTTAAAAAGTTAATATTGCTTGACTGACCAGATTTTGATTTCTGAATCCAATCCAAGCTGGCCTACTAGAGTACTCCGCGACTTCATAGTCGTTAAACCAAACCACTTCCAACCAATGTTTCTTTGAACATTTCTAATTTTTGAATTCTGGAATGGGGTATCACATGCAAAGTTGGCCAAACTTTTAAATATACTCAAAGGCCAACCAAAATATTTTCGGCCAGAGAACTTCTGAAACCGGGCAAATTTTTACAATTTGGCCGAAAAAAAACAAGTTCCCCAACTCTGCTTTTCAAAGGCTCCAAGTGCGGGAGTGCAGTCGTCCGCACCCCTGCAATTCTGGTCAGGAGTCCGGCACTCCTGCTAATTTTCATTTTTTGATTGAGCAGTTCTTTGTTAACAAGTACTAAGACAATATTCTGAAAATTATTGAATTATTTCGGATAAATATGTAAAAGAAAACTTAAAAAACTTGCAGGTTTTGACGTCATGGATTTCGCACTCACGCAGAAATTTCAAACTCTGGGCCTATTGTGCATTTAACTGCAAATGCAAATGGTGTGCAATATAAAAAACTTCTGTTGCGTATCTTGACCAGGGAGAGCATGACATCTTGCCATATGCATTTTAAACATTTACTTTGTCAGTAGATTCTTGTGCCTTGGTCATGTGCTTTCCTGTAACTTTTAGGTAGCACAACGTTTGGTGCTCACAAAAACTAGATGGTCAGACACCAATACTGCGGGGATTTTGTGTTCGGTTTCATAATTGCGGGGGAGAGTTTCGTGATTATTTGAAGCCAAATCTATGGGCGTTGGTACCAGGGACGGATCAGGGGGGCGGGCGATTGGGGCGATCGCCCCCCCGCCTAAAACCTATACGAAAGCACTTTTTTCACCATGATTTTGTACAATTCGGAAAAGAACATTCGCGATATAAGACCATTTTGCCGTCCATTGTTTTGTCACAGCAGTGTTGTGACGTATACTTCATCTCTCTTACACTAGTGAACCCACAATGAAACTTGACTACCAAATTTTACTGAAATTGCCCCCCTAAACTTACTGCCTGGATCCGCCTCTGGTTGGTACTGCTTGGTTTAACAGTAGTTGCCCGGTTTGACATTTATGTTCAGAGTTAAATATTCTTGCAGAACGCAGGCACGTGTTTGCATTTGCACAACTGGCAGGCAGGTCAGCAGCATTTTATGCTGCGGTGGTTATTTCACAGACGTCCAAGGCCAAGATTCTTAATTGACCATGTACGCCCGTGTATTGTAAAAGATGGTCTGTGTTGCGTTGTTCATTTTTTGTACCTAATAGAAACGTGTTTGATGCTTACATCGGTTTGTATGAATTGGTGGCAAATAACATCATGTGGTTGGAACGATGACTTTCTAGCTTATGTTTTTTTCTATTGCAGATATGGTGGACCAGTTTCAGACCAGTCGGCCCTTGTTCGCAATTTGCATGGGAACTGACGGGTATTCCTTGTTTATGTTCAGCATTCAGTGTTATCGGTGAAGGTAGTAAGCACGTCAGCCACAAGAGGACACCATAACCTCGCGCTGTGTAAAGGTTTCTGTGCGCAGCGGGTGTCGTGCCTCTGTAATATGCGGTTTTGCTTAGTTTTCCCTAAGTTGTTGAGTTCGACACAAAGAACATTTGCGTTTTGGGATTGCCAGTACTAAAGCTTCAACTTTTGGACGACTTGAACTCCCATGACGGCTGCACGCGCTTTAGAAAGCAATCGATAAAACATTAACGCTAAAACCGCTAGACGGCCATTAGCTCATAAATTTGCTCGGTACCGTGTGTCCTCCTTCAATGACAGACGCTGGTTTTACTTTGTCGACGGCGATCATTGTCTGGTTAAACCAGAGACGTACATTTTGTTGGGGCTAGAACACTCTAATTTTAGATCCTTAATGTGCACAACAAAAGGCGATTGCAACTCTTCAGGCACTCCTAAAACTTGTACGCGATTTTCGCTGCGACGTTGGTTGACCAACAGGTGCTGTGAGGAGGATTTCACCAGAATCTCATGATATGACGAAAGTGGTTACTTTAGTTACGGCCTCACACATTTACTTTTAGCTTAATCTTCATAAATTCATTTACTTTAAAGCTCTAGATTTGCAACAAGCTCTCGAGGAATCAGCTAGCTGGACTCTGCTTTCTTCGCTTTGCGACTGATTTAAACTTGCACATATCTGTATTCAAGTTACTAGACTTCACCAACGCGACTGAGTTGAATCTATTCGTAATTTTGTAAAAATTATGTTGAAATAAGATTGTAGGACTGAGAGTGCGTAGTGTTACGATTTCTTTTTAAAAATTTGCGAATGGATTCAACTCGGTAGCCTTGGTTTGGACTAGTTAGTTGAATGTATTTATTCATTCTGCTTACGTGTTTGGCTCAGACCCATGGTCCATGCCGAACGAGTTAGTGTAACAACACCAGAACACAAAATGGTTAATAAAAATATATCACAGGGCAGGTGTCACTTGGTGGTGCGCGCAAGCAAACTGAAACAAAGCAAATACTGAAACAGCGCACTAGTCACTGCTGCAATCGCTGACAACCGGGAAGCTTTTCATAATGGGAGAAAATGAAGAGTTGTTCAATGCATTAGACATTTGGAATGAGGAATAAAGCGGTTGCTTAAAGACGTTTCATTTCAGCACAAATGCATACAGATTGTTTGCAATCAACGCATTCGTGTAGAGCAAAGATCGATAACCTTTTGCTAACTGTGCGCCGACTTAAAGGTTTCAAATCATTCAGCGTGCCAACAACATACGTTTTTTATGCAAGTCAAGGTCAATGTACCTTCTGTGTGAATCATAACAAAATCGATATGTAAAACATAGAGCTTCTGCGTGCCATTAAAAACTGCCTGGCGTGCCAAAGGTGGCACGCGTGCCGTAGGTTGCCGACCCCTGGTGTAGAGCGTGGTTCTTGGTCCTCAAACCTCTTTGTCGTTCCGAACACCTTCGTTTTTTTCAACGTTTTTGATTATTGAGAAATTAGATTTGGTCGCTTCTTAGCGTGAGCACATCAACTGCCCCGGCAAGAAGCAAATTTCAGGCTGCCAACTGACGTCAACAAAATTAAAGTTCATGTCAGACTACGTTTGTGGTGCGATTAAGCTGAATAATGGCCCAATCAGGCAGATAAAAACTAGCGGATTTTCTTAATTGGATTTTGGTTTACCCTAAGGGGTTCACGGACCCAAGGTAAAGGACCCCTGGTATAGACGTGTCCACACCGTTGCTACGGTGGAGTCTTCTGGACTGACTTCCCCATTTCCCCTCGACATGAAAATGTGAGTTCTGACTTTAATACAAAAAATACAAGTTTAACAATTGATCTATTTTTAGGGAAACTTTGCTAGGCTCTGATTTGATTCTGAAGTCCTACATTCATCTCAACAGCTCCATTAAAAGACCTTGGCTAGCGAGTGTCTTAAGTTGATGTAGTAAAACAATTTCGACGACTGGTGCTGTGCACTTGATACTCACAGTTCACCGCACCAAGAGTTCTCGAACAGTACTTATCCGCTGAGTAATTAATCGAGAGCTGCACAGAGGTCAAGACGTTGCGAATGAGCAATCTCTTGTTGGCTTGAAGAACAAAGTTTACTTGTTGCAAAAGTCAAGCTGGCGTTGTAACAATGTTTAGAATTAAAGAAAACCTCAATCATTTCCGTTAGCTTGAGACAATACACCATCGGTTAAAAGTAATTAGAGTAGGGATGGTCGAACCTGCTTGGCTTGGAGTGGTTCTCAACCTTTTTTCGCCATGCCCCGCCTAAACACCTCTAAAATCTGATTTCCTCCCCATGTGGTGATATGAGACACCAAAGTTTACCCCATAAAATCCTCACACCTAATTAACAAGATTTCTGCAGTATAGCAATTTGATCCGCAAAACTCAAACTATTTATAGCTATAAGTCTTCCTAGTTTTTTCAGACTTCCTTCGGTAGTTTAATTGCAACTGAAGCAGTTGTAATTTAATTGCAAAATTTGGAGTTACCCTACTTAGGTTTGTTAACACCGCATTCTTTACGCGTCAATTGGTTGCTATACTTAAAGCAGTAACGTGAAGTGAGTTTTGGGGCGGCTTTAGCTCAGTGGTAAAGTGTCCGCCTCCCAGTTGGAAGGTTGGGTTTTCGATCCACGGCCACTGAGTGAATTGCCGTAGCGCTTCTTGTGCAAGAGCGTTCACCTCAATCGCCCCGGCAAGAAGCACAATTCAGGCTTCGGCCTACCGCCAGTTACCGTCACCAAAATTAACAAAAAAAAGTGAGTTTTGGGTGGCAAACAACAAACCAATTATTTTATCGAACAAAGAGTTTAACAAAGAACTGCTCAAAAGAGCATCCTGTTTATTTGGAGGTGAAATGCAGTTGCCTCACTTGGAACTCTGTGTGTTTCACTTCAGATCGATTTGGCAATATCCCTTAGTATAATTACAGTCTTCAAATCATTCACTTACTGCAAAAGAAGGTAGTTAATAAAAATTCGCAGACCTGATCATTCTAGAGCAGGAATCACCAAACTTCTTTCGCAAAGGGCCAGGTATGCGTGAGTACTGATGACCGCGGCCGAACACCCTGTTTATTCTATTGAAACCGAGTGGAGAAAATAAAACGATGCCCAGCGTTCAGCGCGACTCTTACTGCCGGGACACCGTCCGGTATTCTGAATGTTCGGTTTTCTGCACTCCGCATAAACGGTAGTTGACTGTTTCATCGTAGTTTAGCTGATTTGTGGCATAGTGCGGCTGGTCAGAAGAACTAGTCTTGCGGACTTGTAGTTTGGTGACCTTTTCTCCAGAGCAGAGGCGTTAGGGTTAGTTCAAAGTTCGGCCCGGGAACACATTTCATATTGCCCACAGCTTTGGTTTCATATTTTGTGGCACGCCAATCCTGAATTACGCCTCTGTGTTGGAGCGACGTGATTTCGAGCTCCTTAAGACGTTTCCCGTTGCGTTTTGAACTGCTGAGAGCGTATATGAGCACGAAAACCGTCTCAAATGAATAATTCTGCTTCAAACCCTAAGCGAAATACCCAGACTGTGCAAACCTTAAACATTTTGGAAGGAAATCCGTGCCCGTGGATGCCTCAACATGATCAAATTTGGGTCTCGTTGAAAGAGCGGTGACCAAAACCTGTTTAGAGTAAACAGAAGCGATCGCCCTCGGAAAGTCAGGGTAAGTGCATTATGATAAATGCTACTTACGCCAATATATTAACACAAGCTCATAAAGCCGCGCACGAATGCCGAAAGAGCGGATGTGAGTCGCGAACAGCGAGTTGGTCACCTCTTCTGCTGCCCACGCTCAGGAGCATCAGTTGCAGCTGCCACTTGGAAAACGTTTCTTTTTTTCTCTGTGCTTGTATGACGCGTTAATGGCAGAACGAATATCTACTGCATTGCTAAAGCAGCTTCACGCTGAAAACGTTGAAGGTGGTTTGGGATTGACAAAATGTTCCTACTGGTTTGAAACGAATCTTTTATTCATGCTCAGAGCAGATGTAGTAGTCTGCACAGCAGCACACAAACCTGTGTGCACACTTCGATTTTCTTGACGAGCGCCTTCAAAATCATATGTGCACGCGCACAGATTTGTGGGAACACTGCCTGAGGGACCCTGGTATGCGTAATTACTGGCCGTGGATCGTCATCCAAACCCCACTGCACTGGAAGTCGAAAAACACTTAACCAATGGAATGTCGCAAAAAACACTGCTGCCATTGACCCCTGTTTCAAATCCGAAAACTTAAACCAGACAGAAGCAAACTTTGTTGTTGTCGTTGTTAGTGGAAGATCCTTGCAAAATCTGCAGTTGTATGTCAGAACAAACAACAGTCATCTCTACTTTTTTGCAGTGAACAGCCGTATTCCAGTGTGCGTGTTTTTTCTTTGCGAGACGGGAACGTGGTGAAGGATTTGCAGCTGCCTTCTGACGTCTTAAATATGGAGGCCGGGCCTGCTCCAGTATTTCTGGTCACGCTGAAAGAATCAATTTTCGGATTCAGCACAAGGAATTTGCAGTGCGTTTTCAAAATCAACGGTGAGCTTAGAAGTACTGTCTGTTAACGGAGAGCGTAAAAAGTACTATCTGTTAATAGTTAAAGAGTGGTTGATTTTAAGTGGAAATTTTCGCGTAGAAACACCTTTTTGAAAAAAACGAGATATGCAGGAAGAATTTGGCTGCGAGTGGGTGACTCAAAGCTATTTTTTTCGGTCATACACCGAAACGTTTTTGAAATGACCGAAAAAAATCAAGTCATTTCAGTCAGAGTGTTTGAAAATACAGGCTAAAGAAAAATAACCGAAATATTTCAGTGACCAAAAGGTCTCAGCGAAAAATGACCGAAATGTTTCAGAAAAAGAAAAAAAAAAAACAGACCCAAAGTATTGGACTTGGGGTCATGTTGCCCTTGTACAATGCAAGATCGTACGTTGCTAACCACACTTTGGGGATGGATTTCAGTTAGTAAAAGCGAATAGTAAGCCGATGTGTCAGTACAGTAAATCTTTTCAGTGCGTTTGGCTCGCACAAGTCTCTTGAGCAGGTAAGTTCATCTGCTACGGATTAAAAGAAACTGACCGATTCCTTCTAATTCCGACTGCGAAAAGTGGCAAGCCTTGAATGGCACCTGAAGGAACACCTGCAGTTTTGCTTCTTCTTTCGTGCTGTGCGCTTGCTCCAATGTTAGTGCATTTACTTGACTCAGGGATGCGCGTTGAAAGTTGCTCGTTTTAGGCCTTCACCAAAACCTTACTTCTTTTTTGGTGTTCTCTTGCGGGTGCTTAGGTTTGTGAATTACAGGTTCGGTGTTCATAGGCCAACTAACTTGACAAAACACGAGTATTTTAACCTGTGGCTACGGACCGTCGTGTTTTTAGGCGTTCAGTTGTAGATTTATTGAAGTAATGAAACAATAGATACGAACAAAAGAAATGATCGTTGAAGCAAGATTGTAAATAGTTTTTTTCCTCTAATTGTACACACTACAAGGTCCAAGCTCAAAACTACGGAAATCGTTGGATTTTTGATCATTCACACACAATCAAGTGACTCTTGCACGTAATTGCCGTTGTTGCAGCAAAATATCGCTGCATCAAACTTTGAACGGTGTCAAGGCTAGTATTTTAGTGCTGTCTTTTCATAATGCTACATTCAATTTGTGAAGCGAGTGTTGCATTATAATCTATGGCATTTATAAAAACCGTAGTGGTTCCGGCAAATCTCTCTCCTCGACTACACATTTTTTGTTTCCTGTTTGACTATGGATAAGGTAGGACAGGACTAAATGTGAACAATTTGGGATGTTTTTGCGCAACAGGACGAAAAGTTCCTCTCAAACGGGTTCAAAAATATATTACGGAATTGTGTTGGGACTAAACTGAAACCTTGATTTATTTAAACTGCTCGGCTGAAAAGCCACATTCACAGGTTATGGTTCATTGCTGCTTAATGGAACCCACCTGGCTGATGTGCGGAGTGAAAGCAATGACGTGAAAAAAAAATGAATGTTTAGACTCAACGTAGCCCTTGATCAGCCGAGATTAGCCAAAATAACTGAGAAGGTTTTGCGGGCTGTAAGGTTGGTTGGCCCTTTAGGACATTTTTATGAGCTCGACTCGTGACATTCTCATGTTTGTTGTTGGTGAGTGGTGTTGTACGGCGGACGTTGACCTGCGTTAGAAGTGTAATGCTGATTTGTAATGCCATTTCTAGTGTGCGACTGTTACGATTGTTTTCAGGTTGCTACGACGGCAACGATGTTCGCTCAAATCCCGCGTCCCTTGGAAGAAGATGGCTGGCATACTCCCCTTGTTCGGTACGCTGTGACTTGTAGAATGTTTTAGCATATTACTACACGGATGCAAATAAAAAATATCCAAGTTTCCCATCGAATGCTTGTGGAGTCAACTGCATTTGTGAAATTCGCATCATTCCGAAAAATACTATCTCACTAACTTAGGCCATGGCCGCTCTACGTGATTTATTGCATCAAATTTTTCGTAAAGTTTTGCAAAACCTATCAGTGCTATTTTTTCTTTATGCCGTCAAACATGCTCAAAACCGCCAGGTCAAAAGTATATCCCAGAAATATGTCAAGCGCAAATCAACTAAAACCACGGAGCTTCCATCGCGTAGCAGCTTCCCTTAAAATGCCAAATGGGCATACCTTCGTTACTCGTTCATTGGTTGGCGATCCTTTATGGAAAATGCGCTGATATCTCTAATTATAAAGATTTTTTGTTACTGGCTGGGTGGTACAATGGATTGAACACACGCTTTCCAAGCTGGATTCCTGGTCGGGCCAAATTTCAAGACTTGAAAAACCGTACTTGCGATCTGTCCAGCCTCTTGGTTGGTTTCAATGGATGTGTGCAAGGTGAAACTTCACACGTGATGCTGCCACTGATTTGCTGCCGTGGCCCCTGGCGCAGAGTAAGGGGAGAAGGGCGCGTGCAGCCCACTCGCGACACTTCAAGGGAGTACAAAGCGAGTTAAAAAGAATTGTTTCTTATCGGTAACTTCAGGTTATTTGAAGTGGAAATGTTTAGTTTCGCATTAAATGGTATATGTTAGCTGAGTGTTGCAGTGGATGGGGCAGGTGCCTGTCATGCTGCGGGAATGGGTTCGATTCCCGGCCGGTATGTGCATTATCTACAGTTTCGTGTTAGGTAATGGGAGACATTGACTCGCTACCATTGCAGCATTCGCTACGTTAGTAATCGTGTGACTCACAGTAAACCCACAGGTCACTCGTAACACTCCACAGGGCGTTAAAAGCGCGTATATGGAAACGTTTTATGATAGTTGGTCCACTTAGGTTGCTGATTTTTTTGTCGAGGAAGAGGATCTTTGGATATTAGCGTAAGAAAACTCTTAAATGCTGAAAAATTGCCTTTTTCCTTTTTACAACAAGCAGGGGCGTACCGAGATTAGTTGGATGGCGCCCGGGGCAAGAAACAAGTTTGGCGCCCCCATGTTCGAACGTAAGGCCTTTTCGGAGCAAATTTACTGTATTGTCGAAAGTACTTGCAACCTGGTTGAGAATTTTCGACGCCCTCAGTGATTCGGCGCCCTGGGCATTGTGCCACCCTTGTCCCCCCTCTGCACACCCCTGACAACGAGAATTTTTCCCTACTCTTCGTAGTTTAATCCGCTCGCCGTACGTAAGTAAAAAGTCAACGAGAGCAATTCGCCAAAAGCGAACTATTTTTGTTTCGAACCCAGTTAAATACCAGCTTCTTTTACGACAACACAAAACTTAAAATAAACTCCTATTACAATCTGTCCGCATTTTTATCACAATGTGTTCGCATTTTTACTGTACGCATTTTGTTATTGCAAACTGCACGCATTTTTATTGCAATGTGTACGCATTTTTTATTACAACAGGTACGCATTTTTATTACAATGTGTACACATTTTTCATTACAATCTGTACGAATTTTTCATTACAATCTGTACAAATTTTTTATTACAATGTGTACGCATTTTTTATTACCATCTGTACGAATTTTGTATTACAATGGATACGCATTTTTTATTACAATCTGTACGCATTTTTATCCACCTGCTTAAACCCCTC
>JGI24159J19872_10004729_pt1 | contig 17424 bp, 9 predicted proteins | sample Ectturendosymbi4_FD_19872 | JGI IMG/M metagenome (IMG submission 19872) | reverse complement strand
TACGTTCTGTATTGTCTGTTTTATCAACCTGCGTTGCAGAGTGTGTGTGTTCATACTATGGACTTCGTGTCTGCTATAAACAAATAAATTTAAAAAAAATTAAAATATGCTTAATTTTATCAGCAATTCTTACTATCGGCAAAGCGAGAAAATTTCTTCTCGCCCCTTAAAGCTGTCGCCATTCCCTAAAAACACACCCGTTTTCTACCTTAATCACACCACCTGCTGTAATCGCCTATCTAGCGCTTAGTTTCCAGGTTTACGGCCTCGAAATGCTTCGTCTAGTTTCGCCGCTGGTTCCGTCTGTTGAATATATCTGACGAAACGTCCCGCCTCATGGAATCTTATTCAGATTTATGTTCACAATCTACCACAAACATTTCTTGTTTCCAATCTTCTATAAATTAAACTTCATATCCATCGGAGAATTCCTGCTGAACTTATACTTCCTTAACTTCCAAAACCAAATTGAATAACATAAGTTGAGCGTCATCTTGTTATTACTGAAAACTCGAAAACCACACTGTGGAAGCTTAACCCTTCCATAGTCACAGAATAAAGAATATGTTTCAGCATTGACATGATATTGACGTACTGCTGACCGAACAAATCTTATCAGGAGTCATTGCGGCATTGTGGGGGCAGGCAGAGACGGATTTAGAGAGCGCGGAGCCGTAGGCCATCTTAGTTTATGGGGCCCCAAGCAGGTGTAACCTATTAGGCCGTATGTCTGAAAAACGTGAAAGTGTGCCCCTCTTATGTGTAGTGCCCCCTCAAAAATCTATCTTTTGTTGTGCCGCCGACTTTGGTTCTACATTTGTCTTATATGTTCAACAGAAATTAAAGTCTTTCCTATATTCGTCTAAAGAACAAATAGCATTGCGATCTTTTTTTGGAATATATAGCTCTTTCGTTTAGTTCAGAAGTTCTCTTCGTTAAATTTCCGTGATTCTATCGTTTTTTTGTAGACAGTTTGTTTTTCGGATGTATACATTTTCATGCGGGACCCTATTGCTGCCCTCGAAAATATTGTCTAGCTGTCGATCTGATTACCTGTACGTAAACGCCTTTTTTTATAGTAATAGTAACCACATATTTTGTGAAACAAACAAGCACAATCCATTCGTTGGACAGCGAGCTTATTTATGCCGGTTTGAAGTTGTCATTTTCCAAGCAATACAAAATACAGTGTTACAGTGTTTTAATTCTCTATGCCAGGGCCTATCAAACTTTTTTATTCTGTGGCCCCATTTTGAAAAAGGTTTTTCTATGCGGCCCCCTTGATGAATAGCCTAGATGTTAATGATACGTGTAAGCGTCCCATTACAAATTTCAAGATGCAGTTTTGTCAATGGCAAAATCTTACAAATGCACACAATCCGCTAAAGTAACTACACACTAATAAAATTACTACGTAGTGGAAACAGAAAAGCGAAAAATAATTAACAAAAAACAATTCAGTTTATAGAAGTTATCAAGTACAACTAATGGGATGGATGCACTTGATAATTTGTACACAGATCAATTATTCGTAGATCGATACTAGACAACGCTAGACGAAGGACATTCTTAATATTTTTCAAAAAAGATCGGTTTTTGGACTTGATGATTATATCAATTTTGATAATACCGCTTCACACAAATACCTTGTGCAAAAGTCTAGGAGTTTATGAATGGCTAGATCAGAAATGACTGAGGATTAATTTATTGTGCTCTTCCAAAAATGACATAGGCTAAGCTCTGTTTGGAAAATTCCAGTTGCAAATGTTTGTCGTTTAATAACTCCGCAAGCTCATCCTGGTCATGGCAGGTGTGTGTCCTCCTAAAGTTTCAATTGTGTATGGTGTTGCGATTGGAATCCCGAGCGGCATCAATTGTGTATGGTGTTGCGATTGGAATCCCGAGCGGCATGTTTGCACAGCTTCGCACCGTGACAGCAAGCAACAATAGAGATCATGCTCGCAATCTCTCTTACTATTGCTTGCTCGCGCTACATACATAATGGTGTTGTTCTTCACGCACATCCCGTTCGTGGTGAATCACACAACCAACGGAACGCCACCAGAGAGGTTGCAACAATGGTTTGTGGATCCAACTTCTGAATCAAAATCAAAAGTGCTTCTGACACTGTGTTTGAAGCTTCTAACTTTAGTTTGAAACTGCTTGATGTGCTCTCAAAGTAGTTAGATCAGTCCCTAAAGTACACCTAGAGTCTAAAAACAGAAGCAAGCTTTCGCGTCGGAATGAATGCAAGAAGGTCAGTAGGTGAAAACAGTCACGGTGCAACAACGCATGACTTGTACCTGGTTTGTATCATTTGATAGCTCATGCAGGCACCATAGTAAACGACTGACAGCTGAGCATAAAGTACGACATTGCCCCTAAAATTGAAAATGCAGTAGAAATAGATCGACTGCAGGCCAACTTTCAATTTTCTTGCAAATTTTACAAAAATTGTTATATCTGATTTGCCAAGCCAATTGGTTTCGCGACCCCATTTAGGGCCGCGACCCATAGTTTGAGAAGCCCTGCTCTATGCCATAGGTAAACAGCATGAAAACAAGTTTTGCACAGCAGCCAAGTATTGTCGCAACACGCCCAGCTAACCATACGAAGTAAGCCCAATATGTATACAGGTTTTTCCCAGTAAAGCTCACGAAAAACTGTTCTATCTGATTTAACTAACATATAGAGCTTCAACAAGCAAATTCTGTTTGCGCGAAATCTAGTAAAAACGACCAAACGTAGGATCCAATACTGACAAAATTGATTTTCATCGGCGTTTTGCAGACTCTGGCGGTCTTACGTTGTTGCGAGCTTTTTGTCAGTGGAAAATTGAACATCAATTAAGTACCGTTTTTTCCTTTTTCATTCTTTTTTTGTAACCACTCTCATAAAGACGGCCTGCATCTCTCTCACGCCCAGATGCAAAACACTGTCGTGTTGTTACTGTACTGATAAGGGTCTAGAGTAGACATTTGCATTTCCGCCCGTTTCAAGGTAAATTGTGAAGTTGTCTCTGCGCAGTTTCGAAAGTTTTAGTTCATATTGAGTCGTCATGGGAAGTTGCGCGGGGCCCTAGGCCATGGCCTATGCGTAAATCCATCACTGGGGGCAGGCGAGCTTCAGTCGCAAGCGACCTTCGTATTTTTATGGAGGGGTCCATACATCGCTAGCAAGAGATTCATGCAACCAAAACTCTACGGAACGGGTCTTGCTTTTGTGTTTTGGAATGATCCCCTAAAAGCCTGTTGAAATAATCTTTCGTGTTCAGTCATCACCTTAAGCATCGGCAACTTTTATCAAAACTGATATAATTTATCACATTTGGTTGCACCATGTCAAGTCCTGCCACCAATTTTCTGTTACTCACTTTGTGAAGGCTTGCAGTTCATCGAAAAACGACCCATTTCAAACAATTCCTTCGTAAGAACTTTGAAATTTGTGGAATTGTCAATAACAACTTTATATTTATTAATCTACCGCGCAAAGATTGGGAAATACAGGTAAGGAACTTCTGCTCTAAAAGGCAGCAATAAACTGTAGCTCAAAGAAACCAAAACCCGACCAAATAGTGAATAAGCTGATTAATGAAGTGAAAAGTCAAACACACTTCAAACGTTTCTGCAACATAGAATAAAACAAAAGAAAGCTATTTCATCAAAGATGTACAAATACCAGGCTGATGAGTCGCTACTACTCCGTTCCAAACGAATGACTTGAGAATCTGATGTGATAGAAGCTTTATTTTCCACTATACGTTCAAAAACCAAACATGGCATAGGAGATAGCAGACAAAAACAATAAAGCAAAGTAAACTAAAAACAACCAGTTGTCAAAAGTGATTCTGCATGAAACTTTAAGTAGAAGGATGCGAATTACTGGTACGCATACAGTTTTATTTCCTCACATTAAGTATGTGTCTACTTCAAGAAAACAATACAACTTCAAAAATAACCTTTGGTTCAGCTACTCGCGTTCATACGCAAATACAGTGAATGTCAAAACTGCTCAGGTTTTGTTTCGTATGTTTTCATGCAGCGACAGACTGGAGGTCTTCTTCTGGTGACTTAACTTCCATCTTGAACATAGGATCCCGAGTTAGCATAGCGTCTTGTATAGCAACGTAGGTAGGATGATCTTCAGAAACCAAATTTTTCTGCAATATCAAATCTTTTCAGAATTGAAAATAAGTGGAAGTCCTTTCCCCATCGTCTGTTATTGTTACTTACAATAAGGGTGATATCTATCTTTATTTCCACAGCTATTACCGCGAATGGCAGCTTGAAGTAATGCTGGGTACAAAGGGAAAATACATCACCGATAGCTTCGAGTGCCACCTAACGTTCTAATTTACGCTAAGCAAAGTATATAGGAGGAAAGAACCAAATTAAAGATTAGAGCATGACAGAAGAAAGTTGTCCGAATATCACATGACCGCCCACCACCGCGCTATGCAACCATTACTTTCCAAAAAACCTCCAGCATCAAACGTCAAAAAACGTCTTATGGCGAACTTACAACAGCAACCACCGCATTCCCGCATTCATCTTGTCACAAATATGTTTGAGGACTTGACATATTTTGCGAAGCTCCTACATCCGCGAGTCGTTGGAGTTACGTGCGTCAACATAATAATACACAGTGTCACTGAGACGGTGTATAAAATAAAACGCTTTCGATCGGAGTTTTGCACTTTTGCTGGATTTCCCGAAACTTTTTACACATGGCGGGTTCAAAGACAACCCTCTTTAGCGCAATGGATAGACGTTCCCTGCTTGCAATTACTAGTAACACATCATTTAAAATAGTTAGTGATCCGTCCTTGACAGTGGACGTCTTCATTTTGTGTAGCAAAGAATGTTTCAAAGGACTGTGGAGTGTTTGTGATGTAACTTTATAAGGTGGAAAGCTGTGATGTGGAAAGTCGCGAAAGATCAAAATACGACATAAGGAGACGAATGCCGCAAACAATACTCACTTGAAGGGAAATTTTTAGCAAGCCTGGAGCAGACGGGTCCGCAGCCATTCGTGGCCTGGTACCTTGATACTGGACAACTTCCATCAACGACTCAATTCCAGCAACGCCGATGCGATTTCCTGAACAGAAATATCCGACGAAACATGACAAACGTCTATAAGAATTTTAAATGGCAAAGGCGGCATAAAAGGTAATCCAATTTGGGTGGGGGGTTCGATAACATAAAGTACTGGAATTAAGGAAGCAAAGCCTGCCTATGAGATAAACACGGCAGCGCGATGTTGCTGAAAAAAGTATTAAGCATTACATCATAATGATACGCGTTTGACAAAACACTAATCCACTGAATTGAATATCAAAAGTTTGAAAAGAAACATTTGAGAAAACTTATACTATAAGCAGGTTTTTTTAAGGTGGTCCATACCGGGTACCTAATATTTTCCTTAAAAAATGACAGCTGTAAGTCAAAATCAACATTTGCAGAAAGACTGAAAGTAAAAAAACAGCATATTCAATGCAAAAAAATTTTCAACAGAAGCAGCTTCAGGGTTCTTCCAAATGTAATTGTAGTAAACTGTCATTGCTTTAACCATAAACGCTGAATCGTTAGCTGAAGTAGAACTATGTTCCGCTAAAGTCAAAACGCGTATGATAATTCGTACGACCGAGCCGAATTTACCTAAGTTTTGTTTTGTGAAGCATTGGAATCAGGACAATGGCGTCAATACATAAAAAACAAATTGTTCTATGTTACAATCTTCTATTCTCGAAAAAGCCATTACAAATTTTAGATGCAGGGATCAAAAGGTTGCTGTTGTCCGATCAGAAGTGCATCGAAGTAACGCAAACGTCAAATGTTCGCACAACACAACGACGTAGACGTCCCTTTCAGCCGAGTTGTGACATAAGCAAAAAGCGGGTATTTTAAAAATGTCTTTCATTACAGTGGTTGGCGAGCTTACGTTACACAAACTACCCTTTGCAAAAGATTTGTGTTCAACGATAAAGTTCAAGTCTTTCGAAGAAACTTCAAGATCGCAACGCTGCTTAAGCGAGAACCCTCGCCCTTACGAGATAAGTTGAGATTGACCAGTGTAAGGCATCCAGGCACGAACACTTTTCCTTCCGTATGTTCCGCTTGTGGATCAAGAAGCGGGTGCATTATATCCGGGAGGTCGCCCGGTTCATTTTCGGCAGAAGTACTTGCTCCTGTTCCTCGTTTCCCACCGTCTTTGCCGCCAGCACCACCCGACTTCTTGCCTTTGGTGCCTTTAGGAGTTTCTTGTGCGATTGAAACTGTGGACGTTTTGCAAAAACATGAGCAAGAAAACCGTTTTTGTGCATATTACAGTCAAAACCGTGCAGACATGCAGGTCAAAAGCCGCAGATTAAATTACAAGTACCGACAAGTAAACTACACGTACAGCTCTTGGATAACCAGGATAAGAAACAAATCAGTTAAAACCGTGGCATTGTGCAGAGAGCCTAAACTAAACAGTCGTGATCAGTGTTTGTCTCCTAAGGTGTGAAGTCGTAGCTGATGTATAAACCATAACATTTTGAACGCAGTGGTGAAGCCAAATTCAGAAAGATAAAAAATTTGTGAGACTCAATCAATCTCTGTTTACGGAAAGTAACACTCTCGTAACACAACTTTGCTGCGGACTGGCTAGCATAGAAAGCATGAAGTTTGTCTAAATAGAGCTCGCGTTATGACAGAGCGCCTCTATTCAAATCAGCCTGTTGTCGTCGTTGAGCGGGACCGGTCGCCGAACGAGAGCCACAAAGGTTCAACGTCTTGCAGTTTCAAGGATCGTTGTACAGAACAGCTTCGGGGAAACTATACCGGAAACTGTTTTTCAGAAGCTCTCGATTAATGCAGTAAGTTTTGCTAACACAATCATTAGTTTTACAAAAAAAAGTTCTATTATGAACCGAAACGTCTAATCCAGCGTTTCTTAAACATTTGTAGGTCACGGACCTCTAGTACATCCTAATAAAAGTTACGGACCCATCAAGAAGAAATGGTGCAACAAATTTTCGAAATTAGGTTTCATCCATCGTACTTTAGTAATCGAAATCTCTGCAAAGTCTTTTAACCCTACCCTTTACATCACATTCACAGACCCCTTAAATCGAATTCACGGATCCCTTTGGTGTTCACTGACCCCAGGTTGCAACACCGGATCTAATCCCTTGCGGTTACTATATCACTTTGGCGTTATTATGCAAAAAAATCAGGATAACTACAAAACCATAATACCGCATACTGAATATCGCACAATCGCGGTTAAGTTCTTCGAATACTTTGAAAACCCACCACAGTTTAACTACTACTTCCCATAAGATGGATCCACGTACAATACGAACATTTAATTGGCAAAGTTTTTCAATGTTTGGAACCCTTACTGATGGTGCATATATCAGTGAAAAGTTGAGAAAATACCATGCGTAACCACCTACTTTTCAAAATATTTAATAGAAACAGGTTTTTTTTAAGGAAAATGTTAGGTACCCGGTATGGACCTGTAGGGACCCGATTTCTCTTATTCTAGGGACCCGATTTTCAATTCTAGGGATCCGAATCGGGTCCCTAAAACACCTTAAAAAAACCTGATAGAAGTATAAAAAAAAACTTGAGAAAAACAAGCACTGTCATTAAATATAAAACAGTGGTTCTCAACCTTTTTTGGCCCATGGACTACCTCCTTTTAAAAAAATATCCGACGGACCACTTTGTTACACTGACACCTCACGAACAACTAATCCAGTCTTACATAATTTATTGTACAGTAAAGGTTTTTTATCAAGGATTTATGGAACTCTGTGGACGACTAAAAATTCCATGTGGAGCACGCTGAGAAGCCCTGATAAAAAAATACGCAATTTACTGAGCCGACTAAAATAGTGTCAGTGGCACATCTGTCTTAAATGGTGCTGCTACAAAGAGAACGACTTTCTGAAAAGAGAACAACAAACCCTTTCTAACTTAGTTTTCCTTCGCTTTAACAAGCGAATAAAATCACGCTTTAACAAGCGAAGGAGAACTTTCTACTTCGCTTTATCATCCTTGGCTTTAACAAAGATATGATCTGACTGGAAGTATAGTACATGTGGAAAGGCCGGAAATTGCTGTGATTTTACTGCTTGTGCTTTCGTTTAAAAATAACGTAATTTTTGAAAAACAACGTAATTTTTGAGACTATGGGTGGTGAACATCTCCGGCGGTAATTTGAAGATTGCAATCCAGTAAAATGTGTCTTGACCGAAAGGAAAAACAAACGCCCGGGCACATTGCGTTGTGTTCACCACGTTTAGTGCCACAATAGACAAACATTAGATACATTAGATAAATTTTGCTATCACATCTGGGGTCATGAGAAGCTTTACAAGTGGGTTTTATGTCCTGGAGGGGCTGATGGATGCGCATTGGCATTTTGGTTGCATAAAATTGCACAATTGTGACAACGAAGCTAACGAATAAAAACAAGTCATGAAAAGGACAGCAAATCAGCTAGAGTCAATACCCCCAAGCTCAATTGAAACACCGGTTTAAACGGATCGGTAGCATGAAAAAGTCTTTTTTAACTTAGCGTTTATCAGCCTAACCAAAAAGAAACGGCATAATAGTCAGCAATGTCTGAACAAGGGGTCAAGGTTTTTTCATATTTCTTCGTTAGTAATGCATGCTTCTCTTTTTATTAGTGCAATGCTTCTTTCTTAATGAAACATACAATGCTATGTTCTTTTTATTAATACAAACAATGCTTCTTATTAATGGTAAAAGGGTCAACTAAGACATTTTCAAGCGTCAATTTAGGAGTCACTTACTGACTTCAAGGCTTTAGTAGTACGTGTCCCTAAAGCGCTGTAAATTGGCACAATGTGCTGTTCTATATTTATTTTGGAAAGACTTACTTCTACCAATTAAAGTTGTATCAAGCAAGGACTGGGATATCTATCACCTCATCGCGCGAGTGGTTACAAAATTACAAAGCCTCTAACATTATATAGTTTTCGCTTGTACAGTATAATGCTGTAGCACATTTGCACTAGCCAAGATGTACACGTAGCCCAAAACTTTCACTGCACAAGACGCGCATCCATATGCAGACACGGGCATACTACGCGTCACCTTAATCTAGCCCTCAGAACCAGGAGTGGCGGAACCGGGGAGCCGCATGCGCCTAGGCCCCCACATTTTTTCTAGGGGGTCTGGCCCCCACTTTTACATTTCGAATTTTGCTTAAATATGTTTAAGCAACAAAATTAGTATTAGGTCCATTGTTAAAGTAAATCGCTCAATGAAAAAAATTATCCATAGTTTTTCTGACGTGCACTTGTGCCCTCCCACTTTGAAAAAGGTTCCTCCCCCACTGCTCAGAACTTGTCAAAATTTTAGTAGTAAGGCTAATCATGTTTTACATCTCCTTTATATCAGTTTACGCAAACAATCCATCTATCTGCTCCCGATCAGACCAGCTGTCAAGTTATAGGATCTAATCAGGCCCTCGAATTGAAAAGTTTGCCCAGACCTGATTTACAGGTGAAGTTACGGAGGAAAAACATCGGTGATGCCGAAATCATGCTNAAGTCAGCATAGAGCGGTAAAAACGGGGTCTTAACTTGGAAACAGGAACTTTCGGTCTTGAACGAAGTCGCNCTAGCTTCGGCACTGCAACAACCAACTTCATTTACTCNGGTCGTTTTATACTTGGCTACATCGTTGACCTCGAATGGCATAGTTCACTTTTCAGATATACTTAAAACGTGAACCAAGAACTTAAGCATCGCAACCCCACCAATGACACAAATCTAAGGACTAATTTCTGTGAAAAAAATTATAATACATCGCGCAGCCTTCCAAAATATTATTTGAAAAAAAAACGCCGACAACAGTAAGGAGTGAGAAAAAAGATTTGCACGAAAACGGTAAAACACAATCATCAACAGTCAACAAACTCACGTTTCGAAGTCATTTTCGTGAGCTCTTGAAGAAGCAAAAACGCAACCGCAGCAGCAGAAAAAAAGCAAGAGTTAGTTCAACACAAAACAAAATATGACAGTGAGTGTTAGACGAAAACACTTCTGCATGCAACTAACAGCTTGCTTGCGTTAAATCTGTAGACACATTCAGTAAACTGCAAAAAAAGAATGCTTGGAAAAGCTTTCACTTTACACAAAGATTTAGCATAATGTGGTTTCGCACATATTTCAAACAACAGACCAGTATGTGTGTATGATACGCGCCTCTCAGTCAGAATAAACTGCTAGTTGCCGTTCGGAAACACGATTCACTGTTATCAGTGCAAGGTAAAGCCTAAAACATCCAGCGGAAAACTTAACGTGAAAAAACAAGTGAGCTGAGGTGAAATTGCATGAAGCTAGGAAAACATTCCAACTTGGTTGTCATGCAGACAACAAAGACAGTGGAAAGCAACATCACCGCAATCATGAAAAAGCATGCTACTAACTGTATAATGAGCACACTTGATGAACTTACAGTGAAACTGTGCAATATTAGTAGACAGAACAAAAACTAAGTTAACTGTAATCCTACTCATGAAACCCTTTATGATGAGTCACTTGCCCATCCCAGTAAATGGGTGCCCGTTTCTAACACAATAGACGCCGCTTAATAAACACACCTTGGTTCCAGCAACAGATTTCGGATTTAAGAAGCAGCTTTTTTTAAACCGGTGGACCTAGACCAGCAACAAAATAACGAAACTAGATGATAAAAATGCCGTAGTGAATTTGCATGGAAGAATTCCGTCCCAAGGCTAACTGGATGTAATAGACCGAAAGGTACATTATTGATGAATCTATTAAGCTGTACATACTCTTTACATATGCATTGGAGTTCAGTGATAAAATCAATTCTTTTATGAGCCTGTACCTATCCGAGATCACAAAACGCCAAAAAGTATGGATTAACCAACCTTGATATAGTAAGGGGTATTTTAAAGTGTACACCGGCTATCCATGAAAAAATAGTGGAAAATGCTATTTTCTATCCTTTTTTATCTATTGGGTTTAAACTAACAAAAAACAAACCACAGTGAAACACCAATTTAAACACTCATTTGATTAACCAATAAGGAAACGTTGAGCAAATTGATCCCGAAGCCTCAGAAAACCCCTCTAGGGCCAAAGTAAGGAAATCAACGTGGATTTGGGGATCAAACTTTTATAAGTTTTGAAAACACACCTGATAAAACCAGATTTTAGCGGCTAACTTAAATATGCTTGATAAAAATCATGGAAATCGCGTAACCTCTATTCGTCAGGGATACCTGACCAAAGATACAAGCGTCTTTTGCTAAAAATCGTATTCTAGAACGACAGCAATTCAATCGTCGGGCACACACAACAATCAGCAGATAATATCTTTGAAAAACTCACCTCCTTTTTTACCGCGATCATCTTTTTTAGGCGTTTTTTCGTTGGCATCTCCCTTCTTAGCAGGTTCTTTCTTTTTGGACGAGCCACGGTTTGCGCGGGTGGTCATCACTGAACCACTTCTGTTGCTGTTTGGTCGGTCTTTCGAATCAGCACGTCGGGAACCAGGGGCCTGAATGAATGGGGTAGAGATTAAATGCGGTAATCAGTGTTGTTTTAGTTAAAAAGGCAATCAAGTTTGCTGTTAACTAAAGCAGCTCGAACAATATGCATGACTTAAATCCTAATTGAACGGGGTTTAAAAGTCATTTTAAGGCAAATCAGGCTTGCACCTGAAGACTAATTTGGGGCATTATTTAGGTGACTCTAAAACGGTAGTCTCAAATACCGCAGACCTCGAGCGAATATCAGTGGTCCACAAGCACCCTTTTCCTTTGGTGACAATACTGCTTTGTTACTGTCAGTGACTGGGTTCAGAAAGTTTAATGGCCTACTAACTTTCTCATAGCGCCGATTTAGGCTATTGCATAATTGAAAGTGTGGTGTGAATGGTGTGTAGTTGGAAACTTGGCCGAGTGGACCTTTTCCGCGGTTCACATTGATCCTTTTCTTTCCAGGTATTCAGTTTCGGTTGGAAATTGGGATTTATTTCCGGCTTCGGCCGTAAATGAGTTAATTCCGGCAGACACTAAAATTCTTCTTAGTTTACTGCTTTTAAGGTTTTTTTACAGTTAGCAGATCATTTGGAGTGATGTCACATAATGGCCACCACGATATAGTTATTGTAACACAGCAAGGTTATTTTAAAGCAGGAGTAGGCAAACTACGTCCCGGTATACTCTTCACTCAATGCGGCGCTGAACTTGTCTAAATTTTATCAATGAAGCCAATCAAGTTTTATATTCCTTGCAATGTACACATTTCCACAGTACAAGGCGCATTCTATTACTCCGCTCCACATTTTCACTTTGCTCTTCAAAACACACTCACCACTGTTTGGTTTTCCAATAATGTCCTTTGTGGAACTCAACCTGACTAAAGGGATCACTGCAAAACTATAGAAAAATACGGCCCATTGCTGGGCATTGTTTTGCAATATTTTGAAAAACGTGGCTAAGCAGTGAAGTTGCAAGTCCTTCGGTGATGGTGAGTGGACCGAACAAAAGCGGACAGAGAAAGGCGAGTATTTGATAAGGACTGGACGGCAAAAGACTTTTTCATTAAAGTTTGATCGATGGTTGTCTGTCTCATATGCCACGAAAATGTTACGGTTTAAAAAGAAATAAATATCAACCGTCACTTTGCTACAACGCAAGCCAAATACTTTGCAAGTCAATGCAAAGACAAGAGACTACTGCTAAGAAGTTCGCAAATACTGCAATTTACACACTTGGCAAAAACTTTTTCACCAACAAACTGCGTGTCAACGATCACTCGCTGTGACGACTGATATGTTCACGAATGTGAAATCATAGTGATATATATGTGGAACATATCGGATACAAGTTTTCGTCACGTTAGGCCGCACGCTGCAAAGTATGTGTCTCTCTGAAAACTGCCGCAGAATAGAAAATGCAGCATTGTCAGAGCATGTTCAATATCCAGCGGTCTCACTGAAAATAATGTTACTTGCGTTATATTATTTCCATCGTAAAATCTTCTCAGATACAAATTACTATACAAACTAAACAAACTGTTTGAACAAAAATAGTGCTTAAGATCTATGCATAAATTAAACCACATTGATGTTCCATTCTTTTCATTTCAGTACATAGTGTAAATAGAGCTCTTTTTGCTCATTAACTGCTCTCCAATCGATCTCTCTCTTTTCATTTTGATATACAAACAATGGCCTGGCCTAGACTTTTGAGCAGCTTATTTCGTGACTTATTCAGCACGTAGTAAAATCATATTGGGTTTATAAGGTTTGCAAGACTACTACCGTAAGTTCATTTATTTACTTTCCTAACTGTTTTACTCTCAAGAGGGTCGGGGGAAGCATCCCCAGGAGGGCTCGAATTGCCTCACGATCAACAGCAATCTCTAATAGTTCTTCTGGTTCAATACCAATACAGGACCAAGCAAGGTCGGAGATGTAATCACTCCACCTGATCCATGGTCGACTTCTGGTCCGCATTCCCTTGAGTATAGCCGGCAATACTTGCCTCGCCAATCTTTCCTGGGGCATTCTAGTCACGTGACCGAACCATCGTAGCTGGGATCTCTTCATTCGGAGAAGTGGTTCAACTTTCAACGTTTCACCAATTTCACAGCTTCGCACTTTGTCGCGAAGTTTCACGTCGTGAACTCTTCGCAAATATCCCAGCTTTGCCGCTTGTACTTGACACATCACTCTTTCGGTCATTACCCAAGATTCATGACCATAGGTTTGGATCGGAACGAAGACCGATTTATAAACTAACAGCTTTGAGGTGTTTCAAAGCTCCGGTTTTGTAACCACAGAGCGATAAAGTTCACGTAGAGCTGTGTTTACTTCAAAAATCCGTGTATCAATCTCACCGTTCCGCCTTCCGTCACTCGTGAATACCACCTCAAGGTACTTGAGCTTCTCCACCTGCTGCAGTACATCATCGCTTACTTGCAGCGTACACTTTGCTTGGATTTCGGGAGAAACACAACACCTTGGTCTCTTTAGTGCTGATTTTCATTCCCGGCTGGTCGTACGCAGCTGAAAGCCGATCAAGTATGGGTTGGAGACCCTATGCAAATGAAGCAAGCAGTACCAAATCGCCCGCCAAAAAGGTATGAGCTTGGGCTTGCTCTTCGATCTGTCAACTCTTTCAATTCCCGCTCGTGTATTTTAAGTTTAAGTTTGGGTACTTCGTTTGTGCAGGTTGGAAGTGATGACTATAGGATGCCGTACAATACGTAAAACGTATTTTAAAGTGTTTTCTGAAGAACCGTGTGCATTTGCAGAGCTGAGGACCGAAATTCACATTTAACTGGACGCGGGTCCGGAATCGGATGTTGACATTTCAAACGCCAATTATGGTCGATAGAACTCGCACTTGCACTCGAGTTGCAATTACTGAGCAACAAGCTTTAGTTCGTCAGTACATGAATCTCGTACTTCCGCTGCTCAGTTGTAAACCCTGCTGAATGTTAAAAAACAGTGAATAAGGTTCAAATAAATTCTGAAAAATTTAATATCCGGACGACCACCAGCGGCCCGGAGCTCGTCCAAGAACCAGCTGACGTGACTATATCTCCAACCTTTCTTGGTCCCTTCCTGGTATGGAGCCAGCGGATCTCAGAGATTGGTGTTGATGATGAGGTATTTCGAGTTCTCATTAGGCTGCTACCCCCGCAACCCTCCCCAGAGTGGGCATGAAAATGAAAGAAAACTACAGGTCATGGTCAACAGCAGGAATGAAGAGACAACTTATGTAACCAGGAGCTATTAAACCGAAGTGAACCCTTTTTCTATTTGCGTGTAGTCCAACTAAGAAAAGTCTCTGTTGACGATGTTAAAATTATGTAATTGCACGGGTGGTCGTAGATCGCACGATCACTTGAGCCACGCATTACGTTCGGCAAATGTGACTTCAAAGTGCCTGTAACGCACAGAGACCTAAAAGTGCTTCGGTGGATTGGCAAGTGGTGAGTCATGTCATGTTCAAAAAAGATGACAAGTTTAAAGTTTGGGTCCACATGGCAAAAATTCGATAACAAGAAAGTGTCACGACTACGCAATGTATGGCTTACACCAGGGGTCACCAACGTGGTGCCCGCGGGCACCAGGTTGCCCGCAAGAGCCACGTGCATCGCCCGCAAGCCTGTTCTAAAAATAACACTAGCATGATCAATGTGTTCACATTAACAAATATCAATACTAAAATAATTGAAAGTAAATTGAGCAAAATTTTTATTTCAGAAGTGTGTATCAAACTAGTAGCCCTCCGCATGAATCGGTGCACAGGAAGTAGCTCGCAGTTTCAAAAAGGTTGGTGACCTCTGACTTACACTCATGTACTACCGGACAAAATTTCATAATTGGCAACGCTTTCGTTTCCTTGGCGGCCCGTTCAGTTAATAAACGCGACGAAACAACTTACCGGAAGAGTTTTAGTGTCCTACAAACCATTAGTTTATGGTTACAGTACATCAGAGGGTGATTTTCAAAGGTACGGTGAGAGCATTTGTATTGAACTCATTGTTTTCATGACTCATACTTCTTTTCATGAAGAGCTATTTGTTGTTGTTTTTTTCAACTAATACTTCTTTTTTATCAAAAACTAATTTTTTGGCTGTTATCACAGATAAACGATATCACGTTTGCCGGACTCGCTAAAGCTTTATGAAAACGTGAGCCAAATAAAAATCATCTTTTTGAGCAGATCAGCGAACAACTTACTGAGGCTCCTCTTCCGTCATAACTATGTCGAGACATCAGCTTCCGGCGTTGCACAACTTCATCGTGCGTCAGTGGAAACTTCTTCAAGACAGCGGATAAAGCACGACATCCCTCGTCGGAAATTTGATTCGAAGCGAGAGAAAGAGAAAGCAGGACACGATTCATGCGCAGAGCCTGAGGGCGAATGCATAGAAAAATATTTGTGTTGCGCACCAAGTCATTCGAGATAATATAAGCAGGTTTTTTTAAAGAAAATGTTAGGTACCCGGTTTGGACTTGTAGGGACCCGATTTCTCTGAATCTAGAGACCCGATTTTCTCTGATTCTAGAGACCCGATGATAAGTTTCTCTGATTCTAGGGACCCGAATCGGGTCCCTAAAACGCCTTTAAAAAAACTGACATAAGTCTGAAGCTATATGGTCAAAGTAAACTTCAACCTCCTGGTGATGGTCCATTCATGTACGTTCTCCTGAATAGACTATTACAAAAGACAAATTGTTTTCCAAATAGGCAAAACACTAATCCAGCTAGGATAATAAACGAGAAACAGCAGCGTTTTGAAACGCAATGCCAAAACCCCATCATCAGACTGCGCATGTAACAGTCAAATCGTATGTTGCTGGAGTCGAAATGTATTAACGCCTGTTGTGAGCCTTGGCAGAATAAAAAACAACTTTGTCAAACAAAGTTGTTTTTTATTCTTGTAATCAGAAATACCGGGCCTGAGCAGCTGAGTCTAAACAAACGGCAAACGCTGAAAAGAAACACAATGCTTATCAGAGAAACGAACGAAGAAGCAAAGCAGCATCAAACACTACACGGGCAGAGACGCCACAAACCATGAACAACACAGAAATGAAACCTCCACGCATCGAGAGATATTGTGCACGCACGTTGTGACTCTTAAACATTACAACGCTACATATAACCGAATCGCTTGGTAGGTGCTCGCTTAAAAATGCTATGTCCCTACTTAAGAAAAGAAAGGCATTGAACAAAGAAAAACAGTTTTCGATGATAATACGCAAAAGGAGCATTGCCAAATTTTACACACAGATGGGTAAATATTGATGACCTTTTTTCAGAACCAATGCTCGTCGCCTAAGCAACGCCACTGCAACAAAAAGAACAACAAAAACAACCAGGTTTCAGTCAATTTAAGTATGCCTTCAGAAACATGAAAATAAAAAAGCTTCCACGGTCAATTTTATCACCTGAGCAATGTGAACGGCACCCTTATCGCCAATATGATTGAAGCTTAAATTCAATGTGCTGAGATAACGGTTCTGCGACCGAGTTCCTCCGAGACACATGCTTAAAAGCTCGGCTCCTTTGTCCGTAATTTTGTTATTGCGTAGAGACAGATGTTGCAATCTGTAAACTGAACTATGGTTAAACGCTCCGGCAAAATGGCAGTACAACAACACACAAAACACATCGAGTAAAAGTAAAAGTGGTGTAAAGTCAGCGACAAGTTTTGCAAAAGTAAACTTCAAGGTCGCAAGCTTTTCGAATCTTGTGCGCTTACCAAAGCCTTTCACTACCGGGATTTGCCCAATTTGGGCGAGCCATAACTCACCAGCCGACTGTGCTGGAGAGCTGTTCAAATCCTCGAAAGATGCGGAAAGTCTTGAAGTTTCGATTTTTAAAAAATTGCAAAGATTT
>JGI24159J19872_10004728_pt1 | contig 17428 bp, 12 predicted proteins | sample Ectturendosymbi4_FD_19872 | JGI IMG/M metagenome (IMG submission 19872) | reverse complement strand
GCTTCTATGTTAACAATCGCAGATTTCGAGCTTGTGCAACAATTCTATCATGCTACAGAAATTGGTAACGTAACCAATGCGGTCAGCGCTTGCGCTGATCAGCCTTAGCAGACAAAATAAAAACAATTGTTTCGGATAAAATGAACTATCGCGGAAAGTGGTGAGATGGTTTCTGGACGCAGACGATAACGGAGATTCCCTCCGAAATCCAATTATTATTACGCTACTTTTTGACCCATTTACAATGTTCCTTGAAATTTGCGTGCAAATTTATTCCGTGGTATTTGCATCGACAACTTAACAAGCAAAAAGTATGCGAAAACAATTAATCTCCTTTGCGCAGGTAATAAAGTTTTGTAAAATATCAAGCTCAAGGGGGATTTTAACCCCAAACACCCCCTTGCTGCGGAAATTAACAAACACTGATTACGATTAGCACATGCTATTGATCTTTAGCAAGAATCACAGCCAATCTTGTTAACGAACAACAAAATTTTGATAATTTGCATTTCGCTTTGCTGTGGAGCTACAAGAAAGGTATCACTGGCAGCAACCCCGAAGAGCTATCTTTTCATTTCATTCTATGTGAAGGTTTGCCGTAAAGTAAATTCAGGTCAGTTGGAAAAAATGTTGCTCTTGCCAGCTACACTGTATCTTAGCAATTACGAACGAAAAACACAAGGCACCCCACACAGTTAGACACCTGTCGGTGCCAATTTCGTTTATTAAGAACGATTGCGCGCCTAGATGTGCTGGTGCAGCGCACTTCGGGGCGAACGCGTATAGACTTGACATGTGTTTTCAACGCTTTAATTTAAGACGCACTACAGTACCTGGCACAAAAGGGATGCACTTTGCAAACGCATGACGTTCAAAACACAATGCAGGAACATAGCGACCAAAGCACCGCGGTATTATTGAAGCCAGCTACACAACGACGAAGCACTCAAATTGTTGGCCGCTGTTCAGAGACCGGATGCAGAGATAAAACACCCCACGTTTTTGGCTCATTCGCCACGAATAAGAGGGCGGGCTGACTATTTCATAGGTGTACTAATGCTGCACCTTAAAGGGACGCACGGAGGACAATTTGGTGCAATTGAGAAAAATTTCCTGTTTTAACATCGTTTCACAGTATACGCTACAACTTCAAGGGCTGGTGATTTTCATGTAAAGTCATTTTGCTACCCTTTCTATATTCGGCCGGAGATTACAAATAGTGCAACAGGGTATTATTTCTTTCGAACCTCCACCCCATTTGCATAGCAAGACATGTTGATAGCTTCGTTGGTTTTGCAGAAAGCAACTGGATTGAAATGCTTCAATTGCAAATTCTACAACAAACCCTTATTTTTGGCAAGTGCAAAACATATTTAACATAAAACTTCACTGGAATTGAATTGGACGAGATGCATTCAACGTGCAGATTTCTATTTAATGCGATTGGCGAGTCACACATGCTGAAGATGAAGCCCACGGCCAAATGCAAAGAAGTTGTGCTCGAGATGCGCGATGGTTCAATGCCTGGTTTATATATTCGCTGTGCTTTTCCTCATTTCATCTAAGTTCGTGCCTGTCAATTGCGAATAATGGCCGAACTTCAAAAATTCTGCGATTCCACCTGTTTGTTTCATGACTTTCTTCAGCAACATGGTTTTGAAATAACGTGCAAAAAAACTTCCTATACCTTGCTTGTTGTGAAACAAAATTGCATACGTTAAAGTTGCTGTCCGAACATCCAATGACACATATTACCAAGTTTGTGGAGATTGCTCTTATCGGACAATTCAACATCTCTGTCACCGGAATAAAAACTTACATTTGTCAGCCATGGGCGACCAGAGTTATAAAAACGTAAACAAACGGTTGAACGAAAATGCTGTGTCGAGCACCACTCCGTGCCTAATGCCGTCACAAAGAGAAGAAAAGGAAAAACTCCGCCAACCAGCCACGTGCCGATTCAGTGCAAGTCAAACCGGCACCTGGTATCGGAGTTCGACATCGAACTTACTAAGAATTGCAGCGAACACCGCTGGCACTGTACAGAAGCGAACTATGAGGTAGTATTGCACTCTGCTGGCAAATACAACGTGTGCGCGAGGGTTCCACCGCACACGGGGAAACACGACAAATACAACAGTGTTGGTCGTTGGGTGTGAGTGAGGAACGAAAGAGCAGGTTTCGAAAAAAGAGTAAAAATTAATGAAAAAATGAAAATAGAAACATCCAAACACTTGAAGATCGCCGCTGCGCCGAGGTTAGGCCCAGTTCTACGATGGACCGGACTGAAGTCGCATCATCTGAAACGAACATTCTGGATGTTAGGAAAGCTTTAACGCGTTTACGAGTCTCGGTCCTGCTTCATATCTACAGTTTTCGCCTATTGCATCCGACACACGCTGGTCGGTCCAAAAGCAAGTTTCTCTTCAGCCAGAAGGGCTATGAAAAATACGTTTGCGAAAATNTGGCCATCAATAGGTGAAACATGTCAGCCAATTAGCCCTTTGTNTTGCAACGTTTCATGCACGCTACAATGTTTGGACATAACCTGAGCAGACCAGATTGACTTGCGCTTGCACTCAANACCACGTCACAAACGGCACTGGCACCCGCGACATCACGTGTTAAGCGAAAGCAGCTGATGCAGTTTTCAACCAGAGTTGTGACCAGCAAACCTTATCTTCGCTGGTTGAGCAGCAGCCTACGACATAGAGCAGGGGTGGGGGGCATGCGGCTCGCGTGAACATTTGATATGGCCCGCATCAGAATTTTCGTTACCCAAGTTAGAACACAACATCGGGTCAAAACGAAACTCCATGACAAGCAGACACGTAAGGTGAGGCAAGAGAAATCTNTCGCTCCTTCACATAGTTTTCTCTCCTTGCTTTGCTTAGAAAGATAAAGGTAGAATTTTGCTATAAACCTAATTAATTTTTACGGCGCGCCAATGATATGCNACAAGTCACCCGTGAGNGTAAATAGTTTCCTCATGCCTGACAGATGAATCACACTATTTTTACAGCCTTGGATAGACATTACGTGGCACAGATCATCACTCGCGGGTGCCAGGATTGCCGTTAGGTGTACATAATTTTCTTATTTGTATGCAGATCAGGTCTTTTTTGCACACGACCCCTATTCACCAAACATATTATTCCGCGACACCTCATCTGTAATGCGGTCGTAAGAATACAACTGATACAATGGTTTTCGGTTCTCAGTGGACCAAATCATTTTGGAGCTCGAGCGAAAAACATTCCGATGCCGGGGCCGAAATTTCAGTTCCGGCTCCACATCCCCTGTTTGCCACCAGGGTTTCGAGCGCAAACCTTACAGTGCATGTGTTGCGATGGGAAAGCCCGAGCGGCAAGTGCGCAAAGTTTCACACTGTGGCAGCAAGCAACAATAGAGATCACCCAACGAGATCACTCTGTCATTGCTTGTTCNCGCCACNTATATATGGGTGTTGTACTTGGCGCACATCCCGTTCGTGGTGAATTGCACATTCAACGCAACGCCAGCGGAGAGATTGTAAGAATATCCCTCCTCTTTCAACGAACCGCACCGACCGCACGTTCTTTTTGTGAAGGTTGCACGTGGCACGACCTTCACATCCTGGTCACAGCACATTGTGTTGCGATCGGAAGCCCGAGCGGCATGTGCGCAAAGCTTCGCACCGTGGCAGCAAGCAACAATAGAGTTCACATGCCATGATCACTCTATTATTGCTTGTTCGCGCCACTTATATATAGTGGGTGTTGTTCTTCGCGCACATCCCGTTCGAGGTGAATCATACATTTAGCGCAACGCCAACGGAGAGGTTGCAACACATGCCTAACGAGCGCAAATCTTGGGCTGCGCTCGAAATTTAAGTGTAGTTCGAGCATATATTGTGCGAGAAGCTATGCTGACATCCACCCACCAATCCAACGCAACAGCCAGTGGGCATGATAATGATTTGAGTAGTTGGCAGAAAGTAAAGCACTGTCTTCATTCTTTTTAAATAAGAGATTGCTGATGGTGCTATTCAGCGAGATCTATTTTATTTATATTAAATCACGAAGGGACATGATATTGGCGTCTTTCCCCAATGGAGACCTTAGAGCAGCTACGTCCAACCGAAATGCGTTATGTGCCAAAAGTTAAGTCCCTCTCATAATGAGGGCCGCACATTAAATGACTTGCGTTGTTCTCAGCAATCCAAAATTTAGCTGAAGATGCTGAAAGCGTTCGAATCCTATCAGCAATGAAACGACTTCTAATCACTCCATACCTGTGATTTCATAGGCGACTTTAAGTGCCAGTGGAACCACAACATAGTACTCAGTTTAGTGCAATTGGAACAAAAGGGGTAGAAATAAGTTTTGCACATCAGTGGACATATGGAAATCTGCCTGTACGCGATGCAGACGTGATACGAGGCACTGAGGAACACTGCATCAAAAATGCCAAATTTAAGATAGTCAAAATAAGGACAAGTTTTCATTGTATTGTACATGCACAACAAAGAAATCTTCAACTGGACCGCATGCGTCACGTGGGTTGGAGATAGATGCCTTAGAGATATCAATCAGTCCATGTTGTTACTAGTGTCACCATTGTTATTTGGCTGGACCACTTTCATAGCTGATTCATTACCAGCTCATAATTCTACTAGCACATTTCCACTGTCCTAAATAAAATCGCTTATAACAGGATCATTCCGCAACCAAAACTAGGCGGACTAAGGAAATGCCTTCACTGCCTCTATGAACGTCGTAGACAATGCATAAACCGTGATTAAAATTGCTTAATTAAGAGAACAGGGTAATATTGAGAGGTATGGTAGGCATGGCATGAGCAAGATGAACTTTAAATCGAACCTAAATGTATCGCCCCTTTATAAAGGAACTGCAATTACCATCATGCTTGAGAAAACATAGGATGTCATATCACCAACACAACGAAACTTTTCGATCCTAAACGTAATGACATTGTTCTCGCTTGGTGAAACATATTTAAGCCCAGTCTAAGTCAAATATATGTTGCCATGAAACAACTCAAGAGTCAAGACTGCATCCAATTAGACTCCGCTACGTCACATCAAAAACCAAGCCCGGCGGTTAAACAACAGCTCGCCCACGTCGCGACAGAAGTGAGGGGTCAGCGGGCGCAGGTAAGCTCAGTTCCGAGTAGCTTACCGATCCGTTTGAAGCTCTTAAGTCAACCCGACGATCCGTTTTCTTCGAACATGCGGGTTGATACTTTGCGACGGCTGACCTGGGAAAAAGGTGCGATAAGTTGTCAGAAATATATTATTAGATTATATTAGAAAGGAAACCTCATGAGCAACGGGCCCTTAGACCCTTCTTAACCTTTTTTCAACACTTGCTCAGCACTGAGGCAGATCAAAGACGTTCACGAAGGCATCAGCACAGTCACATCCTTGCACATTTTTCAAAGCAATTCGTCTTTTTTTTGTCAAAATTGTTGGCGCTGCCACAAAACGTTTGCTCACGCGTCCGAATTTTGCGCAAAACGTCTGTTCGTGCAGCCGAGTAACTTTGTTCACGCGTCAGAGTTTTTCGCGCAGCCTAACGTTAGCTGCGCGGTTGGCAGAAGCTATTTGAAGTTAAAGTTTCCACTTCACAAATACGTGTCTGAGAATGCACGTGCGTCATTTAAAGATCACAAACAATTTTTTTTGAAAAACTTTCCTTCCACAAAATCGCTACAAAAACGTCGCAGAGATGAAATCCTGATTAGCACGCAAATCGCATTCACCATCACTATTCTAAATCTGCGCCACGCTGTGATGTTAACGGAATAAAAAGTATGCGATACAACGTTGCTACAGTCATCAACTGAAGCGTGGCATTGGGTTAAAAACGTCCGTTACCCCAAGAGCCTTGTGGAACCGGGTCTTCTTCAGGGGAGCTCGGGTGAGGCGCGCCGATTACGCCGATTCCCTTACCTGCAAAAAAAAACGTTACGGCAACTGACAATTGCAAAAGTAGCTTCGTTACATGGTCGCCGGAGGGGGCATTTGACCCCCTGCATTTTGAAATTTGACAGTTCCTTATAAAAGTTTCAGTAAAAAAAGTTTGTTTTCTTAGTTTCGACGGGGTAAAATGAAATTTCGCCACTTTTGGTCCCTTTCTGGAAACATCTTTTCAGCTAGCCCCGGAAAAATCCACTACTGGTCCCTCTCTGGAAAAAAAATCCGTCCGACGCCCATGTTTCATTATTGAAAATTCGCTACAGCAACGAAATAAAGTAACGTATGTCAAAATGTTTACTGCAAAACTATGTCAGGCAAATTCAAAGCCCATGCAAAGGTTAATCAGGTTTTGTTGTAAAGAATCCGGGGCTTCTTTGACACAAAAAATAACTTCCGCAGTGAAAGCCATTTCGTGCAACATCACGTCGCTCAAGGATATTGTAAAAAGAAAGGCGCTACATCATCACTCGATACAGGAAAAAGTCTGCGTCACAGCATCCATTGCACCCTCCAGCGGGGAGGGACTGCCTTGACGTTGGCACGGTAACTACGTGTTTGCAGAAATTGTTTAACGTCTCGACGCAGTTTCGTATCAACTGTTGCTTTCTTCCCGGGATTTTTGTCGAAACACGAAACTTCAGTTCAGAACACGAAAGAGCGACCTGTTATTCCCACCAAGCCGGAAAAGTTGTCCGGGCTGTGAGAATGCTGCGGCAGGGGGACGCCAGACGCGCCCGACGAGTTCTGGAAGAACGCTGCGGAAGGACTGCTCGCTGACTTTTGCGTGACGCTCACGCCGCCGGGATGCATCCCAAACGCGAAGTTCGACGGCGTCACGGAAGTGGCGCGCTTCGGGGGGAGGTTGTCCGTCTGCGCGCGAACGAACACGTGTTGGAGGGGAAGAGCGAGCGGCGAACGAACAGCGCCGAGTCGTTCCAGACATAGATAAGAGTTCGGTTCGGACGGGCTTGCTGTTAGCCTCATGCTTACCCGAAACGTGTGAGTTGTATTGGGCCGGGAGACGTACTCGATGCCTCGGTAGATTTGCTTGTCGTCTGCGATTGCGCTCGAAATCCTGGTGTGGGCGGTTTTCCCACGCTGGAAGAGCAGCAGCATTACGTGTGGAAGTAATAACCAAGGGTTTCAATAATCAAATAATTAATATTCCAAGTACAATAATACTTGTAAAAACGCATTAATAAAAGCAAGAGCTTCAAAACCTATCATAAAACGGCCGACCCTGACCGACGTCTTCATCAGTGCAGCAACCGCACAGAAGACAAGAACAACGCGTGGCAAGAAGTGATTCGATGCTTGAAAGCACCAGCAGCTGCAGAAATGCTGAACTGATTCTTTGGTGCCGAGGCGCAACGCTCCAGGTTTTAGTTCTGCTGCTTTGTTTCAACTCACTGTGCTTGCCACTGCCACGCTAGCAAGATAGGCTCGGTCAAGTGCAACCAGTTCTTCTGGTTCGATTCAAGCACTCAATGTCTTGCTACAAGCACCACTTAACAACATTCACAAACACGCAGTCGCTCGTCTTCGGAGCTAAAGCACCGTGGTACGCCCAATCACGGTGATTGTGTGAGGTGTTTCAAATCTTTGTTATTTGTTTCCAAGCAACGTTTTCTGTCCGATTTATCCACTAACATCGTTAAAGAATTGTTCAGGAAGTGCAGGGTAGCAAGTGTTTGTGACGCACCATTCTTCTTTTTCACTTTTTTAAGTGTTAGTGGAACTCATTGCTAATGGAAGAAAGTTCTGACAAAATGTACATTAGGCGCGGACAAAATGTGCATCTGTACTGTATCTATGCATCTGTGTAGAAACAATGTGCGAAGGCTACGCTTGCTTTCAATTCAGAACTAAGAGGCAAGCGGCTGTGAGTCAGAGATGGGCCGCTTCTTACGACAGTTTTCTTTCACAACCTACTAATAAAACATTATTTCGAACATAAGTTCGTCGCGGAGTAAACTGTAGCTTGCATCCACATGACGCTTTTGCCTAAACAGAGCAACACTATTCACAGGATATAATTACTGTGGTCTAACGAGAGTCAAACGGTTTTGCAAAAGCACTTTGACGACTTCTTCACCTCCACTGGAGGTGATCTGAGCAAAGCAGGTCCCCAGCGGTTTGCTGATAGGCAGTACCACCAAATTAAAAATAAAGGTTCTGGCATCAGAAAGCCGGGACTTGAGCGGCAAAGCATTTGCTGGAGAAAACACGTAGCCACAGAGCGTAGATCAGGGGCGCACAATCTTTTCGCAATTGCCGGCCGCCAGTGAGTTCAAGACATTTTTCGAACTGCTTCTGTTTCCACACGCTTACTTTCCGACCAACCCGTGACTGCTTTAGGCAATGTGGTGCAAATTGTTACGGTATAATGGCTATCGAAACGAACGCAGTGGACTTAGTCACTGCTTCACATTTTCGTGTAAAAGCAACGTTCTCTCCGCTGATGCAACAACAAGGTTGTTTTTAATACTGAACAATTTAATACTGTGAGCGAATCAGTTATCTTATCCACTTACTGTTTTCTTAAATTCGAGCGGGGAATTTTCATGCAGTGACTCCAAGCTTGACGCGATTGGGGGGAGGCGCGGATTTACCCACAAGGCTGTGCTTCCGGTACTGGGGTTGGGAGCAGTAGGTGGGGGCTGAAAATTGCGCGGAGGGGAGTTGACGGGAACGAAGCTCTCGCCTGGCCTTATCAGCTTGGTCGCCTTGACAACGCCATCGAAGTCAACGTTCGGCGTTTTTGCCCTGCTGAAAAAAATATACACAAGAGTTCGCTAATTCAACCTGAAACCATAATAAGCTAAAATAAAAGCAGCAAAAAACAGACACTATACATTTCCGCCCCTCATGACTCATTATTGTTGGTGGCACCTACTTCCTACGCTTTTTTACATTTCTGATGTGAAGCCAAAACTCCGCGCGGCATTGCTCAGGCAACTATACTTCTGCCAAACATTGACGCGTTCTGTATGCACTTGCACTGCCATTCACACATCCCCTTTCTAAGCACGCAGTCATCTTCTGGCCTGCACTTCCAAAGTACAGTATAACAAATGGCTATTTAGTTGGTGGATCAACGGAGTTGAAAAAAAAGAATAACCCTTTGTCTACTAACCCCGTAACCAAATGCTTAGCGTAGCTTACCTGTCCAAAGGCAACAGCCTGGGCGGTCTTCCCAATCGACTCTTGCGCGTGGTACCGCTGGTCTGACGCATGGTGGTGACAGGCAGAATGTCACGTGACGTGAACGGTCGACTGGAACTGGCCGTCAGTGGACTTGGAGCGTTGGCGATGCCGATGGTGGAAAGGTGGTGAGCCACACTGGATACTGTGTTGGGCAAACCGTTACCGAAAGAGCTTGACGACGGTCGAATGCCCCCGCGGGAGTCCGGGCCTTGACCAGAGGGTTCGTCGATTCTGGAAAACAGGTCAGTTTGAAAAATGTTTCATGGAACATAAGCAGCACTTTGTGGTAGATACTTCGCACCAAGATCATTTTATGTATATGCAGTAGAACAGGATAGCGGTTTTTATAAATTATCGAAAGCCCAACTGTAACAACAGGACAGCAGCTGACGATACGTGGACTCAAATCAAGCCTTCATCAATGCCAGAAGTTTCCAGCAGCCGTTCGGCTCCAAATATCAATAGCATGCGGGTATTTGCAATGGGCTTGACAAGCCGAAGATGAATATTTTAACACAGTATTTTCTTTCCTTCGAAAAACCGGAAGATTGTATAACTTCGACTTCACGCGGGCACACGGTCGAAATTGTACAGTTCAAACTCGACCAAGGCGCCAGTTACAAATCAGTCAACGTACTGCGCCGCCAGCTTGTCGCTTCGCACTTGCAACTTCTTCTGGCTGATCTTCATCAGGTCGTTGAGCGAATTCATGTCGCCCGTCGGCGCAGTTGACAAGCGGCCCTGCGCAATCAAAGTGGAATGCTTCGTCGCCAACCCCTCGTAAGGTTCTTGGCACATGTACTGTAACTCCACGCTATTTGTCATAGTACTTGCCCGCGACTAAGCACGACGGATACATCAGCACCGAAACACACAACACACAACAGCAATGGGCTGCTTTTTGAGTTCGAGGCAACGGTAACAGTCCATTTTTTAGCATGACTGTCAGAAGAGACTCTAATGCGCTTTATAAAAATCAACCGCAGGGTTACTATTACCGCTGCAAGCGCCGCGTGACGACCCATCCCTCCCAACTGGTCGAGGTTGCTGTTGCGAGAAGGGGGAAGTCCCATTTCTTTGGAATAGAGCAAGTGCGGCGGAATCGAGGACTGGATCATGGGCGGGCCGAACATGGCGCTCGAGCGGTCCATTGCTCCGAAGCGCATCGACTGCATCATGTCTTCGTCGTCGTCTGCGTTTGAAAGCGAAGCAGAGCGCGATGAAGCTTCAGCGATATGCGACAAAGCAAACGGGCAAAAATGGTGATGTCTGGGGTAACAATGCAGCCGCAGAAATTCTAAATACGATAATTGGATGTAATAATTGGAAATTGGTCGGCAACAACAATATAGTCAGTGGGTCAGAAAACAAAAAAAGTGACCGAACACAGAGGAGGAAACAACAAAAGATACAAGAACACGTGATTATAACAAACAGCAGTTCGCGCCGAAAATCTTTCGATGGTCAGAAAGGAAGCATGAGGCAATGTTTTCCTGTGTTTATTTTTGCAGTACAACAAAACAGACCGCAGCGTGACAGGAGTCTTGCGAGAGATCTTAGAGGAAATAAATTATGAAGTCAATCCCTCAGCACTTTCAGGTATGGTGGTGTACGCACGCAAACTGCGCAGAGACACAGACTTGATCAAATCAATAACCAGGGTCAAGCTGAACTGCTTTAACAGTGTCTCAAGAAGAAAAAAACACAGCTTACCGAATGAGCGATGCAGAAAAAACGAGGCGTAGTTAGACGTTTGGATTGCAAGGGGCTGCTGCCATTCCGGATAAAACTTGCCTTGCTTTCTACGAGGCGACCTCGCGACCGATTTGTTGCTCATCGAATGATCCATGCTTCGCAAATCATCCTGGACCAACATGGCCTGCAAAATGTAACGATGCAGCCTGGCCTTATTAAAAGAAAAGATGATTTCTTGGCACCCGAAAGAAGACTGACTGCACGTCAACGCAGTATGCGAGGCGCAAGTTGTTTTGTTTCTGAAAATGCTTAGCGCAAAACATGCATTACAATGAGTCGATCATAACGGCAAAGCACAAAACAGCCCAGAAGAGTGATAACATATTGAAGCAACAGACCGGAGAATTTCCGAGGTAAACACTAGTCGATTCCACCAATCAAAAAAGCAAGCCACGAATTTTGTACATCTGGCCAACACCAACTGTTCCGTAAACATTCATTCATTAATTTATTCGAGAAACAAACACAAACACACAAAAAAAACTCAAACAAGATAAGATAAACAAGCAAACTCATGAATAGAAATACAATCAAAATTACATTTGCATCTTCCCGGGGTACCTAATATAACCAGGTAGTTTTCTAGTTAGGTCCCACACTAGTCTAATGTTAAGATGGTGTTATACAGTATCCATGAGGTTTAAGGTTTGTACCATGAGAAAAGTTTATTGTGATAATGAGGAATACTAAGGTAGTTTATAATTGACACATGTTAATATTGGTTTGGGAAGTGTAACTTGCATTTCTTTTTGAAAACATAGTAAGGTTGCACTTTTTAATTTTTATCCAAAGATTCCCAAATCTTAACTCCTATAAAGCAAGAGATAAATAGGCAACAACAACAACACTAAATTGCACTTGAAGGCCTACACTAATTTTAAGTTACTGCGCTTACAGTATATTAAACATACCTTAAGCAATGACGTCTTGAACTTCGAATTTGAACTAGCTAGGCAATGCACAACACCCGACCAGACGTTGTCGAATACTTGATGCAACACGGCGTCTCGAACGCAGGCATTGGGAGTGATTGGGGGGAATCCCAGTCGACGTCTACGCGGTACGTGATATCGCTTTGAATTTTCGTCGTCCTCCCTGAAATGAAAACAGTCGAAATGTACCAAGTGAAGAAGCGAGCCTGACGCACAACCTGACGTAAATGAATCGCTGACTTGGCGGGAAAACTGAAGGAGAGCGAGTTCAATAGTTTCAGGAAAAACGTCGGATCCGTAAAAACACGTCATGGTATAAACGAGAGAGAACGCTAAATTGACGTCGTGGTTCCGTCAAAAACTACTGTAGTTCAAGTAATGACAACAGATGAATACTTTTAATTACGCGCTTTCCACGCCGACGTAGGCGTCGTATGTGGTACGATGGATCGATCGGTGCTTGCTGCAATTTGGCAGTGGATCTGTGAGCTGGAGTGTTGAAAGCTATTTGTGTTTGTGTAAGTTAAATTTCTTTACTTAAAGTGTCGCTGTTTTAAGTAGGAAAAAGTTACTAAACAAGGACAATGTAGCTCCTGGTTTGTCACAACTATACTGGCAGTGACAGCAGCATCGGTCCAACGCAACGACAAATGGGGAGAAATTGTAACTGATGTAGAAGGAACACTGAACCTGATAATCTGTAACTAATGATCAAGAAACATTCCTTTGCCAACGGACCTGTGTCAGTTGGAGACGAAATTTTGGAATTATGACTGCGCTAACCGCGGNTTCCACTGAACAGGTTAATGAAAAAGATACTTATNTTTTCATGTTTGTGTTAGCCTCGTCTGATACATGCGTGCATGAACCTCTGCTGACAAGTGTCGAGCATANCGACGCATACAGCTTCTGGTGGACCAGCTAGCTGCACGTTATTTTCACAACAAATTTTCAACTAAGACCGCAGCTTATACGACCCCGGTTTCGGATGAAAATGCATTTCAGCTGGAAAAGCAAACAGTGCATCATATCGTCTTCATCATGTCCGTGTGAGACACAGGCGTAGACGGGGTGGGGGGGCGGGGGGCGATGGGCACCGCAAGTTTCCATCATATCTTGTCGTTTTCCGCTTTGAGACGTGGTGTGCCAAACAAAATACTGTTTCTCGCTTAAAGTCAAAATATTAAGGTCCCCAAAAAAATTGGGCTTGGCTACTCTACTGGTGCCAGATGTGCCCAAGCGTAAGTTGCGCCCACACCAGCAAATACCTTACCCATCCCATGCGTTTCAAAGCGAAAGTAGTTGGCTTCGCTATATTTTTTACGACGCGCTTAAGTATGAAGCACGGCGGTTTGCTGGCAGTGTGGGTTTGATCAAGGAAAACGAGCAAAACCAACCAGAGGCAAGTCTGGATTGGTTTCGTCGGGCGATCATCACCATGCGGCCCAGTATTGAGGCGGGGAAACACCGCAGCTGGGCGGGCATCATCAACTAACAGCAGCAGTCGCACGCAGCTCACATGTCTTTTATATCGTAAGCCAGGTACTCTTCGACGCAGCCATCCTGCTCAAAGATCTCTTCCCTCAAATGCGAAAGGTCGTTGCCAGGAGCGGGCGAGGTGGCAGCGGGCTTGCTGCCCTCGGACTCAAGGGGAGGAAGCAGCCGTGCAGGGACCGGTTGAAATGCGACTTCGCAGCCAGTCACGATTAACCTGAAGCAACGAGTAAAACCTTTGCGAACAATCAGGACCATCGTCAAACTGAACTCATGTGAATTTGTTCAGCACACGAGGCAAGTTATCCAAGGATTGAAAATAAACACCAAAAACATTTACAGTTTAGCTTATCAACGGGCACGTAACCAGCTTGGGACAACAGGGGAGGCGAAGAGTTTTCTGAGAGGGGCCCAAGTTTTTAAACTACGTCCAATAGTTTTAAACTATGTCCTACACATTTCTACAGCGGGGCGAAACATTTTTCAGTGGCGGAGAAGCCTACCCTAGTTGCGGGCGTGCTTATCAAAACCAATAAAAACGGCGAGAATTTCGGGTAAATTAAGTGAAAGATAACCTTCCGCAATGTTGCGCTATTCCATCCCAGTTCGATGGTGCACCTCCGTAAAATTTGCAGACTACATTCCTCGAGAAGAGACTCATCGTCATCAGGCTACGGAGCTAACTTAAACGTTACGGGAAGTATAGTCAATGAGGTTTTTTCTTCTCTCGTTTTTTACCTGTCTGCGACAAGCCCCAGTTAAAAAATCTATCAGAGCTTATAAATCAGTCAGATACTTTTTGAACAATCATTGTTAAACGACCCAGGCTTCTCTGATTTTCATGCACTTACACTTTCAGCTTTTGGTCGCGACAGACCGTGGCCTCCTGCAGTGACACCAAGTCACAGTAATGACAAAAAAAGTCCACTACAACACTTCCATCACGCAGACGATGCGTTATTGCTACTCTGATAATAATTTATGAGAATATGAACCAGAAGATGCACAGCTAGGGTAGGCCAGTAGACCTAACCAAGTCGTTTATGACGTCATATTACATGTACGTGACGAGGTCAGTGATTCTTAGCCCTCTTTTTATTCAGTCAACAACGTTTCGGTCCAACAAATATAAGAAAGCACCGCTTGTGGACTTCATAAATGCTCCCAACGAAAGGCAACATCCAATAAATGTATAATCCACCAGTCTCGTTCTTTAACAAAAGGAGTGAAGTGAAACCTAGAGCGCTTTTCTCACCCGTCACTGCCTGGCGTCTCGCTCGAAATGGAGGGAGTGTAAGATGATGCTGCGTTCCCCTTGCTGCTCGATGGCACAGTTTGGAACCCTTCGTCACGGGGCGGCACAAGCTAAAATAAAGGGTTTTGGTATGAGGCAATGGGCTGAACTACCGACAACGATTCAGTCATCAATAAAAGACTCCCTTACAAACTNCGTCACGTCCACCGACGCTCTGCGTTTTTGACATCAGNGTGTGTCGCGCAGTTGAAGAGGAATGCACGTAGGAATGCTGCAGCTCGACAGCCCGCAAAACACCCGTTTTTATCACCTGCTTTCCTAATATTCGCAAATGTGGAAACGACGACATCCATTCCCTGCATTCGTGCTGGAGAGTTATACTGCCTGACAAAACGCCTTCGAAGAGCATTTGTTCAATGGCTTGAAACATCTGGCGTACCTGACGACTAGCCTGGTGATCGAATTCCTGATAAGAAATAAATGGTAGTTTACATTCAAAGGACATTGGTGGGAGTACAGGCATTTTTTGTTTAGTTCACGCATATCATTATGCCGACAGCACCATTCCACGCCACTGCAAACAATGCTGTTGACGTGCAACAATGAAATGACGAAAACTGGGTGGGTGAACGATGTGTTAATTGTTACACCATATTTTTTAACTCACTGAGCACGAAACAATTTTGCTGATAGTTAATGTTACCAGACTTCTGAGCAGGCTAAAACGTACTCTTGCCTTGGTAGTATAGCAAGTACTGTGCTTACAAAAGAGATTTCACCTGTTTTTGCAGCCTAGAGAGCGAAACCTGCAAATCACACTTCTTAGCTTATTGGAACAAGCACAAGGCAAATTTTTGTTATCTTCATATCAACAAAAGAAACAAAACATAGCCAGTCGACATGCCAGCTCACATCGTCTCCCCAAGAGTACACTGAACTTCGCTCAGTTGTGTTTCCTGTAATGAAGCTCTGTTCTGCAGACCAGTACGGCGAAGCATCTGAAAGAATCAAGGGAAGTTTCTCATGAGAGTTAGATTTTTCGTGATTTGCAACAAGTCGACAGCAGAATGTCTTGCATTTTTCTTACGAGTGACCACACAAATACCTTGGACATTGGTGACATCACGCTCATGAATAAACAAACCTGAACTAAGAAATAACGCCAAGACCGTAAGCATCACCCACTTAATTGCAACAAAACAAAAACTTGAGGAGTGTTTTGATGCTCATTGGTGTAAGCTGTTCTACTCCAGCCAGTGATTATATTATTCAAATACAACTTACAAATTAAGATGCCGTATGCATCTCACTTAGTCTGATGACTCCATTTGACAAAGGTCCTTGTTTCTAATGAGGACACAAGAGAATGAAATCTTTATTGAAATCGTTTTGTTTAAACTGGTAACAGCTAACAAATGTTACTAAACAGGCTGCGCTGATAAGTTTAAGAACTTTCACATAAGCACTTCGCACATTAAAGCCATCTATCATAATGAGGATGAATTGCTTGCAATAACCACTGGAATAAACTCCAGTAATGTAACTTCGTAAGTAGAAATTCTTAACACATGTCATAGATGAAAACTGCACTTTAAATTTTGAAGTTTATACAAAAGTCAACTCAGTTGGATAAAGCTGAAATATGATGCACCACACAATGAAGGCAGGAAGCTAAGCTAACCATATACTTCTCAAGCAAAAAAGATGAAAATTTGATAGTGTTTGGTGAATTGTTATTTATTTTTACTTTTCAAAATATGAACCTACCTGATCCAGTGATAGTGTCTTCTGTGTGCAATGGACTGTTGGGAGCAGATCTGCGAATTGTTTCTGAACCCTCAGTGATTGTAGAATCATCATCAGAGCCCTAGTCAGGTCAACAAACTGTTAAATAACTTACACATAATAACTATGCAGAAGCATAGCTGTACAAATATTTGGCAAAGTCATACATTAGAAAGAAATCTAAATCCAAAAATATAATTTGCATTAACCGTGTTATCCATTGGAGAATCATAAAGAATCAGTCCACCACGTGATGGCTCCATTCTTGGTTGATCAATGAGACTTCCTCTTGAAACACCTCGACTGTAAATAATAAATAAACAGTAACAATTTAAATAGCAGATAGTTAAAAAGGAAAAATAGTGTTGCCACCTGTTTGCTTGTTTTCAAGCAGTAGTGCCTAAAACATGCCCAGAAAGTGATTCACTAGTCTTTATGCTGATAATTTCCAAATTTTCTAAGATTAGAATTATTGCGTTGTAGATTCTTCACAATATTGACTGAAATCAAAACATAAATCGATTTTGAAAACTCACCTAATAAACACCAGTTAGATGGCACAGTGGACTGAGCATGTACCACCAATGTTATAGACTGGGTTTGAATCCCTGTTGGGTCACACTGAAGACTTGAAAAACGGTACTTTCAATCTGTTCATAGTCCAGCCTTGTGTTCAGCATTAATCAATGGGTGCAAGAAAAAGGTTAACAAACGGTGCTGCCACACTGCTACCAACGCAGCATAACTCCTGGTGTAAGCAAAGCAGAGATGGGCCCCACTAACCACTCATGACAATCCAAAGAGAGTACAAAAGCAAGTAAATGAAACTGAACCTGATAAGCAATGAGCCATACAGTGACTTTTAGACACTGAAACCACTACCTAATGCAACATCACCATGACATAATGTAACACTATCTCCATTATATACTTGGAAGCTCTGCTTGTTTCTTGAGCATCAGTATCAACCTGTGTCTTCCTTTCTATTAACTGCGGCGATTCTTGTCTACCCATATCTTC
>JGI24159J19872_10004727_pt1 | contig 17429 bp, 13 predicted proteins | sample Ectturendosymbi4_FD_19872 | JGI IMG/M metagenome (IMG submission 19872) | reverse complement strand
GGTCTCTTTCTGAAAGTCCTACACAGACCATTGACAGCTCCCCTTGCTGCAAAACTGGCCCCTCCAGTGGCCCCCCCAAATGAAAATGTCTGGCTCCACCCCTGCCCACCATCATATCATAAAATCCATTGCAATGATAATAAACTCTTTCCTTTCCCACGCGGTACGCTCAGAGCCGTATCAGCCGCACTCCATACCCCCAGTTGGGGGGGCCCACGCTGTCACAGGGGGTCCAAAATTCAGTCCCGTCACTACTCAGAAAGCTTCGATTCCCCAAATTGTAGTATGAAGCACTAGAAATAAGTGAAGTTAGGTGGTCCTTTGAAAGTACAGTGCTTATGCATTGCAGTACTTTGGGCCCCTTTAAAAGCAAAGTATTTACAAATTACAACTGCTGTTGGGGGCCCTTTGAAAGCAAAGCAAAGTAACGTACTTACACATCGCAGTTGCTGTTGGGCTCCTTTGAAAGTTCTGTTTCATCCGATATGCGTACTTTCTCACCTGATGTGCTCATGTAAACACTGTAATGTAAAATTATCTTTATATTATTGAATACATTGAAGTTGCTAATGAGTTTATCACTTCAAAAAACACAGATTTCACGCGATTTTCATATTTAAACCTAAACACACAGGTCGAATAAAAAACAGACCTGGGTGGAAAAAACCCTCAGTGGGAGCACTGCATGGTCACATGCGGCAAAACGCCTACTTCCGCAACTTGAAGTGAACATTTGAAGATTTATTGCCGTGTTTATACGCAGTAAAGACCAAGAGTACAGCAATCCGCTAGCAAGTTTCGTAACCTGCCTCTGCAGGCAAAGGGTCAGACATGAGCGAACTGCGCACTTGCGCTAAGCGTTGCGGGGTCTCGGGGTCACGACTTTGCCCTGATGGGCCTCGCGTTCCTTTATTCGGTCCTGCCTACATGCCTACTTGTGGGGCACCTGACTAGACAATTTCTATGTTTTTTCGGTGCCCCGGCGTTTTTTTCTGTTTTAGAGAGTACGTCTACCGCAATTAATTCAGTACCTCTAGATAAATCTATCTGTCTATCTATATAGTTGTATACGTCCAGAAGTCAGACTTCTACTTGATCAACGTGTTTTGTGTAGTGACTGTTGTAATAAAATGTAGGCTGCTATGTGTAGCCCAAGCTGTCTTCTCTCATAGCAGCAAGATACCTTTGGTGCTTCTGACCAAAGTTACACATTTGCAGTTTGCACAGCCTCTTGTTCACACAGCCACATGAAGTTAATTGGGTAGCTAGAAGAGTCTATTTTGGGGGTTGTCCCAAAATAGAGTCAGGGGCGCAGCCAGAATGAGGCCATGGCCCTCCCCAAAACAAACTTGCTAATTTTTTTTTCTGGTGCTTTACATCAATTGTCAACTGTTAGAAAAAAAAAACGGATGGAACAATCTGACTCAAGACGACGTCAGTGACTGACGTCGTCATTGACTGGCACCTCCCGAACGAAATTCTTGGAAGCGCTACTGAACAGAGTAGTGTAGTTGTTGGATTATGGACGTTAACCGTTGCATCGACGTAGGCATTAGTCTATATTTGTTAACATTTATAGGCGATTTGAGATACAAAATGTTATTAATCTAAACATGTGCCGTGCATCAGGAGATCAACAGTCCAGACATCAGAAAGGTTTATGCATGCGTATTTCGGCCAGTAAAAAGCACAATGCACACGCTTTATAAGCATATATATTTCACTTAAGCTCATGGTAAAGTTTATCATTTTGCGCTAATGAAAGAAAACGTTCATAGCGGCACACATGTTTTGACCGGCCTCATATTTGCTCCTTCGATCCTAATGTTTTCATAACTGAACGATAGGACTGTTTCTGATTTCCTGCAATTTTTTTACATTTGCATTTCAATACGACATCTCTAAATAATCGTCGTCAATTAAATGACAATGATTTACGACCCAATTCCTTTTGTTAAGCTCATTCAAAAATTTTGGTTGGAAACTACGAGCCTATTATGGTTAGGCCTATTTGCGGGAATATATTTATTAATTTGCACAATCTGCAAATGTTGTTCATGTTGTGAATTAAAAATAAATTTTCAGAATGTCTAAGCCCGCTGCACAAACATGAAGGCCCCCAGTGGAAGACTTTCTGGCGATGGTTCTGCCCAGACCTGCAGACACGGGGGGCATTCGTGGCAATTACCTCCAAATTGTTGTTACCCCAAAGTTTGTTGTGCTCAGAAAAATTTGCTTTGAGCATATGACGAAAACAAAAATATTTCCCCCTACAAATGTATTTCCCCCACAAACCTTAAAACCTGGCTGCGGGCTTGGTTCTGCCAAAATTGTGTCTGCAATTAGGATATTTTTGTTTTGAAGGCCATTCGGCCTCGAGATGTAGCATAAAATAGCTGTTTTATATAAATCACCATTAGGGGGCCCCTGTAAGCATTTTTGGGGGGCCCAGAGTTGGGCTGATACGGCACTGGGTACGCTTACGGGATTATCTTTACTAACAGGTCTGTTTTAAATAGACCAAAATAGTAGCATGTTTTTTAAATCAGCTCACCTAGATCCAGTCTTCCATCACCGCATTCCCAACTCCAAGTTTACGCAATATTGCAGTGCTGAATTTTCGGCCTTCTCTCCACCTTTTCCCATCGATTCCAACAATACCAAAACCCGAGAAACTGTTTGCATTCATGTGGGCCAGCCTGGTGTGAACTGTTGTGCAACCTTATGCAGAAAAGGTAAGCTGGCAAAGCGTACGATCAAGTAATTACAGTATATTACAAACAATGACTGGTACTGAAAACTTGGCGCCAATAACATGGAATCGACTCGGTCACGTAAGACGTGTTGCTGCTGGGTGCTGACTTAGCATTCGCGATATGGGACTTCGTGTGCTTTGTGGCAGTCAGTTCAATATCTTTGGCAGCGAAGACGTCTTTTTCCAGCAAAAGGGATCAAGTGGCTTGAGATGGTTGGAGTTTTACAGTTTTGATCGCAAGTGTTCAAAGGTTCAAAGATGTACGTTTCTATCTTCAATGAGGTTTCATGCACACTGAATGCACACAGAAGAAATTTAGATGCACTCGCATGTTCGGACAGCGCCGGATTTAGGGGGGGTGGGCAGGCCCAGGGCCCCCTCCAAACAGGGGCCCCCAACTATGTTCATGTGTTTAGCCATACGTGCGATATGTGCGTGCCATTAGTCGCTTTTATTAGCGAGGAAAGTTTGTTTGTAGACGGCAAGACGCTATTAATCGGCAGCCCAGACGCAGTATTACACTTGTATCTATACACTTGTTTAGACGCAGTATATTATTTGATATTGTGACGAAAGAACTATTACACTTACTGTTTTTCTGAAAGTCGGTCAGGTATCTGGATCTAGTGAATGCAAGGCCAAGCCACGTAGAACGCATTAACTTACGTCGCTTCTCGTTACTGGTAAATTTTGCGTCTGCCTTACTCCGATTTGCACAGGTCGCATATGAGTGGCATTGTAAAGTAGGGCTACTCTTTTTGGAGTGCATGTCCAATATTTTCATGAAATGAAATAATCTCCAAGGACATTCAAAAATGTCAAAATATCCTCCTTTTTACATTTCTTATTTTACATAGCTATACAGCGGCGTAAGTAAAGGTTTGAGCCAGGGTGGTATACTTAGATAAAAGTGGCACCCTGCCCACTTTACGGGTTCCACTAGCCAACACTCAGAAAAAAATTGAGAAATGATGGTGAATCCGGATGTGGATGGCTAAACTAAAACCATAAATCACCGGAAAATAATCCAGAAAACACACAAAAACAACAACTTACTGAAAACCAAAAGAATGCTAAAACCAAAATATAAGTTACGTCGGAGACTGGTTTGTACATTTAGCTTGCCAGGGTGACAATTCGCCCCTCTGGCCCCCGTCAGTTACGCCACTGGCTATGATATTGTATTTGCAAACAGTAAGCTGTCCCTGCTCTACTGCAACAAGATACGAGTTGGTGGCGTAACTTAGTTTATGGGAGGGCTTACAAGTTGTCTAATTAATCTATGTTTTGGTTGAGTTACTTCTCGGCTGGAAAGGCGGGAATTCTTTCAAGGTAATCGTTAAATAACAGTGTTAAATCTTTTTTCAATATCTCAATAACTTTGGCATTAGGGCGCGGATTTCTGACTCCATTATAGGTATGCTGTACTGGCTTTGCTGATGAACCGTGATATGATGATCAGTGTATTGTATATAGCTTAGTGTAGTACTTCCTAGTAATTGTAGCTAATAAGTAATGCTAAAAAATGAAAAAATTCGTCATAAGTATCCGTTTTTCAGAAAAGGGCTAAATGATTTTGAAGCTGAGTGGATTACGTGTGGTTGCATTTACAAAGTTCGCAAAACAGAGTGAAAAGACCATTGTGGCTTTGTGGATATTGAGTAACAAAAACTTATTTATCACAGCGTTACCACGTGGCTATCACTGTATCCTATAGATTGCCAAGGATGCTTCAAATGTACCCAGCTTCACGTTCATACTTAATCTCCATCGACAAGCCAATGTTGTTTTGAAACGTTTTTTGGAAATTCTCTGAGCGAACTCTGTCGAAGACTTAAAACATTTGCAGTCATTTCTGGTTACTTAAGCAAATTCAGAATATTGAGAAGTCCATGGCATCATTTATTGAGGTTGTATCCTGTTTCGCCACTGTGAAGGCAAGGATTCAATAGAGGCAATCAGACGTACATATCAAGCCAAGTTAAATTAGCACTAAGAAAACTCAGGGACTGAGACAAGGCAAGGGTCGTGACTGTGTATTATTCATGTCAGATGTATCTGTATTGTACAAGTCTTGTGTTGCACATCTGGCTAAACGGACCACTTTATTTGCTGAATTTAAATGCTTTGACTAGATCCCTCCGTTTGCAAACAATTGAATGGGAAAATGTTGAACCAGGCCTATCTGCTTGAGAGAAACGTTTCTATTGATGAAGCTAAAGTGTTTGACCAATACCAAAACTTGTTTGAGTTCGTGCAAAAAGAGTATCAACCAAATGCAATTTATTGTAAAATGATGGAACATGAAAGATGGGCAAAATATTTTCCAACGTGCAATACCACTGAATGCTTAAGCGAACTGACAAAGATTGCACAGTTTTACTTCAGCGTTATGGCTCGTTACGCTAATGTGGAACGATTTTTTCCTTGATGCAGCCACAAACCTAAAAGAAAGAGACATCTTTCTAATTGAACCAGTTTCTACTCTATTAATGCTGGTGTACAATTTAAAACATCTTTCATGCAATTAGTTTCATAATGTTGTTAAAGACGATTTTACATTTTAAAGAAATTTAAGGAAACTCCAAATTATTCATGAGCCAAATAGGACAAGTAAAAAAAGATTTTGTTTCGTGTGTTTTGACTGAAACATCATCCACACTGGACGTCTTACTTCAATGCTGAGAACTTATCAATAGGCCCTTATTTGACTTGTTAAGTGTAGATAATACACTCAAGTAAGTGATAGTCGTAAGTTGTCCTCTCTTTTAGCAATGAAAATGTGGCAGCCTTATTGTGCTTATTAATAAATAAACATGTACAGAAGGGGGATCGTCATCTAACAAGTGTAGAGCTTATCCAAGTGGTTCTAAAAGACGTAAAAAGCAAAAGAGGCAAAAATGAGAGAGGAAGAATTTGCAGCCAAGTCAAGAAAAATTCAAGTGACTCTTACAGTGGCAGTGAAATCCAGCGGAGACATTTCTGCCGAACCTGTAAGAGGACAGAAAATCGAAGAAGATGTTGGTACACACTTAGACCTAGCCTACGTAACGATGAAAATAGACCTAATTCTACCAGCAGTGCAGTAGCAGAAGAACGTCAAGATGTATCATCGAAAAACATGATAGATGAGATATAGCTGACGCCATCACCGGAGGCAACGATATCGGTCTTTGGGCCCTCTGGTCAGCCAATATACCGGAAAAATGCGGGAATGTTGGTTTCAATATGAAACAGGTTCTTTTTGACATTGTGATGAAAAGTCATTTTTAAAACATGATGTTCCACAAAACAAAAAAGACAGAAACTTGTCACGGAAATGTACGACAAGTCTTATTTGTCACCAGAACCACAATAGCGAAGTAGTTGACAGAAGCTGGCTTAGTTTCTCTCCACAAATTTGTGTTAAATGTTTCACTTGNAGACTGATTTGCGCGGATACGANTAAATGTGCGCCATTTCCTTATTAGAAAAGGAATCTTCGACTGGAAGCACGCTCTTGAGCGCCTGAGGGGTTACGAGCNTTCAGTGGAACATAATAGATGCCACGATTACAGTCAGTCGTAGATGTAATTTAATCACTATGAAGAATTGATACAGAACTAGCCAGTCAGGTCAATCAATGCGAGTAACATCGGAAATCGCTTCTGCCTGCAACGTTTGGTTTCTGTCGTAAGATTTATTGCTGAGCGAGGACTGACATGAAAAAGTGTCTACAAGTTTTTGGTATGGGGCTCTTTTTGGGAGGGTCATTCCGAGGGGTTGGGTGCCGATGTCGGGGATGAAAGTGCGGAGTCTTGCAAAGTTATCCGCCCACTCCGCATTCTATTGGTGATCCGCCCACTGCGCCGTATGTTGTTGTTGTCAGATAAACTGATGGGTTGTTGTGCGCTGAGCACAAATGGGTGTCTCGATTTGAGGCGCCGTGCAACTGCACTCGATGAGCAGGTGAGCGCTGAGTGGAGCAAGTGTCTAGGCTCCATGGCACGGCGTGCTAGAGACAGTGTGGCTCCATTGCGACGAAGCTCAGCAGGTTGGATGCCTGCCAGAACAGGAAGGTTGTCCGCTGGTGTTGAACGCAGGCATCCAGTCACAATTCGCAAGGCGTCATTGATGGCGGGGTCGATAAGGCAGGCGTGAGCACTGCGGCACCAGTCAGGAGCGCAGTACTCTGCGGTTGAGTGCACCAGGGCTAGGGTGGCTGTTCGTAACGTTGTTGTTCCAGTACCCCAACCGAAGCCAGCAAGCCGCCTCAGGAGCGCGACGCGTGATATCAGCTTCTTGCGAAATGACTCAAGTGTCAGCGATACGTGAGCGACCTGTCGAACGTTACTCTGAGATATGGGCTCGGGGCAGAACGACAGGATCTCGTTGTTGTAGTTGACTTTTAGCTCACGTTTAGCGTCCTTGTTGTTACGATGGAAGGCTGCCGACACCGTTTTTGTAATGCTGAGCTTTAGCTTCCAGGTCTGGAGGTATTCACCTACGGTTACCATGTCCTTGCTCAGCCATTCCACTGCCTGCCAATCTCCATCAGCATGCATGATTGCCACATCGTCAGCATGTGCATCCTTTCTGGAGACAGTTGTTGGCAGGTCAGAGATGTAGATGTTGAACAGAAGGGGTGCCAGAACAAATCCCCGTGGCACGCCGTTCTTGAGGCGTCGTAACCTGCTCAGTTTGCCTTTTCCGGTGGTAAGGGTGAAGCGGCCATTGCCAACCATCTCCATGATAATGCGGACCATGTGTCTGTCAGGTAGCAATCGCAGCAGCTTGCAGGTGAGGCCACGATGACATACAGTGTCGTAGGCTGCAGTGACAAGATTGACAAAAACAGTTCCAGCCTTCTTTTTAGCCGAAAAACAATCCTCAATCTCTTATGTCTGCAGGGTGACCTGGTCTACGGTCGACCTCCCGTACCGAAAGCCCGCCTGCTCCTGTGGGAGCAGGTGATGCTTTTTTTAGCTTCATCAAAGAGAACAGTTGTTCGCACAGGTATGTCCTGCCAAACATTGAGAGAGTCTGAGCACCTTGGATGCGCAGCTGGGGAATTATATCAGGAATGAATCGTGCAAACTGAGCAGCACCCACGGAGTCGTATTTTGCCTTCGGTGTTTCACTACGTTGGAGCTCGATCAGTTCCATTTGTATGTGTGAGGGTGCGCTTTCCGTAACAACTGCAAATGTGTTAATGAGCAGCTGGAATCTGCTTTTTGCCCTTGAAAATCGGCAAATTGGCGGATGAATTCGGCTCCAAGTTGTCTGGGTTTTTCGGCAAACTCTGCACCAGAAACACGACGGTTGAGACCTGCCTTGTCATGCTCTTGCAGCAGGGTAAATGGCTCAAGTTTATTTGCCGCATCTGGGTCTCCTACAGGCTCAGCATACTAAAAAATGCCCTCTCTGTAATTTCCTTCTCTTTGTCTTTCATGAACTGACGGATCACTTTACCCAGCTCAAAAAATCTTTTAGCACCTCCAGAAACGTATTGCATTATCGGAGATTTAAATCTCTGCCTCTAATGAAGTTAACTGCTCGCGTTATCGTGCACATTACATGTTCCGTTTTCAAGGTTTTGTCACACGACGAGTCTTGGTGCATAATGCAGTGATAAGCTGTCAGCTCATCTATAACATTCTCCTCTTGCACTTTCTCCCGGATCTTTGCCACCAATTCACTTCTGTGACCGCACATTGCGGGTGCTCCGTCTGTTGTCAGTCCCACAAGTATACGCTAGGGCAGACCCATTTCATTTAAACATCTAGACACCTCTTCATAAATATCTTTTCAGTGAGTTGTGGCATGCATTGGTCGTAATCCCAAACACTAGTCTGTTATGCATAGGCTTGAGTCGACTCCACGGATGAAAATTGACAGCTGGGCAATGTCAGCCGTGTCAGTGCTTTCATCCACAGAAAACGAGTATGTGATGAAATCTTTTCACTTTGCCACAAGCTGATATTTTAGTTTGGTGGAAAGCTGCCGTATACGTTCAACGACGGTATTTCTGGTCAGACTCACATTAGAAAACGATTGCCTTTTCTTCTGAGCACACCACCGCATCACAAACGTTTAGAATGCAGTACAAACTCTCCCTCGGAAAGGGTTAGGGACGGGCTGGTTTTGCAACTTCTTCAGCCACAATAAAAATGGCATTGACAGCAGCCTCGTAGAGATGGCACGGGCCGCTAATGTCCCGGTTTTTGGGCGGGCCGCTACCGCCAGCTAATGAAAAAAGGTTCAAAAAAGGTATTTTGAGTTAGGAGAACCACTCGGTGAAGTGCGTGAAACAACCTGGATTTTGTGGAAACTAGTTACGTGAAATTTCATAAGTGTTTATGTTCATATGTACCGAATCACTATCATTTTAATAGTTAAAAACTTATTTTAGATTTGTAAGTAAACCGTATAATTGTTTAGCGGGCCATGGGCCGGCCCAATTGAAAAAAAAAATTCCCATGGTTTACGGGCCGTTAATGGGCTGGATTTTGAGGGCTATCCCAGCTCCAAAAATCTTGGACCACGTGTTATCTCCACAGCCGCGCTTTGTGTTTTGGCTTTGGTGAACATAGCTTGCTGGGACTTAGACTTCTTTTTCATTCTATCTTCTGTAGCTTTTATTCCATGTCCATTTTCTTGTATTTCTTTTTGTCTGTGTGTTTCCGCGACGTTTCATAGTGTCTTTTTATGTCATATTCTTTCATTACTGTCACACTATCTCCAAACAGAAAGCACACAGGTTTTCCCTATACCTCCATGAACATGTACTCTGCCTCCCATCTGGCTTGAAACCTCCTGTTTTCAAAATCCACCTTTTATTTAGTCATTTTTGGGGAAAGGGGTTGCTGAAAATTGACCGCAAATCGTTATGCTCTCACTGCTGCTGAATACGAATAGTGAAGACGCCGGCTTGCTGCGCTGCAACGCACTCACCGGCCTTCAGTGCGCGCAAGTGCACTCGCAGTTCAATGTGGGGCTTGTAGTATTATGGTGGTGCGTGCTGTTATACAACACGTGCGGGTCAGTTGTAATGATAGTTAAATGTTGTCCCACGGGGGCCAAAAATAATTCTTTCACGGGCCTGATATGACCCGTGAGTGTTGAGTTTGACACGTATGATCTGGAGCAAATTAACGTTCATATGATTTGCGATACGTAAGCTATGGCCCAGTAATATAGAAATAGGAAATCTAAAGCAAGAGGAAAGACTGCAGAGCCATGCTTTCGCTACTTGCGGTAAGTTGCCTTGTTTTGAAAAAACATATAATTAGCATAAACATTCTGCAATCATACAATGTGCTTTAAGAAATTCCAACAAAAATAATTTCACCGCTTGGAACCACGGAAGCTTCATGGGCTTGTACATAAACGTTGCAAACTATGTACATCCTGCAGTCTGTACGACGACTGCAGAAACTGTACTTTCATTACTGCAATTTTGGCTGTTTGTGTAAAAGGAGCAATCCGTTGACATTGCTATTTAGGTGAATTTTGAAACTGCCTTATTAACACCTTAAAAATCTGTCACCATAAATAAATGGCATAAAAGCTGATGTTAAAACAAGTTTAAACGCTCATTCTCACACATCGTCATTAAAAGGCAAACATTTATGATCGTATTACGTTACAACCGAAGTTTATTCCTTAAGCAGTGCACTGTCCTCAACAAACCGGTCCGCATACTTCACTGTTTTTTAAAAGAAATGAGCGAGAAGTACGGACCGATCATGGCAGTTAAAATATTTCGAAAGTTCGCTGTTGTTCTGAGCAGCTACGAAGCCGTGCACCAAGTATTTCAGAAACAAGGGAGTGATTTTTCTGGTCGTCCGTCCAGTGTCATGTACGAAACGCTTACATATAATAGCGGTGAGGCTTTCTCTGAGTGATAAAACCAGAGCAGCTGTGGCACTGGCAGTTGTTTGATCCTTGGTGTGACATGTAGTTATTGTTTGCAAATATCAGTGAAACAATTGATGTCTTTAAAGACGGTACGTACAAGGAAATCAAGTACTCTTGCAAATCAATCTTTTGTTAATTTATAGGACGTTTGTAGCTGCTTTCAAGCATTCATCTATTTCCTGCTTTCAACAACTTAGCTCAATGACTGATATTGAAAATGGAACGATATATTGTAAGAGAAGGCCGCGACCACAGGCATCGCACTGATAAAGATTTGTAATGAATTGCTATTGTGAATAATTTCATTGACACACTACTTATCTTCTCTTGTTTAGTTTTAAATCTTGTGAATATGTTGTTTAATACATCGTATTGTTGGAAGCGGCCCGCAAGTTGTCACATTTTTGTAATATGGCCCGTAGGTCAAAAGCAGTGGGCCACAGTGATCGGTGGTATATAAAATATCTACTTCAAACCAGTAGAATATTTACGTCAATTCTTAACCAGTTTATGGCATTGAGTTTCGCAAACGTTTGCAGTGAAACTTTTTCAGCAACGCGGTTGAGAACAGTTCGACCCGCCACTAACGCTTCATACAAAGACAGACAACTGAAGAGCCTTTTTTCCTAGCAGCTGCAACTTGTGCGCCTGAACGTAAGCTGCAGCAGGGTTGGCCAAACCGCGGCTCAAAGAACTCGAAAGATTTGATACATTTCAAGGAAACTGCGGCACGGAAATGTTTCAAAGTGAACGAACCAGAATTGCCAAACTGCATCTTCAATAAATTTGACTGTCGAAGTTTAAAGGATGATCTGGATTGTGATGCTATTATACAGATGTTTGGAATTTTCAAACATGATAAAGAGATCGAAAAAAATTACATTGCCGCTTGGTTCAACGTGTTTACGTTTCCTTACATTTGAACTTTTAAGGGCTTACTAAGTTCGATCAAGTTTAAAAATAACAATCCAAAATCAAGGCATCCAATGACCGTTGCTCTTGACTACGTACCGATTGATTACATTTGATAATGAAGAAAAAAGTCGTTACGTTTGCAACAGACAAATATCTATTTTTTCATTCTACGTCTGAATGTGTGACACCCTTCGTTATGGAAATGACACACTTCGTTGTGGAAAGAATCGGACCAAATATGTGGTACTTTAAGCGAAATACTGTGCAGTGAGTAACCTGCGAAGAGTTTCATTTCCTCCTGTGAGGTCATTGAAACGGATTGCACAAGTTCCTGTTTGTTTTTTATAAATTCCATAGGTCTGGCACATTTCAGAAAAGCTTGCCATTGCAGAGAGAATACCGAGTTAAAGGTACTGGCTACGAAACGCATGCAGTCTTCCGCGGAAAGTTTCCTACTTTCCATGCACACTAATAAAACCAAAGAAACATGCTCGGTTTCAGAAAATCTTGCTTTGAACTATCGTTTTTGGGCAACCTAAAATAGTTCTTCGTCTCGTTGGTATATAATAGATTTTCAATCTTTTACGTTGTTTCTAGCCATCTTGGCTTTTCAAAAGCTACGAGAGGAGACAAACATTAAAAAGACTCACTGATATAAATCTTCTGCAACGCAAAGCTTGGTTGATCTGATCAACAATCAGACTTAAACATTTCAAGGATTTTCGAAAAGCTTCACGAAAGATCAGCCAATGGTAGCGAACTTTTTTATTTGTTACATTTGTTTGGCTATGCAACACAAATTTTTTGGACGATTTATTACTCTTTTTAATGTAAGTACTGAGCAAATAATGACGCATGCAATGTTCGTAAATTCTGAGCAAAATCACACGGAAAAGAAAATCATTCGTGCATTTTACGCATTAATTCAGTTCAACCTTTTCCCACATGCAAATACTCATTCGACACCATGAAATAATCCGTTGGAAGTTTCCTTCGGTTGACATTCTAGTGAACGCAATCCACACGACAAGAGGAAGCAAACCACAGATCTTCTAATACGCTAATGCTGTATATACAGTACTTCGTCAAAAGCAGGTAAAAACACGAACATCAGCCTCTGATTAGGGAACTATTAACGATGACGCTTGATTGAACAGCAAGCACTGGTCAAAAGATTCTCCATCCGTGTACTGAGCACTGTTTGGGCCTTTTTATTTACATATCGGCTTCCTCCATCAAGCTCTCCAATTGGCCTTCTAACATTCCGATCGTCAGGGAATGTTTCTTGTAGTTTCTAATCGACCTTTTAGTGGAAATCGTTCACGTAGAACCATCGAAAATCGAGGAGGAATCAAAAATAAGCCTGCCCTGTATCGACAAAATTGACGGTTCGATTACATCTGAAGTCTACTGTATGTAAAGAAAAACTACATGGAAAACTATTGGCAAGAGTAAAATTCTTTGTATCAAATTTTATAATAAACTTAACTGAATGGGCTTACACGACGTAAATACGGCCTAAGGTTTGAAGAAAAATGACGCATGCGTTTTTAACTTTGGACACCGGAATAAAACTAGGTACAAAAAGTGTCAGTTGGTCAGTGGCTTATCTAGGGTATGGCAGGCATGGCACGTGCCCATGGGCGCAGTTTGGTGGGGGACATGGGGGACGTGTCCCCCCACTTTTTTAGACGGTGGGGACATAATATGCTATGTCCCTCCACATTTTTCTCTTAGGGCTTTGTTTTTAGAGGTTTCAAAACTAAATGTGACGGTTGTCACGTTTTGTGTGAAGAGTTTTTCATGTTAGATGCTACACATAGCTATGGGCGCAATTTGGTGGGGGATACGGGGGACGTGTCCCCCCACTTTTTCAGACGGGGGGACAGGATATGCCATGTGCCCCCACGTTTTTCTCTTTAGGCTTTGTATTTGGAGAGGTTTCAAAAAGAAAAGTGATGTTTGTCATGTTTTGTGTGATTGATGAGCTTTTCATGTTAGACGGTAGGCCACACATAGCCATGTTGATGTTGAAACAGAGTTTGATGTGGTATCACTGATTCTGTTAGTTTATAAATTTTAGCTTCGATAAAATATTTTTTAGCATTATTCAAGTTTCTAGAGACCGTGAAAGATGTTTAGCTGCTTCTGTCCGACATTTTAGCCTGTGTGGTATACCGTTCGAAAGGTTATTTTCTTGCAAGAGTGAGAGTAATACAGCTGCGCATGTGAGAGACCACAGTACAGCCAGCCACGATTTGTTCCGTGCAGAAATGTAACTGACTTTGCAGTAACGTTGGTTGTCACGTATTCAGAAATAGACAGCGTGAAATTTAGTGATGCTAGTGTATATAATGTTAGAAAGCCAAATTTTCTGACAAATCTTTGCGAAGATTTTGCCGAAGACAAAAAGCATTATTCTTGTGGAGACTTAGTTTTGGGATGGAGAGTTTAGCAAAAGACTGTTTTCAACCATTAGTGAACAGGATTTCAAACAAAATGTTGGAGTAGTAGCCTACAGTATTTCCCTAGCTGTATATTGACCTATAGCCCAAAACTTAGGGACTTGACTCGGAAATAAGGGTAAAATATACATTTATCTTAACTTCTTGTAATGTCGCGACAGTGGTGACCAACAAATCCAAAAGATATTTTTTCCCTGACCCTTACACTGTGTGCTTGTGCTGAATGCATTGGTTCGTAAGTCATTCGATTTACTTGAGTTTAACCAAATTACCAAACCCACAATGCAGCAATGTTTTCATCCAAGTGCGCAACATTTGCTTTACAGATACTTCACACGTAGTTCTGTTGCGCATTCTTTTCGTGTTAAAGGTGAAACTTGGTACTTTTTGCCAATTCATAGTTACGCATTTTGATTTAATCTCAAATATATTTTTGTGTCGTTATGCAAGTAGAACTGTTAGAATGAAACTTTTGACATGGTGCCGAGTTAAGTCTGGCCGGGCTTTTCGGGTCGGGTCGGGCCAGGCTCGGGCTTAAGTTTGTCAAAATATTTTTGGTTAATTTCCGGCCTGCATACAAAACTTTTTTATAACATTAAAAGTAACGACTTTCTTCTTTCGTGATGTAGATGTGTTGTGCTCACCGTGGCAACTTCTGTGAGTGAAGTGATTATGATTTTTCTCAGGCTAATTCTGTTTGCAAACACAGCTGCGTTCTTTTATTCTCTGCTGGGATTAGTCTCACACTGTTTTTGAGAAGGCGACAGCGGTGAGGAAATTAGCACGAGATGTCGTTACGTCGAAAAGATCAACCACTCACGCGGTTCTTGGCTTGTTTTAAGACACCTACAAGCCGGCTTTTCATATCTACAGAGCTATCCTCGAAAGTTTCTTTTATGCCTATAGCGCCATCGTAGAGAGTTTCGTGATAGTTCCTTTTTTTCTTGAGAAACATTGTATTCCGCAGCATTATCGTTTGCTAACATTACGTTTATGCCATATTATGCCAATGTTTTGGTGAAGGTGGTTGCTGTTTTCGGTGTGATAAACCGTGTAGCCTACCTGTAACTACACCTGCACACAACGTTTTTTGTTACTCCGCAGTTGCGCATATCTTAACTCACTCGGTAAATTTGGATTTCAGGCCTAAATCGGGCTTCAAAAATAAATGTCGGGCTCCAGCCGGGTTCAGGCTTCAAAATGAGGCCCGTTTACAACTCTGTGTGGGTATGTATGCAGGGGCCAACAGTTGGAGATTGAAAGGATACACCACCGACAATAAAAATAGACAGAAATCATTTTGTGAAGTAGGCTACGCTAATTTTAAGTCAAATGTTTTTGCTGCTGGTAAGAGGATATTAATCGAGATTTTGGTAGGGGTGGGGCTGCATGCATGATGCCCAGTAGCATTAAAAGATTTGTAGCTTTTACAAAAACGGAAATGTGCAAGAAAAATATTTATCGTCTTTGTAACGTTAAGCGACCTGAACAAGACATCAAATCGCGCTATAACCCACACTTCTTCTAAAATGCATGAAAACTGAAGTGTTCTACTTTAAGAGTGATATGCACGTGCGACCAATACGATTTAGCAGTTTGTGCACTCCAACTGACAGCTCTGATAATACCCAATTGATGTATTCTACTATATTGCTGTGCTTGTTTACATCCAAATACGACATTAATGGAAGCAGGCTGAAGTACAGTACCTTGTCCAGCTATAAATTTTAGTATATTAATATGTAAATCATCTGCAAGAACAAAGCAAAGCGTGATTAGTGTTGCTCTCAAAACACCTCTAGAAACAAGAGTGGGAATCTGTATATATAAAACGTCACTTCTGCATAGACCGACGACTGTAATGGTTTCACACCGAGCTGTCCCCTCCACATTTTACAACAAAATTGCGCCCATGCACGTGCCACGGGCGCCACTTTGACAGGAGCGCAAAAAGCACTTGGAAAAAATTAAAATCTTTATTTACAGTTTCTTTAACTTCTATTTTGCGCTCCATACATTCATAAACTGCAAAGCTGCATCAACACAGCGCCCTTACGTAATGCATTAAGTCAGTCGTGTTGCGCCACCACCGCCAAGCATTATATGACAAACCCGTGGTATTGTGACATAACACGACGGTCACACATTGTGACAGAACAAGAACGCTCACATGCCATAGCTGCGAGATCTCGTACTTCTCACTTTATAAGAAAGGACAAGTCAGGCGTTACTGCTGCATTTCAGGCAAGAACATATTGGTCAGAATCTAACTGAGACGAGTTTAAGTCCGTGTATGGCTGTGAAAATCTGACTGTTACGCAAATAACTGAATTTGTGGACCTACAGATTTGCTGCTGCGGCCAAGGGCGGATTGAGGTTGTGTGGGGCCAATGGCTGAAACGCGCAAAGGGGCCCTTTCCTATAAATGTGAAACTGTCGTTAATGAAAAACTAAATGAACCAACTGAAGCATTTGTATTATTAAAACAGAAAAAGCTTGAGCAAAAAAAAACAAACGAATCGTCAACTAATACGGACGTCACAATATGAATGAAACTCATTGATTTTAAGTCTCGATTTCTTGCTGGAGACTAGAAACCATATCGATAAATGTTCACAAAAGACGGGTGGAATGTTTTTAATATACGGTGCCACCCCACGGCCTACGAGAGGGAGGTACGAGAGGTACAGCACATTGTACCCGGGCCCGGCAGGTACGGGGGCCCGGGAAAGTTTAAGTACGTATGATCAGTTTTTTCTGTAATTAAACCTAATATTATTAGTGTAAGTCAACTGCCAGTACAAGTAATCTACATACAAGTAATCTGTATATTTAAATATAACAAGTAATCTGTACATTTAACTCTTAGCATGACAGCTGATTCTGATTGCTGTACAAACAAGCTATACAAGTTTCGACGAGCGTCCAAGAAAATAAAGGGGGCCGGAGTTGGTCTTCGTACCCCTGGTAACATTTCTCTCTGAAGACCTGATGGCGCCCTGTGGACGACCACCTCGCTATCACAACCGCTTTAACGCGGCTTCCCTATACTAATACATTACCTTTTGTTTCACTATCGCGACCACCCCACTATCCAGACAGCGACCACAGTCCAGCTGCTACAAAACTGATATTCGAACACCGCGTAAACACGACCACATATTCCATCGGTATCCTTACGCTAGAAAACTGGTAAACTGTCAGCAGCAATTTCCTAAGCTCCATCACGTTGTGCTGAAGCATCGTGGATACAGGGATGCAGGCTTGCGTGCAAGCGTAGTTAGTGCCAATGTGACGTAACAAACACATACTGTAAACTTTTCCGGAACGTGTACTACCGACATCGATTTTTTCCGTTGTGTGATTTTATAGTACAGTAACGATAGGCTATGGCA
>JGI24159J19872_10004726_pt1 | contig 17433 bp, 8 predicted proteins | sample Ectturendosymbi4_FD_19872 | JGI IMG/M metagenome (IMG submission 19872) | reverse complement strand
GCAAAATTACACCTAAAAATACGCATTTTTGTGCATTCTGGAAGCAAGTTTTAGACAATACTGTTTTTACATTTTTTTATTTTTAGGGTCTGAGGGGTTGGCCATGGCACAGTGGCCTGCCTCCTCCGTACGCTAGTGATTGCAAAATATATGTACAGTACACTACATAAAATGTAAACAGTTCACAATATCCACTCCGGCTGAGCTGAGTGTCTTGGTTTCCACTTGTCCCAGCTTCATGCATTTACGTACAAGTCCATTGCTTTATAAAACTTTACTTTTCTTGTATTTGTCAATATAACAATTGTCCACTGTAAGTGATATCAAGCTTCATGGCCTTCTTCTTGGCTCCTTTTCCCGATCATTGAAGTCACTTCTTGACTGTATTCTGGAGTCTGAAAATGTTTCATGTTGAGATTGCAACGCGACCTCAACAGGCATTACGTGGATAAAAGAGTAAAAATTTTTTTCACATTATAATATACAAACGAAAGGAACAAAAATTTGCAAAGTTTTGCTGCTGGACTCTTGAAAGCTGCCTGCCTTGGCACATTTTCCCATAATTTTTGGTTTATTTTGAAAAACATATGACTTGCTTCAGAGCTTCTTTAAATGTGGCTCTAGAGTGGTACATAACCTTTTTAACTAAACAATGGTGCAAAGCTCTCAAAAGGGGGCACGGTATCTCTGAAAAAAGGGGCCCGAGATGACTGTCTTGTTATCCTTCCCTAATATCTATCCCTGAGCTTGCAATCTCTCTTGTTGGCAAAGGGCATGTGACTAAAATGAAACTAAATTTGAATTTTTTTCCATTGGGGCTTCAAACTCCGCAGATAAGTTATTGTATTTTCAAGAAACCCGTGATTTGTACAAATTTAATTACGTGCCGTGCCAACCTATTTTTAAATGCAGCTGAGGGTGGTCAATAAGTTTTGTAATACTGCATGGGTTAAGATTGTGTATACAGTTTAATTCCATTTTATATTTCACTAAAGTCAGTTAAATTCAGCAAAGTCTTATCAAACAATTTAAACGAAGTAAGCTTAACGTAGCTACAAAGGTTTTACGGAAAAAGTGAACATAGCCAAAAGATCTTACGGGTTATCAAAAATCCAAACATTTTTCAAACACGTTGAAAGGCTAGCGTTTACGTTTATCAACTACATACGTGAATTAATCGCTCAAAATTAGACGACAACCGGATCCACTTCTTATATGCGCGAAAGGTTTGTAGAAGGCCTACTTTGGAAGTCAGTGCCTCAGAGCAAAGTCTGTGCTCGGCTTCGATTAAACGTGCTGTGCTGGTGTACATGCGAAGAGTGTAAACACAGCATAAGAAGCCCAACCGTAATGGTGGTCCCGATGACTTCTTGATCAATTGCAATATTGGTTGCAAAAAGCATACTGCAGACCGTGCACTTATAGCATTGAGAGGTTTACTAGCGCTTTTGCAGGAAAGGTTTGTGAGCAAATGGTGGCATTGATTCGAAGTAGAAGCTTGGAACTTCACTATAAAATCTTTTAAAACTTGTTACTTCAATGAAAGCNGACTTTTATTTGTCGGCTTTAAATCTGAACACAATTCTTCAAGAGAAAACGCCAGAAACTTGCATGTTTCGTGGATGATGCTTTAAAAACAAGGAGTATTAGAAATATTTAGATGTTGGAACTCGGTTGTTTTCCCACCCTATTAAAAGTTCTGGCAAAGCGCCTGGTTGCTACTGCTAGTATTCACCAAAATCGTGTGGTTTGTTTTTGATTTGATCTATGTGATCTTGCTGTTTTTAGTAGCAGCACATTTTATTTCGGCACAGACCAAATCTGAATTGATTAACACAATTTTTGAGCATAATTATGTCTATTTAAGCCCAACTCTCAGAATTAATGTTTTCATAGTAAATGCAGATTGGTCACCAATATATATGAATCCCATAATGTGCCCCCCTTTTTGCCAATTTTACAAAAAGGTCGTAGGTTTGTCCGCCCCAAGTTTTTTAGCAAGCTCGGTCCTTAGTCATGCTTACAATTACGTTATCACAGTTCGACGAGCAACCCTCTGCTGATGTCACAACTAGTTTGAAGTAAATGTTTGCCAATTACATCATATAACTAGTTGAAATACATGCGAGACGATGCTTTGTACTGAAGTATAAAACTTAATGTGGGAAGGTTACAGTTTTATTATTGTTAATGTTGATGAGTTGTGGCTATTGTTCATTGCAAGATCACAAATACAAAACCAAGAGTGTGAAGCAAATGCTGATATAATAGTAAAACTTTACAGACAGTACTGTGGAAAGTACATGATAAAAAGACAAGATCATTTAACACTGTAGTTAGTGTGAATGAGGGAAAATGCACATGTTATACAGCATGTGCAATACAACAAAGATTTGAATTATGAATAATTTGAAGCTATTTCTCAGGAACCATATTTCAGAACCTCTGCGTTACCTTTTCAGTTCCAATGTTTTTTGTTGTTCTAGTTGAGGTTTCATGCAACTTTCTCCTCTTCGAGATATAGCTTCACCAGTTACGTGTTTTATTTGTGCCGGTGCCTATTCATATCACATTGTTTCTCATGGTTCATCAAACACACGCTGGCTATGTTCTACCGAAGTGCTTGTTATCACCCATGTGTCTCGAATACGAAACAAACGTCAAAAATTTTGTACTCCTGGTAAGCTGCATTTTGTTTGCCTCATTTGTTCAGGAAAATCCGTCACCACATTTGACTACAACGAGGTGTTACATATGTCAATACTATTCTACGAAGCCCAGCGTTCAGGAAGATTGCCTGCAGACAACAGAATTCCATGGCGCGGAGACTCCGGCTTAAAAGATGGGTGCGACGTTGGTATTGACTTAACTGGAGGATATCACGATGGTAAGAGAAGGGGCAGGTTTCTTGTTTCACCAGGACATGAAATAACGTTAAATTTATACCCTTTCTTGTTTCTTTAGCTGGTGATAACGTCAAGTTTGGATTCCCAATGGCTTACACAGCAACGATACTGGCATGGGGTTTGATTGAGTTCGAAGATTCTTACGATGGTTCTGGCGATTTGAATAAAACTCGCGAATTGATCAAGTGGTTTAGCGATTACTTTGTGAAATCCCATACATCAAAATTTGAGCTCTACGTACAAGTAAGACAATGGCGACTTAAAACGTATCTCTTGTATCTTTCTTTCGTTATTTGGAAACGCGTGCTGCCTCTAAAATTGAAATATATTTGCTAAAACTCAGGGGCGGATACAGAAATTTCTGGTGGTGTGTGATCAAAATATACTATACTGTAGTTTCTATCTCTACAAAGATTGGCTGTTGGACTACATCAGTTTACACAGTATCGAAAGGAAAATCCACCCGACAAACACAAGAGATGATAGCAACTTTTATTGGTAACTTGCACTGCTTTGAAGGTTGAAAAATGCGTTGTTTTCTGTTTCTGCCTGCTTGTGCTAACATCAGATTTGGACTGACATTAGATAACATTCGTCTGGATTGATTTTTTCTCCACCGGAATCACTAGGCTGTTTTTGTAAATATAAGTCCGTGATCAACTTAAGATTTCTACGCCGTGCCGGACTGGCTCATTAATATTTTGACTATTAGGATCAAAAGTGCAGTGTTCAAATCAAAACCAGTACAGCAACTAGCGGCGCAACTATTTCTTAAGTTTGATTTCTCCTGCCGTAGCTACCATGGGCGTCCGCAGGGGGGGAAAAACGAGGATTTACCCCCCCCCCTGGAAAGTGGGACTAAGAACCAAAAATTTCTAGAAAACCTGAGGTAGCAGCTAAGTTCCGATTATTTCATTTGATTGTTGCAATGACAGTTTATTTGCCGGTGTGACACAGACACTGCACAAAAGCCATGTTCATTGTTCTGCCCTGGTGTCGTGCAGTGATGAGATTGCGGTTCGCTCGTGTCCTCTCCTTTGCCAGCAGAGGCAGGTTGCAAATCTTGCTAGTGATTTGTTCTACTGTTGGTCTTTATTGCGTAACAATAAACACGGCAACAAATCTTCAAACGTTCACTTCAAGTTACGGTATTGGCGTTTTTTAGCATGCGCCCAGAGATCCCACTGCGGGGTTTTTCTACCCAGATATGCTTTTTTAGTCGACTTGGATGTCTGGGTTTAATTATGAAAAATCGCGTTAAATCTGTGTTTTTGATGGTATCAATTCATCAGCAACTTCAACGTGTTCAATAATAGAAAGATAACTTTAAATTACAGTGTTTACATATGCACATCAGGTGAGAAAGTACGCAAATCCGATGAAGCAGAGCGTGTTCAACCGGTTTCATACCCTCATAAGATCATTGTCGGGGTTAGATATATAGTGTTATTGTTTCTGATGCCAACTGAAAAAAAACTGGTGAAACAAGAGTTTGGACTGATTGTTTAAATTTCGATTTTTCCCAACGCGTGCAAAACAAATTTAAATTAAAGGCATGGGGATTATATTTTCTGTGGCATTTTAGATCCCGCTGCAGTTTAAGATTGCACAATATTTCCTATTTTATTAACAAATGCACTCCTACAGTTAGTGAGAGATATCATCAACGCAGGCCCGTAACCAGCTTGTGACACCAGGTGGGGCGAAGAGTTTTCCGAGAGGGGCCCAAATTTTTTGAACTATGTCCAATAATTTTTAATTATGTCCAACACATTTTTCCAGGGGGGCGAAAAATTTTCTAGGGGGACTTCGCCTCTCCCCTGTTACGGGCCTGCATCAACGTCAACGGCGTATGTTACCAGCGTTATGAAAAACGTCTTGAGCAACAAAAATGTCGTCCAAATGTTAATATTTGCGCTGCAGAAGAACATTTGGAAGAGGAACTATAGTTATTATGAGTATTCGATTCAATTCAAATAAGAACGCTCAAAGTTTTGGTCGTTACACAAGCTTTCTGGGTTTTATTGTACGAATATGTTGCTTTTGGTGCGAAATCTGGGTTTATTTGAAATCACTGAATGGGAGTCCTACATGTGACTTTGAACACAGACATCTTGGCAGGTAATGCAGCGAGACAGTGACACTGCTGGTATAACGGTAAACCACGTATAGTTTTATACTGTGTGAAAAGAACCATGAGTAAACCTGTAGCAGTGCTTCCACAAGTTTTAAAAATCCATTGTTATCGTGAGACTGTGACCAACGTGTTAATCAAACGACTTTTATGCAGGCTTCTTTTCACACAGTATAAAAATACGTGGCCATGGCTTGTTAGAATACGTCTATGCGGACTTGTGCGATATACGTTTTTATCGTTAATGTTTAGTTCTGAATTCATAGTGAGCACTAAGTGCAGAGCTATATTTGCTGTGGCGAGTTTTCATAATTAATCTGCTCAATTTTTTAAAGCCTGTGTGGTGTTCTCTCTAACTATAGTAAGTTGTCCAATAGTTTTGTCAACATATAGTTCTGCTTCTCATTGCTTGAGACAGTTTTGCTGTAGTGTCTAACTTTTTTATTTTTTCACCGCTCATGTTGCTCTGGCCGTTGATTATTCATAATTATGACTCATTTCAGTCCCGTAACCAGGGGGGCTTAGCCCCCCTCGAAATTGTTTCCCCCCCTGGAAAAATCTGTTGGACATAGTTTAAAATTATTGGGCATAGTTTAAAAAATTTGGGCCCCTCTCAGAAAACTGTTCTCCTTCCCTGGTGTCCGAAGTTGGTTACGGACCTGACTTATTTGTAGAAAGTGCTCCAAAAAAGAGATATTAGGCAGTTTATGAAAAGAAAAAGTATTACTGATAGCCGAAGTGTAGAACACATTTCAGACAAAAGATTGAGCATTGAGATTCAGCCAGCACAGACTAATGGGGTAGAAAGGGTAAAGCGTTCGTTTTGTGAACGTCCATTTGGATTGCGTCGTCAGCAACCGGAAAATGATAAGCAAAATTTCGACGTTGCCCCCCCTGGAAAAATTTATGCGGACGCCCATGGTAGCTACAAACGAGCAAATGGCAACATTTCCTATGGAATACGTCAGAAGAAAGGGTTCAGTGCAACAACTGATTTACTTGTCGCTCGTCTATTACCCAACATACATGCTGAAGTACGGTGTCCTTCAATCCGCAAACGGTTCGAGAGGATGCTGCGATTAGTGCAATAAAAAGTTTGGGGGGGTGCCACACAGGCGAAGGGGCCAGAAATATAGTGGAGGCGACAGCGTTTTGCCGAAAAAGTATATTTATGCCCCAAAAGTGCATGTTTAAAAAATTTGCAATCTAGCATCTTGAAGTAACAAAACGACACATCTAAGCAATTTTCACCTCGATAATACTAAAAAAGAGTTAAAATGCAAGAGAAAATTTTGAAGAAAGGTTACTATTTCGATACAAAAATTTTATCCATGTTTGAAATGATTTTTGCCTGAAAATGAAATAGTTTGGGGCCACACTTCTGACTGCACCCTCGCCCCCTAAGCTTATGGGTTGACATGGGTCATTTTACTTAGGTATGAACAATTAGCTGCGTTTTTCTTTTTCTTTTACGGCTACGAATCATTTTAGTGCTACTGGGGGATATGTATAGTGTTGCGATCAGAAATCCCGAGCGGCATGTGCGCAAAGCTTCGCACTGTGGCAGCAAGCAACAACAGAGATCACCCGACGAGATCACTCTCGTCGTCGCGGTTAGCGCGTACTGCCAACTGTTCACCAGATTCACAAGCAATATTAGAGGTCACTCACCAAGATCACTCCATCGGGATCACTCTATCATTGCTTGTTCGCGCCACGTATATATATTGTTGTTCTTCGCGCACATCCCGTTCGTGGTGAAACACACAATCAACGCAACGCCAACGGAGACGTTGCAACAATACCACCCCACTTCTACTCCAATTATTCCAGTAAGAAAAAGTTTGACTAACAACGCGCGTAGGTCTGCTCCTTAATGTTAATTTCAATTTACTTTTTACTATGGGTGAAGGGAAACTTTCCTTATTCTTCCTTGCATCCGCCCCTGGTAAAACTTGTAATTGGATGTATTGCTTTCTTAAAAGAGAATTTATGATGTTACAAAACATCCTTCGCCATTCAGAGCAAATTTAAATAAATCATTAAAAATATCATCATCAGGTTGGAGACCCGGAATTGGATCACAGCCACTGGATGAGACCCGAAGAAATTATATATGTCAGAAAATCGTACAAAATTGACGATAGAAACCCAGGAACAGAAGTAGCAGCAGAAACAGCAGCAGCCTTGGCTGCAGCAAGCATCGTGCTACAATCTCTCAACGCAACCTATTCTGAAACGTTGATATCACACGCTCGAGATCTGTACAAGTTTGCCAACAAATACAGGTACAGAGGGATAAACGGCCGCTGGAAATAAATGAAATAACTGGACAATTGAGACTAATTCATTTGAGACCGCATTCACTTGAGACCAGGCCCGTGACCAGGGGGGGCAGGGGGCGAAGCCCCCTACAAAATTTTTCGCTCCCCCTGGACAAATGTGTTGAACGTAGTTCCAAACCATTGGACATAGTGTAAAAAATGTGGGCCCCTCTCAGAAAACTCTTTGCCCCACCTGTTGTCCCAAGCTGCTTGAGACCACATTCATTGGAGACCTGCTCGTTTCAGACTATGTTCGTTTCACGCCACGTTGAAGTGCAGCTGTTTTGATTTTCTGTGAATCGCATTTTTACGATCTACCTTCCACTTTTTGTGGGAGAATTGAATTTTTGTAAGGTGACACTTAAGTTAAAATTTTACGTTCCAAACGCTAGGATGGTCGATTGCTTTTTCCTAACTTTGAAACAGTTTACTTGAGGCAGGCATTGCCTACAGCATGGTGCATCTACTGGTGCAAACTTCTGTGTAATGCTCAAATTATTGCTTTTTTCACTTCATTTTTCTTTTCACTTAAAATTTCTTCAATCTGGTATCGATTTATGCTAACAAAAGGGATTGTTGAGTAGTTAATCCATAAGGGCCTCCGCCAACTCTTTGTGTCTCATTTATCTAGTACACACCAATTTGCAGAATTCCAAAGTCCTCGTTTGTTTTCACATACATTTTTATTTTTTTAATGCAACAATTTAACGCTCTATGCTTGCTGCAAGCTTTCGAGATATCAGCGGTGATGTGGCCGAGTCATATTTGTCGAGTCACAAGCCCTTCGAAACAGAGTCAAGTCAGAGCTTTGATCTAAAATTTTTTGAGTCAGAGTCGAGTCCTGTTTCGTCGAGTGAAGTGAGAGTCGAGTAAAAAAACTGTCGAGTCATTTCGGTTTGCAAGCTCGAGTCAATGCCAAGTCAAAAAAATTAAAAATATTCCGTATGTTTTTTTTTTAGCTTTCATTTCAATTCTCTCCACTCTCAGTCAATTCCACAAGTCTAACTCTTCTGAAGCAAATATACTTCCTTGTCCTTCACTTGCCCCAAGAAAAGACCCAAAGTAAAAGTATGAGGCAGACTGCCACAAATGCAGCATTTACATATCGTGAACTGCCAGGATCACGATATGTAGATGCTACATTAATCCGCGATAACGTGTCCAATCTTTTGCGCTCCCTCAGCGAAAAGCAAGTCTCAGCTCTACCTCAGTGTTAGGTGGAACCCCTGATCCTGAAGAACTAGAATAACACCACTAGGGAGTACAGTCACAACAGAAATATTGCGCCAATATTAATCATGCATCACTGAAGCAAAAAAAAACTAATTTCTTTGTTTTAATATCACTAAAACTGAAAAACTATCCGACCTCAATTACACAGCAATGGATGCGCAGTTGTCTACCTACCTATAGTATCTTACTACAGTACTATCAGTGGTGCTAGAGAATTTCTAGCCATTCTCATCCTACGCATTCGATTGCAAATGCACTCGCTTTGAATTTGGATTGCAAGTCTGAAAGGAATGTAATTCTCAAAATAGCTAGTCTCGGAATGAACATGGTGTTGTAGCGGGGCTGCAGTTAGTCACCAAGCAAGGAGAAGCAAGCGCATTAACTTGGTGACAAGCGCATATCTGCAACTCGAAGTTGAATCCTCTAATTTACAGACAGAGCCGTAGCTAGGAGTGGATATTTGGGGAGGCGAACGAGGTGGTCGCCTCGCCTCTCTTTTTTTCAAAAATGCCGTGCAGCCCCCTTTTAGAGTTTCGCACTTAGTTTTTGCGTTGTTCTGAATTTAGTTCATAACTTAAAATGTGAAACAAATTTAGTTATTTTCTCCACCTCTTCCCACATCTACCTTTCGCAGTAGCGATGTTTAGGGATCCTTTTCTGAGAGTTTACCTCGGGCCCCTAAATTCTAATATCCATCCCTGGTAATGACGGTGCCTGTGTGATGGTAATATTCATCCATGCCACGCCCTGAAAAGTATTCAACGGTATTCCCGTCTTTCCTTCATTCAAACACCCGAGATATCTCTTGTGAACCAGTGTTTTTGTACAACTCAACAGGAATCAGGCCAAATCCAAGAGAGAGCAAGTTGTTTCCGATTCCGAATAGGTATTGTTAAACTCTAACATAATATGTATCAGCAAACAATCTCAAGAGTGGGAGACACAACAAACAAACAGACAAGGCATTAACCTTTAGCTAGGTTGTGCTTCAGGTATCGTCTTTGATTAATATTCATTATCTGCGTATACTGCATATATTAACAATAATGGGGTCAAATTTCAAAAATAGGCATAAGCATGCTAGTTCAGTTACCGTGAAACAATGAAGCTTAACTGCAATCATTAGTCTAGGAATGATCAGTGGCGCAGCCAGAATGAGGCCGTAGGGGCCATACCCCCCGAAATAAACTTGCTAAGATTACTAGTGCTTTATATCAATTTACAACTGTTAGAAAACAAACAGAAGGAACAGTCGGACTCAAGACGGCGTCAATGACTGACGACGTCATTGGCTGGCCCCTCACGAACAAAATTCTTGGCAATGTTAACATTTGATGCAAGCTAACTCAAATTCCGCTAAGTGGAAGTAGATATCAAACCTTCCAGTTAGTGGGAACATGTGCGATTGCGCCAATGCGGCGAATGCGCAATAATCATGAAGCTTAACTTCATCTTGAATGATATCCGTACGTAAAAGTATTCAAGCACGAATTAAGCAACAAAATTGTAAACGAAAGTTGCATTTAGCGAAAAGCAGTGTTGCAAACATTGTTGTAAGTTGTGACAACTTGATTGTTAGTTTCTTTTGAAGTTGTATCAAATGAACAAGTCTCAAATAAATTCGTCTCAAACGAACTAGTGTTAAATGAACTAGTCTCAAATGAAAAGGTCTAAGATGAATGTGATCTCAAACGAACATGGTCTCAAATGAATTGGTCTCAAAAGAACAGGTTTCAAATGATGTGCTCTCAAAGGAAATGGTATCAATTACATGTACACCGCAAAAATTATGTGATTTTGTACAACAAAGTCCCCTTTCAAACTGCTATTAAATGAATAACCAAAAGTAATTTCCTAGGCTTAAGTTTGTTCATGCTAGATTTTGCGAACTGGGCAGCCAAGAAGACGGTATAGTTGATGAGCGTCACATATTCAGTTTTTTTGCTGGTCTCTTACGTCCACATACAACTCATGTGTAAAAAACCACACTCCCTTCAACTGCACCTCTGATTGTACCGTATGTCGATAGTTACCTTGCACTTGCGGTACATCGAAACTTGAACAACATGAAAATCAGGTGAATCATCGCAGTGTCGGTGGGGTTTCAGTGAAAAAAAAAACGATTTCTGTGTATCGCGATTGACTTTTGCAGGTGAAAGTAAAAAACATCAGAGCACTTAGAAAAGTCAGAAATCAAGCAATTAAAATTCAGGGCGTAATCGTAGAAAAGGTTATAATGGGTGGAAAGGTGACGTTTGCGCGTACCTCGCAATTTAGCGAGATAAAAACGAAATCTAATGCAAAAAATGGTGCATTTTCTATTTTTTTAAGTATTGAAATTTTGACAATTGCAGCGTGTAATCGCATTTTCCAGGGTAAAGTAAAACCAACAAACGTCTTCCCGTGTGCCTATTTTTTCACGTACAAATATCAGCCTATAGTATAAGGTTACGCACGTTATACACAATATTCTGACCAGACGCCCATTTTCGTCTTCTTTTCCATTGCGCTTAATGCTTTTACTGCAGGTTTCATCACAAAATATTAGCAAAGCTACGACTTGCGTTTGATTTACAGTTTGTAATTGTTACAGAAGACGCTATCATTTTTCGATACCATCTGTTACAAACTTTTACAAGTCTTGGAATGGTTTTGACGACGAACTCTTGTGGGCCGCTATTTGGTTATACAAAGCAACTAAAGAGCAGACTTTTCTCGACCTCGCCGAAAGTCAGTACGATTCTTTTGGAGGAGGAGAAACACCAAAAGAATTTTCCTGGGACAATAAGTACGCTGGTGTACAGGTAAAAGTTTTCACATTACCACATCCGTCAAACCCAACTTTTAGGAATTTAGAATAAAATAAGCAATTTCTGAAACACTTCATAAATTTTTCAGCAAACAGTATATTCTGGGCCACCAAGCATAGCCGTACAACACGAAAAACTTACTATTTTGAAGACAAACGTATCCAAGTACAAAAGTGAGAAGCAACGCTGACGTGTTTCAGTGGTATTTGGTTCGGAAAAATCGATGATAATAAAAGATAAAGACACTTCAATATGTATGATTTTTTAAACCCGACTTTTTGACCCCGTCCAATACAATTTTTGGCTACGCCACTGGTTTGAATCCGGGAAAATGCAGCTTGATGAATAAAACTGCTTTCCACTTATTGAAACAACGTTAAAAACGCAAGAAATATCAAAAAATTAAAGCTTTGATAAGCTGCTTCTTGCGTTCCGGTACAGCAAGACTAGCAGGATTCTGGTCAACCTACTGAAAAATTCGTTGGTCTACTTGATAGTCGAGCTTTTGCAATGAGCATACCAATGTTGTTAGCTAGTCTAATGTTTTTCAACCTTTCTTGCCTGATACCACCTTCATTGACTTTTCAAGAACCTTGTGCATTTCACTAAGTACTATATCAGTGTTTCTCAACCTCTTTTGTACAGCTCCTCACTTTCATTTTCAAAAAAATCAATCAACTCAGTGCACCATGATGCACTTCATGATTACACTGAATACGAAGTGAAGAACGAAAAGAAAAGGTCCTCCACTTCAAAAAAGTCCTCGAATTTTTAAATTTGATCAGTCATTAATTTTTGTGCCCGCATTTCCATTGGGGATGGTCACAGAACATCAGCCCTAAGAGGACTTCAAATACCTTACAGTCAACAGCAATTGCAGGTAGTTCTGCTGGCTCCACACCAAGACGGGGCCAAGCAAGATCGGAGATGTAGTCACTCCACTTGGCCCTTGGACGACCTCCGGGCTACTTTCCGTGAGTGTAGCCAGCATGATTTGCCTTGCCAATCATTTCTTGGAACGTTCTGGTCGCATGGCCGAACCAACGTTGCTGGAGATCTGTCTATTTGGGGAAGTGGCTTGGCATTCAGAGCTTTACGAATTTCACAGCTGCGTGCTTTGTCACCAATTGTCACACCGTGAACTCTTGCACTTGGGATTGTATTTTTTATTCATTGCCCAAGGTTCATGACCGTCGGCGACGATCAGAACAAAGCTCAGATTAAAAACCGAAGGCTTTGCTTTGTTTGACAGTTGACCTTTTGTCACCACAGAGCGATAAAGCTTATGTAGAACTGTGTTTACTTTACCAATCCGTATATCAATCTCCTTGTTCCGCCTTCTGTTACTCGTGAATATCACCCCAAGGTAATCGAACTTTCTCAACATGTTGCAGTGTACTCCGGCGTACATGCAGCGAATCAATCATCTTGTGCCTATCCGCATTACTTTTTCGCAGATTTTGCTGGCGCAAATCACGAAGAAATCAAAATACAGAGATGCAGTTGATAACTTCTATTCCTACGTAACATCGCTTCCCACAACTCCCTTCGGTATGACATGGGTACAAACATGGGGACCAAACAGATATGCAGGTAGGTCTTTAACAAACACACGTTGACCTTTTTCCCCTCTTTAGGCGCCTGAGTTAACTATGTGTTCTTGCAATGACGATGGCCACTGATGTATGCTCAGCGCTGCGGCTTTAGAGGTGTAGCATAAGTTATCAACTGTACTATTACAGTAAGTTCTTATCAATTCACTCCATTCCCTACTTCCATTCGTGGTGACTGCACCAATTTCAGCCTTGCAAGCTTCACAGCATTACGCGAGTCACAGCATAACTTTCTCTTGACGATAAAGATTGTGGACTTCACCGCCAACTTGGGGAGTGTGACTTTGTGCGTGAGCTTCGTTCCTTGAGTTGTGCGTAGTTTTTGGTACTAGATCCTTGGAAAATGGTGACCTATATTGACGCAGTGCTTCACTTTCACTCGTCTGGCATTATACTTGCAGCAGTGGTCTTAGTGAGCGTGCAGGGTGTGCAAGGGCGTGCAAAATGGGGGCCCCCATTTTCAATTTACGCGCTTTGAGGGGGCCCCATATTTAGTTCACGCGCTTTCAAAAATTTACGAGATTTTACGATTGTATTTTTATTGTAATGCCTACACCTTGAAATTTTTCACTGTATTAAATATACTTTTTTCCATTCAGGATTATTAACAACTTGCGCTTGCCATGAAAACCAGAGTTGCCATAAATTCACTGTAGTGAATACATTTTTTACATTCAGGATTTTTGAGCAACTTGCGCTTGCCCTGAAAACAGAGTTTCCCTGGAATTTTTCACTGTATTCAAATATTTTTTATCATTCAAGATTTTTGAGCAACTTGCGCTTGCCCTGAAAACAGAGTTTGCCCTGAAATTTTTCACTGTATTCAAATATTTTTTATCATTCAAGATTTTTGAGCAACTTGCGCTTGCCCTGAAAACAGAGTTTGCCCTGAAATTTTTCAAGCCCGTGGGGGCGGCCGCCCCCCCGAACCCCCGCCTTGTACGCCTATGGTGGCGTGGCGACTGCACCACATTCCGGCCCGGTCAGATTCCGTAATTTTTTTAAATTAAATATTGTTTCATATAAATTTCAAAACGTGTATCTCTCTTGTTTAATTTTTGATATGACAATTCTGTGGTACTAAACGATGGACCCATGACTTCCCGTTACGAGATGCTTAAAAACAATTCAACCCAAGATATATTTTACAGCTTGACAGTTTTTACAGGAAAATGGTGGTTTACAAAAAGTATGGGCTGATTTTCGTCAAAATATTTGGAAAGTGAAAAGTGCACAATTGCTAAAAGCCTCCTATAAAGAATATAGAGCCTCCTAGAAAGAAAATACACTAGAGCAGTGTTTCTCAACCTTTTTACTTGCATGGTCAATATAACTTTTAGTAAAAATGGCATGGCCCACTACCTTGTTAGCCTATGCTTTTATACGCATAAATAAATACACATTATTCTAAAGTCGCGAATTTATTTCTGTGTGTGATTCAGTGAGGCCCTTGCTGCTGAACACAATTAATGTGTTTCCGCTAGGGTTGTCAGACCACTTGAAATTTTTTCAAGGACATTTTGTTTTTCAAGAGATGCGGTGGACTACTTTCATGGGTGTCCGCAGAGGAGGCAAAATGGGTTTTTGCCCCACCATGGAAATTGGGACTAAGAACCAAAAACGTTAGAAAATCTGAAGTCAGCATCTCGATTCCGATCGATTTAATTCTTGCAATAACACTTTATTTACCTGGTGTGCCACTCACACTGCACAAAAGCCAGCGTCACTGTTCTGGTGTGATGCAGTGATGAGCTTGCAGTTCACTCATTTCCACTCCTTCGCCTGCAGACGCACGTTGCGAAACTTGCGAGCGCATTGTTCTACTGTTTCTCTTAGTTGCGTGGCAATAACGGCAACCAATCTTCAAAGGTTCACTTCAAGTTAGGATAATTAACGCGTTTTTCCGCATGTGACTGTTGACCTCAGACATCTTGACTGGCGATGCAGCAAGGCAGTGACTGCTGATAACGGTAAGATGCGTTGTTTTATACTGCTGTGTTAAAAGAAGCAGGGTGAATCTGTAGCAATGCTTCCGCTTCCACAAGTTTCAAAAATCCATAGCGTGAGATTGTGAGTGTGACTAACGTGCCTGAGTGAACAGCTTAATCAACCTTCGCTTATGCAGGCTTCTTTTCACACAGTATAAAACTACGCGGCTTGTTAGAAATACCTCTGTAAAAGGCCTTGGAAATACGTCTTAATCGTTAAGGCTTGTACTAAGTGCAAAGCTATATTCACCGTACTGTTGAGTTGTCATCATTCATCTGCTTAGTTCTTACGCCTGCCTGGTGTTCTAATTTTGGTAAGCTTTTACGTTGTCCGATAGTCGTTTTAAGATACAGTGAAACAGTTTGTGAGAGTGTCTAACTTTCGTGTTTTTTACCTCTAATGTTGATCTCAGCGTTGATTGTTCTTAAATTACCAGTGACTTATTTGTAGCGAGTGCTGGCAAAAATGGATATTAGGCAGTTTATGGAAAGCAAAAGCATTTCTGATAGCCGAGGTGTAGAAAACAATTCGGACAAAAGATTTCAGAAGTGAGTTCTATTCACCCAGCACAGAAAAATTAGAGAGCCACAAACGTAGTTGCTGATAGTTCAAGTCCATTTCAGACTCATTTGCATGGAGTTCACGATGATAACGACATTTATGCGCCAATTCAGCAAACGTTGTATAGATGAGTGTAAGTACACCTTTGTGGCAAACTCGTATAGCCTACAACTCCACTTGAAAAAGATTTCAAAATAGATGCGAATGGAGCGCGTGCTTTCATGGGGAATTTTCTTTGTGGTGTAGAAGCAGGAAAGCGCTTTGTGAACGTCCATTTACATTCCAAAGTTAGCAACCTGAGAATAATAAGCAAAATGTCAACGTTGCGCCCCTGGAAAAGTTTCTGCCGCCGCGCATGGCTACTTTAACCTTTCAGCAAGCTTTCATGTATGGGCAAATCAGGCTAAGCTGACCATGTACGAAATCGAAAACTAAACAAAAAGTATTCAGACGACACAACCGTTCTTGTATAATTTACTTTTTACTGCGCAACTGTTTAAGGTGGAACAAATCTACACGTTGTTGTATTCATCTACGTTGCTTATTCTTGGTTCTTGAATGTTCAATGTAATCAATAGTTCAAAAATGAACAGTTTAAAAATTATTCAAGAATTTAAGGACGCCGGAAGATATTCAAGGACAACAAGTTGTTTTTCAAGAATCAAGGACGTAATTAGTTTTGATAGCAAATATAGCAAATTCAAGGACAATTCTTGGCGCTCAAGGACGTCTGGCAACCTTGGTTTCCGCACTGTAGTGATTAGATGTCTAGATAACTGTATTCTAACATGTTTTTGTCCTAACTTTGTGGCCCACTCGAAAACTGCCCTGTGGTCCCAGCTGGAGAAACACTGCACTAGAGCGAAGTTTCCATGATTTATCTAGCAATAATAATTGCATAAACATTTCTGGTAACTGTTACCGCATAATGCAGATGTGAGATAGGCTTCTTTGTCTGTTGTGGACTTTTGGTTGACGTAAACTCAGAGCAAGTCTAACAAGATGATGTAAAGGTGTCAAGATGAGATGATGGGAAGGTTATATGAAAGTTTGTAAGCAGCAGAAATGGAGATTGCAAACAAATGTAACTGCATTATAACATACGGAGTCTCGTGGAAATTGAACCCAAACACATGTTGCTAGTAAACACCTTATTGTGACTGTGAGTTCAGACTTTTGCTGCATGACGATTGACAAACAAATTTTTGAAGCATTTATGTTAAATGAAAGGAAACGTGATGGCAAGCATTGACATCAATAGATTCGTGGGAATTGCTTTTGAATGAGCCAGCTGCTAAGTAGAAATATCATTGACGTTCGCTTGCCTGGGATTGTCATGGTAAAAACTGTTGGAATCATTTAGAACTTTAGTGAACATCTGTCCAGCAAAATTAGGCACAAGTGGTGCTTAGCGACAGTTTAAACGCTAAAACTACGCCAAACATATCAGTCGAGCTATTGGTAGACCTTCATCAGGGAATGTACTTACCTTATAGCCAGGGCCCCGACATGGAGAAGTGCCGCCCCGGGGCGAGTCGAAAAGTGCCGCCCCCCCACCACCACTACCACCACCTTCCACATCTGATGGTCACAACTGTAGCAGTTGCTGTAATTCCATTGAAGACAATGGAAAAGTGACGCAACAATACGCCCCCAATTTTACAAATGGCCATTGAGCGATGGCAATTCCTGTATTATTATTATTATTATTATTGTTGGTTTATTTTAAACACAGCGGTCCATATCACGCTAACACAAATTAATTCATTAAGGTAGTAAAGTAAGCCACGGGTTAAAGCAAAGTCAAGCCTTTCAGGACGGAATTATTTCATAACAATGCATCATCAGGCTGGAGTTAATTTT
>JGI24159J19872_10004725_pt1 | contig 17433 bp, 8 predicted proteins | sample Ectturendosymbi4_FD_19872 | JGI IMG/M metagenome (IMG submission 19872) | reverse complement strand
AGCTTTTAGTAATCAATACCGATCATTTTTGTTATTGCAATATGGATGAATGTCTGAAATAACTATACTACATTATACATCTAGTTAAATTTTCAATAAAAATAATATCACTTCATCAGTCTTATCGTTTACGCATACGTTTGGCATCCGTTTCGATTTGATCGTATGGTTTAGAACGCATCACTTGGCATTTAGTGGTATGGCAACTGAAATACTTCCATGATCTTTACCTCAGGTCTGCTTCACTGTTTTATGCAATTGTCTTCATTTAAACTTTTGGCAATCGCTGAGATGCTTCGCTGTGCTGAGGCACTTCGACTCGATAACTGCAAGGTTTTTCGGTGTCCCTGCTGCAAGGTTTCACTTGTTTTTTTTTGTTTTATGAATAAGTACGACTCTCGATTGTTAAAATGCCTGTTTCTACTCACGTCGCCGATAACTTCATCTCGTGTGTATTGGGGCGTGCATAACTGCCTCTAGTGTGTTGAAGTTACGCAAGTGTCTTACTTTGTTTTATATGTGAGCTTGCCGTGTCTTGTGGGCCTTGTGGCTGAAATCAATAAAACTGTCAAAACTGTCAAACTGTGAACTTGATTCGAGAGGGTCCGTCTGATTTCATGTGTTGCCGAATTGGTAAGTGTTATAATTTACAGTTTGCAAATGTCTTATGCTCAATAAAAAACGACTTGGTTTATACCATCAGTGTGTTGGTTATTTTTTAAACAGTATTTGCTAGCCCTCAGACGCCTATTTAGGGAGATCAAGCAAGCTTAGACTTGTGAATATCGTCCTTGATGCAGCTATGAAGCGAACCCACGAACTGAAAACGGTTGCATCTAAATACAGTCTTTTGATTTCGTTGTAAATCGAAAGATTTGTAATACTAGGTTTTCAACCAACTTTTGACACAGAAATGTGTCTTTAGTTTCTTTAGGTATCAAGCTCTGCTAAACAATATACGTGATTGAAACCTGCAAAACAGCATGCATAAAGCAACAAGAGTGAAGTAATAAGTTCTTAATCACAAAAAAACACAATGTTGACTGGAGTTGTTACAGTAGGTGCATTTCCTGGAACCTAACTATCAATTCGAAGGAGCAGCTCAAGTTCAAAGAAAAAAGTCTTACCTACTCACTTAACGACAGTTGATCTACTTATAGCCTGTGAAAAGAGTTTGTTCATGCAAATGTTATTTCGGGTACACTATTTGTATTTAGTGAGAAACAATTTAAATCTGGCAAAAGTTACACAAGTTCGGTCGAACATACAATGCTGTAGAGTTTCACGTATGTTTCACGGTTTTCGATAAACGATCGTTATTCACATTATTCTTCTGAGTTCGTCTGAGTTCGAATAATGTAGTTAGTCACATAATCGCTGCAAAATTGCTTAAAAATATAAACGAAGAATTGAAACAGAGATTTGCCTTTGAAATTTTTTAATTTACATGGCATTTTGTTGCCTTACTTGCTTTCCATTTTTATACTTATCAGACAACTTAGCGTCAATGCCAAATTGAAGCACAGCAATCCTTTCTAAGACTATAAACTGAATTAATTTGAAAATTATATATGAGTTTGAGTTGAAAGAACTCACCTGCCATCTCCCCTCGACCCAGTTTCCCATTGAGCTTGTGCTCCTGATGAAACTGCTATGATGAAAAAAATCGCTGCAAAGATCAGCTTATTCATTTTGAAGAACGCACGTAATTAGTCTGGAAAAGTTCATAATAGGTTTCACATNGGGTGCAGCATGCTTAGAAGTTTCATTGACGCAAAATCAAACTGTTGATTGAATGAAGTGGTGGTATTCAAACCTCCGTGCCACATCAATGAGGTGGACAACCCTGCTCTTTTGGAGTATCTTACCCAATCAAAGTTCTGACCAACATGTGCTCCTGTTCATGTATACGAAAGAAGAAAGATGAAGAAACTGTTTATTGATATATAAATGCATTGCAACTTAACACCTTCCCTACGTACGGGTTGACGTACGTTTTTACCATCAATTACCGACTTACAACCAGGCCCATAACCAGGGGGGGCGAAGCCCCCCTAGAAAAATTTTTCCCCCCCTGGAAGAATATGTTGGACATTGTTTAAAAGTATTGGACATAGTTTAAAAAATTTTGGCCACTCTCAGAAAACTCTTCGCCCCCCTTGGTGTCCCAAGCTGGTTACAGGCCTGCTTACAAGCCGATGTCAACAGGTGTCTACCGGTCAGTGTTTCCTCTGAGGTGCGCACCTGCACAAATGCGCAGTACCATCAGACCATTTCCGCAGTGAAATCTCATTCTCGCGCACTTCCAACATTCTAGATTTAATATCATATATATATCGCATAGCCCTTTAAACGCTTGAAACGCTTCACTGTTTGTGCGTCTACATGTTTGCGCAATCGCATGCGCACGAAAACAAACATTTGCGCAGTGTAAAATTTTCTCAGAGGGAACACTGCTACCGGGTACGAACTCGTGTTTTCACGGCGGGATGACAGAGATTGCCTCCAGGTGAACACCAACTCACATATTTACAATCAAATAACAAGTAAGTTTTCTCCTTTGTAAGTCTGAATATTTTTCTTGGCCACTTTGGCCAAGGTTACCAACGGTGAAAGTTTTGGTCATTTTGGCCACGGTTACCTTTCAATGGCAACTTTGGCCATGATTACCAGTAAATTTTTCCCACCACAGTTGAGTTGGGTTGACACCGTTGGTAAATTTTTGCAAGCGATAAGCATAGTGCGATTTTTCATGCTTGCAAAAATCGAACTTATCAGCGTTATCAATGCAGCTAACTTATCGTCACATTTTTTTCAGAATTTCTAGCCTAGCAATAGTCTCAATGATGCTGTGTTTCATGTGCAGAAAAACAAAAATTGAGAAAATAAAAACATTAGTGCAGGGACGCTCAACCGGGCCCCACGACCCCCCTTGGCGGGCACGGAGCGGTCCTCCTGGGGCCACGGCTTTTACGAAATAGCTCTGCCGTGATGTGGCAAAACCCAAGTGTAACAGTTAATTCTTTGACTGTGATTGCATTTATTCTTTGACTTTCGTTTGTTGGCTTTTTATGGCAAATAAAATATTAGATAGAAACACGTTTATGATGAAGCTAGGTATTTTCATTGATGAGCAGGGGGCCACAAGTGTTGAGAGTTTTGGGACGAGGCCACACTGCATTAGTCCAATCCTTATTCCTTGCAACATTGTCAATCTGCCAAGATTTTCAGTAACGCTGTATTTTTGCGATTTTTGCTTGAACAGTCAAAACTAGCAGCGCTAGGTTAACGAGGAGGTTAAATAATTTGCTGAAAATGGCGGTTTTTCAAACTTCAAAGCAAATCCCGAACATCATGAAACATATCTAAACTAACCGACAAATTTTCCAACGGACAGTTGGCTGTTCCGAATATTTTAATAAATTCGTAAATGCTGGATATTTCCTGCAATTATAAACTGCTTTTAACTAAAAAACGTCCCAGGGAATAATGTTTATTATGCCGATTTACAAACGTTTTCTAAAAATACAAATTTACTTTCAAAGTAAGTAAGTGTATTGGTTCTTCGCCACAGTGATGGTTCACACTGTCAATAGATCACACAGCATTGCGTAGAATATAGGCTAATGCAGAAGCTATAGCATAATTTGAAGCAGATTTCTACACAAGCAATGAACATTTACTGGTCACTTTGTCACAAAGGATTGGTGAACGACCATGCGGTCATCTAGTCTACCATCCCTGCAATACAACTTTCAGTAGTATCATAAGCAGTCAGTGAAGTCGAAATATAGGCAACAACAATTTGACCACCATGCTTCACACATTTGTTAAATCCAGATTCATTCCAATTTCAAAAGTTCTTGAAACTTTGGAAGTTCTTTTGAAAATTTTCAAATTTGTCTCAAATAAAAGAAACTGTAATAAAAACTACAGCTCTATTTGATTCCAGATATTATTAGCAAATCCACAGCAAACTATATTATTGAGTAAACAAACGAACAATGGCTTATATTGAAGTAAGTGCTACTGTTATTATATAAGCCACGCAAATCACGCAAGTTTTTAATAACAATCTGTTATTAACTTTTCATCAACAATTTACTGCCATATATTTCAATCATTTAATTTCACCACCAACAATGACTAAGAAGCATTGGCCTTAGATCCCTCCAAGCCGCTGACTGGAGTACATTTGTTCAATATATAGCCGTATACAATTGCGATAGCCATACGGATACCACCATACGGTAGAGAGACGAGGACTTTTAATCTCAAACCATCCAACGAATAACTTCCCAATATATGACAGAACGTCCCTGATGTTTATAACGTATTACCATGTGCTTGTCGCAGACTGGCTTTTCAAACCCAGAAAACTAACTGTGATAAAACACTGAGTAGAGTAGCAGTTGCGATTGCAACCTTCTTCAAAAGAGATTTGACTGTTTAGAGAATGACATAGATTCGAACAATATTAAAAAATATGATGAGTTCCACATGAAAGGACTCCAGGTACTTAAAGGCAAACGCCATCTCAGCCTCGCAGCTATTCTTACGAAATACAAGAAAACTATAGTAAATATTCCAACCGGAAAATGTGAAGAGATAAAATAAAGAAAATGATGTTTGAAACCAGTGTTTGTGAAGGAGAATCGTAGATTCCAGTAACCTACAATCAGAAATTTGTGGACAAACTTAAATATGAGAAGTACACGTCCTAGCTTTAGGTCTGATAGAAATGATGCACTATCTTGGAAAAGCTGGATGTTGATTACGACCTCGCAAAACGAGAGGCCCCATATGTGAAAAAAGGAAATGTTTCTCTTAGACAAGAAAAAAATGTTTTCATTGATTTATGACGTCAATTTCAAACCGTCCACCTGCGTAACTCTTCGTCAGTGGTGGATGCGAGCTGGATTAACTCTGTTTTAACATCCTTCAAAATGTAGAAGGACAGCATGTATGCTTTGTCAATCACAAAAGTGTGTAGTCTCATTCAACATAGTATTTCTGAAACGAAAGTTTCATTATACTCGCTTTGTACTCTCTTTGGAGTGTCACGAGTGGTCTGCGGGCGTCCATTGTCGCTTAGGCCAGTGGTGCTCAAACCATGGTTACAGTTGTGCTTTCTTGCAAAACTAGAATATTTGATCTGATGGAAGGTTTGTTCAGTGTGTCTCTGCGAGTTTTATCTGGTAGCACGGGTTGTGGCACATATTTGGAAGGGATGTTGGTAAAATCTTGATATTTGACACTTGCACTGCTAATATACTTGTGGTTATTGTTATGACAATTACGTTGCCATTGTGTACTGCCGTGTGCTGTGCATTGCGTACCGATGAAATTCAGATGCATTTATCAATGTAAACGTTGATTGTAGTCAATGATGAAACAATTGAAAATATAACAGTTTGAGTGGTAATACAAGGATATGGAACTCTAATTCGTGATAAGCAAGAACAAATGTATGTTGTTTCTTCAAACGTAGCATTTTACTCAAGAACGCTTCGTGTCTTGGTGAAACAAGGTAGGAAATATCTTTGATAATGATATGTTATATATATGTTTCTGCTAGATTTTGATTCTGAAGAACTGCTTTGCAGAAACAGAGAAATGATTGAGATAACTGAACAAATTTAAAACAAAACCAGAAAAATCGTTTGATAGATCCGAATGCAAAGAAATCAGTAAAGATGTTAGATTCACGTGAGGAGTTTGGAGCAACAAAAAGAAAAAGTCATTTGAAAGTTTTTTAGCTAATCGTCAGTTATTTTTGCTCAACCGAAATGAGTATTAAGAAACAAATCGCATTACAGTGAAAAAGTTCCATTTCTGAACAAGGAACACAATGAATTACATGAATTAAACAAATGTCATAGATTTTCCGCCATTTTTAGTGAAATTGGATCCAGAATCGCATTACCGCTTGGTTTCCAACGCAAACATACGTTGATGTGTTTCGCTGAAAATGACTTTCTCTTGCAGCAACGCAAGCAGAATCCAATCAAACGCCAGTTCCTGCTAAAAAGCTTAACGTATGTTAACAATCGATAGATGACCATATGTTTAGTGTGAAGCAGAATAACAGATGACTATTGTCATGACAAAGTAAAGTTCTGATTAGATGAATGTTGGGTATTTTGCGTTTGATGATAAATCCGTGAAAAACAACCCCACGATACAATTCTATGGCGTGGTTTAACATATTTAAAAACTATCTGGAATGAAAAGGATTTCAACTTGTTTGATTTTAGGATTAACAAGTTTTTAACAGAATCTTCTCATCTCATCAAATCAAACTTATAAAAAGTGTCCTCTTTTCTCAAATTTATGAAACAGTGCTCAGGTATCGATATGCAGTCAGTTCAAATACGTCACAAAAGTATTAACGAGTTTGGGGCATGCCAGTCTGCAGACCTAATCTAAGAGATTATTGGCGGTCTTTCTTCTGCAAAAAAACTGTGATGTTATAACGGATTTATGATTGTCCATGTTATAAACCGCTATATGTTAATTTAGAGCTGCTGTAATTTATTTAGTTACGCCGTTTGTCTAAATTCCCAGTGATGGATTCTTTTGACTTAGCCAATTCCACCTTAATGACTAAGTTGCCATAGGTTCTAACTCTGTTTTTGCAATTCACACAACGCTAGCACAGTGACTAACAGTAATTGTTTTGATGCAATCACTGGAATCTCTGTGGTGGATTTAACTTTTGAGAGCATTTTATTCTTATTGACCAACGGATATTTTACACGCATTTTAAATACATGATAATACTTGTGAAAAATTATTCAAACAAGAATATGTGCATAACGATGTAGTACTTACGTTTTACAAGACAAATCAGTGAGTCAACCGCCTATAAAATATTCTATTGCTTTGGGTCCTAAACCTATTTCCTTACCTTAGTTAGCATTTCGAAAGATAGGTCCAAAGTTAGTTTGATTTTAGCCGTAAAAAAATGACTCTGTAATTTCATGACATATAAAACTTTAAGGCCTGGATATTTCTATTTCGTGTTTAGATAGCAATATCTTTTCGTTTGAGATGCTCTACTTGCCCTAAGAAGGTTTTTGTAACACCAACTCCGTAGCAAGTTCGAAACATCTGAAGTTTTCGAGTAGGGTTGTGACAATTATAGGCTTATTTCCGGTGCTATTCCCTGGTACTGACTTCTTCTCTTGCCTGTGGTGTTGTCATGCAGTTGCAACTGCTTGGTTGCCATAAATTGGTGGCGAGTGAACTCATGTCGGATTTCTCGAAGATTCCTTCTTGGTTTATGCTATAAAGTACTCGGTGAACAATCCCCAATTAAATGGTGAACTGCCCCCTGCGTTCAGTCTGAGACAGAGTTTCTCATATCGTGTGGAAGCAATAAAGGCGATTCCCCCTTTGTTCGGCGATATCGAATGTTTGAATGCGACTGCTTTACAGGTTGCAAGAGCTTGTTTATGACATCATTGTCTTTTCTAGCTAGCTACTTGTTTGCTCGGGGTGCTCTAGGGGTATTTTTGGTCATGCTGAGGCGTTTGACTCCTGTAAAGTACACATAATACATATCAATGCGTTCATAATCCATATACAACATACATGCATTGTAAAATTCACCACGTAATTGTTAAAAATAACACTCACAACCAAATGACACGTATAATTCACTTTGTTAATTTAATAGTTTACATTACTTGCAGTTCGCCTTTCATGTTGATTATTTTTACCAGATATTTTAGTTCTTCTACGTTACTTTTTATTTTACTTCACAAATAAGTCTGCTTTCTGTTTCAAACAGTTGCTTTTAAATGATCTTGTCATCACAAGCGTATCTCACTTGTCGCAGCCCTTTCAATGCATTGATTTCGCGTGCGCATACGGATTGCTTTTCTCGCTAAGGTGAAAGCGTTTAGCTTCGCTGCACATGTACTTTCCTTAATGCAGGATCGGTGGTGGTTTTTATTGTACCAGCACTTATAATTCGCATTCATTCTTGCATCTACTAAATTTATAATGTACGCGATACATTTGTTATACTTTGCGTGTATCATTTCTTGTTATATTTGTTTTTCATTATCAGTGCTTTCAGAATAATATGATGTTCCGGTAATTTCAATAACACTGTTGTAATTTCGTCATTCATAAGTGAGAACCCTTTTGCGTGTGCAATGATTTTTTTTGCAATCCCTCTATTATTTTGCCACAATTAGGGGAATGATAATTTTATTTTTCATCGTAAAGATTCATTTGGTGTCTATAAGCAACACGCAAGGATAACAACTCATTCATTTCCACTTTTTCTATACATAACAGAATACGGTTACAACGGTACACTCACATAATACAAGCGATCACGAATCACATGCAATTGTTCAGTCCACTTCATTTTAAAATACTATCAAAGTTGTGCTTGATTCGGTGTTATTGTCACTTTTATTATCATTCATGTTATGGTCTTGTGGTACCATAACAATGTGAAAACTGAAAGCTTTCTAGTTTTGTCTGAAAGAACAAATAGAAAATAGCAGAAAACACGTATTGAGTGAAATGCTAGCAATCTGTTTAGAATTGCACATGGCATGTGTTTAGTTGAAATATTCCTTTTACAAATATTCGTCATGGCATGAGCGCAAAATTGCTTATCAATGAAATGTGATCATTTGTTGTCTTATAACAACAGATGCGAGACTAAACATGTTTGTTTCTAGATCTCAACTTTGGACAGTCTATATTGCCTTTTCTGTGCAATTTAATGCAAATAAAATCCACATTTTTAGCTTCTTACAGTATGTTATTTCGGAACACAACATTTCTATCAAATAAAATGTTGGGAAAAGGTCAATTACAACTTCAAATAAACAAGCACGTGGTTATAGTGCATTGTTCAAAGTTTAGTTTCTTGATCGAACAGAGATGATTTAAAATAAAGAAGGCTCAAAGATAAATTGACAACAACAGGACCGGCCTTTAGCCGATTGGACCGATTGCTTCCAATCGGGCCCCGCGCTACGCCTATTGACCTACGCAAGCTTATGCGAACCCACAGTTTATTTAAGTGTGGGGCCCGATGCCAGCGAAAATCAAAGTGAACTGCAGTGTGCAGTATTTTACCATCCTCATCATAATTCGTGCTGGAATCGTAACAGTATTCATTGATTTTCAATGTGTGGTATTGTCTTTTCAATAGCAGCTAGGTAAGGCAGAGAGGGTTTACGTTTTGAAGCTGTTTTCTGTTTCAGTTGTAAGTATTTCGTACTTGGCATGTTAAATGTGTGCTGCTTATTCGGTCTTATAGCGTTATGCATTTTCCCTCGTAATTTGTTTATTGCCCTCAGGATTTACAGTTGGCCATTCCATTGACCATGGCATCCCAAGAAAGAAGTTTTCTAAGCTGAAATGAATTAAAACCTATTTGAGATCATTAATCCAACGATAGCACTTAAATGGTTTAGCGATTATGTCCACTGAATCTGAAATTTGCAGAGGCTTAAACTTGGGCAAAATTCTGAAGTCTTTTTGAAGAAAAGAGGTAAGTTTCTCTTAACAAATGCAATTTTTGTATCATAGTCTACATAGCCTAAAGCAGGGCTGTGGAGTCGGAACTGAAATTTCAAAGCTCCGGCTCTGACTCCAGACATCTAAGGTTTTTGGCTCGAGCTCTGCCTCCAGTGACTTGGTCCATTGAAAACTGAAAACCATGGTCTTGTTTGTACAATTGTATTATTACACTTGCATATAGATGAAGTATCACGAAATGATAGATTTGATGGTTACAGGTACATGTGCAAAACGTTTGAGAAAATCTGATCTACACACAAACGAGCTTGGGCATCGGAAGGATTTTTTTTAGGGGGAAATAGTGGATTTTTCCAGGTGGTCAGGGGCAGCCTTCAGCATGTTATTGTGCAGCATTATAATAGAAGGTTGCAGTGTAGTTTTTTGTGTGATGACCTGTTGTCACATTTTGTCGTTTGTTGATGCTTTGTTGCTAAGCGTTTATATCTTATATTTTCTGGCTGATTATATCAAGTAGCGTTGCTAGTTTCATTTAAAACATGACCAGTTGGCCTGCCGTACCCCAGGGTAGGTACCTGGCCAGAGAAGAGGTATTGAGTGTAGCAACTCATGGATGCATTAGGTGTTATGGACATGTGCGTCGAACGAACATGGAAAGTCTCTTCTGCAGAGGTGCAACTGAGGGGCATGCTCCCAGACACCCATAGGGGCAGCCAGGGGGAACAGAGACCATGGTCCCCCAAAATTTTTAGCATATACAGTATAGTCATTTTGCACTTTGAGAGGCGGTATCCCAAACAAAATAGTGTTATTCACCTAAAAGCAAACATTTTGCGTTAGGTGACGCAAAACTGCGTTACGTGACGTACGAAAACAACCTAGAGCAGTGCTCTTCAACAGGGGTTCCGCAGAAGCCTAGGGTTCCGCAAAACATGTAGTGGGGTTCGGTGAAAGTTTCTCGTTTTTTAGGGGAAATAATTTTTGCTTCAATACGTTGAAGCGTCATTATGAAATTTTTTAGATCACCTTGCCGCAATCAGACTCCAAGTAGGTCAGATTGTTATATAGGAGGCTGAGTGCAGATAGCGGAACAAGAAATATTGATGGTTTGTGCGTCACTTGTTGTTCATTGTTGTGCAGTTGAGAAGAACGTTATTGTTGCATCACAGTTATACGATGTTGCCGATGTACAGTTCACAGTAGAGTAGACTGAGTAGAAAGTAGACTCAGCCTGAGTCTAGTGGAGAGTAGACTCATATGTGAAACGAATATAATAACATATGTGAAGCGAAATAATTACAACAGCGAAGGTGTGGACGGTATTGAGCAATGTAATTAAATTGTAAAAGAGGTACCTGATCCGAAGTGGACCAAATGTCATTCAATTACCGAAGTTAGAAAATGGGACGACACATATTTCAGATACGGGTTCTTTTTGCCGGATGACCAAATTCTGAATATAGCAGCTAAATTCCAAAAATGCAAGAACAAGCGAGCCATTAAATTTCTTGCTTTGCAAGTTCTGTAATAACTGTTTATTTGTTGAAGTATCTAACAATGAAGTACTTGACTTTGTTACAAGTAATTTGTGTCTTTTAAATTTATGGAAATAGGGTTCCATGACAAACGCGAAAGTATATCAGGGGTTCCTCGATGACAAAAAGGTTGAAGAGCACTGACCTAGAGTTAATTTGGCAGCCTTCATGTGAAGGCCTGTGTGCTCTACAAGCAAGCTATCCGAAGTTGAGCAGTTGGCGAATATCACATTTCCGTAGTCTAAATGTGGTCTTTTGTTTAATCGCAAAATGTGATGATGCCATGGTAAGGTTCGATGAAATATAAGACGTAAATATTTGTATGAATCGGTTTCACTGAGGTCAACACTGTTAAATATAAAAACAGTATGAGAGATGTGAGGTTTGGAAATGGTTAAAACTTTGTTCTTTGCTGGATTAAACTTTACATTCCATAGATTTGACCAGTTGGACAAGGTGTGCAAATCACGAATTAAAACCTGATGGAGATGAAGAGGAAAGTTATAAGATAATAATGAGAAAAATATAGCTGTGTCGCTAGCGAAGAGTGAGATGAGCATTCAATGGATTCGGCAATGTATGTCTTTGACATTATACTAGAAACAATAATGGACCAAGGACAGAGCCCTGTGGTACCCTCATATTGTATCGCAGGCGTTTGAATAACTGTCATAGATCCTCACTATTTGGCTCCTGCCACTCCGGTAGGAAAAAAAGTGATTTAGTAAAGATCCATGTATTTCTGACTGTTGCAATTTATCGATCAACCGGGGTAAATTACTCGATCAAAGGTTTTGGAAATATCCACAAAGACGATCCCTGACGACAAGCTCCTATCATAGGCGGAAACCTGAATTACGTTGCGACAACAACTTGTTACTCTCTGGATGAATAAATGTGACGATAAATAATTCGCTCGAATAATTTTGAAGAGGGGAGGATAGCAATAGGCCTGTAGTTTACAACGTCACAATAGGGAACCTTCTTGTGGATGGGGTCTAGTAGAATTCATGCCAAAGCGAACAACAATTATTTTCCTTTTATTACTGTATTAGGTTCACATGACTTTGCTTTGCTAGTGAGAATTTCTACAGCTTAATATTAATGTTAAATTTGCTGCATAGTTGTGTAATTCGCAAAGCAACTGTGTTATAGGCCTATGTATTCTTTGAGATCAGCCTGAGACCTTTTGAAATTAAGTAATAACATTAGTAAATACTTAAACAAAGCATATCATTTTCTAGTCATACTATTGAAAAGCTAATGAAACTCTTAATAAGTCATGGCTTATAATTCATAAGGGGACCCAGTTATCGCTTTATAATTTATAACGGGACTCTAACAGGAAAAAACAATTTTTTTTTTAAAATCACCCGAGTCTGCCAGAACTCATTTCCATCCGGAATCGTAAAAAAATTGTGATTTTGGTCGCAACAGAATTCCCTAACTCTTTCCAGACGAGTATTTTAAGCTTAAAATGGCGAACATTGGAAGCAAGGGTGTCAGTAGCGCCCGGTATCAAGCAGTGGCATACGCAGAAAGTTTTCATGGGGAGTTTCATTCAGTGGCATATGGTGGTCGTTCGTATTTGGTGTGCGTTGTTTGTGACGTCACAATTTGACGTCATATTCATGTTTTCAAGCGAAGTTTGTTGTCATAATGGGCATATTCTTCTACACGCACTTCTCTTTTGTAAAAAATCAAGCCCCATGCTCTCCCCTTATAATAAAGTTTTTGTAATACCAAGCTCAAGGGGGAGGTTTCAACCCCAAACCCCCACACTTGCGTACGCCCTTGGTATCAAGACTGAACGAAGGTCCTGACAAACCTCCTTCCGACCCTATTTCGAAACCATCACACAGCAGTCGCAAAAGCAGCAATTATCGTGAGATCATCTCCACAGTTTCGGCAACACCTTCCTACGTAAAATTTCTTTATTGGCAGTGTGCGAAGAAAAAACAAAGGAACATTAATCAAATGCACAGTGATCGAGATTAAAACAAAGCGTTCTTCTCCACCATTCCCTCTTGCCCGTCGTCTTGTTTTCCAGAAAACCCGATCGCCGGTATTCTGACGGCCAAGCTCTTACCTCACCGGTGATCCACTAAACATTACACGCATACCATCCATGGGCGCCGAAAGGATTTTTTCGGAGGGGGGCCAATAGTGCATTTTTCCAGATGCAGCCAAAAAGATTTTTCCAGGGGGGGGCAAAAGTCGTGAAATTCCATTTTTCTCTCCCGAAATTAAAAAAACAACCTTTTTTGCTGAAAATGTAATAGGAAAATGTCAAATTTCAAAATCCAGGAGGACCCAAGCTCCAACCCCATCCTTCCGACGCCCATTATGCTGTCACAAGCGGACAGCGCTAACATCGGCCTTTAAGCGGACGGCTGTTCACGCATGGGTCGACGCCACGCCGCCCCGCTGTCACACTGACTGCAGGTCGTCCGTGCCCCCCTCCCCCAATGCGGGCTGGGCGACCGTGGGCACAGCTCGGGCCCTGGTCTCCAGCAGCGTTTTGAAACGCGGTCGGATGCGGACATCGTGCCGCCAGCGCAGGGGGTCGCGACGCCATTTCGCGATCACGTTGTTCGAGAAGCTACTGCAGCATCGCATCAGAAAGCGGCCGAGGAAACGCTGCCGGTGTCGCGGCAGCGCGACGCACTGGGCGAGCGCCACGATCACGATCACGGCGAGCATAAACAGGAAGCCGTGCACAAAGACCACCATGCGCCGCGCAGGCTTGCGCACAGCCGCGGCATCGAACTTCGGACCTTCCAATTCGCGCACGTTCTGCAAGCCGGCAGAGTTTATGTGACGCAAGACGGCGGCGTCTTCGATATCAACGGATAGGAGCCGCTGGCGCTTCCACAGGTACGTGCTGGCGCTCTCGTTCAGGGGCTCGCCCGGAGCCCACGACAGATTGGGACAGGTTGGCATCTTGGCCAAGCTGGAAACCTTCGACGATGATTCCAAAACCTGGAAGGCAGCGGTTTCTCAGACAACAGCGAAGTTATTTCAACAGAGGTTCAGAAATTTGTCTAAAGTATAGTTTGAAGTGACAAAAAGATTTATTTGAAAAGAAGTAAATTACACAAAAGTATTTTCGGAAAATTCTACAATACCCCAGCAACTGCGAAAAATCAATGATTTCGTTCTAACACGATGAGTTCGCGCGTTTTAACGTCTCACAACTAACGAAGTACTTAATCTTGAACAGCACTTAGTATTTTCACGCGACTCAACATGTTCACATGAAAAAAAAATGCGTTTCGACCAGAGAAGTTCCGCGACAACATCATCGCCGTGGAAAGGGAGCGACGCGCTATATTGAAAAGCAGTAAAAAAGATTTTTTTAAAGAGGTAAATTAAAACAAGGTACTTTCAAAAAAGCTTTTACAAAATCGCCCCCAACTGCAAAAACCAATGATTTCGTTCTAACACGACCAGTTTGCACGTTTCAACAGCTAACAACTTAAAACAATTCGCATTTTCAGCAGGCGGCTCAACAGCTTCCTATTTAAAAACCAACGCGTTTCGACCAAAGAAGTTTCGCAACATCATCATCGCCGTGGGAGGGAGCACGCTCACCAGTGACACCTCGTGGATGCGCTGTTCAAAACACTGATCGTGATACGAGGCCATTCCAACCAATCGGCTGCAAGTGAATTTCGCGATAACAACGAGACCGCATGTTTTTTGCCGGGCATGGCAAGGCGAGAATCTTGAAGGCGCAGGATCGTTCGTATTCAACGATTTTCAACAGAATACTTTAATAATTCGGAGAGTCCGCGATTATTCCCGTACTTACGCAACCTTCCATTCTCGTTTCAACCTCACCTTCGAGTATTTGGAGAGGTGGTTCCCCGGCATGCGCTTCGGGAGTTCCCCGCCGTCGTTCAATGCTGACGTGGTGACGGTGGCCGTCGAGCCGGCCTGGTCCGCTTTGAACACAGGCAGCACCACCCCCTGTGACGACACAAACGCCGTGGGAAAAACATGAAGAGGCGCAAACTGCATTGGGTTTGAGCGTTGGCTTTCAATGTTTGTTTGAAGCTTACATATATCGCTCTACAAACTCTCTCAGATGGTAAAAACCAAACAATTTGATTTTTAAATCGCGCTGGATCTTTAGAAGATGTAAAAATAGCACTTACAACAAATTTTGCGTTTCAGCCTTAACCCCGAAAATTTTTTTGCGCTTCAGCCGGCGCCCGAAGTAATGGACCCCACGGCCGTTCCACGTACCTTCGCCGTGTACTGCAGCACCGCATCGAGTAGCCAGAAGCAGTCCTTGCTCATGTGAGCGCTGTCCAAGCAGTTGGAGTCCCCGTACACGACAAGACGCCCGCTTCTTTTGCCGGGGACCTGCCAGAGGTAGTTGCTTATCGTCTATCGGAAGTGATCCTTTCACAGGCAAGTAGCCAAACACTACGTTCTCACCAATGTATATATTTCGCCTGCTGCTGGGCACCGGGCAGGCTTCATCAGCTCGTATTTACTTTGATTTGAGACTAGTTTTTTTCGGTCATAGACCGAATTTTTCGAATTTTTTTTTAAATGGCCGAAAAATTTTTAGTCAATTCGATCATAATGTTCGAAAACATGAACAAGCGCATATATGGGACAAATGACCGATTTGTCTAGGCGAATAAAAGAACAGATTTGAGATTCTTTTAGTTTTTTTAATGGAACGTCTGCGCTCTGATGGCATTGAGTGGAATTTCTAGCAACAACAGAAAGCGCAGAGCGTCTTAGGAAAAAAACAAAACAACCGTACAATCCACTTAAATCTTGAGAACACTCGAAGCCAGGTTTAACAGATTATCCAATTTGCTTTATTCGCCGGCGAACCGGTTACGTGATTTGGAAGTGACAGTAAAGAAGATGGGGAGGATTAGTTCCGGCCGACAACGAAACTACGCGTTTCTCCAAACTGCTCGAGTCCGGGAACTCAACCCGGGCGTACCGGCTTGAAGGAGGAAGGCAGACCACCAGTACGTCTGAGCTGCAGCATTGAGCAAATTGCTCCTGAGGTTTTAAGCAGATGTTCACTGCTCCTGAGGGTTTAAGCGGATGTTCACTGCTCCTGAGGGTTTAAGCGGATGTTCACTGCTCCTGAGGGTTTAAGCGGATGTTCACTGCTCCTGAGGGTTTAAGCGGATGTTCACTGCTCCTGAGGGTTTAAGCGGATGTTCACTGCTCCTGACGGTTTATGCGGATGTTCACTGCTCCTGAGGGTTTAAGCGGATGTTCACTGCTCCTGAGGCTTTAAGCGGATGTTCACTGCTCCTGAGGGTTTAAGCGGATGTTCACTGTCAGCGAATGCGGTTCATAACAAGGGAAACGAACGACATGTAGACAAAAAGAGACGGACTCATTATGACTTTACAAACGTTTGCTCACTCTGTTTTGTGTTCGGTCGCAGACCGAAATGTTTTTGAAATGACCGAAAAAAATTAAGTGATTTCGGTCAGAATGTTTGAAAATATAGACTAAAAAACACTTATGGCGAGTTCTAATACAACTGTGAGACAAATGACCAGTGATCAAAATGTCTCAGATGAAAACAAATGACCAGTGATCAAAATGTCTCAGATGAAAACGACCAAAATGTTTCAGCGAAAAAAAGAAACAGTGCTCACTAGTAGGCTGTGCACAGTCATTGGTGATTTGCTGTGCTACAGTAGCGTGCGTGGGTCAACCTGAATGCACATGCAATGATCTGGCTAAGTTTTAAGCGCTGCGTTCAGACTGTCCTCAAAGTTAGAAAGACATCTACAAACTGGGAGTAGCAGCGCCACTGATACACAGAGGCACGGAATAACGCTCTCGTGGTAAATCGTCGATCGTTTCTAGATTGGTGCCGAGCGCAAAACAGACCTCGCTACGGAACAACGCGCCTTTCTCTCTATCTCGGATACGTCAAAATGCAAGTCGAAAACTTGTTTGGAATCTGTGCTCGTGAACCACGCGTGCAATTGGCATATAACAGGGGTGACCAACCCGCGGCTCGCGACCCCATGCGGCTCTTTGGCCGGTTTCATGCAGCTCTTACGTAAATACCAGAAGTCTCATTGAATAATATGCATTACAATAAATGGATTGTACATTTCTGTCAATATCATGATGGCGCGTGATATTTACTGTACAATAAATCTAGCTAAGAAAAGGTAGGAGTCTGAGTGAGGAAGAGATGGGGTGATGTTCATGTGTGCCCATGTGTCTGATGTGGCTCTTTGCGGTAACACAGTAAGAAATGTGGCTCTTGATCTCTGACTGCTCAAGACTTGGACTGAAGATGCCGTATGGCGAAATCGATTTCCATTAAATAACATCAATGCGTGCTGATTTTTGTTACTTGTGCAGTGTGCACAGACAG
>JGI24159J19872_10004724_pt1 | contig 17437 bp, 10 predicted proteins | sample Ectturendosymbi4_FD_19872 | JGI IMG/M metagenome (IMG submission 19872) | reverse complement strand
ACTGCATTATCCACTTAACCTTGTCTTGAAAAATAGGGCTGTTTCACAAACGTTCCCGAGTGATTTCGTGCCTCCGCGTTTCCACCCAGAAACAATTATATAATAGTCACTGTTGCCGAGCAAAACTACCGAATTCAAGAACAAATAAAACTACGAAAAACAAATAACTTATATTGCAACAGAAAAATATGGCAACAATCGCAAAATCACCTACATACCGCCAATCCTTCATATGGTTTTTGGAAGTTTTGACAGACGTATCTTTCACCATGACCACCAACAGTAAATCCAATGATGACCAACAGCATGAACAAAAAAGCAAATATAAAAGAAAAACCCACTCCCCTGAAAAAAATACAGCAAGTTGTCAGGAAGGAACAAAAAACAATTCATTTTTCTTCAAGTATTCCAGAACGCAAACAACTCTGAATGTAGAGGTTCTCTTGGACTGAAAAGGGGGCTCTCCCCACTCATGTTGCCCAACATCTTCTCAAGTCGGTATGTACACCTTGACCAACGCCATTCTCGCAGTGCAGAGGGGACATTGCTTTGCTGTGGTTATAACGCCTGCCTTCTGCAGCTGCACACCGGTTCGATCCAGGAGGTGCCTTGGCACTTGGCAGTGAAAATTGTCAAGAAGTCAGGATGACAGTTTGTGAGCTGTGTAGAAGGCTGAACCGTTTTCTAGAGATCGACCGATATGGCTTTTTTGCGATCCGATAGCCGATACTGATATTTCCAATTTTTTTTAAATCTTGTTTTCTGCTTCATTATCAAAATTATTTTGTATTCTATGCCTTAATTTTTTTCAAAATCTTCAAAAATCAGGATTAATGAGTTAAATTTTTTAAATTGTAGCAATTTCAATATTTTGCTATGATTTTTAATAAACCTGATTAATGATGATGCTTTTGTTTCGGCTGCGGCGGCCGACGCGTGCTCCATGCTTCATCTAGTCTGCTTGTTTATGAAAACGTACCTATTAGCGTTGCTGCAAGATAACTGTCTTGACTTGCTTTGTTGTGCTTTCTTGAGAAAGTTGTGACGATGCATAAGGAATATAACAGTGCTTTGCCAACACCTACTGAGGCCGATAAAATCGGCCGCTTTGGCCGACACCGATATATCGGCAAAACCCAAATATCGGTTATCTCTACTGTTTTCATTGCAAGCGATGACAACAGCAGTATTTCAGGCTGCAGCACCGAAGAGTATTAAAAAAATCTGATGTAGTAGGGGAATGCAGCCTGGACTGTTGGAAATACACTTTAAGAACATGACTTATGTGACTTAAATCAAAAATGTTTTTACATAGATAATTACTGTTTTGGGTTTATTTGGCCCCTAGTATACCCTCTAACCAACTTAATTGCATGCGTGGCATTGTAAATAGTTTGCCCGCATGCATTTTAATCGCTACTATGAAATTCCAACGGTGGCACCTGGTCAATTGGGGGGCTTATACCAGAAGAAAAAAGCGAATAGTGGATTTGCTGAGCCAATGAACATCGCATTGTATGTCTCCATAGCGACGAAGCATAGCTCGTAATTTTACCAGACTTGGCAACCGCGTATCTGTTTAACCAGAAAACAGTTTTCAACAAAAACTGAATGGAAAGAAAGTGCGAATACTAAATACGCCACATAAAATTTCATCCAAGAATCGGCAGATGCCTTTGCACAAGCGCCATAGAAGCTAGATGTACTGCAATCATCTGTATGAAATATGTGGTGAAACAATGTACAAAATATATTTTTTACTAATGAACTGCGCGCAAAATCAACATAACCGAGACTCAAGTACTGACTACGCTTGAGCACAGCTACTAATTAATTAGGAAAAGAACAGACCCAATACATCACGGGCTTCCTGCAACTACAACGTTCTTTAATACATGTCAGGAGCGCATGTCCTGTAAACCCAATCTGACTATATCAATCACATGAGCCCGCCCACTAACATGTCAAGAGCGGGGTCAGGAGCGTGAAGAAACTGTGACACGGTTGAGGGTTGAACTAAGCGCAGATGCGCTCGTGAAAATGTCCTTATACCTCACGCGTAGAAACGAGATCCTTTGCTAAGGATGTTGTGTGTTGGACCAAACGGTATGATTTCCAATTTCCTCATTCACAACGGTCTGATTACCCGACTTCCCCGATACAGAGGCTAGTAGCCGAGCACACAAAATACCCCTGGCGAACATGAGACATTGGAGGGAAGTTCATTCTCCTTTTGACGCGAGGAGCGACGGGCGAACTGTGTCGAGTGCATGGAAACGAATGCGCAAATTCGGTCAAAGTTGGCGGGAAATTATGTGAATACAGTATACGAAACCCACTTACAACTCAGCAAAAACGAACTCACTCGTGTTTTCGCTATTCTGAAGCCAAGTTGCTCTCAAGAAACTGGTGAAGGTAATTACACTTTCATGCAAGGCTAAAAGTAGCCATGGCCAAGTGGCATATTGGAGAACCCGGTCAGACAGCATTTGCTTTCTAGTCAGATGATGCTACAACCAATTGACACTGCGGTTTGTTTCGTGACAATTGTGCAATCTTTGTAGTATTGTCCCTTTTTCGTCCGCTAATGCATTCCATAAATTCCGCGAGCAAATTGGTCTAACAAACCTAAAATATGAGCAGAGTAAGGCCTCTTACGCATGTTTCGCGTCGCTGGGGGCGTCATCAATATAAATGTCCAAGTTCCAGCGCTTTGTTATTCTAAAGCAGAACCGAAGCTCTGATACAGCACAACGCAGTGTTTTCAACCGGAATTCCGCCGAAACAGACCGAAATCACCTGGGACTAAATTCGCAACGACAGTTCTATGCGTTTGTAGCAATAGACACTTGGATCATTGCATTGGGTTCCATGAGCAACGCAAACATTTGCGGAAGGTTCCGCTGCAGCAAAAAGGTTGAAAAGCACTGGCATAACGATTCCTAAGTTATGTATCTGCATTTCCAAAAGCTTTCGCAACTGCCTCTCTGATCGGAAACAATCACAATACACTTGCTGTCACATATACCGTCACAAAACACTTGCTGTCACAAATACCGTCGCAATGTCGTCATCACTAAACTGTGTTGTATTCGAATGGCACAATGTCGTAAGTGGTAGGAAATTACCATTCAATACGACAGCAGTGGCAGCAACAAACACAGATGTGATAGATTCGTGATATAGCCTCGCTGTCAACTCCTGGCGCGTGCACGACATGGCGGCTCCCACAGCCGCACACGCAAAATACTTACATCATGATCAGAATGCCCCCACAGTTGGAAACGGATCCTCGATCAGATGGTGCTCGTTCCGTGTAGCTGCCACAGCCCATCAACATTCCAATGAAGTAACAAACGCAAACCAGCAATATTATCACTGCAAGCACCACTCCAGCTGCGTATCTTCAATAAATAAACAGCAATTTATACATTAAGTGACAGGATGTTCTTACAAACTACTTAAATGCACCGTTATTTGAACTCATTGTTTGATCAAAAAAATGCGTAGAAGGCCTGCGATAACTTACAATGCACTCTTGCTGCAACCCACCTGTAGATATCGTATTTGTCATACGAGGTAAAAAAAGCTTTTACAGACTTGTTGATACCATCGATTGAATCTTTGAAACCGGTAACAGCATCAAGAGGCAATTTAGATTTAGCCCCTTCCAGGGTTGAATTGGCTTCTTTCAAAGCTTTAAGCAATTCTGGAGAAAAACGTCGCAAGTGTTTTGTTACGTAATAAACCAGACGAAACAGGTCCGGTCCATATCATTACAAAAGAGCAAGGTCGCAATTGTTTTCTCACACAGTGCAAACACACAGCATGCACAGATTAACTTTGCCAATGCGGCATGTTATGAAAACTCCGTAAGTATTTGCAGGTTTAACCAAGACAAAAGCACAATAATTGGTAAAGGGTAAGGAATGAAGCTTTGCTCAATAGTTCAACAGTTCAAACATTTCACAAAGTCTTTTGTTCTGCTGAAAATGTTGTTTTTTCAACGAAAACCAAGCCGGGGGATACTTTGAATCAAATAAGAATACAGGGTTCACATGAACTTTTCAAAATTTTTGAAAACGTTTGGCCGCTTTTCTGTTTTTGCCAGAAATTGACGGCTTTTTCATTCCATCTCTGAGCTAGTGGTCGGCAAACTTTGGCCTTCGGCCAATTGTGGGTCGTTCAGCACTTTTCAGTGGGCCACGTGGGTATACGCGAGTTGCAATACTGCGCCGGTTGCCTGGGCTAAAACTTACAGTAGGCTACTGTAACTATGGAACATTGATTGTTTGACGTTAACTTAACGGTTTGCAAGATTAATAAAGCATGGTTATGTAACAGAAAACTAAATACAGCGTTAAGTTTGAAATTGAGCCTTCAGAGAAGCGTGGACCCTAATTACACCTGAAAGAGTAGTTCGGGCCATCATAGTGAAAGTTTTCCGATCACTGCTTTAGAGGACTCCAAGCAACCTTTCCAGACAAAACAAGGCGATGTTGTGCTTTGGGAGGGGTCTTTATCCTAGTGGAGCGGCTCTGCCAAAACCAATCTTTCAACAAGCAACAAAGAAACAGTCAACAAGTCACCTGCTCGAGTTGGACATTTGCGAATCATAAATATCAACCCTCTGGAAGTAAATACAATTATTTAATATTGTTAAACAGCTCTAAGTGACCGGTGACTAGTCTTGGCTCGTCACTATTGTTTCAAACCTGGGTATTTCCGAACCCGATTCCCGGGTTTCAAAATCGGCCAAACCAGAATTTTTGGAAAAATCTGGAAAACTCGTTGCATTCAAAAATATCAAACGATTGGAGGAAGCTGTATACTGTTCACATCATTCATTCACTGTTTCATCAATATTGTTATACTGCATCGAAATAGCGTGTTTCCGAAAACCAATTTTAAGCCACCCTTTGATTTTCGTGCGTTAGTACAAAAGGGATCAGTGAGATAGTGTGCCTAGCATTGAAAACTTAATCCAACTTGTGCTATTTCCTTGTCTTGGTAAGCTAACCTTTTGTTGAACTAAATTTGAGATTTTTGTTCTAAAACTTGTGTGTAACTTGGTGTGCGTTTATGTTACTTTGCAAGCTTTAGCTTGATTTGAACAGTTGGCTGTCATGTAAACGTGATGGTCCTGTGTGAAGCGTTGGAACTTTCGCAAGGCTGATTGGAAGCGCTTTTGCTTTCTTACAGATAAATCCATCGAGACATTGCCACCTCCAGACACAACAAACATTGAGAAGGCATACTTAAGACTTTTGCGAGAGCCTGCTATCTGCGGCTAAACAATGTATCCCACGTGGCTGTCGCAAGAACTATGTGCAATGTTGGGGCAATGAGTGCGAGACCCTTCATCGCTCCTTCCTCCGGAGACTGAGTCTGACAGATCCGCTTCGCTCCTACTTTATTGGCCCGAACAGAAAAGCAAGAGCGATATGAAGAAGCTGCCAATTCCATTGACTTCTCGCATCAATAAACTTACTGGCAGGCTTGGACCCTCCTCTCCGCTGTGCCCCATCTCAGCAAACTCCGTCGCCTCAAAACTTGTGAAGAACGGGGCACACAAGAGCGGGGGCCGCGAGCCCGCCACCAGGCTCAGCAATAAGGAGCTGTTCGACCTATGGAAGATCCTACGCTGAGGGATACAGGATTTCTGGCCTTTCAGGCCAGAGAAGCTTGCTGCTACCCTCATACGCCTGAAGCCAGGGAAGTCTTCTGGTCTGAACTCTACCTTCCCGGAGTTTATACTCCACGCCAGGACGGCTCTCAAATCTTGGTTTTGCAGTTTTCTCACTTCTGCATGCGCCAACTCAAAATTCCAATGGTCTGGAGAAGAACACTAATAGCTGTTATCCCTACGCCGGAAAAACCATGGGGGACCCTAGAGCTATCGGCCTATATCCCTGTTGTGTGTCGCCTTTAAGATCTTTGAGAGACTCATCTACGCTCGTGTTGGACCAATCTTTGATCCATTTCTCCCTCAGGAGCAGGCGCGCTTTCAACACGGGAGGTAGACCGTAGATCACGTCACCTGTTGACAAAGAACATCGTGGATAGCTTTTCAGCTAGGAAAGGCGGAGTTGTGCTTGTCGATCTCACAGCAGCCTATGATACTGTATAGCGACCAGGACCGATCCCGGCGTCCCACAGGGATCGGTCCTGACACCCCTTCTCTTCAAAATCTACATCTATGACCTGCCAACCACCGTCTCCAGAAAGCATGGCAACCTTCCAATCCTCTCAGTCATCCTACCTGCTGAACTTTGTCGTAAAGGCGCCACACTATCTCTTGCTCGCCGTGCCATAGAACCTGGAGACCTGCGCCTCTCAGCGCTCACCTGTCCACCGAGTTCGAATGCACGGCGTCTTAAATCGAGTACCCATTTGTACCCGCCGCACAACAACTCATCAGTTTATCTGAAAACAACAATGTGCGGCGGTCTGGGCGGATCACCGATGGAACGCGGAGTGGTTGGACAACCCTGCAAGACTCCGCACTTTCATTCTAGACACAAGCAACCGCCTCCTGGAATTACCCTTCCAGGAACAGGATGGGTCCGGCTTAAATGCCTCCGCACCTAAGTCGAAGCTTACGCTCCTGCCTGCACAAATGGGGTATGGCATGCTCTGCGACCTGTGAGTGTTGTCCTCCAATGTCCAATCCATCGATCTATCCACGGACTGCACGGCTTGACGGTTCTCTACGATGAGACGATTGAATGACTGCTCAAACCTGCCCCGAGATCTATAGTGCGGCCAAACAGTGGACAGTAACATCTCGCTCAAACGACAACGAAAAAGTTACGCTTACAATGCTTAGTAGCCCATAAGCGCTGTATTGACCGGCTGGCGATTGAGTTTGAAGACCGTATGCTCATTTCGCCGTTTCTTTGTCTAATGTTTCGCGCTTATATCGGTCTTGAAGCGGATTGCTGACTGGTGAATAATGTAATTCCCGAGTTATACTGAGTTCATTATTGTTAAAAATCCGAAACACCTCATCTTTTCTCTAAGGTACCCGAAATCCGAGCTTTGAATTTCTTTCTCTAATTGGAATGATAACTAGTCTCCACACAGATGAAGAGTTTGAATCCATAAGCAAATTTCAATGGGAAATCTATTTCACGTAAAATTACGCATTGTCAGTCCTACAGCCTCATCCAAAAAAAGATGAATGCAGAGCCCATTTGGCTGATTTATCGAAAGTTTACAGCAAACTCAAAGCTTTCAATATCTGGAATCACTATTCGACATATTTAAACGTTCGAATGATCTGAAATTGAACTACAGGTAAATGCACAGGTTGTAAGTACGGTTAAAATCGGTGACGGATCGAACTTACGATCAGTAACATCTGCGCTTCCATCAGTCACAGATTGAGGTATCTTATGTATTTCATCAATTACTCTTTTGACCTCCGCATCAATATCATGGTTATCCAAGGTATTGTTGATGTTCGTCAGTTGTGAGTTCACATTCTGAAGCTAACAAAAAGCAACACATGCTGCAGTGAGCGGACATCATGTAAAATTACATACTTATGCAGCCCAAGGTTTTAGTGTAAATTTGCGTTTGCACATTTAACTGAGGGTCAAAATCAAATGTTTACCAAATATACACAAGTTCAATTGTTCAGTTTTTGCTGGGTTACGAGAATATTGTCACCAGTTCTTAGACTAGCTCAACCAACACATTCAACTCAGCACAAACCTGCGTCAAAGGTACTGTACTTATTTTTCTGAGTTGACCAACAACACAAAATCAACGATCACCAGTTCACGTCAAAAACTTCATTCGCTGAAAATCGCAGAGCCGCGGATAACAAATCCATGCGCGTAATTTATGCGTGTGTCAATCAAGTATATTTCGAAAAATGTCCAGCGGGTACCACTCTACGAGGTATGGACTTGTTTGCTTGTGGGCCTCCCGAGTGGCCAGGATTGTTTTTGGTCTGCTCTACAGCCATCACTGACTGTAACGCATTGCTTTACAACCTTCCTCTAGCACTGACATTTACATATTGTTAAGTTCGAGGCGATCGATAGGCTTGGCTGCATACACTATTAGGTACTAACAGTACAGTGCTAGCTAACTCCAAAACAACATATGAAATGTTGCAGACTTTGCAAAGATTATTGTCGAAGTTACTGATTTTTTAAATCTATTCAAGTCTTGATGAGTCATTTCTGGTTTTAATGCTAATGTTAGAATTAATAGAAAATAAAAACGAGTGGTGCTAAAACAGACAATACAGTTTTTTTGTGTCACAGATTGGCTTGCTCAGTAGAATGCAATTCAACTTTAATCATAAAACGGTACACAGGACTCGCTACTGTGTCCAAATTGGTAAATTAGCAGTGGGCATGGCAAGGCTCAGTGGTAATAACGTGTGCGAACATACAACCCTCATGAGAAGATTGTATGTTCGATCCATGGTCATTGAGTGAATTGCTGTAGCGCTCCTTGGGCAAAAGGGTTCACCTCAGCTGCCTCAGGAAAAAGAAAAATTCAGGATTCGGCCTGCCACCAATCACGGTCACCAAAATTAACAAAAAAATTAGTAGTTGGGCGCAAGTCTGCAACTTCATCACAACTGCAGTCAGAATATAATGTTTACAAAACAACCATTTGGAAAAGGGCACCATAGTTGATAAAAAAATATCACTGGCATCGGCAGGAACTTTACTTTGTAAGCCAAACCGCTTTGGACGCACGATAAGCACCGGAAATCCTTTTAAGAGGACGTTTAACCTGAGCGAATGAAGGGTCGGCCATGTGATGGGATACAGTACACCAACAACTGCCTAATAAAACTGAGCATAGGTCAAACACTTGCTTTGAAAAAATATTGCAGCTGCATGGCCACAACGTGAAAACAAGCATCAGGTATGCAACGAGGACACATTGGCAAGGACATGCGCAAGCTCTTTAAAACGATCAAATTGTTGATAACAAAAAGAAACCATAATTCAGCAACTACATTTATTTACCAAAATATCGCAAAACTAGTACCTTGCACAGACGAAATGGGCTGATGACATTATTACTTCTGATATTGAAGCAGCAAACCAGGCGTAAAACAAGAAACGAGCAGGCTTTATCTACTGCTTAGTGGTACGCCTCGAGAATATCGAGTAAGATTGTTGTATTCCAAAAGTTGTCCATAGCAAAACCGCAAGCCAAACATTACTTGATGTATGCGGCTCAGAAACCAAAAAAAACTCACAGCATTTATTGAAGAAACAACGTGAAGCTTGCAAGTCAGCTGTTTGTGCATGCACATAGACACGCGATTGACAATATGAAAATACAGATTGCAGCTGTGCAAGTTCAAACAAGAAGCAAAAACAGGTAGCATATGCTATGACTATGTACAGTGCAGACTGCAATTTATCAAGAGCATCACATGCACAAACTTCCGTGCAATATAGAAGCTTACGGTAATTTTGAATAATAAAGATAAAAATTAGGCAAAAACAAAGTTAACATTATATATAACAACACTAAAGACCATTAGTGAGTTGGATTAAAAAGTTTTAATTTTGAAGGCATACAGTTTTCGAACACTGCAATTAGCTATGGCTTGATCTGCAACAATATCATCGAAATTTGAAACAATTATATTACAAACGTTTATTGCAACCATCTATTTGTGCAAGAATGTGACGTGGTCAAAGCCTGCATTCAGGTGTAGCAGCAGGTATGACAAGCAGCTTATGGAATTCCCCTGCATATCTGTTTTTTTCAGTCAAAGACTGAAATGTTTGTGAAATTACCAAAAAAATTAAGTCATTTCGGTGAGAATGTCTGAAAATATAGGCTAATGAACACTGCTACCGCGAGTTTTAACACAAATGTGAGACAAATAACCGAAATATTTCAGTGACTAAAATGTCTCAGCAAAAAATGACCGAAATGTTTCAGTGACTAAAATGTCTCAGCAAAAAATGACCAAAGTGTCTCAGCGAGAAGAAAACAGCTGCATATACCAATAAGAACTATAATGAGTGTTGAATGTACAGTATGCAAATCTTGTTGAACGCATAGAACTGTGTCAACAACAGTGATCACTATTTTTGCCTAACTTGACTCAGCAACATCAACTTCATGAGATATTTACCAAGCATTTTGGACCTGATTTGACTTAGCTTAGGTTTTAAGTACATTTTTATACGGAATTCCTATGAAGGTTAACAAGACTGTAGGAAACTTGCAAGTAGCATCAAATAAAGGTTGAAATAAACACAATACACATTATTCATTGCCTAGGATCAACGAAGCTGAGAAGCTGGCAACAAATTGCAAAATGTGTGTCACCAAACAAGTGTTCACTCACAATTACTATCTGAAGAACAATCTATCAAAGTTCAGACTATCGACACTGCTGCAGAAAATGATCTGTTTGAACAAAAAAGTTTCCAGTGATACATCAAGAGTCCAAGCAAAATGAATGGCAAACATCATGGTGATGGTGCAACAGCATACCAAATGCAAAGCTTTACTGTAACGCAACATGAGAGGTATCAGACATGCATCAAACCTATTCTTGAATAGACTTTTCAGTAGGCTTCAGCATTCATTCAGAAAATAATAGTAAACTAGTACAGTATGGTCCAACTACTTTTGACCTATGGGCTACTTTACAAAAACATGACAACTTGTGGGCCACTTCTAACAAAATGATGTATGAAGCAACATATTCACAAAATTTAAAGCTAAAAAAGATGTGAGTGCGTCATTGGAATTAACACAATAGCAAATAACCATTTGTTACATAACTCTGTCAGTGGGATTCTTGTATTCACCATGCAAGGCTTCTCTGACGCTGTCCTCCCTTACCCACCTTGAAGAAGAGGGTTACCCCTGGAAGAATTGCATATCACTCCCAATTTAGGAACCACTGGATAAGGGGATTAACGAAATAGTTGTTGATGGAAGTTCTCAATTGGTCAAGATACAGCATACCAATATACTAACAAATTGTTTTACTGAAATGACAAACAAGTACACACTTGCTTACTAGATCCAGGATATACAAATTTTATGACACATTCAAAACTATCGTTAAACTAAAGAAACGGGCTACTTTGAAGCTGAAACAAAGCAAGGTCTCATCTCTGGTATTGACTCTATGGGAATCAAGTTTTCCGCAATTTAAATTCACAACAAGTTTTTCTAACCTGGTTACAATGCTGTTACCTAACCTTGTTGAATGTATCAAGCATCAGTGCAATATTTTAATTAATACATCGACCTCAAGAGCTACTGACATACAGCAACAGGGTTACTAAAAATTCGTATTTAGTAACTTGATACTTACTGAGATAAAATCACCACCCAATTTCAATGAACTAAGTTGAACAAAAGTGTCCTGACACGAGCCACTACTGCTGCATGGAGGAATATTGAGTGTTTGAGTAAGGTTTTCTCGTATGTCATTGAGTGATTTGTTAATGGTTACAACAGATTCTTGGATTTTCTTTAATGAGGTGTTCACATCCATAAGTGCAGCACGAGTTGCTTTGGTATCTGCAAAAAAAAACAAAACACGAAAAGTGTAAGAGTACAATTTCGGCTATATTTTACCAGAAACAGAGAAGCTGAGGCAATAATTGTGTGACAAAGCAGTAGCTAAACATGTTTTTCTTTAAATTGCATTATACACCAAGATTGTTCTAAATCAGGGGTGACGAACATGCGGCCTGCAAAATAATTTTGTGCAGCCCACGAAGCATTCAGGCAAGACCAGCAGTCTTGAACTTTCTTTGACCCGCTTCTAATCTTTGCAATGCGGTATCAAAAGCTGATAGCTCGATTGAATTACTAAAAAGTTGTGCGGCCCGCTTACTCAGCGGTAACTGACAAAGTGGCCCGCGATAGCAAATACGTTCGTCACCCCTGTTCTAAATTATACTTTACATGTCAACTTTAATGAAACTGATTAGTCAGCTACAAAATTGTGATACTTAATCACATCCGTTCTATCTATTCTGGGCATAGTGGAAAAGTGATTTAGTGCACTTTGTACAAATCCTAACAGAAGGATTTTTATAGAAAAATACTATTCACGATTTGCCCGCTAAAGAAGACAAAAACATTCAAATTTTGTCTTTACTGCCTGAATGATTCAACATTTGCCATGAACAGAATTTTTTTCTGAAAATGCAAAAACAAATGCAAAATGAAAAGTTTCAAGTGCCCCTCAAACTAACAGATTTGAACTTTTGATTGTGATTGTTCTCACAAGCCGGTTTTAACCAGTATGATCCTCTAACCATACCACTCTAAGAGCTCGTTCAGGTCACAACTCAATATAGAAACGTCTGTCATTGTTTAGAAACACATGTGAAAGAGCAATGAAAGAATCACTCTTGCGTTTTTCAGTAACAGTTTCAGCTAGTCATAAGTTAGAGGGGCATCTTGAGCATTGGGGATGACTGTGAGGTGTGACCCAGTACTTAAAATGCTTGTCAACAACACCAGTGAGTTTATCATAACAAGGTCAAGGAGTGAAAAGGAACAATATGCAGTTGATTTTATACAATGTACTTTCAAGCTAGCCAATCCCATTTTAGCACCCCTGGTTGGTTTCCCTGGCCCTACCCACTAGTGTTGACATAGTAGACACTCTGATGTTTGCCAAACATAACTAGAATCGTTGTATGTATGAAAATTTGTTAATCAGCCAATGAAACCCTCTGTACTTCTGATCACTATGGATTCAGGGGTGTACAACCTTTTGCTTTTGCCAGCCGCATTACTTTTATTTATATGAAGTACGGCCGCCAACTTGCACAACGCACACTTATTGCTATGATAAGCTGTTGCTGCCAAGTGCCAGGCAACACAGAACACATTCAAACATAAATTGCGTATTCATTCTATAACTCTTTGTGACATTACCATCCAGATTGTTATGCATCCTGTCAACTGATTTTTGCGTTGCGTTTGTTTTGCTTCAATATATGCCAGCACGACCACCAAATCTTATATTTGAAAATACATGTGGATGGCTGCAAATTTCATTATCAAAGGCCGCATGAGACCGTTGGCCATACGGCCACAGGTTGTGCACCGTTGCTATATATGCATAGTTACTGTGTAACCAAATGTAAACAGATAAACAATCACTGTTTATCAATGGGAATCCTTTCACAACTAAGAATCAGTTTTGTAATTTTACCATAGTATATTTCACCCACTGGGTAGGTGTCATTAGCTCTGCAAAGTGCATCAAATACAAAATAAAATTACGTAAAACAAACAAACAGTTAACCTAACAGATAAGAGAATATGATTGAAAAAATCAAGCTATGTAAACAAAATTTTGAAGTGGTAAATATTAAGTAGGAGCTATTAACAAACACAAAAGTAACATATATAGCATCAAAATGTTTTACCATTTGAAAGTTTCTGAAGATTCTTCAAATGAGGCCCAGCCATCCGCAAAAACTGGTCTCTGATAGGATTCCCTACAATTGGACCCAAATCTACAGAAACAATAAAAAAGTAAATAAATGCCACCCACCATGCACATCATTGAATATACAATCAGAACTGCACAATCATACATAACAAAATCCATAGTCAGATTATAACAGCTCAAAATCAACTTTCTCACCATGGTTAAGTAAATTTAACTAATTGCACCGGCCATTTACAAAATGCCTTTACAAAAAGACAGAATAAGCACCAGCAAGGGTATCCAACAACAAAACCAAATTAAGACAAGACTACATAACAGATTTGAGTTAAACCTCTAATGTAAAGACAGTCACAAACTTTCGTAAAATCAAATAAACTTCTGAAGGTTTTTAGTTTTAGGCAAGACAACTTTTTTCTTGAATGTTGTTAATAACACAAACAAATCTGGATAAAAATTTGTTTAAGTTTATAACCAATTTGTGGCAGTAATGACAAAAATACCACACAGCAACAAGAGAAGGGAAGTAGAGTATTACAAAATATTCTTCGGCAAAATGGCGTAACACAGGTGCTTGCCAAATGCTTTGAAATATTTGTTTAATTTGATTGGGCACAAGACAATTGGTCAAAGATGATGTACCATCTGTGCACAGTAAATACTCTACTTCCTTTCTGTTGTTGCTGTGTGGTATTTGTGTCATTATTGCCACAAATTGGGTATAAACTTAAACAAATTTTTTTTTGTTACAATATTGCTGCACTTTCCTAGTTACAATATTGCTGCACTTTCCTAGTTACAATATTGCTGCACTTTCCTATCATTGCACATGCTTTAAGACAAGCTTCTAAACATTGTTGTAAAACGCAAAGCTCAACCCACACAGGTACTGAGTTTGAAATTCCTACAGGTGTACGAAATACATGACATCACAAAATATGACGCTATGACATGCTTAACACTTTGAGAGCCACGATACGATATATTCGTACTTTGAAATCAGCCAAAAGCCAGCAGTTGTCAGTTGCCTTACTAACGCCATAGCTCCTCTGCCGATTGTGCTAGGGAGCTGTTCAAACCCTCAAATGGATCGGACAGTTCTTCTAGTCTGTACTCGAAAAAAATTTTTGTTGGGGGTTGCGGATTTTTTGTGACTGACGCCATAAGTGAAGTAGCTTTTGGACCATTTTGGCTCATGTTACCTGGCCTACGTCTCAACTGCTAGGCCAAAGTATTTCACTCAAGTTTTCATTGGAAACTAGGCTAGAGTCCAAGTGTTTTGAGCCTTGGATCAACTTCCTAGTGTTTCTGTTTCAAATGTTATGATCTAAAATAAAAAAATTAATTATTTAATTAACTAATTAGTCAAAATTTTATTACTGTAGATCATAACTTTTGCACCCGAAACCCCAGCAGGTCATGCAAAGTATCAAAACACTCAGATTGTAGCCTAGTTTCCAATAAAAACTTCAGCGAAATACTACTAGTGGTTTGGACCCAGGACTAGGTGAAGTGGGCCAAGGTGGCCTAAAAGTCCTCCACTAATGACGTCACTCACAAAAAATCTGCATAACCCAACCAAACAACATTTTTTCGAGTGCAAACTACTAGACTTGCCCAAGTCTTCTGAGCTTTTGACTGGGTCTGTAGTGCTTACCGAACAGAGAAATTCCCATGCAAAGCCATGTGCAATCTGGCTGTTTTTGCGTGAACCGCTTGAATTAACCCAGATGCCAATGTGTTAAAACAATACCAGTTGAAATATCCCCAAGCATCTCTCACACTAATGTCATTATACATTGACTCACAATTATGGCAAAATGTATTAGAATATGTTCACAACAGATCAAACTGGAATCATGAAGAGTTGAGAATACAATTATCTAAACATATTTATGCGACCCTATCAATCTATCTTACAACATTAAGTTTGTCTGTCACAGTGGAATGAATATTCAGTAAACAAAAATTCAACCTACATTGAGTCATGGTCGATCAGAAATATTTTTAATGCAATGAAGTGCACATAAGGTATGCTCTACCTGACATGTAGAACAGGACAGTGCAAAATACATATGCAGCAGCACATGTTAACTCAGAAATAATTCGGTTTTCATTCAACAGTTCCCAATATGTTTTGAGTAGGTCTATTTAGATCAGTAACATCCAACCTGCAGCCAGCGGTCTGCATGGCATTTTGTGCAACCCAGTTTAGGTTGCCGCAGTCATTCAAGTGTCCTACATACTGACAACCTGTCCTTGTTTTGATGATCTTCAATTTATCACGTCTGTTAATGTTGCAGTTAGGATTCGAACACTTTCAGCATATTAGTTGAAGCTAACTTTAGTTTGCTAAGATCAAAGTAAGCAATTAAATGCGCAACCCTAGTCAGGATAGTGACATACTTTATGGCTCAGTAAGCCATTTGAGTTGGATATAGCTAGTTTAGATCATTGCTTGTCAGAAATTCCTAGATGTAGCCATGAAACTGTTCCTCACTGCCAGAGGTGAACATGGACTTGGGTTTAAATCCTGTGGATTTTTATTTTTTATGATGGATTTGAATTTTATAATATCTGCTTTTCCTGATATGGATTGGATGGAGTAATTTTGTTTTGAACTTTCTTCACAACTTTCAGTTCAGCTTTAAGACTGTAAATTACTGCATTATTCAGTGAAGTTTTGTTTAATAAAATCTCTCATGTCCATTGGGATTGTACATCATGTTTGTTTAAATCTTGAGCTTTGACTATGGCCAGTGATACAAGTCTGCTCTGTTATGTATCAAAACCATCAAGGTTATGACACTGGCGTGACTTCGATCTAATCCATTTTCTTGACTACAATTTTATATCCTGTAGCAGTTTTTTTAAAGGCATTTTAGGGACCCCATTCGGGTCCCTAGAATCAGAGAAAACTATCATCGGTCCCTAAAATCAGAGAAATCGGGTCCCTACAGATCCAAACCAGGTTCCTAACATTTTCCTTTAAAAAAACCTGTACTGTGGTACAATGATACCTACCACCAAGTAGTAACATTCATCATTATTTATATGTGTAGCTTAGTCTAGTGCTAATAAGTCATCTGTGCTGTATCCGTCAATTTTTCTGACTTACTATCTTACATTTTGCAAATGAGTTTCTCTTTGCAATTGCTGCTTATAGTGATTCCCTTGAAGTGTACTGTCAACTGTTATACCATAGCTTTGTAAGCCAAATGCACAGCATAAGTTAACTTGAATTAGTTTACAAGCTATTTTTTATGAATCTTTTTATTTGGATTAAATATATATTGCCTCATAACAGTCACAAGATTTGGGTTTTAAAACTGTCAGTTTTCAGATATGGATTGGATTTTGAAATAAATTTTTGGATCAGATTTGGAAAACATAAATCCATTCAATGTCTGTCATTTACACTGTCTTTGTTGTAGAAGTCACACACAGCTAAGATGGTGTTTCTCTCTGCAGTACAACTTAGAACTGATTCAAATCAATGGGATTTTAGTCTTATATTTCATACCTATCTGAAAATATTTCACTACATTTCAGAATATCCCAGTACTTGTTATCAAAGAATTGCTTGATCAAAAATGAAAAATCAGAGTTCCACACCCCTGCACTCAGCACCTATGCTTAGTCAATAACCTTTTTGGGCCAATACTGGTATTTTAAATTTTTCTTTGCAAATTATATTGATTCTTATATAGTTACATTATTTAAATCAGAGTTAAAGGACGTGCAATGCATATTAATTAAATTACAGAAAAAATGAATAGCTATCAAATGAACAAATACACAGAAATATTTGCACTTTTGCAACCTAATGATTTTGGTGAAAATGTTGTAGGCTACTCCACCAGACACTTAACACTTTGAGAACCGTCGTACGATATATTTGTATTTCGATTTCGGCCTAAAAAACAGCAGTTTTCGGTTGCCTTACCAACGCCCTAGCTCCTCCGCCGATTGCGCTAGAGAGCTGTTCAAGGGCTCAAACGGATT
>JGI24159J19872_10004723_pt1 | contig 17438 bp, 8 predicted proteins | sample Ectturendosymbi4_FD_19872 | JGI IMG/M metagenome (IMG submission 19872) | reverse complement strand
ACTGCAAGCTTGGATGCAGGATGTCAATAAAAATGCACTATTTGCATTCTCACTTAGATTTTTTAGGCCAAATTTAACGGACGTGAGCGAAGAGCATGGTGGACGTTTTCATCAGGATATTCAGGTGATGGAGAAGAGTTATCAAGGAAGATGGGATGAGGCCATGATGGGGGATTATGTCTGGACCTTGATTCGAGAGGACAAACAAATATACAAGAGGATTGGGGCTCCGTCACTGACGCGCAGGCAATAGGCTAATGAAAAGGCATAAGCAGTGACAGAGTGCATCAGCAACTACTGAATTCGCTCATCTTCATGGAGCAACGTTCCACAGGGGGAGAAAAGTAGTCTTTTTGTAAGTATCAGACATGTGAAGCGAGCGGAGCAAGCAGTTAGATGAAGATGCGCATCGTTGAACAAAAGCATATGCTATAAATCATTTTTAATCAAGACATCAAACATCTTGAAGGAACAGTTAGCTTGACGCTAATGTATACTTACATTTTTGGGTATGTTTTGCAAAATTCGACAGACGTTGTTTTAGCCTACGTAGCGGGGCGTATAATGTCAGGCTGCGTGCAGCCAACTTGTTCCACAGTTAACACGCATACATTGGCATGAGATAGGCACGAAACAAAGTAGCCTATCATTCAGTGCCGTATCTGAGCTTGTTTGCAGCACAGTGTGATTGCACGTGCCTGTCAATAGCGTTGTCATCCTTCCGAAGGATGACTATTCTTTCAGTGAGACATGAAGTAGTAGGCTGCACCAAGACAACTGATCCGTTCAACAATCAGCAAACCTGACACGCACACAATTTCAAGAAACATTTGGTTCAGCCGTGTTGATTGTGTGCCAACACCTACTCTGTTTACACATTTTCGGAGGGAAAACGTACTGTCTTGTTGCAGTTAAAAATTTTTAAGCTTGTCAGCATAGTTACAAAAAATATTGAGAAGGCGTTGAAAAACACGAATTATGCGATCAAACACGCCTATATCATTAGCAAATAGTAGATAAGAAGTCCCCAACCTGGGGTAGGCCTACATGAACCTCTAGGGGTATATTTGCCTGTGCGTGGGGGTAAATTTATTCTACAGCCGCAACAAATTAACTTTGAGACGTGAAAACGGAGTCTAGGTTTATAATTTTAAAAATGTAAAGGTTCTATTAAAATTCAGTGGATTTTTGTTATTAATCTATACTCAGCCTTTTTGTCATACGAAATTTTAGGGGAACATGTTCATTTGTCGAATTGCTAAAGCGGTACATGGTAAGAAAAAGTTTGGGAACCCCCGCAAACCCCCGGTGGGCACAAACGAATTTCCAACAGTGCATCCCTCTCTGGTTGAACCCAGCTGAACGAAGAGTTGATCAAGGTAAACAGCAAATAGGTGGCTTCAAACCTCCACCTCGCCTTAACCAGTTCGCTACAGTGGAGGGCAAGGGTTCTGGATGGTAACTGGTATTTGCGTAGTCTGGTTCCTATACCAGCTCACCACCATTCTTACTATGCACATATATGCTCATTGCGTTTAACAAGGTGCTGAACAGCAAGTTGTGGTTAGTTTTATAAAAAGCCATAGACGCATCCACAAATGATGAGTTTTTTAGTTTTTATAAAAGCCATAGACGCATCCACAAATGATTGAGGTGCATTTGTTAACATAGTATGATACACTCTAAATGAGCAAAAATACATGCATACATCTTTTCTTACTGTGTGGTGAGCCAAATCAATGGTGGCAACAAATAGCCTTTGAAAGGCTGCAAAGGCAGGATAAAATATGGTATTCCAACAACTTGGAGATAATTCTTGCAAGAGAAAGAGGTCTGCAAAACCACTACAGTCAATTAACTGGAGCAAAACATTCATGGAGTAGATGGCCCGAAAAAGAGCACCCCCCTACTACATTGGAACTGGTTACACTACATGAAAGATGCTTTGTTGAGAACCTGTAGCACTGCACGAAAGATGCTTCTGTACACGAAAGATGCTTCAATACACGCATCTAAAACGCCTTTCTGCCAATTGGAATTTTTACTGCTGTAGTTATCTTCCTGATAGGTTGGTTTTACATATTTACGAAAAAACATCAGTTTCATGATTTCCTGCACTTTTGTGTGACACAGTTACAGTTGATTTACTTCCGTTTTTTGTTAATGTCACTCCACTAAACAGTGGTGGTACGATAAAAGGAAAGACGTTAAGGTGAACACTTTTGTTCAGTGATGTTGCTTATATTTCCCCGCAATTTTTAATGGCAATTGGGGCAAAAAAGCAATTGTCTTTTTTCAACACACGTCTTTGGCCTCGCATGGGATCGTGAATATCTAAAAGGAAGAATTCACTTATTTGTTGCAGGGTCTCCAAACCTTTTTGTCCGAGGGCCACGTAACAGTCCGAAGGCAGGACATCTTACGCAATGTGATTGTTTCAAGATGCACGGGCGTCGGAATGATTTTTTGCAGGGGGGGGCCACTGGGTGACTTTTGCAAATTTTTTCAGGTAGGGGCCAAAAGTGGTGAGATTTGTCTTTTCCCATTCAAAACTAAAATCACCACCTTTTTTTGCTGAAAATTTTAAAATCCATGGGGGGGCCAAGGCCTGCCCTTCCGACGCCCATGTCAAGATATGTTACATTCTACCAAATCAAAAAGGTTTTGTGTAGCCTAAATATATTATTTTTTCATAATTGACAGAACGTCTTCGCAGGCCGGATTTGGCCCTCGGGCCATAGTTTAGAGGCCCCTGCTTCGTTACAATGGGCGTCGGAAGGATTTTTCCACGGGGCCAACAGTGGTGAAACTTCATTGTACCAACTCCAAACTGAGAGAAAAACATTTTGCTACTGAAACGTTAATAGGAAATTTATCAAATTTCAAACCCATTTTTCAGGGTCCTTGGCCACACTGCCCTATTTCAACATCCATGTTTATTTCTGTGAGAAAGTTTAATGTTAGCCTACTTCTAAACAAACCCGATAACGATTTTTATTACCTAAACAGTAAAAAAAAACTAGAATAATTACTCTCAAGAAATAATTGTAGAGTATTTTTGAGAAACCTTGATGCAGTATTGCGTGAATTGCTGACAACATGCTAAACAGTGGTTCCCAACCGGAACGCTGCGGCACCTTGATGTGCCGTTTAGGCTACAATATATACGCGTGCAGCGAGCTGAAATTTTGCATGCATTTTCAAAATTTCAGAAAGCCACACAGCAAATCCACAGGTTCGCCCGTGGATGCCCCATATTTTCTCTCTCGTAAGCCTGGGAAAGTTGGGAAACACTGCGCTACGACTAGGCCAGCGGTGTCCAACCCGCGACCCAGGCGATGGTTTTGTGCAGCCTGGTTTAGGTTTTCTTTGTAGCAAAAGTATCCTACATACTGACAATCTGTTCTTATTGTGATACTCTTGAATTTGACATTTTTGATACACGTGGTCCTCAGTGCCACTTTACCACGTTTGTTACCACTGCAGTTAGGATTCAAACGCTTTCAGTACATTAGCTTAAGTAAATTCAGTTTGTTAAGATCAAAGTAAGTCATCAAATGTGTTGCCCTCATTAATATGTCATTCAATGTGCGGCCCTGGTTAAGATAGTGACAATTTTTGGCTCAAGAAGTCATTTGGGTTGGACCAGGCCTGTAACTAAGGGGGACTCAGGGCAAGAAGCACCCTTAGAAAAATTTTCGCCCCCCTTGGAAAATGTGTTGGACATAGTTTCAAAAAATTGAGCCCTTCTCAGAAAACTCTTAGCCCCCCTGATATCCCAAGCTGGTGTTGGACTAGGCAGATTGCAAACACTGCCACAGTTGTTGCCTGAGCTTTCCAAGGAATGAACTGGGAAATCCAGGCGAAACTAGTGTATTCGGACTTAAATGAAGTGGTTTATGATCCAAAGGAATGGTTTTAATCGGAAGCTTGGTGTCTTTCTATAGTTTGGTATACTCAGTAAGTATTTTGGCCAAGACCTACCATAGTGGATCACCTGATTTGATGTCAAGACTACAAGACATCTATGATAAAACATAAAAATTGACAGTTGTACAGTCACAAGACAAACTCAATGTCATTGTACTGTTTGATAAGAAAACCATGGCATTTGCGTAAATCAGTGCTGTAACAGCACGTTCTTCACACACGACTTCGCTTGAAGTTTGTCTGTTTAAAGAAGTTTATATGTTACCTTTTTCATTTCTAGTAGGCCCACAACACAGGTTTATTATCATGAACAGTGTAGTGACGGCAAATAAAGGTGTACGTAGAAATCTTGACAGTGTTGAATCATATTTCATCAGGATTGAGATCGTAGAAAAATACACAATGTGTTAATTATGACAAAAACTAGCATACTTTTTAGAATATTAGTATTCTTGCACCTTTTCATAGCTGCTGAGATTGTCTGTACTTTCCAACTGTGAATTTCTACTTAAAGCAATTGACAATAGCATGCTTTGCAATTGCTTTCATTACTGAACAACATGTTCGTTTTTAGCGCAAAACGTGTGAGAAAGAAACTTGGTTCGAAGTACGAGACCACGACCAGAAACCCAAAAATATTTCGCCTTCGTTACACGAGTTCATCCAAAGAAGTTTTTCAGTCTTGTGAACTTCAATTTCGTCGAATCTCCTACAATTTTGTCAACTTTTCCTCCTTAATCGCAAATCAGGCTAACAGCGAAAACATGCTCTCATTGCGACGTCACCTCCAGAAAACGCGAAACCGAAACTTTTTTTTTTCAACTAGAAGACTTGCTGAATCCGTACAGAATTTGAACAGCTCTCTAGCTCAATCGCCTGGCGAGTTATGGAGTTGCAAAAATTTGAAAAGTCGGGTCAAAAAAGTGGCCCGTGCGGGACATAATTTTCAACTGTTGAACGTGAACTTGGTATCTCTTCAAACTACTCGCAGTTAGGTTTTGCTGGGCAATAATATCGTAATTGCTGTTGTTAGATAAACTCAGTGATGCTTCGAAGCAGTGATGGAGAGTCGAGACCCGTTTTTGCGAGTCTCGGTCACAGTCTATTTTCTTGAAACTTTGAATATCGTACCGGAATGACTTAGTAAAACTTCTACAATTCAACGAGACTTTTGTTTGCTGCATTTGCACGTAAGAAACAACCAAAACAGGTCGGAAAAATGCCAGGAACTTGAAAAAAAATTCAACTTAGAAAGGATAACAGTTTTTGAAAAATTTCGGCAAAACTTTTGCAGTCTCGATTATCGGTCTCCACTACATCACTGCTTCGAAGTGTTTTATTCACATGGTTGCGTCTATTTCATTTCCAGCTTTACCACCACTGCAGCCAGAAAATCTTCAATAGGGGAGCATGACATTACAAAAACTTCACTGATTTATAGTATTTCATGTTTCCATTTGGGGGGCTAAGCACGCCAAACCCCCCCCGTGGAGACGGGACTTACTGCATCTGGTACCGTTAGGATCATTCGCTAATTTGCAATTTAAAAATCCATGGCGTTCTTCCTCAGGCGCGTAACAACCCATAGAGCTGGTAGGAACGTTCGGAGCTAGGTGGTTTTCAGGAAGGCATGGCTCCTCAGAATTTAGTTTCGCCCTCCATCAGATAAACTTATTTATCTAGGTAATATAATTGGCGCTTTGAGGTGCAAACCTGACCGCTTGAGACCCCAAATGAACGCCTGTTTATGCCCTCCCCGCTGCTCTACAAGCGGAGTTCGTTTTTTTTCCGCATTGATGACACGTATCTCCCGCGCAAACAGCGAAGTGACCTGACCAGCAACTGTGGGGCTGTAGCCCAAGGGAGGATTCGGGGATGGGGCGATCGCCCCCCTCCCCCTAAAACCTACAAAAGTAACTTTATTCACCATGATTTTGTGCAATTTGGAAAACAGCATCCGCGATATAAGACCATTTCGTCGTTCTCTGTTTTATTACAGCAATGTTGTGAAGTATACTTCATCTCTCTTACAGTAATGAGCCCGCTATGAGACTTGATTACCAACTATTACTGAAATTGCGACCCTAACCTTACTGGCTGGATCCGACCCTGCTGCAGCCTATAAAGTTTGGATGGTAGAGCCGAAGCCTGAAATTTGGGTTCCGGTTGCACCATCCTTTGTGGAACAAGTGAGTTGTACAAATACAACGGTTTTCAGTTTTGAGTGGATTAAGTAGTTCTGGAACCGGGTGGATTAAGTAGTTCTGGAGCCGGGTCCCAAAAGCTTTTCGATTCCGCAGCAGGAGCCGATTCTAAATGGCCCGAGCATGAAACCGATCTCAGGTATTTTTACGCATACGAAGTCCTGAAAATTGCAAGCAAATGGTTGCGGGTGGAACGATGAAGAAGGCAAGACTCAGAGAATGCGCGCGAACTGCAGTCGCAGGCACACAAGCTGCAACCATTTGCAACAGTAGATAGCTCACTGGTAACAAGTGGAATCGTTTAGAAGGAAATGACCTCTCGGTTGTAACCGACTTATACCGGCGGCGGATCCAGCTAGTAAGGTTAGGGGGGAAGGGCGATTTCAGTAGTATTTGGTAGTCAAGTCTTATTAGGGATACTGTTTTCTGAATTATATCGCGAATACTGTTTTCCGAATTGTACAAAATCATGGTAAACAAAGTAACTTTCGTTGGTTTTAAGGCGGGGGGNGGGGCGATCGGCCCAATCGACTCCCCTGGATCCNCNCCTGACTTTTACGAAGTTTCCTGTGCNCAACAGTTTCGATGACGTGTCGTGCTGCTTTATGACACGGCAAACATTGCTGCATTCCTGATCAAGCAGTCAACAAATCACATTTCTGAATGACCTANAAATTGCTGACTGAAACGATACGGTCCGAAATCGTTTTTGGGACAACGAAGGCGTCCGCATCCCCCTGACAAATGGGGTTGACAGNCAACTGCCCCAGTCCCAACTGGGTCAAATAAAAAGTCGAGGAATGGAACTTATGTTACGTGAAAATTCGAGAAACTTGCGAAAATGTGTCAGGCTGGAAGGACTGAGTATGACTGATGCGGAATGATCGTTTTTCGTCTTCCACATTCAAAGACCCACTCAGGTCCCACAAACACCAGTTCAGGATTGCTTGATAAAGCTTCGTCGAATTCTTTGTCCCAAGCGTTGGTGGTAACCACGTACTTCACTTGGTCGTCCATGTATTGCTCAATTTTACTGCGTCAAATCAAAAACAAACAAAATAACATCGGATCATTTGTGACGTGGTGGAGCAGTGGTTCTTAATCGTTTTTTACGTTTGTTTCAAGCCCCCCTTACTTTAAATAATCTGTGAAAACGAATGTATTTATTGGTGAATTTAACTGTTCATGTTGCAGAGCGCGTAAGGGCTCGACCCCCTGACAATTTGTTGTTCAGGACCCTCCGGTTAAGAACCACTGTGTTAAAGTACAAAGAATCGAACCGTCAAAAGCTTTAAGACAGCATTCATCACATTCAGGAAGAAGTCAAGGCGGACGAATTATCTTAACGAGACAACTGAAAACCTGCAACAACAACGCCCTAATGACCACAGCAATCTCTGGCCATCAACATTTACATGCTGCCGCCTAATCATAAAAGTGCCTTTCTGGATAAATGATCATAACACGTTTACATTACGGCTGATTTATTTTGCACACCGTTTGTTCAGTCTCAACAATAAAATATCTTGCCCTTTCCCTAAAACCGGATTGGCTTTTCCCAAAACTGCTTTTGTTAGTTCCGTTTATGCTTTCATTTTTTTAATTTCATTTTCAAAACTGCGTTTCCTCTGGGGAGGGGCGGGAGGGGGGTCGGCCAAAATATCTCACGGTCAACTTCAACCTCAGTTCTGCTGGCTCAACACCAATATGGGACCAAGCAAGGTCGGAGATGCAGTCACCCCACATGGTCCCGGGTCGACCCCTGGGGGGCTTTCTCGTGGGTGTGGCCAGCAGGGCCTGCCTCGGTAATCTTTCGTGGGTCATTCTGGTCACGTGGCTGACGCAACGCAGCTGGTAGCTCTCGAGGCTTGGAGGAGTGGTTCGCCATTCAGGGACTTGCGAATTTAACGGCTGTGCGCTTTGTCGCGAAGCGTCACGCCGTGAGCTCTTCGCAAAAAAATCCCATCTCCTTCCCTTACACTTACGACAGCACTCTTTCCGGCACTACCCGAGATTCACGACCATAGGTCAGGATCGCAACACACACCGATTTCAAAACTGACAGGTGTTTGAAAGCTCCCGTTTTGTGACCACAGAGCGATAAAACTCACGCAGAACTGCGTTTGCTTTACCAATCCGCGCGTCAATCTCTTTGTTCCGCTTTCCGTCACTCGTGAATACTCCCCCACCCCCCCAAGGTACTGGAACGTCTTCACCTGCTGCAGTGTATTGCCGCTCACTTGCAGGGTGCGCCGATGTGGATTTCTGGAGAGACATAATACCTCGGTATTTTAGTGCTTTTGAAGATGCTAGCAGTACCAAACCGACCGCAAGAAGCAGACGGTTGACATTCCTGCAGCTCACAACAGTGACACCCTCGTCGACTTGGCTGTCACTGTCTGTCCTGTTCATACAAACCAGGTGTGGCCAAACAATCAGAGACCAAGAGTCACATTGATTACTGTGTTACAGCAAAGAGCCACATCATACACAAGAGCATACATAAACGTCAACCCATCTCTTCCTCATTCACACACATACCTTTGCTCAGCTAGATTTATTGTAAATATCACGTACCAACATGACAATGACAGAACTTTACACGCCGCCATCTATTGTTGTCCATGTTATTTTGTGGGACTTCTGATAATTACGTAAGGGCCACATACTGCTCGCGAGCTGGCCACCCCTGATATAGACTCTGAAGAAAGGGTGGTGACAACACACACCCCTTGTCGGAGTCCAACACCAACGGTGAACAGTTGTGATTTAACTCCCCCGCAATGGACACAAACTTCTGAGCTGGAATACAGTGACTTGACGACCAGTAACAGGCGGTCGTCAACACCATACTCCCGCAACACCCCCCTAAGCTTTCCACGAGGAACCCGGACGTATGCTTTCTCGTGGTCGACAAAACATGCGTATACGTCTTTGGCGTATAGCATGAAAATGTGCCGGAGAGTGAAAATCAGGTCTGTAGCGCTACGGTCGGGGCGAAAACTGCACTGGGTATCATTCAGGTTTGGATCAATTATTTCGTGGCATCCTTTTTGAAGGCATTTGGTGCGGTGAAGATGAGCAGCCCATGGCGATTATTGGAATAGACCAATGAGATTAAACGATTATTGGAATAGACCAATGAAATTAAACGAGTATTTGAATAGACCAATGAGATTAAACGATTATTGTAGTAGACCAATGAGATCAGACTCGCGGTCGTCGATAAAAGCACCCCTCATCGCGAACACGAAACAACCGCGCCGTTATTATTATTTTTTTTTAAACCTTTCAACCGATGAAGCATTAAAACTGTTGGCCTTGGAATGTTTGTTGCAAATAACTAGTACCAAGGTATTGCCACGTCACAGAAGGATCTGTCAGTTAAAACCACGTAATAAACAACGTAGTCGTTCGTTCAAGGTTGGTAGCGATCGCTTCTGAAAAAGGAAAAGCAACGCGCGTCGTGACGTCACTTACCCGTTGCACGTCACAATATGACGCCGCACTAAGCGCTCGACGCCGTCGGGAAAGTCCCCGTACAGGAAGAAGTTGACGCCGGTGAAGTGATCTGGAAGCGGGGGGAGATTCCCTAGAAAGAGAAAGAACGTAAGAGCTGCAAGCAAGTTTCTCGGGACCGTTACGCTGCGTNCATGGCAACAAAGCGGCTTGCATGGCAACCTGGGTTGCGGAGTCGGAGGTAAAATGTCCGACTCCGACCTTTCCAAAATCTCCACTCCTCAACATAACATGAATGAAAACGGTTTTGTATCAATTAGCAATCAATGGAAATCGTGATACAGATCAAAATTCTGTTTTACTAACAGTTTTGAAAGAAATCGTATCATTTCAACAGGAATTCCCAGCTTGGGAGTTTGATGCAAAAAGTGATCCAATTGGACTTCTGGAGTCGGACAAAAAATCCGACTCCTAGTGTTGTTAGGAATCCGACTCCACCCAAAAACCTCCGACTCCGCAACCGTGATGGCAGCAAGCAGTTTGGTATTTTTTTACAACTTGTTAACCCTCGCAAAGAACTTAAACGATCGTTCTTAAACAACGGCACGAACCACATTCAAGAATAAACGGGTTTTCTATTATCACAGTAGACTCCGGTTAAGACATCCACCACGGAACAGTCATTTTTGGATGCGGCGAGCGCTGTTTGGAATTAACCGATTTTCTTAAAACTGCAACTAAACAATCCCAAAGGGATAAATCTGATGCAGGCGACGTTTTGTACTGTTTTTATTCAGCACCGAAAAAGCTGCGCATTTTGTGTTTCAAACGCTTAGGTGGAGACCTTTTCACTGAGACCGCCGTCTACTTCTGTCTTCAGAGCATTGAGCACGTCCATCCTAAGCATGCGTGCCCAATAGGCCGTTAGTGCTTTGCAGCAAAAACAGTTTGCTTGCGTGGGTAAGCAGAAGTGGATGGCTTCACTGGAGTTTTTATAATGGTAAACGGTTAAGAACATTCCGTTCCAAGTGATTTGGATCCAACAAGCGGTTGCTTGTATTAACCCGAGGATGCGCCAACCGGAGTTTACTGTATATTACTTGGAGCTGTAGCAGTGGTTCTCAAACTTTTTGGGCCCATCTTTTTAAAAAAGCTAAAAAAAAGCTTTTAAAAAAAAAAAGAAAAAAAGCTATCTGATGGACCACTTTTCTACGCTGACACTTTATGAATAACTAGTCGAAACGTTTTGTAAAGGATTTATGGAACTCTCTGCGGACCACTAGATATTCCACATGGACCACCGGTGGCCCGCCTGGGCCATGTTGAGGAGCACTGATCTACAGTCAATGCGTTTGCGTTCTGGAGCTTTGGCTCCAATACCATGCAACACAACAGGCTGGGCTAAGTTTCTCACACGGTCAGATCCAGCTGCCGAACTCTAACACCGCCAAACGTTTGAATGTGGCAGCGATGGACGGACACTTTCATTTCGCTGATATCGCGACGGCGGCGCAAACCATAGAGCGTAACGTGGTTCGCGCAATCCATGCACTTTGACACTCACCTGACTCACTACCGCCCTCCTCGTCGTCGGTGCTGGCGTTGTACGGGTCGGGAGATGGCGCTGACGTGCAGGGCTGAGCGGTGTGCATTTCGCGCTTTACTCTGAAGCCAAGAACGTGAAGAAATTAATGTGGTCCCACGTTTGAAGCGAAACACCCTGGCATTGCGGAACGCAAAGCTGGAATTCCTTTTCAATTAAAGCGAGAAAGCAGAGGGTTTTTAAGTTCAACAGCATTTTGATTTTCTCACGCTTGGAGCAACTGGCTTCTCTGAAAGGTTAAGACTCAACGAAAGAAGGTTTTAAACTCGAAAACTCAATTTTTAAATTGATGGAGCTCTGTGTTTAAACCTTTTTGAACAAGAGTTAGTGAAGATGAGGGGTGGTGAAGGACAAACGCTAATTGCTTGCCGTTGTGTCCAACGCCATAGTCAGAATGAATTTGGGGAGGCATTGCACAGAAATCTGAATTGGCTGTAAATGCAAGAAAACCAGCAAAAAAGAAGAAAATCCGACAATTTTGGAATAAGTATAATCAGAACTTGTTTCGTAACAAAGCCGATCCAAACCCATGGTTTGGGCTGTGTGGTGTGGAAAATTCAAAGATCAGGAAATTAGTTTGAACGCAAGCCAAAGGTGTGGGTTATGACGTAGAACCTGGTTATTTTCGACACTTCGGTCATTTGACCCGTAAGTCTCGAAAACTCGCCGTAACAGCATTTCTTCACAAGACTATATTTTCGGACGTATGACCGAAGCCACTTAATTTTGTTCGGAAATTAAAAAAATAAATTCGGTCAGCAGTCTATGACTGAAAAGAAAGCTATCGCAGAACGCAAACGCGACATTCACGTCATTACCGCTCGATTTCGTCATCCGTGTCACCGGGGTCGTCGTCTTCGTCTGTGCTTTCGTCGTAAGGATCTCGGGCGATTGACGTCGACGGTTGCTCTGTGACGTAACAGAGCGCGACAATGCAAGATTTGTTACACAGCAGCAGCAGCTGGCTCTAGTTCAATTCCACTACCCGTTTGTGACGTCAAACAAGAGGCATCATTTAAACGCTATAGAGCCAGCCGCCTATTCTGTCTTAACATAAATGCAGTTCAATATGATATGTTCTTCAACCAATGTCAAGAGGAAATTCATTTTTACTCGAAATTTCTACTCTGTTGATAGTTGAGGTAAGGGCCTGACGCCCTAAACGAGGCCGCAATTTCTGACGCGCTGCGGGGGCCAAACTTGGCCCATTTCCCAGTCGCTGGGACCAACACATGCGCCCTTTAGTCCTCAATGCTGACACTCCTCCTCCAAAAGAATCGTTTCTTTCAAACGCTGTGACAAAAATTATGTTTCCGAAAGAAACGCAACAAGAGATTTGCAAAACTTTGTGGGTATAACGCTATTGTGATACAACAATGCAGTTTAAGGAAGATGGGCCACATACACGTCACTGCAGAAGCTGGGGGTGCATTTCGATAACTTAACGGGGATACTTTGCAGACCCTGGTCGAACCCTTCAACTTATGCCGAAGCCGGGAGCCTATTTACAGTCACGGTCCACCTTAATAGTGGAACATCACTGACTGGTCGCGCAAAAATCTAAAGTTTATAAAAAGATGAAACATGCAACACAAAGCGCACATGCTTTGTTAATTTAAGACACCACTACAACTGCCTTCTGTTCATCATAATCCCTTCTGTGACGTATGTGCACGTGATGCTGAAGAGAATTAAGTGTGAAAAGAGAGTTTGGTCGAGAAGAAATGCAGTCAAGGACAGAATGAGCGTGACTTAAAGCTTTCGATAACGTAAAGAAAAAATGTAAGCCGCCCTTCAATGTAAGTCGCATGCAATGATGAAAAAACTTTATAAGCCGTGGCTTACAATCGAATAAATGCGGTACGACGCTGCACACAAACCTCCCCCATCCGAGGCCTCCCCCTCAGAATCTTTCTCCGCCGTCGCATTCGCGTTTGGGTCCATGTTGTACGGTTGCCACGACAACCTGGTCTTCCGGGAGGCGCAGTCGAATATCCAATCAGCTCGCACGATCTTCCCGCGTGACGATCCCGAGACTTGCCGGAACTTGGGCGTGTTGACGAAGGCGCAACTGCGTTGTCCAATGCGAAAGCGTTAAAACTCGCGACGCGGCCGACCAGGCGTTAGGTATTTTACGAGGGCGGAGATGCTTATCTACAAAACTACCATAGGTAATTTATTGGTTTATCAAAATTGAATTTAAACCAATTTATCGCAGCTATTCGCGCACGTAGAAGCTTCAGAATGATTTTCTATAATTTCAAGTATTATTTCTGAGGACAACAACGTTGCTGAACAGAAATAAGCATATTGCTAACGATTTTCTTGTTTTGAATAAGTTTCCATTGCCCTCAACTCTTTTACTGCCCCCCCCCTGCCACTGTTCTGCTGTCCCTGGCTTGCGATCCAACTAACACAAAAAAATTGCCAGCGATCGAACTAACATCAAATGAGTGCAGTCGTTTGACCAGTCGCGGCGGTACTGGGCTCCCATTGACATCGCTTCGATCCGTATGTTCGAACGCTGCGGGTTCTGGAAACCGCTCAGTGTGAAAATGACGTCGTCCAAGATGGCGTTGAAGTTTCTGACCGGCCGCTTTTCGACTGCGGCGCAAATTAAACCAAGTTAAATAAAAATACGAACGATAGAAGTGTTAAGTAACAATGAACTAAGTGTTAAGTAACAATGAACTGAGTGTTAAGTAACAATGAACTAAATCGCGAACGTTTCGGAAATTGCATCTTCATTCGATCAGGATATTTACATTCGAATTTGAGTGTGCACTTTGAAAAAAAAAAGATATTTCTCGAAAGACGCTTTCTTCAAAAATACTCCAAACAAAAAGCCGCAGAAGAACACTAAGATTCCACTCCCATGTCAAGGCCCAAGGTCCAACCTGGACAATGGACACGGGCGCGTTTTTTCATGATTACAACTCATACTCTTCGATCTTTTCGGAGGTTTTTCATCCGGAGTGGATTTGGACGAAGGACGGATTTTTTCCGACGTGGACGGACTTTTCGTTGAAGCAGGAATTTTCGGCACGTTATCTGTTCTTCGTCGTTTCTGTGGAAGAGAAAGAAAAGGATTGGACAAGGCCCGAAATTCAAATGATGCAAAACGTTGCAACGGGGCGGGCGCGTCCGGTCCATAAACTACTTCATTTTTCGGAGAAAATCTCGACACAGAAACATTTTCACAAACAAGAGCGTTTTCCGAAAGTAAACGGCAAGAAAAACTTAATAAACTAAGACAGGCTGTCAATGAGGAGTTCCTTCCGTGAGGCTTTCAGAGATTTTAATTTCCAAGATATCGTAAGTCGCAAAATTTCAATGGCGGCTTGGCCGACGCAAAAAGACCATTGTTTTACAGTATCAAAATCACTTTCAGAAAAGCCATTTTGCCATCTTACTGCAACGTCAAAACCCGTTGGAATAGCACTTCTGCTACAGAAATTTTAAATAAGTCGAGGGGTAAAGGAGGTAGTAGGCAAGAGGCCGGGTAGAATTTCTTGTTGGGGGGGTGAACGTTTTTGGCCACAGATCGCTGCGGAGATTCTCCCAGTGGCCGTGGGCCGATTAGGCAGCCTTTCGACAGAGAAGTAGTGGCCATGCACCTCTCATTCATCGACACCCCCAAGTAGGTACCAAAAACACCCCCTAGGTAAGAAGAACCGAAAATCCACGAAACGTGGAGAAGGTTGCTTTATTACGTAATAACTCCCTTTTTTCAGAAATACTAAATAAAGTCCCATCTTTATTTTGCTATTGCATTTGAACTAATACCAAGTTCATTTTGGAATTATTTGTGTAGTTCAGCGAAAAAAAAAACAGAATTAAATTACGAAGTTTAAGTCTGCTCACCAGTTCATCCAGCTTTCGTTCCATGACGCCTTTGGAATGCTTCACTGGGGTATTTTGTTCTCTTTTCTGAACTTTTGGTGGAGATTTTGCTGAAAATTAAAAAGGCATGCGTAAAACCGACAGAAGCTGCAGCACTTATCAATCAAACGCGTCATTGTCACACGGCCATCTGCGTGAGTTTAACATTGAGAAAAAGCAAAAATGTGTAAATACATTACTTTTGGGATAAATTTTCTTTTTTTGTTGCTACAAGCTCAGTTTTAGTTGTTACGAGTAAAACTCAATGACACAGCGCGTCACAAAAACCAATAACTGAAACATGTGATATCGATTAAAATAGAGCAATTAACCACGTTTGATACACTCCTAATCATACAGAACGAGCAATAAAACAGTCAAGAAAGCGACGCAAACTGTCACAGCATTACCACGAGCCGTTCTATCGCCATTCCCAGGTAAAGCAGGTCTGGCTGTGGGCCGGACTGACGGGCTGGCCACGTCATCATCTCGCAGTTTGAACCCCCCGAACGTCTTTCGTCCGCCGTCGCCGGAGGTCAACTAAAGTTAAGAAACAAATGCAAAAGCGCATTACCACTACAGCGCTAACTTGGCCACTCACAAACGGATTTGAACGACCAGGTGAACGCACACAACAACTGCAATGCTGTACCATCTCACCGAGTCGGCCTTTGGCTTAGTTTCCTTGGAGCTTTCCTCATTTGCGTGAAAGTTTATGAACGACAAACCGTAAGTCGTGTGCTGTAAGCAAACAACAACTGATTTATACATGTGGGAGGTTTTGAACGTGTTCTCCAATCTGGTTGGCGGTTGTTCTGCATTAAACACAGCTGCTGTTATAACCAACTTTACGTGCAAAGCTGACCTTCAGCCAAAAACCATGGATACCCGGCAGCAAAATCAAATGATCGCAGCCAAATTTCACGAGTTTTTCGACAATTCCAAATGGATCTTTTCCTTAGAAGTAAAATTGCGATCACACTGATAAAGCATTTACAAGCAGACGCGGGAAAATTAATTGACATTTTGCAAAACGTCTAATGCGTCAAATGAACGGCAATGCGTTGCTTGAAATTATTGCCTCTTCGTCGCAGCCGAAGTCATGTGCGCGTAACTTGGTGTCATTTTTATTTCACACAAAGGTTTCCCCATCATCGACACAGCGCCTTTCGGCGATAAGCTCACAACGAATTTCAAGGATATTCTCGTATCATCGTAAATCGGATAAAATTCGCGGTGCAAGGTTGTGTTAAAGCAAAGCGAAACAACGTGTAGCAAGGTGCTCCTACCTAGTAGCTCAAGCCAAACCAACCTTATTAAACGGCTGTGTACAAACAATTTTCACCCTGTCCCATCGCTGCTTGGCGATGTCAGGCGACAGCTGCGACTCGCCGAACATGCGTACTCGGCTGGTGTTGTTACCGTTTCGGCTGTCATTGGGGCTCATGAAGGAGGAGGCTAGCAAAAGAACCTGGACAAGAATAAAGTCAGTGAAAACAGGTAGGCAGCAAGTGATTGGCACAACTTATATGAAGCCTGGTGAAGTGTTTGACGGCAATGGACTATGCACCTACAGCTGATACCCTGTAAAACAGATTCAAGCCGGTGGAAATGTTGCCACCTCTCGGTTGGCGTTGCGTTGAATGTGCGATTTACCACGAACGGGATGTGCGCGAAGAACAACACCGATATATATGTGGCGCGTACAAGCAATAATGTGTGGCACGAACAAGCAATAATAGAGTGATCTCGTCGGGTGATCTCTATTGTTGCTTGCTGCCACAGTGTGACGCTTTGCGCACATGCCGCTCGGGATTTCCGATCGCTACAATTCAACACACGGTTTTAGGCAGAACTTGCGTGAAATAAATTTCTAAGCATTTCATGCAGGTATCAATCCGTTTCTCAGTCAATAGCGCCTGCAGAAGAAAAAAAACATATTCGCACTCGCACACATGTAAATTGCGTTTCCAAAGCATTTGCATTTTTTTTTATTCTGCAAATTGTTTACTGAAAATAATGCGAAACACAAGGTCATCCATTTTTTCCGCCACAAGAAACAAAAAGTTACAGCTCATCTGCAAGTTCGCTGCGGCATCCTTAGTTCGCTGCGGTACCATTAGTTCGCTGTGGAACCCTTAGTTCGCTGCGGCCTTTGTTCGCTGCGGCATTCTTAGTTTGCTGCGACACCCTTTGGTCGCTGCGGCACCCTTAGTTCGCTGCGGCCTTAGTTCGCTGCGGTACCATTAGTTCGCTGCGGCACCCTTAGTTCGCTGCGGCATTCATAGTTCGCTGCGGTACCCTTAGTTCGCTGCGGTACCATTAGTTCGCTGCGGTACCATTAGTTCGCTGCGGTACCA
>JGI24159J19872_10004720_pt1 | contig 17442 bp, 10 predicted proteins | sample Ectturendosymbi4_FD_19872 | JGI IMG/M metagenome (IMG submission 19872) | reverse complement strand
TTATTTATGATAACTTTAAATGAAGCAGGATTGTGTTTTCGAGAAGTTAATAGCATAAAATTAGTCTTATTGTAGTTAAGAGAAAGCTTGTTGGCTCTCAGTGGTCAATTTTACATAGTTCAAGGTTAACAGTTGTCTGAAGAACATTAAAAGAGGAATTTGACATGTGATTTTGACCAAGTAACAATAAGGCGATGACTCAATTCCAATAACTTGTAGAACGTTATTCAAAATTGAAAAATTTTACAAAAAAATCTGTACAAATAGTGGTTTACATCTCTACAGTATCCTTGTTTTGATTTTCTAACCGAAACAGGGCACAAGAATCGCATTTTTCCATTTAGCTTCTTATAACACGTCAAACGAAAGCTGTTGAAAACTAATAGTATCGCTTATAACCATGTTCTCTGGAAGAATTTTAGCAGTATGTATGCAACTTAGGACATTCCACAACATCTATTCTCCAGGGGTGTAGTGCTAAAAAAAGAGATGTGGGAACCCCGTTCCCACGCATTCCCAACCCATGCTACACGCTGATATAACTCTAACACCAAATATTGCCCAGATGCCCTCACACGCAAAAAACTCCTTTGGTTCTCGAAATCCGCTACACGTAGAAATTGAAATGAAATATCTTATTCTTCAAGTAACGATTTTTACAACTTTTTGATGATCCAAACACTGGTCTTAATCTCGCACAAAAATCTGACAAATTTTCCCCAAAAACTTTTTTGAAAATATCCAATAATCCGCTACCCACCAAACGTTAATTTTACCCAGAAAATAGCACACTTGGCAACACTGGCTCCACTCCAAAGTAACCAGTCCACTTGATGAAAAACAGAGACAGCTAAAATCGAGACGCCCTGTTGCGTAATAACTACTGAATTCCACTAACAGCAGCAATGCACACTGGGCAAATGAAATGTTGACCACGGGATTGGGGCAAAGCAACATATATGACTTCTCAATTTCATATCCAAACGGAGTATCAACTGTGCTGCAGTTTTCCTTTCAACACCAACGTTTGTCGGGCTTAACTGCTCTCATGCTGGTGTGGGTCTTTTCTACTATGCACAAATAAGTGTGGCTTCATCAGTGGCCTGGGTGGTTTATAGGACTGCAGCCACCAGGATAACTGCCACCCGGACAATTGCGACCTAGGACAACTTCCACACGGACAACTGCCACCTAGAACGATCGCCACCAGGGAATCTGCCGCCTAAGACATATTGAGTTTTTGCCTTTATTGCCATTGAAGCTATTTGAACTTCACGAAGATGTGGTGTAGAGCAAAAATCTCTTCATCCTCTGACCACTTTTAAGAAACCTAAGTTCAACTTTGAACCTTCTGGGTGAAGAATGTCATGTCGATTATCTATATCATTACATATTCACAAACATTCTTAAGCTTTGTGAAAAGCCTAGGTTTATATGGGCGTTTTCAATTTTTCACAGAAAACTGTTTTACGCACATTATCGCATTCAATCCACGTACTCATTTAAATCCCTTTTCTTTTAATGGTTTACGTTGTGTGCACTATTTTACCTTAGCTTTTGATTTGTGAGTTACATGACAGCAGCAGCCACGTTTCAACTAACTTTTCCTGAAGTATGTTGAAGCAATGTTACCGTAACGGCCAGAGGTTCTCATCCGCTCTGTCGCGAGAAGTCCTCTACGTGCCGTGATATACCAAACCGGATTTGATAGCGTGAAACGCAATATCCGAGGTGAGACTTGTCTGGGTGGCACCGGGTGTGGTGCTAATAAAAGAAAGTGTGGAAACGCACATAAAAAATAGCTATTTTCAACAACACTTCAAACTAATTTTTGGATCAGTTTTTAATGATGTTTCCACTTTCATTGCACTACAAAGAAAAACATGAAGAAAGTCTGCGAACATGTTCCACCCAACGACAACCCTTGGGGTAGCGGTTGTCCGGGTGGCAGTTGTCCTACATGGCAGATGTCCAGGGTGTTTGTCCTAGGTGCCAATTGTCCGAGTGCCAGTTGTCCAGGATGTTTGTCCTGGGTGGCAGTTGTCCGAGTGGCAGTTATCCAGTGGCAGTTGTATGGGTTGCAGTTGTCCAGGTGCCTGTAGATCGGATACCGGCCGGGAGTGTGGTGCTCAAAAGCAAATTGCAGGACATATTGTGCTGGAGCGTTTAAGACACCGATCTTCTGATGTGTCACATGAACTGCGCGTGTGTGATGAAACCAAATATTGCATACCCTGCTCATTGCATGAGCTGAAGTCTAACTTAGTTAAGTGGTTGATAACAAAAATCGGTTCAAACGTCTTGCAGTCATGTGTCAAGATATATTTGCTTATCTTCAGGGTTTGCTCAGTTTCATCATATACTTGTTTCAGGGCTGTCACGTGAGGTCAGCTGCCGCAGCTCCGCTAAATTTGCGCCAAGGTCCACGCTGTTACTTTTGTTGTGACTGTTGCAAATGTTGTATAACAAGTCAATGGTAGCACTCCGCGCATGGGCGTCTGCAGCGGGGGGGACGGGACGAGCAGTTGACCCCTGGAAATCGAAACTAAGCACCAAGATTCTTTGTTCGGATACTCACCTGTGGTCATGAATCATAGGTGACAACTGAGGGAATACTGTCAAAAGAATAAACCGCAAAGATGAGATATTTGCGGAGATTTCTCAGTGTAACACTTCGTGACAAAGAGCACAGGTCTGAAATCGGTAAAACCTGGGATGCCAAGCCACTTCTCCGAATCGAGAGATCCCAGTTATGTTAGTCCGGCCATGTTTCCAGAATGTCCCGGAAAGATTGGCGAGGTAAGTCCTTTGGACTACAGTCTACAGTACACCCACGGGAAAGCGACCCGAAGGTTGTACTAGGACCAGGTGACGTGACTACATCTCAGACCTTGCGTGGTCGCGTCTTGGTGTGGTGCCAGCAGAACTACTATCTGAGATTGCTGTTGATCGTGAGGTATTTCGCGTTATCCTACAGTACAGTAGGTCTACTGCCCCTGCGACTTACACCGAAGGAAAAACGGGCACGAAAATGAATGTATGAATGAGTTTGCAGGTCTGCATTGAAACTTTCTATTTATGAAATTATCTTTATTTTGTTTGCCAAATGTGAATGTCGTATTCAAATAATTAAGCATATTTGGAAGGAAACTTGCGTTTTTGTGAAAATAAGTTAAAAGTACATATCAGACATAAAACGGAAAATGGTGTTGACACCCTAAAGCTCCAACATGACCCCCTTTTAAAAAACTTAAAAAACACTGGTACCTACGATGCCTGGAAGCACCTCATGCCAACAGTGATTCTTCGCTCAGTTGTCAAATACACCAGCGAAGAAGCTCACTGAGGGGAGAATGATTATGAATTGAGCTTATGCGAGCTAGAGGTGGGTATTGCTCTCCATTATGCCAGACGCCCGCCGTCCAAATAACCCACATAATTTTCCGTGCAATGAAACTTACGGTGTTCCGATATTTTCATATCTGAATTCAAGTGATTGGCTTTACAAACTAATTGACAGGTTTCAGCTTGAATAGCACTTTTTATGAAAAAATTTTCCTCATCACAAGTACTGCAAAATGAGGAGCATGGATTCACCATGAAGACACTCAACAGCAAATTTGTAAGCGGAAATTACGTGAATGTACACCAACTGCAGACATGAACGATGCCTTCTTTCCGGGTTGCAACAGTTTCAGTTGACAAACGACTCGACAAAGAAGCAAAACCGAAACGTAACTTTTCTCAACATGTCATTCTCATGTTCTGCTTCTCAATGTTTGCCACCTGTGCTTTGAAGTAAAGCATTATCTTGGGGGATTTTCATGTTGCCATAGAAGTATTGTATTAGTTGCATTTTTGTTCATTTAAGCAGTTCTTAATCTAAAGATGTTTTCTATATGCCACGAAGCTGAGGTGTGATTGAACATTTGCAGATCTTATTATTGCTCTGCAAGACAGCATTTAAGTGTAGATCAGATATTTTCTCGTGCAAGACAGCTATTTGCAGTTCAATTATACCATTCTGTTTTTGATGCCATGTTAATTGTAGGTTTGCACGGATTCTTCCAAGGAAACATTAATGTATGTAAACGAAACGACGAATCGGAACAGTGAGTTGTATATCCAGATATATTCACATTTCCACCAGCTCTACATCGCGGAAAATAATGCTTCATTCTGGCGGCAGTGAATTAATTAAATGCAACAAGTTCAAATGAAAGTTGAACATTGTTTTCACCATTGGCATCGAAACATTTTGCTTTGATGAACAACGACCTGCAGCTTTATCAGCGGACATTATTCCAGCAACACCGTTCCAACTTCCTCGAACAACATCATGTCGCTATTGTGAGGCAGGGTCACAGTTGGTTATAATTCATTGGATTTTGTTCCCATTCTTTTCCTAAAAGTAATGTAAGTATGTAAACCAGCGTTTCCTGGAAAGGGTTCTGCGGAACCCTAGAGTTTCATAGAGAAATCCAAAGGGTTACACGAGCTATACTTTCCCGCTTTAAGTAAAAAGAGCTGATGTGTTCTTTAACCCTGTGGGCTTGTGGCCGGAAAAGGACTTTTCAGTCTGGTCTATTCGGTTTGGCCGTGACAGTCTGGCTGTTTCGGTCTGGCCGATTCGGTTTGGCCGTTTCGGTCTGAACATTTGCGGTCTGGACCGTTTCGGTCACGGGACATTTCGGTCTGGCCGTTTCGGTCTGGGGACATTTCCCTCACGACATTTCTGTACATAAACAACTTATTACATTCGTTTGTTTAAATGATTGTAGGCAGACAAAATGTCACTCTAGCTGGTGTTCTACCAACTCCCTTTGAGGAGTCATGACTGCGATTAAATCTGAATTGTAATCATGGCTTTCAAGAATTTGTATTTAATTGCAAAATGTCAATAATAATTTCATTTGCTTGCTGATGATACTGAAAATCATATTGATGCTGATTAACTGTTGGATCTAGGATCTTGTTTTTTAGTTTTTTTAAATGGAACTCGTTGATGTTAGTATGTTTGCGTTAAAATGTGTACTTGTAAGAGATTTCTGCAAGATTTCATATTCTGACCGAAATGTCCCCAGACCGAAACTGCCCAGACCGAATCGGCCAGACCGAAACGGCCAGACCGAATCGGCCAGACCGAAAAGTCGCGTACCCGCGTGTGGCAGCCGCTACATTGTTTGATCTAGCTTGCTTTATGGTTATTTTATTGTGCATAATTTTGTTTGCAGTGCGAAACCTTTTAATGACGGCAATTTGGGTGAAAACAAGCATTTATGTTTACTTGGACGTTCTGGTGGAGGTTCCTTGTTCACTTAAAATAACTTTGCAGTGTTCCGCGAACAAAAAAATTTGGGAACCACTGATGTAAACCAAGCCGTGCAGCATAAGCACAGAGATGTTTCTGACTACTTGAACTGGTGCGAACAAAGCGAATGCTCAACAACAACACAATGCATTTGACTAATGATCTGTGAAGTAAAATTTCCGGTGAGCCTACGTGCATGGTAGGCTCGCGTTGCCTAAAAACGCTTCCTGTGGAACATATAATCTCTTCTAAGAACGTTGACTTCGAATAAGCAACTCTCTGCATTCAGTCGGTCTTCGAATCGCCGCGCTTTCTATTCTGACATTAGTTTGATTTATCAACTGTGAAGTGATCAAAACAAAAACTTCTGATTGGTGGTAATATTCCGCGAGGCCACTAGGCCTTGCCGTAATTGAATCATGATGTTAACTGGCTTATTTGTTGCAGCAAAATACAGTATCATGACTCAATGTAAGAACAAAGCTCTGTGCAAGATATGTTTCTTAGTCATCAAGAGGACAATTTGAATATGTGTAAATAGAAAGATCATCAGAATAAAGTTGATAAGAAAACAGTACTACGATCAATCTTTAGAGAGAACAATTTTTACTAATATGTTAAAAGAGTAAAATTTAAGCGATTTTTTTGCTGCAAATATCGCTGAAACGATTCGAAATCGTGAACCTTGCAAAATGCGATGTGTGTGCTGATGTCCGTAATATCTAAACTGCAATATATACAAAGTTGATTTTTATTCATTTATTGATTTTTTAACAGCGGCTTGTATCAGTCCGAAGCCTGAAGTGTTTAAGCCGTAGTGTGAAGTCCGGTGTCGAGCGAAATTTCTGATCTGCGAAACCGCTGACCTCACGCCATCTGCGCATATGCAGAGTGATATTCCAAGTCATGCATTTCGCAAGCACTGGCTGTTCAATGAGATCAGTGCCGTATCAGCTATGAGGCCCATGAGGCGCAAGTCTCAGTGCCCCTGAAGTCATGGGCCCTCAACATGGCAGCTTGCATTCAATACAGTTATAGCCTGCCAGCACACTGTGATTGTTGCCCAACGTTCAATGCAATATCAGATTTAGACCATGCATGCAACAGAGGAAAACACATTACTGGCGCTTGTGATATCATAGAAGACCACTACGGTATTTTATTCACGACATACAGGAAAATAGTAGGGTATAAAGCATTTTACCATGGTAGTCTAACCACAACAGGATTGCCATTATGGCGAATTTATCGCCTGATTCCGAAAATCTGGCAAATTGTNAAAGCGTTTGACTACAACTATTTTGGTTTGGCGATTTGGCGAATTTTTGGCAANTTTTTAAAAGCATTTGGCTTCAAAAGTTTTGGTTTGGCGAAACATGCTCACGCATCATTTTTTGTAAGGTCTTATCTCGAAATGTGCTCCAGCGTCATTTTTATGTACGCTCTGTATATTTGCACGCATTTTCTTACATATACATATGCAGGGTTTCTATTTTTGAGCTTGCTGATAGTTTGAAAATTCGTGACATCAAATGAAATTGTGATAGTTTTAAAAGTAGTAGCATAATTTTTAAATTATATTTGCAAAACGTTCAAACTGATTATTTAGATATATCTGCGAAATGTTGAAAACCTATATACTTTCTGGTAAAATGCAAGGCGAAAGATGAAAAAGCTGTAAAGGACTATTTTCCAGCGAAAGAGTTGATGTTTTGGTAAAGATGCAAACATTTCCAGAAGTTTGGCTATTTCTTGAAGTGATTTTAACTACAGTTTTCTTTATCTGGCAACCCTGAGCCACAGTACGTCAGTTAGAAAGGCTAACGTCGTAGTGAAGGTTGTCGTCCTTGAGTGTTGTGAGAAAGCAGCGTGCCTCGTAGCTGACGTTACGGATATCATAAATTCAGACCAAATGCAGCGAAAATACAAATAAAGTGAAGCAGCTAAATGGAAACTCCGAGTAGAAAAACGGGATGAGCAATTTAAGAAAAAGATGCCATGTCTGCTGACATGTGGATTTGAGTCAAGCTTGATCTCTGACATTAAACGTAAGAAGCAATTATTGAACGAAGATTAAAACGAATGCATATACAGTAATATCTGACGAAGCTAAAATAATGTTAAAGTCTACTTATCAAATCACTGTACCTGTAATTTAAAGCGATGCCAATGTTAACGTTTCACAACCACCAGCAACATCAGACGATAGACCTAAAGCAATGGCAGAAGCTGAAAGTAAAGCATGTACTTCACAGAAAACTAATCTGTTACTTGCGAAACGACGTTGGTAGTTGGTCAGACAAAGCAACTGAAGAAACGATAGATTTCTGGGAACAACAAGACAGTAAGGAATTCCAACATTTACACAAAGAGTATAAAAATTGTATTTCAAGGAAATATGGTAACAAATTGCGATACCGTACATCTTCCATATTTTATCTGCAATGCTTTGATTGGTGAAAAAGGTATTTGATCGTGCCTCTGCTTTTCACCTGGAAAAGATAAACTTTACTGTGTTGTATGCAAATTGTTTAAATGAATCTCGTGATGAATAAGGATTTTCCAGGAATGATTCTTCTGATTGGAAGAATGCATCTCGAAACATATCTTCGCACGAAATATCTGCAACGCTTAAAAGCTCTTGTACCATTAACCGTAAGATCTAAAGAGACTGATCGCGTTGATTACAATCTTGCAAAACAAATCGATGAGGAATGGGGGAATCACGCGACATTGTTCTTTATTGAAAAGGTGGGACCTCGAAAAATTGCGCCTCAGGGCCCCTAAAAGCATAATCTGACACTGATTAAGATATCAAATATGCTGAGAACTGATTATTAGGGTAAGAGTTAGGGTGTAGAATTAGAAAAAGAAAACTAATTGGCATCTAAGACTAAGTCAAGTATTTTTTAATTGTTAGTTATTCCCAGTGTCGCTTATTGTGGACTATCTTACGTCTAACCAAAACTTTTATTTTCGCAAGAGACATCTAATCTTCATCGTTTACTCAAAATAACTGGCATACTAGAAACAGATCAAAAATTTCGCTTGACACCGGNAACAACACGAGGTCATGAATAAATGTCACATTCTAACTATTTCATCACGGTAGGCTGCGTTCNACACAGGCTTGTACGCCTACAATGAANAGAATAAGTCTTTGGGGTNATAATTAGGGAAACCTTGTTCATAATTTTGGGGTTATAATTTTGGGAATGACAGTTCCATAAAGGGAGAATGAAAAGTTCCAAAATGAACGAAGAGAGGTATGCATCAAAAATGGTTGGGAATCATGGGTTGGGCTCTAATATCATTTCTGTCCTTTGTTCAAAGGACCTTGGCTGGGGTAGAATAAACGGTCTATGTTGGGTAAGAAGGTACAGGCATTAAGGACAAGTGTTTCTCAAATAAGTATCCTGATTTGAAGAGGAACACAGGGGTAGTTCAGCACCTAGAATTTGAAAGACTTTTAGTAAGCATTTTATCATATTACTCGCTTCACAATCACAATTCCAAGTTTCTTTGACAGGGGATTCCCAGCATAAATAGAAAAAAGGTTTGAAACAACTTTAAAAATTAAATTTTCATCAACAACTTTCTGTCCCCTATGAGGTTTTGCCCGCAACCGCAGCCCCCAGGGTCCCCCTTTTCCTACGCCACTGCAGCCAATGTGCTTGAAACAATCCAGCTATGCTTTCATTCTTTTTATATTTGTGGGACGTTCAAATATCTCTTTGGAAAATTTCCTCGAAATGAAACATATTATGACTTTATGATGATTTTAGACTCTGCTGACTAATCACCACAAAGGCGACGAAGTAAAGTCAAAATTAAATTAATGAAACAAGCAAATTTAAGACTAGCATTTGTATTAATGACAGCGTTAACAGAATGCATGAGAATAATTGCGTTCTGTCAACTGAATGCAATCCTTCTTACACATTTTGCCAATGCTCTGTTTTAATTTATCTCGGGCGTGGTTCCGTCACTGTGGGTTTTTTGCGTTGCTCGGTAACCGGCCTCGGATAATTTTCCAGTTTTATTGAAAACGATTGTATAAAAACCGAAGTATTTTCGAAATTTTTACATGCCGCACATTGCGTTTTATTCAATTCATTGTAGTTTGAGTTTCTTTGCGTTCTCTGTTATTGTTTTAGCCCTTAACCATTTCCCCTCTATGCATTTCTGGCAGATTTCAAGATTGAGGATGCCTAGTTTTGCGTGAAACCGATTTCCTGTTGAAAAAAAATTGGCGGATGGATTCAAACCCCTCGCGTTTGTGGACACGAGTTACTTGACGAAGGTTGTATTAACTTCATTATCCTTCATCAATTTTACGTCTGGATCGTGGCCAAATTATTTGAAAACCCTTACCCCCAAAGTTTTGCACTGCGCTCTGTTAAGTTGCGAAATCATAAAATGGAAACTACGTGATTGTTCGAACGACAGGTCAAGAAATTGCTTTCGCAAAGCATAGGTTTCACTCGTGGTGACGGTCGGATGTAGAATTCGATCCACATGCGGTGAAAGCAGCATAGGACCCGCGCATCTGGAGTACGTCGGAGAAGTTAATGTGCAATTGTATTAACTAACCACAAACGACGGTGATACACACAGGATAACCGATTGCTACAGCGTTCTCGTGCGAAGCAGGACACATTACCCATTTTAACTATCGCACAGCTAAAAGCGAAAGCACATGTCGAAAATCTGTAGCTAACTATCAGATATGCTCTGCTAATGCAATATCAAGAAGCACGTACATACTGTATGTCGCAGTTCAGAAATGCCTCACAGAAGCGTTTGTCCTTGCAATGCTTTCAATATTTTTTCAATGGCACTCCACTTCAGTTTTCAAGCGTCTGAAGTTTCTGAGACAGCATCAGAATTTTCTTTAATATCAAGCTTTGGTTTTGCTCAACCACTGCTCGCGATAATGAGGGGATCTCTGAATAGTTTCTGTGTCCTTTTCGTTCTTCGTTGCTGGTATCTCCAGTGTCAATGATCACACGCTTTCTGTTATAATAACTTCTACAGCTGTTTAATTCAAAGGAAACTTCTCCTGAAGAAAACTTGGTGTTGAATGGTTGAAGCGTTAGTTTCTTTTTCCAATTTTTACAAAGAAATCCCTATAATTTTGCGTTTGCATTGTGAACACTATACAACACATCACGATAGCTTGCCATGAAAACTTATCCAATCTTTTCATGTTTATGTACTTCAATGGGTGTATGTGTTCGATAAACCTTTGAGTCCCGCGCGTGCCAAAGTTTTAGCGAAAGATAGTGATCAGTATTTTATACTGTGACTCGCCAGGCGATTGTTCTAGAGAGATGGGCGAACCTTCAAAAAATCTGGTTAGACCTGTTCTTTCGATTGAAAAAATTGGGGAGGTTTGGATCTGAGCTTTTTTGCGGGGTAACGTCATAAATTGGGGCAGGATTCAGCCTTTTTAGTTCAGGTTACCTGACCCAGGGCCTCAACCGCGTCGCGTAGGGGTAATTCATGGCTTATTTTTTTAAATGAATCTAGGCTACATTTTGCATCTTTTGAGCCTTGAGTGGCCTGGCGTTTGTCGTTGGAAAATTATGTCAAAAATGCGATAATTAGTTTAATTCCCTAAGGGATTAATTTTCTTTGTTTGTTCTTTCAAGGCCGTAACTTCCTAATGCTAAATGCTAGAACGCCAATCAAGTTCTCTGAAGATGCGGATTTTGGCCTAGTTAGTTTTCTAAAAAAAANAAAACATTGTGNCTTGAAGTTAGGGCCAGAGCTCAATAAAGGGGACCAAAACGCCTAAACNTGTATCACTTTTTACGCCATCCACAAAAAAAACGGAAGTACGAAACTATCCAATTCTTTTTAATCTAATCAAAATTACTTCCCNCATCTTAAGAGGGTTTGAGCGTCTCTCCNTTCTTTAACTCGATCGGNTGGCGAGTTGTGGTTGAGCTAAGATTTGCTTTATTTTGGAAAATCATACTTTTTACATTTTTATCAAANTTTAGTTTTATTGGCCATAACCTTTGACTCAAAAGTTCTGGGTAGTCAATCAAGGGCTCCAAAGAGTCGGATTTTAGCCTAGTTTCCAAAAAATATTTAATCAAACATTTGACCATTTGGGTTGGGGCCGAGGGCCCAATAAATAAGGCCAAAAAAACTTAAAAAGCCCTCATTGCGTCGTCACCCACCAACAAAGCAATATCCAAAGCCTACCAAAATTTTTTGATCGAATCTACTAGACTTGCCGCAGCTACTGAGGGTTGAACAGCTCTATAACTCCATCGCCTGGAGAGGTATGATTTGCCGAACTTGGTCAAAGTTCGGGATTTAAAGGGTGTTTTCAAAACCACAATTTGGAAAGCTGTGATTTTAATATTTGACAATGCGGGGAAGATTCATGAAAATGAAACAAAGTGTACTAGTGTTTCATCTGGATCATCGTTTGATATGATCACGTTCCCAACATCTTACGAGCAGAGCTATGGAATACTGACATGGATATCCAAGTTTCGCAATATCACAGAGATAAAACGAGAACAGTCGAATCTACTAGCAAAGCATTTTACTATAGGAGATCGATTTCGCCTCAAGCACGCATTTTCAATCCTGCAATTGCAAGCAAACTAACAGGTGAACTTATAAAAAAAAACTAGAGCAAACTTTCAGAATGTTCAGACAGTCTATGGCTTAAGAAAACTCGAATTTTTATTGTATCATACACCTAGTCTATCGCACTATCACTACCGCATTGAAATATTGGTGTATGCTATGATCAAATTCGCACTTTAAAAAAGTCTTTGGCGTGTGTTTGAAACTGCGGAATTCTTGTTCTAGTTTTTCACCATTTCACCTCCAAGCTTTTGCTTACAACTGCATGATTGAAAGTGCCTACTTTGCGCGAAATCGATCTCCTGCAGTAAAATGCTTTGCGAACAGATTCAACTGCATTGTTTTTGCCTCAATGGTATTTCGAAACTTGGATTTTGTTGATAAGTGCTGTCTGAATCTTACAGAGTTCAGAAAGCACAGCATTACAGGACGATTCCTCGAAAACCCTATTTTACTGGTATAACATTACACTTTCGCAAATACTGTATAACCAATCATTATGTACCAGCAACCAGTTATGATTGCAACTTAGTTTACTTCTTTTTCCGAAGTGCTAAAGCCCAGAGTTTATTAAAAATGTTAAAAGTATTCCATAGGGTTGGCGGCAATCACAAGATATTTCACAATATCTAGAAATCTCCACGCCACGATACACTCCAGATTAAGGTTGCTTGTCAAAAATGAGTGAAAACCATTTCTGAGCTTACCATATACTGGTACAATGCACTGCTTGCTGTGATTGTGCTCATATTGGAAATACGAGTCTTGACAATATCCATAACACTTTTGTGCATCATTCATGACCAAATTATATTTTGAAGGGTTAGAAGAATGCTATTCAAATAAAAATTTGACGAAATCTGTTATTCNTGAGATCTGCTATTCATNTGATCATCTGTAATAAATATGACACAACCCGTTCAGGAATATTCACATGCAACTACTCAAGTATCAACTAAAGTGGAAATCTATACAAACCGTTTCAAACAACTGGAATGGATTTTAGCAGAAACATTCAATGTGCTGGCAATAACTCTTGTGAGTTGGCTTGCTTTTAGTCTGATCGTTTACGGGAAACAAACTGGCAAGTGGAGAAAAGAAAATCGATTAAATCCAACAAAAGTCGATGCTGGAATTGTTTATACATTGGCTGTTTTTGCAACAATTTGCTGTTTCCTTCGATTGGCAACAAATCAAGCTGTGTTTAATTTTGGCTATACTGACAGATCGTCATTACCGTGTGAAGTAGGTACTGCCATTTCATTCGTTTGGTACACCTTATTCATTATAGGTGTTTACATGTTTCTCTGGTTTCGACAACATTCTCTATATCGACATCCTTCCATGGAAGAAGTGAAGAAACGTTGGTTGGAAAGACTTGGTTTTATGAATTTAATCTTAATTTTCGTTGGCGCATTTTTCATTCTCGCATGTTTGTTGGTTACATTCCGCTACATACCCACAGGCAAGGGATGCTTTAAAACTGCACGTTTTGGTCAATTGCCTAAATGGCCTTATTACCTGATCATTTCCTTTCAAGAATTTAATCAAGCGGCCCTGTTGTTTCAGTTTCTATATCCACTTTTTTTGAATTTGTCAGGTCGTAATACAGATAGAGTGATTAAAATAATGAAACGATCAGCAATTTCCGCTGGGATTTGTTCTTTGAGCGATGTAGTATCAATGCTTATTGTAGTGTTTGTTGTTTCTGACAAACATATGTCATCAACAGCCATAACTGCCTACGACATAAACATGATAGTTAACACTGCCAGCGTTTTCTTTTCTTTCGAATCATGGCGAAAAACTTTTATGGCCCCTATAGTTTCATGCTCTTCTTCACAAGCCAGTGTCCACACACCACAAAATTCAGCGTGTACAACGAGCGTGGAAATACATAATATTAAGTCTTAGATATTCAAGGTGATGAAAAATGTTGTGAACCTTCTTCCAACATCAACGAATGTTGAATACTTAGTTTTAAATCAGCCTCCTTTGTTATTAGAATGACTCGTATTTTCATGTTCGTTTTGTTATAGACCTTTTCTATGACTCATTGATTTAGCAGTGTTGTTACTGTAAGTCCTGCGTTTGTTGTTTAACTTTTGACGCAATCTGATGCATGGCACCCAGCTTTTCGAACCCAATCCTGGTTTCGCATTCTTCCAACGTCCTGTTTGACTCATAACGGCGCGTTCCGGTATGTTGCGTTGCTCGATAATTTATCGTGAGATAGATTTGAAGTTCCGGTGAAAGCAATTAATTGGGAATGGCGTATTTTTCAGTTTGTGCTTTCCGCAGTTTGTATTCTGATATATTCATTTCAGTCTTGAGTTTGTTTGCTTCCTCTGCTCATGTTTTAGCCTTTCAGAGTCTCACCTTGAAGCGTTACTTGCAGATCTTTGGATTAAGGATGAGTAATATTGCGTGAAATTGGTTTCGTTTCAAATGTTTGTTCCATTCATTCGCTTCCATCACCTTTTTGAACACTAGGTTCTTAGTCACTGACCTTGAGCAAAATCGATTTTGTCTGACGGTTTGAAATCCAAAACAATCTTGAAACATCTTTGCATCCACTAAACAACCATTTTTCAGTGCCATACGAATAATAATGTCTGTACGTGCCGTCAAATTCTCTGGGCAAAATGATCATGTTTATACGACGTGCAAGCTTTTGGTAACTTTAATAACAAATTACAATTACGTTAAAAATTTTTGCAGCTTTGACAATATCAAATGCGACATTTAGCAGCAGGTTGTACTGTTAATTGGGAACATTTGAAACCTTGAATTATGAATGTAAGTGTTATGGAAAAATGGACAATGTATTTACAGTATGTATAACTCTTAAATGTGCGCAATGGGAAAATGAACGATGTGCTTGTTTTTGGCAAAGGGACAATTTTTGAAAATTCCGATGCATTTAAAGATGGTTTGTGCAAATATTTCAACAAATTAAAATACGTTTTAAGGTGCATAATAAAAAATATGATTCAGATAAAACAATACAATCGCTTTGTTAAAAGCATTCTAATATAGTCAGATTTTGAGAAGACATTAACAACGATTTTAATTGCAATAGGGTAAACTTATTGTTTTTATCACAGAGATGTTAGATTACCGCTAAAGTTCAGGCTCGCAGCCACGCGGGGCATTCGGGGCAGTATCCCTCAAATAATGTTTGTGCCCCCCAAATATGCTTTGTGTTCCCCCAATTTGTGTTGTGCGCAAGAAAATTGCTTATGAACATATAATAAAAACACAATATTTACACATTAAAATGCATTTCCCCCCCAAATTCTGCTCAGGTGTAACTGAAAATAAACAGAACAATGTATAATTTGCCCCACTCTCTCAAAGTTGTTACCACCTTAACTAAATCTTAGGCAAATGTTTCAGGTGCACAGGCGCGTGTTTGAACAACTCCGAAACTACTCCCAAGCTCATCTCACCCTGTAAAAGAAGGTTGTTGCAGGTTGGAAACATTTTATTATTTCAAAGGCAAACGCATGCCTCTCCCCCCAAAAAAACGCTGTGGTACGATTCCAAACGGCAAGAAAAATACACAAAAATATCCTAAATTACGCCAGCAGCCTTTATTGGTGGTCTCTACAAGCCCCATAGTGTGAGGTGTTCGAAGCTGGTGGAAGTACATGAAATAAAGTAAATTAGGTTGAAATATGAATTCTTTCAATTTTTATGATATTTTTGTGCATTCCTGCCCACAAGGTGTGTTTGGTCCAAACTGGACAATATCCTCAAGGACAATATCTGACAATCATTTGCACAGAAACGATCAGAAAAAGTAAAAATACAGTGATTTCAAACATTTAGTGGTAGCAACGCTTGTTCTTAGTTAACCTACATTTTGCAAAGTGACAACGTGGTCAACTGGATATTTCTGTGATATTTTTGTGAAGTCTTGCACAGAAGGTTCGCTTGGGCCAAACTTGTTACATTCGTTTACGAAATATTTGACAATCTGATGCACAGAATCGATCACAAATGGAAAAACAAAGTGATTTCAAACATGCAGTAGCGGCAAGGCATGTTTTGAGTTAACGCACCTTTTACAAGGTAACCACAAGGTTTTTATTGGCAAGCTGATGTGCTATTGACTTCTACACTCGTAACTGGGCTAAGTACTTGTACACACAATGCTTGCAGACAAACTTCTTTCACACAGTCTCAACGTTGAAATGTGCTATACAAAAAAAAAACAAATTGCATGCAATGTTTTCCTTTCAAACGTTTGAGCAGAAGATTCGAAAGTGTTCATTGCTCACAGGAGCTCTACACTTCTGCCACGCGAACCTCGTCTTGTTTCGGTGCGATGGACCGGAAATTTGGCAGCGTTTTCTTTCCGTCTGTGGTTCATTGACTTGCGCCGGTTATCCCTGACAACAAATCAGAAAATGTATTGTAGCTGATGGACCTCATGGTGAGAGGCAACACCGTGTTGCTTTGGTAGGTCATGTTGCCTTGGTCCCAGAGAGACATATCACGTAATTTTCACGACTGAAAACTCCAGAACAGACCTGTGCATAAAAAAAACTTTGGAAAGGCAGCTAAAGGCAGGCTCTGGTGTTATTCCGCAGTGTTTAATGACAACAACTGGCACGCATTTCGTAAACAAATAGAACATTACAAGCTTTGCAGTAAAAAACTCAACTCGCCGCTTCCCAAGGGAAGGCATTGAACAGCACGGATTCTGACGCCTGGCAAATCAATTACGGAATGTTGAAATGACTCACGAGGGTCGAATCTGCCTCTTGTCAATATAACTTTGATTGATCTGCCAAACCAATGCGCTTGGTTCCACATGAACATGCCAAACCGTTTTTGCCAAAGACAGGCAAAGTTGACTTTAACTAGCTTCTTGTTGCAGCACTTCAAGTACACTTTACCAGCTCCTGGCAAAATCCCCCGCTAACTTGATGTACACAAAGCTTAGGCAGATTTTGAGAATGATTCTCGACAGGACATAAAAAAAACTCCGTTGCTTGAAGGCTCACCTTGAAACGGTTATTCTTCGTATGCCTGCATCACGCCTCAAGTACATTTGCCACATGCAGGAAAAATACACCTAAGCAGGGTTAAAACCTGACTACGGGCCTGCTAAGGTTGCCAGAAGAAAGCTACGTAAACCAGATTTTCCGAGTCTAAAGCTTCCACCAAACGTTTCATATTGACCGTGTGATTAGAATGAAGTTTCATAAAATTCTATCGCATCACTGTTTTTACATGCTCAGTGTTAAGGCGATGTTTTCTGTAACGGTTTACTTCCACACGCAAGGCGCTATTAGACTTCAAACATGATTCGCAGTAACATGGAATACACAAATACATGAAGGTAGACGAGAATATATACATGGCGGTAGCAGAGAGTATACGTTAATGGCGTTAAAACATTTACTTTGATAAAAGACAAGCTTTTGAGACACACGCTTGAATGACGTCATCATGCTTATTATAATGTAGTACTGCGATGACTTCAAAGTACAACGATTTATAAAATG
>JGI24159J19872_10004719_pt1 | contig 17442 bp, 15 predicted proteins | sample Ectturendosymbi4_FD_19872 | JGI IMG/M metagenome (IMG submission 19872) | reverse complement strand
ACAAGCAGTTCTACCTCAACATGTAAACATGGCTCCATCAGCTGCACCAGAGTGCGACGCCGAGGAACAAACAATAAACAATGTCCTGGATTGTCCCAATCATCGACCTCCTGACGAGGCATACACTCTGGCTGTTTTGGTGATGAAACCATGACCTAGCTGCTAAATGTATGCCGTGGACAAAGATGGCCTCATTCGATACGACCAGCAATTCGATAGCAGGCATTGTCTTCCAAACGATATCACAACTCTCTGGCAACTTGCAAAATGGAATAAACAGTGAAATAGTCAACAAGTAGAGGGAAAAGGTTTCTAGAACACGTTGGCCCAAAAATCTGTGACTCCATTTGTTCTTCTCCATATGACATTTCACCATCTGCAATTAAAAAGCAATTTAACCACAGACTGGTTAATGCATACATCGATTGACTGTATGGTGCTGTGTGTGTAATGGCTAGGGTTAGGGCTGTACATCTTGGATTCGCATACTGATCTCTGCTATGTGCGATGTACCATTATTGTTGATTTGACACGTATGTACTGTAAGTGCAGTACAAAGTTGTATTCCAGTGTGCTCTGTGTGCATGGACCAGTCCCGTCGCCACCCTGGTGAGCTTAGCCCCCCAAGCAAAGCTCCAAGCCCCCTAAATTGAGATATGAAACACTATAATTAGTGGAATTTTTTTCAAATTTGAATGTTAACCCCCCCCCTGCACGAACGTAAAGCCCCCCCTACTGACGACTTTCTGACGACGGTCCTGGCATGAACTGACTGTTTCTTGCTGTTTTATGATTTTTGTTGTTGTTTTGCTGCCGCATTTTTTGTTTTGCAGTGACAGTGCGCCAGGGGGTGGAAAAGCCTCCACTGTTGCGATCGGAAATCCCGAGCGGCATGTGCGCAGAGCTTCGCACCGTGGCAGCAAGCAACAATAGAGATCGCCCGACGAGATCACTCTATTATTGCTTGTTCGTGCCACATATCCTTTTATGGGTGTTATTCTTCGCGCACATCCCGTTCGTGGTGAATCGCACATTCAACGCAACGCCAGCTCAGAGGTTGCAACACCATTATCTGCATCAGGCCAACGCCCTTTGAGGATTCTTGCACCACACGTGAAGGCTTCTCCACCACATTTCACAAGACCTCTGAAGTGGCTGGCTATTACAGAAGATGGAAAAATTGCTTTTGTTGGCACTACAATACGAACTGCTACACAGCAACAATTGTCTGCTTGGACGCGGAAGGGTTGTGGGAACCTGTGGGAGAGTTTCATGTTAGCTGGGATTACACTTTCTCTGCTATGCTCAGCGCCTTGCGGAACTGGACAAACCACGATAGATACCGGTTGCGTCCCAGCACTCCTGCGCAACAGTGTTGATCATCCAGCAGACTGCAACCCCATCAATATTGTAACCCAATCACGCCTCTAAACCCCCAATAATTCGGCTATCAACTTTAAAAGTTGATAGAAAATTATGGAACTGTCAGGGGGTGCCCGACGAGGCAACTTGATTTACAGGTTATTTTCGGTACACCAGAGCTTAAACTTTAATTTGCATGAAATTGTTTAATGTTTGCGCCAATAAATCATCTCCACTCTGCGGTGCTCATGGTGAGTGCTGCTTAGCGTAAGCATAATAGAAAAGCAGTTCGACTGCAGACACTTTTAATCGACTTGCAGGGCGTTTTTCACAGTAAACACAACGTTTTCACATTCACAGCCCAATGTTATACCTGCCGCTGCTGCACTTCCGGGAAGGCTGACTCCGTAACAAACCAGGGGGTACTCCGCGTCGGGGGTCACCAGCAGCTCGAAGACTGGCAGAGGATGGGGGAGGGGGAATTCAAATTGCTGGGAAGATATAAAGACTTGGACGGTCAAACATTTACAAGTCATTTAAAGGTAAAATGCTTAATTAAAACTGAGAATTTTAATTTTTGAACAACTTCACCAGATCTTGAGACCACCTTTGCAAATAAAGAGTGGGGTTTAAAGCCACAGCATAAAAAGGTGGTTCATTAGGGGATGCAATGAAAGGTTCGTTAACATCTAACATCAGTTCGACAACGGCTGATATATCAGGAACATGGAGCTCACAGAACAACAGCAGCAAAGCAACGAACCTTTATGAGGAGGAACTTTTGCATAGGCTCGTACCACTGCAGTAGCACGACTGAATGCTGCAAAGCCGCACATAAGTACTTGTACCCATTGTACTGGTTGCGCACCACAGAACATCGCTGGCAGCCCTTTGTGTCAGGTACCTTCATTGACACCGCGAAGCGCCTGTCAATCATCAATGACAGCTGTCAGTCATTTGAAAGCAACGTGCGAAAATTCGCAATAGCGAAGGAAAAAGTTCCAATCGTAATATTCCCGCTATATTTAACGCTGTAGCTCCAACTACCCAGTGCTTCTCTCGCCTACAACTATTTCTAACCCATCTTCCGATTCCACACCAAGTCCTTGGTGCGTTATCAAAATTGTTACAAAGATGTTTTGCTTGCTTCAGGTTTGTTCTTCAGCAGCAAAGCTTGTGCAGGTCGGTGATATGGGCTGAAAATAATATTAATCACCCGAAGCGCGTAACATCGAAGAAGGGAAGTGAACTCACTCATACCTGGGCACCATCTTGTCTGGCAAGTGTATGCGCTGGTTTCTCTGTGCATTCTCGTGCAGGGCGATTAAGTTGTGGGCGTACAGCTGCGACGTGCGGTTGCCTGCGTGTGTGGCACAACATTATCATTCACATCACCACTACCTTCCGGTGACTAACACCACACTGCTTAGCGGGGGAGACGGCGTAAGGGTCCAAGATTTGTGGGGTCCTTGGTGAACACTGCATTCAACACATTAGCACATCGGAAACGAGATTGAAGCATCTGTTTCGACGGCAATGCTTCACACCACCATCATTTGTGACAAACGATTACGGACACAATGCAAGCAGGCTTTTCAGAAAACGCCCCCTGAACAAACATTACATTGTGACGAGATAAACGAAATTACGACAACCGACAGGCGGGAAAGATCTTTCATCGGAATCGCGTCTGTAAGAAATTATGACGTACGCGCCGAACATACAAAACAATCGAACCTGAGATGGACATTAGCACGTTGCTGATGACGTACAGCCACACGCACTTCCGGGGGAACAGCTGTTCCATTGTGTTTTCGTGTAACTCGTGTAGGTTCAAGGTGTAGATGCCTTCGTCAGCCCCGAACAGAATGTACTGGTCGTGGGATTCCGGGTGGACCTTCAACGCAAGCAGCATGTCACGGAATACTGAACATGCCACGTGACCTCTTGACACCCACGTCACAATAAAGATCAATCAAAAGTCAAGCCAGCCAACGGTGGCTTTGTAGTTAAGTACTGGCGTTTATCTGGTTTTGCTTGGCAATTGTAATGTTTGGAAGAAAAATGGTAATTCTGTACTAGCCAACGATCAGCCAAGCCAGACAAACCGATTCATCACACTCACACAATACACACCTTACTCTCACAACACTCACACAAAACTCACCCAGCTCGACGCGCAATTTATTTTGAGAGGACAACCATTGAAGACTTTTGTGAAACACGCGCCCATCTGCGGAAACACAAGAAAGGATTCTGGTCGGCACGTGGTCAGCCAAGCGTAGCTGCTATTCGCGAGCAGTTTGATGAAACGTCAGAAGCGCTTGACCCTTGACCCTGCTGCAATGGTGTGAGCGATCTACTGGCATTGCAACAATTTAATTTAAAAATAGGTGACAATGGTATGAACATAAGGAACCAAATTTGCTGACTTAGCTTAAACGCATGTATGATCCATCAAATAGTTTGTAGTTAAGTACACAGCTCATATTACAACCGGATGATCCCAATAATGACATGCGGGTCTTGATAGTTTGATGATATTAAACTTTGCCAACGTACCGTTGGTACGTGGATGGAGATGACAGAGAACAGCGCAAGCCTACGCAACCACAACAACGCCAAACAGTAATTTCAATGCAAAGCAGAAGTTTAAACTAAATGACATCTAAGTCATGCAAAGATCTCTGAAAAATTTATGCGAAATCGAAGCAAGCAGCAGAACAAAGTGTAAACAAGCTGCCAATCACAAAAGCAAGAAGCTCTCAGGTACAACCGCAAGCATGTGCGCTGTATCAGTCGGACGCTGCACGACCCAGACTGCTTTCCCCAACTTTAACCTGCATGCAAGGCCTGCGATTAAGGTGTCTGCAATCGGACATCGATTGATCACGTCGAAAATAAGAAAAAAACAATCATGTTGCATATTGGTGAACACAGCAACGAAAACCGTTTTTACTCACATGCACTTTAGGTGTTGGGGGAAGGCCATTGACCATGGTCTGAAGATTGGACTGCAACAGAAAAAGTGCTATTGCTCACAAGAAAGCAACAACTGTCATGTCTTAAACACACCAGCAATGCATGGCAGCATGCAAATCAAGGTCACAGCGCCAGAGGCAAACATTGGGCGGTCAGAACATTGAGCCGAGCCAATCTCGTGGCAGGCTGCGACTCGGTTAATGTAAAGACATTACCAGGGTTTTCATGACTTCCACGGTAGGCGTGAATGAAACAATCAAGACCTATCCGCTCACAATCCCCATGAAAGTACTGAGCGCTGATGAGAACAGATCAGCCTTTGCAATGCCATTGTTATCAATGCAAAACAAAAGGACATGCAAAAAAACAAAGCAAAAACGAACAAATTGCATTCTCACTAAAATAGCTTTGGGCTGAATTGGAACATTTTCTTTATCCGCCGTGCCCGGAGCTTTGGCGCCGCGATCTGCCGGGCTCCCTGTAGGGGTAATGTCCGTCCCGTCCTCAGGCTGAGCGAGGCTTGCCCTGTTGATCACAGTTGGTGGGGACCTGTCCATTTCCAGCACAGCCCTTGACACTGGCCTCACAGGCGGCCTCCCCGTAGCTGGATCGGCCAAACCGGCGACGCCACCAATCGCGATCGGCGAGTTCCTGCGTCGCGGTGGCACGACCGGCGGATCGTCGTCCGTACCGTTGCTCACATAGTTCGCGTTATATGGCGGCGGCTTGGGCGGGCGACTCGGAGCGCTGGCGGCCGACATGCTGGGTTCCTTTGGAGGCCGGCTCGGGACAGAGGCGTTCGGGTGGCCGCTGCTGTACTCGAGGCCATACTGCCTTGGCTATGCAACACAAACATAAGAAACATGCAAGTTCGCACCACAAAGCAGGCAAGCAAGCAAAACAATAAACCAGAATAATCATTCGAAGTTATTAAGAATCGCTTCATTCCTTGCTTTGATTCGCTGTAAGCAACTTAAAACCCATAGCAACGGACACGCAGTGGTAATCACCTTGGGAGGTATCGGCGGGCCTGCGGCGCCAGTGTTCTTGATTGTGCTGGAGGAGCCATCGGCGGGCCTCATTGTCCCCGTGTCATCTCTGCCACACAAATGTAGACTGCTACAAACGTCACAACATGACAACGACACTAATGGCTCGACACCGCTTTGTGTAGCAAGCAGCACACCGTGTTGCACACATCAAGCAGCACACCGTGTTGAAAGCAATCTAGCGGAACTATAGACCACTCGTAAGATGAAGCATATTCAACTACACAACCAACAGTTCCAAGTTAATGACTTAAATGACAGATTCATGTACAGTGGTTAGAGAAGCTGAACGGTCACGAGTGGCTCGAGCGTAAGAGGTTATGCATTTGAATCTATTAACACAACAAGTCGAGGTTGTCCAACAAAATTTTCAACTTACTCTTGTTCGAAGTAGGCTTCGTGACCTCTGCAACAAAACGAGGAATCAATTAAACGCGTGACAATTCTTAGCAATCTTTATTTTCGTGATAGTTAAAAATAAACAGGCTTCAAAACACAAAACATGTAACAAAGAACATGCTTCATGCAGAGCTGCCGAGCATAGGTTAGTAATATCAGTGGTCAAGCTGGTGACATAGAATTTATTCCATTCCTGAGTTGATCTACTTCCGGGGTCAGCAACTTTTTATAACAAGAGTCATTGTGCTTCATTTTTCAGCCGGAATGACCGGGGAGGAGCCACGAAGCGTTAACACTGTTTATTTTGCATTCCACTTCCTATGGACATAAGCTAAATTGTACTCAACTTAATTCTAATAGTAATGACGATCAAATGCAAATTTAACTTCCAAATTGTCAAATCCAGAGAGAGTCACTTTAGAGGTGTTAAAGAGCCACTGATTGCCGACCCCTGATCTAAAATATATTTCCCCTTTAAAAATTTTAACCAATTCAATCGACAAGGGCAATATTTTACTTTGGGACATTGGAGTGGCCAAAGCAAAGTAAGTAGAAATTTGGTTTAAGCTGAGGCTTTCTCTGCGCTGTGACGTGGGACATTCCGACAAAAACGCCGTCACATACGAAGGAGCAGCACACCATGTTGAAAACAATCGAGCGGAACTACAGACCATTCGCGCCACGCAATCGCCAGCAGAGGTCCAGCGCAAAAAGCTGTCTACTGGGCCAAGAGGCAAGTGCAAGGGTATTAACCGTATTTCAGCACAGAGCAGAAGTACGGGGCGCCCCATACAGACGGTGGCTGGGTTTGCATGCGTCGCAGTAAAACGTGGAGGTCGTTTGGTCTTTCAGTGTGCAAGTGAAGTTCTTCGTTAAGACTGCAACTAGAGGGCATAACCAGATGGCAAAAGCGGTTGAAAGGCACTGTAGGTTACACTGCGTAACCAGTGTGCAGCAGGGATGATGCCTGCGCAAGGTCAATGAATAAAAAAAGTGTCGGCCATCCGCGATGGTTCTGCCCGACTAAACACAGATGTCAAAATCTATCTCATACGCAGGAAGATGGTTTTCACCAAACATGACTTAGCAAACTGCAGGTGCTACAATGATCTTTTTCATTGCTCAGGTGTCGGCAAAACAGCAACAATGCCAAAGTTCACTGGAGGAGCCCTTCGCTGGGAGGTGACCACCAACATAATTTTTAATAGTAACGAGTATAGAGCCGTTCAAAATTCCATATTTGCCAAATCATTACCAGCATCACTCTTCCTACCAATAACTCGTTGTTTGATTGTCGCGCTGTTTTGCACGTTCCCGCCTTTTTTAGTTGTTACTTCAGCCGTTAAGTGCCCTATTCCCCCAGCGTTTGATATTTCTAGTCGTTCTTCGTGAGCCTTTATCTTTTATGCTATGCCGAGAGTGGCCTGGCAATGAAGCTGACAACGCTGTCTTGCGAGGCCATCTATTCATTACATTCAGCTCACTGCAGGAGGCAGTCGTTTTTACTGTTTGTATATTTTGCTGTGGTACGCACGGAGCGGCAACAGCGATTAGGATGCTTTGCTTTACACGTGACCATGCTTGCAGCTGGACCAGCCCTGACAGCGGCCAGCATAAACACTTACTGTACTAAGGTTGAGCAGCCTGTTGGTAATATATTTTGGTCGGTTTGGGAAGCGTAACAATTGTCTACGTTAATTTACCTCTATAATCAACGGGCATTTCCTGAAAGCTATCGGTACCAACAAACAAATGTAGTTGGGTCTGGCACAGACGCCGAGTTTGAAATTTCTACGGGCGTGCTAAATCCATGACTCATTGTCACTGGCCAGATATCGAAGCATTACTGTGTGTGTGGAGGTTTAAAAATATACAATCTCGACAACACGAACTGCCGAGGTATACTTGTAAAACGTTATACTTATTTGCCAACTTTCGCTGATCATCGATTAAAACAACCGAGGCCTGCTGAAGGTTTTTTAACCCTCCCTCAAAAAGATGAAAGACGGTAATTCATAAAGAAAGCAATTTCCCAATAAATATGGTTCCAAAACGACTTATAAAAATTCCATATACCAGTGATGAAGCTCATACAAGATGTCCATAACTTAAAAAACACCAGCAACATTTAAACGGCCTTAAGGGTTGATTGCTACACTTGTTTGAAGCCAGGGTGTACAACCTTTTGCTATTGCCGGCCGCACTACTTTTGTTTATATGAAGTACGGCCGCCAATTACTTAAGTTATATTTATGAGATTTCATTAAAGAATACGTTTTATCCGGTATATGTCACATCACGTATTCATTCTATAACTTTTTGTGACATCACCATCCAGATTGTTACGCATCGTGTCGACCGATTTTCTTGCCTCGCGTTTGTTTTGCTTCGTATACGCCAGCACGGTCTCCAAACCTTACATTTTAAATTACATGCGGACGGCGGCAAATTTCATAGTCGATTACCGCAGGTTGTGCACCGTTGTTTTAAGCCAATTAACAAAGATTCGTGTACCCCTGAAATCTGCATCTCTGCAGAGTATAGACCTGGTGGATCATACAGGTGGAAAACCACTATAATGAGCTATGTTAGGTTTGGAGTTCACGATCATGTGGCTCTGCAGTCTCCATGAAAACCTCTCCTCCAAAGACAGACTGAATGCTGGGAAGAGAATAGCAAGCGCCGCAACAGACAAATTTTGCTAATACCATACAGACATGTATCGCCTCCTGTCCTGGAATTACTGAAAATCCAAATTGACGTAACGTCTGTGAGCACTCTTTCCAGAAACAGTTACTTAGCACATCACTGCATAACTTTTGCGAAGCATCATGCACTGAATGGTTGATATAATGCAAATATTAAAAGCGTTCAGTTCTGCTGGTTTTAAATGTCAGGGCGCGTTTGAAACATGCTTGAATGCAGATTATAACGATTCAAATCTCGCTCCATTCCAAAAATTACGACTTAATATAGCGTCCCACACACGATATGCAGTAGCACACCCGAGCATCAGCTTAATAACAGGCATAGGCAATTAAGGTCAAGATGGAATCACCACTTTAAAATATGATGTGCAATTACCGTGAGTGTAATTCTTCTTCAACGCAACGCAGAAGGCTTCTGACACATTAGATGCGAGCAAAAAAAACAAACAAGAACACGTAAACGAAGAATCATGAACGAAACTAAACGCGAAATAACAGACACACACATGAAATCAACATTTTCTCTGCAAACAAGGAAGCGGAAGTACAGCAATAAGGCACCAGGCAAATTTTAGCTACATGGTCCTTCATTTCGTAGGTGTCAACAATTATACCATCCTGTCATCCTACTCTGAGCGACGGGTTTAATTAACACATTCGTTCACTAACACAAAACGCACAAATGTTGATTTTCAAACGGCACGAAATACATGCCCTACACGAGGGACCATTAAATGTCCGAAACCAGATTTCAGGCACCTCCTTCTACAGGTAATTCTTCAGCAGTTTCATTGTTGAGGCGCTTGTTCCAGTGATTCCATCACACCCGGCTTGTCGCAGTTTGCGTAATGCAGATTCATAGCACAGACATGCGATTGTGCACATCGCCTACAGGATATAGTTTAGTTCTTTTTCACCCCCACATGCCACAGAAAGTGCCCAATTTTTTATGAGCAGTTATTCCAGGCATCGTGTGCTCTGCAAGCTTATCATCTGGTTTGCCGGCGTGCATTTCAAAGCAGTGACAATTTCAGCGTTGATTCGCGTAAATATGTCTCGGTCGGATATTGATAGAATGCTTATCATCAAAACGACCTCACAGCAAAGATCTTTTGCAGTGTGGGACCACTCTGCCAAACCCACCTTTAACAACCTGCTTTTCGCAGGCTGTCACTGAACTCAACTTTTGCTTTTTTATGTGGTGTTGCAATCCAGGATCTCTTATTGACACGTGAAGTACGAGCCCATTACCCTCAACCGCTACTAATGCATATTTTCGGAACGTACCTGCTCTTATGTTATTAAAACATGTATGAACCCAACTATTCAACCACTGAAAGTTACTTTTTGAACTCGAATCACTGTTGATATATCTAGACCAGGGTAGTAGCGTATAAAGGGCAGGCCAGTCCCGGGCGATATGTTTCAAGGGAAGCAACTGTCAAGTTCTCCAAGATGTTCCTTAGTATTTCAACTTTTGCTAAACACCCACATGCCTTAATAACAATTGCAGGATAGTGTGTGCGTACATGGCAGAACTTGTACGGGAGGATGACCACTTCAAAAAATTCCGAAGCGGGCCATGCTGGCCAATGGTCGCGGCCATGTCCAGTCATCAATACACCGCACTAAGCTCTGCTTTCCTCAGGTAATATGTTGGGGCCAGCACAGCCGCAGGGGATTTGGTTACCTATGCTGATTTCTTTGCATGGCTGAAGAACTCAGGCTGTCATATAAAGAGACTATTTGATCCCTAGCTGGGGCCCTGACAGACGTCACCACTCGTGACCAGAATGGGCCTAGGGATAATGGAGGACCCAGTTTCCCCGAAACTGCAGAACCTCTGACCTAACTACAACCTCATCACCTGTTGTAGTTCGGTGTCAATTGTCAGGATCACACTCAATGAAAAACATTTCTATAAATATAATGGCCATGCCAAAAGTACAATTAGATTTCTATAAACTTGAATCCTTCATTTGGTACATTTACGTCGCACGTAGGTATTGTGGGAATGGACTGCAAGGTTCTTCATACGTAACTTAAGCTTGCTTATGGCAAAGATGCAATGACTTTAATCGCAAAGTTGTGATTGGCTGAGGATAATTAACATCGCTATAGCCCCGACATGATTCAGAAAGAGCACTTTCGCTGCACTTTACTGTACATTCCATGATAAGTACTGTGTTTACGCGTTGGACCGGGTTTGCATGGATTGGTAATGGTGACACGAGCTTCACAAACAAAAAAAATGGTACATGCAACTTTCTCAATACTTCCTCAGCTCAATTTTTGCACGTGCTTCCCAGATGTGACAATCATACATTTACCTATGTGGGAGGTTGCACATTCGTTTTTGGGCTTTCTATGTTTTGCTGTATTTGATTTTGAAAAATTGCCTATGCCCCAAGGATTTTGGCGTAAAAATTGCCTTTTATCCGCGATCTGAGAATTAATAGTCCGTAAAAGCACAATAGTCCGTAAAAGTGGTAAAAGCACTTTCGTTATGTTGCTGCTTCATTTGGACAACTACTCTTCTTCAATGAGCGAATGCGATCGCTAAAATATCCAACAAATAAAAAATGGCTTATTTCTTTTCGGCGTCATTCCATTTGTTGTGATCCAGACGTGAACTCGTCACACTTGTCTCTTAATGTTTTTACTCCTCAATATTAGTACTTCAGTACAATGCTTGCTGCTGGAAAAGCATATTTTGGAAAAGGACAGACCCTATATAACATTTCTTCGCCGTTTGTAAATATGCAACAGTGGCACGTATCAAATGTGTCCTTGATGGCACAAAACACTTCTTATTTCATGATACACACACTTTTCCACCCTTAAATTATTTTTCGTTTAACGTCTTTTGTGGTGTTTCGTTTTTCGCGCAGAACGAAGGGATGGCCGTTATCTCATCTTCTGAACCTACAGCCTCTTCACTACTGCATTGGTACGTCACGCGCGGGGTGGTGTTCGTGGTCGTAACTTGTGACTTATAGTTCTTAACATAACTTTGATGCATTCCAATAAATATGATACTCCTGATGCTGTTACAGGAAAAATACTTAAAACTTTATAACTTTTTGCATCTCGCTATTGTACTATGCTAATCACGAAAACGTTTGCTTTCATTATGAGTTTACAGCTGCAGATGAATCGTAACTGTTTTACTGCACAGCACACATTTGGCCGCATTTGGCCGCAAACAATTATTGTGATTTGCAGAGTTTTTCACTAAACTCAACATTTTGTCGTACTTCAATAAAAGGGGAGGGGCATGCGAAAGTGTAATGCTCGTGCACTTGGGATAATAAGGCCGACAATAACGAATAGTAAATAAACTACTGTCCCAAGTCCTGACACCAGAATGGCAAAAACAAACAAAAGAAATCGAACACATGCAAAACTTTACAATTTGTTGCGAAGATGTAAAGCTGCCAACAGTCACCCACCGCTTTGCAAATTCATCTTGCAGATATAAACCTTACACGCGCTAACGAAAGTTTCTAATGACAGTATGAGGTCGCTAGCACAGGGAGAATGCATCACCAAATATACTGGGCTTTCCATTACAAGTGAAATGTAATGTGATCATGACAAAAACGAAACCTCGAAACTTCATGAGATGCTTTGCGTAAGCAGTATGCAGAAGCAACTGAAGAACGCAATGGTGGATAGAAACTTTCGAAACTAGACAACTTTTGGACGAGAAGTCTTACAAGAAATAAGAATCAATTATTTTTGATGGACTCATATGATCAGAAGTTTCAAGACGCAATTGTTTTGATCGCCATGAAAGACCGAATGACGCGTAAGTACTTTGCCTTTGAAAACGCGCGAACTCACGCTTAGCGAAGAAACAAATTTAAGGAGCGATGCAAGATATCTTGAGGCCCCGCGATGCAGCAGCATTGCATTGATCGCAACTCAAACCTACAGCCGAGTCCGCTGAGAAACAAAGTATGATGACATGCTGATCAAAGCTGAAGCGTGCCAGGCGAACTTAACGGTGAGCCATGACAACCCTTTGGCACAACAAAAATTTGACGGCAGGCAAGAGTAACCGCATGTCTGTGTTACATACACCACCAAGCTTAACCGCGACAACCGAAAGCAAGACACATGCTGGCGTCATTTTACAAGACCCGCGACTTTGCAAACTGACACTTCAACCACAGCACTGCTCGAAGCTTCCTTTACTTACTCATGGCGCGTTAACTTACTTGGAGCTTTCTTTAGCGACCCATCGATCGCCAGATTCCTGGAAGGATGGATCCTGAAAAATACCAAATATTGCTCAGTCGTTGCCGCAGAGGAGCTGCTGCCAGAAGAAAATGGCACATCAGTAAAATCAACCATTTCTTTGAACGAAAGTCAAGCTCGTCGTCACGTCGGATGCGAAGAGTAGGCCTGTGAAGCTTAAGCCAACCAAAGCCTAAGTTTGAACAGCAGACTTGCCCAACGTTTTCATGGAACGTTTCAGCGATACACTTCAAAACAATTTTAGACAACGTTCACACGTGCATTACCTCAGGGTCTGTTTCTCTGTGCATTGGAGGTTGGAACCGTACATCTTCCACTATAACAAGCAAGAACTTATTAGGGAAACAAGACTATTACCTGTTATTTCCCAGTAAACACCACATTGCAAAGTTGATCAAAAACAGCTATGAGCCATGGAACGAAACAAAAAAGTTTTAACGAATTTTGATAAAAACTAGCAACTCGTACTTCAATTTTCGGAGAAAAACATTGTATTAGAAAAGGCGCGTTTTTAACGAGCAATGAATGAGCAATTGCTGATCGTCTTTACTTTATGGCCAGCGCAAACAAAGCAGAAAAATGATAAATCTGCAAAAACAGTGTTTCCCAAACTTTTGCTGAAGCGACCCCAACTGTCAAAAAATAAACCTGTAAAGTACTTGCGGCCTCAGCGTAACGAAAACCTGAACCTGAATGTACGTATGCAACACATCATTTGAATGTACGTATGCAACACATCATCTGAATGTACGTATGCAACACATTATCTGAATGTTCGTGTGCAACACATTATCTGAATGTATGTATGCAACACATTATCTGAATGTAGGTATGGAACACATTATCTGAATGTACGTATGCAACACATTGTCTGAATGTTCGTATGCAACACATTATCTGAATGTTCGTATGCAACACATTATCTGAATGTTCGTGTGCAACACATTATCTGAATGTACGTAAGCAACACATTATCTGAATGTTCGTATGCAACACATTATCTGAATGTACGTATGCAACACATGCTCTGAATGTACGTGTGCAACACATGCTCTGAATGTACGTGTGCAACACATGCTCTGAATGTACGTGTGCAACACATTATCTGAATGTGCGTATGCAACACATTATCTGAATGGACGTATGCAACACATTATCTGAATGGACGTATGCAACACACACAAAATATATTGTGACCCCCTTGTTCTGTAAACCAAACATTAAATTATGAGAAGCAAAAGGTCTGCAATGAAGATTTACACACAAACATGTTTCTATGACTAATGGGAAGGAAACGCTTGCGTGCTGTCTACAAGCTTTCGGACCGCAGTGTCTTCTTGCTCAATCACAATCGCATGACATGTTCAATTTCCACCGAATTTCGATACTTCATTTCCAGCACACTCATTGCACTGGATCCTGATTTACAAAACCAAATTGTTGCAAATGGAATCAGTCGCTCAATGACACACTTGGATACGGTTGGAGAAGTTGAATACATGGAAACCTAAAAGTTTTTCTTTACTGAAAAGTTTGGATACATTTCTTTGTACGACACAAGAGTCATGCGATTTGCCGCTTCAGCCGTCATACCCAGGAATTCTTCTGCAACCTGGAAAGATAGTTCAGGCAGATTTGTGGCTGTATACGGATCGATTATATTATCCAGCCATTTCCTTTAGTAGGCTTCAGAGTATCACCATAAACCTTTTGACAAGCTCCTCAATGCGCTCAGTTACGGTTTATTTGACATTCACTTTCTTTCTTAACGGCAATATGGTTTCATTGAACATGTCATATTCATATCTTTGTTCAAAAAGGCTCCACTGGCAGCAAACGTTCACGAACCAAAACAAAAAATACACTGACGTTTCGGTCAATCTCGGCCTTCATCAGGGCGCAGAACAAGACCCAGCAGTATTCATCGCGTTTTAAAAGCACAACGCAACAAAACAATCTCAGCAACGTCATCAAGAAAGGATGCCTGAAGCACACCCGGGCCTGCAGGTCAAAGGTGATCAGAAAGCGTAAATGACTAAACGCACTAAATGGTCTGTAGATTATATGTGAGGGCCTGCGTTTATGTTTAGAATCGACGCATCTCACTTTTCGTGAAAGTTTCAAGAAAGTCCTTGGTACTACAATGGGTTCTGTCGTAGAGTGGAAAACGCTATGTCGACGACACTTTTTTGGATCTAAAGGTAACACGCGCCCTCACGGAGAAGGTGCACCACTCTATACATCCCAAACCCACCCATGCGGACCTAAATTATCGTTCTGACCACCATCCCTTGCAGCATAAATACGCGGTTGGTAACACGCTTATGTCTCGTGGCAAGACTGTAATTTCTGGTAAGCGAAGATAATATTCGGAAAAAACGACATTTAAAAATGCATTACGTGCCAATGGTTACCCGAATCACATGTTAAGGAGTAAGTCAAAACCAGCACGTAACCCTGTTGCGCCAAGCGATGGCTTGGTTGTTTCGCTGTATTTTCCAGGACCAACAATAAATGAAAACGGGGTGTAACTGCCCACACTATGCGAACTGTGGTCAAGCCAGCCAGTAAAAAGATCCAGTTAGCCCCTCTAAAGGCCAAGGGACAGTTTACAGTCATCCGTGTAAAGATTGTTCGTAAAATACACAGATGAAACTACCAAAAAAAGACATGCGACAAGCATAGAGGAATCTCGTGCCAAATACAGAAGTGCCTTGACGGAGCAACCATCACAACAAAACATACAACCGATTGGCCTAAAACAAAAATCTTAGGGTTCGAGACTGATTTTAGGAAACGCCGTTTTCTCGAGCCTTTCTTTATAAACACCAACGGTAATGTTGTGAACAGCAGAACTAATGACTTATTACGGTCTGTGCATAAATCTGTATTTGTAGTGAAACAACGTAGTACTACTGTGGATAGTGGCTTGTCCTGCGATCAGTGTCACGTGACACGGTTACAATTCAGCGCTTGCTGGGGGAGGACCGGTTTTCCTCACACTTTATTCGCTTTCTGATCACCTTTGACCTGCAGGCCCGGGTGTGCTTTAGGCATCCTTTCTTGATNACNTTGCTGAGATTGTTTTGTTGCGTTGTGCTTTTAAAACGCGATGAAAACTGCTGGGNCTTGTTCTGCGCCCTGATGAAGGCCGGAGTTGACCGAAACGTNAGTGTATTTTTTNTTTTGGTTCGTGAACGTTTGCTGCCAGTGGAGCCTTTTTAAAAATATACGTTGCACCTGACAGCCAAACTAGGTATGTCATACTCATCTCAATTCACGAAACTTTTCCACTAAGTGATCAAATCTATCAGGCAGCTACACTAGGTAACCAACGTCTGCAATAAACTTTTCCACATGATTTTGGATATTCAGGAAAACAACTATTTCTTTTCGTAGCTCATAAACACGTTTCAGGACACGACCACGTAAATATCGTCGCACTTCAGTGTGACACAACAATTACAGGCTCTAGCTTTGCAGCAGGCTGTTTGAGGAATCTCCTGCCTGGTTCTGCTCCAATCTTCTTGCAATGATTCAAGCTTGCCACTCATCATTCAGCAAATTGTTAAGCCACAGCAGTGACCAACACCAAGCGAATCAATCACAATTTATTGCGTAAGGAAACTAGTTTCGTGTGTTACACATCTTCAGTCCTGCGCACAAGTCGACATATGAAACAAAAAGAAAAACTATGTACTGCTGCTAAGATCAAAACTCAAGATTACAAATTTGATCCCAATTAGAAATAGAAGGATTCTATTTGAATAAAGACTGAATTGTTTTCTAAACAGAGAAACGGGGGCGCCCACTNTGCATGTGGTGCTTTTTACGACAGTACTCCCGGTTTTCACCAGTACATGCTGCTGCACCGCCAGTGCAAGTCCCAACACANTCCCCNTGGATTGAATGTTCATTGGAGAAGTTGTCAATGCAGCGGAAAATGTCTTTGGCTTTAATATGCGACTGCAGGGCTTTGCAAAGTAGCAGGTCTTCTGATACTTCGTGGCAGGGGCCGAGTTTCAGGGGGGACGGGAAGAAATGTCCCCCGAACTTTAGAACAAGGGGGACACACAATATATTTTGTGATAAAAAATAATGTAGTTCTGCAAATTTCGTGGTTACATTACTGTTGAAACCCCCAGCATAAAGCCTGGGAATAAATAAAAAAAATGTACATTGTCACTGGATTACACAATGATGCAAGATGCCGTGTATTTGACAAAATTTAAATACAATCTCGATATACAGGCAGGGGCGTAACGAGGGGGGCACAATTTCCCATGCGCCGAATCACTGCTGGGGCGCCGAGAAGTCCCAATAATGTCGCAAGTACTTTCTTCAAAACAGTAAATTTGCTTCCGAAAGACCTCAGTTTCGAACATGGCGGCGCCAAACTTGCTTCTTACCCCGGGCCCCATCTAACCTCGTTACGCCCCTGTGTGCATGACAAACGACGGTATCCATGCCAGTTAATGCAATCTCAGAGATATACGTTTATTTACTGGAATTGATTGCACTATTATGTAACTGCCAATTGTTTGAATTTCAGAGATACATGTTCATAGATTCTACTTTTTATATATTGTTGGCTTTTTAAAGAATAATTGAAGTGTTGCGTTTGTTTTATCTACATTGACAAAGAACTCTTCACGTACTAATATACTAAAGTTTTGTAC
>JGI24159J19872_10004718_pt1 | contig 17443 bp, 13 predicted proteins | sample Ectturendosymbi4_FD_19872 | JGI IMG/M metagenome (IMG submission 19872) | reverse complement strand
TGCTCTAATGTTCGCTAATGGTTGGTTTACTTCATGCGATGACTTTTATGGTGCTTCTGCTTGTTGGCTTAGTCATATGAAACAATAAACCATTACCATTACCATCGGACGACTGCTGTTTTTACGGGCTTTATCAAACAAAGTCTTTCAAAATTTGCAAAAAACATCGGTGACAAAAAACAAAGATTTATTGCACTTTTGAGCGCCTACCTTTCAAAAAACTTGACTGAAACGCTCGCTACAAAGGCAACTGACAGGGAAAACATAATTAGTTTTGGTGCCGTGGTAGTTGACGATCTACCGCGATTATTCTGTTTCACAATACCTATACGGTCTGGCACCAGACCACTTGAGTTGAGACCAGCAGGACAATTGCATCACGTGACAACTACTGTATTACCACGTGGCAACTGCATCACGTGAACGTTCACTTCCGCAGATCAAAAGCCGTTCCACTTGCTACACACTACAGTCTACCAAAAGCTAACCATTCAAACCATTCAAGTGGCATTCATTAAAAACCGCAATCAAATATAAATGTTGACAACTGTGGTTGTCAACCCTTTCCTTGCAGTGGCTGTAGTTGTAGCAGTGCAGCATTTATAAACCAAGCATTGCACACACAAGTAGACCGTACCGTGGATTTAGCTGTTTTGGGGACCCATACAGCGTTACTTGTGGGGAAGGTCGTCGTTCCATTCAGAATAGCTGATTTTCCCAAGCGCTACGTACAACGAGGCAGCCTCTAGTCGTTGTATGCGCACTGTTCTGTCTCTCGACCAAGTTACCTGACATTGTAGGTTGCCAAGCCGAAGCAAGGCGCCTTTTCGTTTCACAGATTTTCTGGTGCACAAATCTTTATTTACATGAGGCTTTGAGCAGCATCAGCAGCAGAGATCCTTCAACGATGGCGCGGCAGCAGAAAGAACAACAAAACACGAACCGTCGCCCGCACGCTTCGCAGAACGAAGCTTGGTGAAAACGGCGTCATCACAATTATTCATATGAGTACCTGAAGTCGATAGAAAATTATTACAGATGAGTTTAAATCTAGCAAAATTTGCAGAAAAGTTTTGTTTGTGCTTCAACAAATAACTCAGAAACCGTTCATGTTAATTGGCTTGCCGGAATAATGTCAACGTAACATTTTTGGTGTATTAGCCATTAGTCAGCGCTACCGCTTGGCAATTAATCTGAGAGATTGACCTATCTGGGCAAAAACAACAAATTAATCCCCTATGGGTTGATTAACGTGTTGCTTGAAACACATTTTTATATGCGTCGAGCTTTGGTGTTGCACCACTCGCTAGGCGTGAGAGCTGACGCGACGGGCAGTTACGACGTGTCGCCAGTGGCGTAGCCGGCCCAGATATTTGAGGGGGGCCAAAATGTTTGATTTTAGGCGAATAACGCTATCTTGTTCGGAAAAACGCTTCTCAAAGCACAAAATGACTATATTTTCTAAAAATTGGGGGGGCATGGTACCTTTGGCCCACCCCTGGCAACGCCTATGCGTGTCGCTTCCACAAGTCATGTTCGCGCAAAACAGTTCGAAAATAAACAACATACGATGAATTCCAGTTCGTCAACTTCGACTGTCGCACGTGGTTATGATTCACGCGGACGCTCAGAACCCTAATTTGGTGCAATGTTGTTAGGTTTGCAGCGCATGACGTAACTTTTTCCTGCAAATCATGCTTGTTTTTAAACAAAATCTGTCGACAACGGTAATGCTCTTGTTCTACAGTCTAAAATAGGCGTCTCCAAACCACGGCGCGCGGGCCAAATCCGGCCCGCAATGCCATTCCATCCGGCCCGGAAGCCATTTCACTTGGACGCAAAGATATTTTGTCAATAATAAAAAATTGTACATTTACGAAGCATTTGTTGATTTGGTAGAATGTAACATACCCATAGCAATCACGTTACGTAAGATGTCCGGCCCTCGAACTGCTGTGTATAGTTGCTTATGTATGTGGCACTCTGACATAAAAGTTTGGAGACCTCTGGCCTAAAATATTCCAGCAAACACGTTGAACGATGCATTAGATTTTACGTGTGGCAAGTCCGGCCTCTGTCTTCAGATATCATGCCTCCATTGTGCTCGAGAAAGGGCATGATCGAAAACGTAAGGAGTGACTTGTTTTTTCCAACACTTGTGAACATGTGCCTTGATGGAGGCATGATATCTGAATTCGCTTTATTTGTCTTGGTCTTGCCCAACCAACATGCAAAAACTCGGGACGGTAGTACTGTTAAAATGACAACACCAGAAAACGGGTTTTGTTTCTTTTCTTCATTTTCTTACTTTGATGAAAGTAGTGTGATCCGTTGGTAAATTCTTCTCTTCACGTAGCAGTTTCATCTGGAAAAAATTGTATAGCTATGCCAGTGCCATTCATTCCCGCCAGTAATTGTTTTTATATGGTTTTGGCTGTCTGCGGTCCGTGAATTCGATTCAACTTTCCTAATGTAGCATGTACATCATCTGAATCACAAATTGCAAGTTTTTACTCGATTCATGAATAACGTTTCCATGAGCTCCAAAAAGTTCTTCAAAGACCTAAATCGCGTGCTTTCCAGGCCTGTTGCCAGGTTTTAAGATTTGGGGGGAAAAGTACAATTTTAGGGGGACAATATTTCTGTTTTTCTTATATGTTTGAAACAAATTTTTCTGAGCACAACAAAATTTGGAGGGCACAAAAAATTTTGGGAGGCATTGCCCTCGAATATCCCCCACGTGGCTACGGTCCTGGTGTTGTTGATCGCGTGCTGTACGTCGAAAATAAATGATAAAATGAACAAATTAAGGGAACGGTTGCACTACTTTGAAAAGCTAACTATTTTGAAACATTTAATGTGCAATAAATCTTGTTAATGCAGAACAATGCGAAATATTTTTCATTTGCAATATCCAATAAAAGGTGAAGCACGATTTGGTCAAAAGGTTTGTGAAGAGTTTATTGACAGATATATAATTAGTTTTATTTTAAGAGTTATTGTTTTGGATCGTCTATCGACATCGTGTTGTGCAAGTCGGTCTTTGTCCTCTTTCCACTCAGCCAGGTTAGGCTTCGGTATATGCACTGAGCAACCAGCGTATGGTTTAATCATCTAGTCAAAACCGCTAGAACATATGGCCAATTTCTTTATGGGCAAAAACATGTCTCGGACAAAACGCTACGTCTGACATTCAAATCGAGACAAGCCAGCAGAGCTACAACCAAGGGACCCTAGGAAAATGCCGTTGTTTGATGAACTAGAAATTGTCTATCGAAGATAAATTGAACAGCGGAGAAGAACGACACCTGCTGCTGTCTGAAGTTTCTGTTGTGATAAATAACGATTTTTATTTAGTGCTCTTTCCGCAGACTTTGGAACGTTATGATTGCGGAACTTAGGGCCCAAACTAAATTTTGTTCCTACGTATGGGTTGCCAGATCACTTGTAATCTTTTAAAGGACATTTGGTCGTTTTGTGCTCATTGAAATTTTACTTCATGCCTATGAACACTTTTTAATTATGGTGCACATTTTTCAAACAAATATTGATGAATAACAATGGATACTTTTTTCTATACAACTGATTAAGATGAAACAAATCTACACGTTATTGTGCTCAATTACATTATTTAACCTTGATTCTTGAATATTCAATACAATCAATAAATCAATCAAGGAACTATTTCATAACTGTTCAAGACCTTTCAAGGACGCCGGAAAATACTCAAGGACAACAAAATGTTTTCAAGGATCAAGGACATGACCAGTTTTGATAGTAAATTAAGGGCAGTCCTTGGCGCTCAAGCACGTCTGGCAACCTTATTCTTACCTGATTTTACTCTCTAGCGATAACTTTATCGCAACAATTTTCCAGATGACTGCGTAGACGATTGTATAAGAGCTTCTTACTTTGCCTTTTTTTATTTTGCACAGCTTGTTTTCAGGAAACAGAAAAGAAAATTCCGTAGCTTTCTCTGCTTGCGCAATGAAAACAAATAAATATAGGCTGAGCATTTTCCAACCTGCATTTTCCGACTGGACGGCGTGTATGTTGTTTGGTAAAGTCATTTGACTGAGCAAGCAGGCCACTGTGCCAGAAACGTCTATACATCGTTGAAGATTCTAAGCCACATATACGTAAATAAATGGATGAACAACAAATATTAACAAAAAAAAGGAAACTGCGATTTCGTTCTTTAAATGATAATTTGGTCAATAATCCGCAAGTAGAGCCATGTAAGCAGAAAGACAAAGTTGCAAAGGCTCCATACAAATTGTAACCAACAATTTATTTTATTCAATTTCCATGTTATATATGTCTGAAAAGGATAGTTTATTTTCGCTCCTACGTGGTATTGGATTAGGTACTTATTCGCAAGCCAAAAGCGCATTGGCACAGGGGTTAGGCAGAAAGCTGAAGAAGCAGCTGCCACTTATAGAAAGTAATGCAAAGCAAATTCGTATACAACAGCCTTGCAGGCTTTCGTAGTCTAGGAACATGAAACGAGGCAATGCGATGAAAGATCTGACGGAAAGATGTCGATGTGTTGGAAGGCTCTTCTGCTTTCCAGCAGCAGTGACACAGTAAAATATCCTTTGAAATCAAAAAAATGCTAAGCCGCTGGTGAAAATGAGACCTGATTTCTTAAAAAATTATATAGCAAACCTTTCGAGTTTAACTTCAAACCACATTTTACACAAAACGCACTCCAGCAAATAAATCGAACGTAGGATTGAGGTATGTATAGCACTTGACGTTTTATACGTATTTTTTCGCAGATGCTGTAAGGTTCAAAACGCACGTCGTCAGTTTTTGGCAGGTAGGCTTTGCTAATTGCTTCACCACCTCCAGCTGGTACCTCCCAGATGACGGCATGCGTGGATTTTCAACCTAGAATGTTATGCGGTTGCTTGCAACCTCAAAATCGAGGTTTGCTTGTGCTCTGAAGCACAAAATAGTCCGAACCTTTTGTTATCCGCGTAACAATTATCTAATCCAAAACATGGTGAAGACCATTGATCTGCGTCGCTTCCGCCATTGTGATGTAATCAGTTGCGGAGAAACAGTCGCTACCAGGCGCACCCCAAGGTTGCTGTTGAGCAGTTGTCTGACCAACACAATCCCCTCGTGAAGGACGATCCTGACGCGGAAAATCATCTGAGGACAACGTCTTACTCTGAAAAGAACATTAATGGTCATCGTAGTCGGTACTACCAATCATCAAAACCATGCCTGCAAATAGAAACCTTGATTTTGTACCATCAGATATGTTTACTTAGTTTCAATATTCCTTAAAAGCCAACTGAAAATATGATCGCAACTCAAGTGAGGTATTGAAATATTTAACAAATTTTTTGGTCACCGAACAAATGACATTTTAATGCAGGGCGGTGGTTAAACAGCGTGTATGGGCTAAAGCTGGGGTCACCAACCTTTCTGACACTGCGAGCTGCTTATTGTGCACCGATTAATGCGAAGGTCTATTAGTTTGATACACACTTCTGAAATAAAAATTTTGCTCCATTTACCTTCAATTATTTTAATNTTGATATTCCTTAATGTGAAGATATTGANCATTCTAATGTTATTTTTGGAACAGACGTGCGGGCGACCTACTTGGNCCTTGCGGGCGATCTGGTGCCCGCGGGCACCACGTTGGTCACCCCTGGGCNAGAGCGCCTGTNGAACTTATCGGACTGATTTCTTGTGCAAATATTTATGACATCATATNCATACGTCGACGGCGACATCACCTCCGATATCAAATTCTTTCAACATAACAGACCATTTGTAACAGACTAGCTGTTGAATAGGTTTCACGCTGAACAGGTTTCACATATAAGCTGAGTTGGTCTAGCTAGCCTACTACAGGTTGACAACCAATGATTCACCCATGGACGTACCGAGGTTAGACGGCGCCCTGAGCAAGAAACAAGCTTGGCGGCCCCATGTTCGAGCCTAAGGTCTTTTGGGTATAAATTTTCCGTACTNAATAAAGTACTTGCGAAATTGTTAGGACGTTTTGGCACTCCTCGATGATTCGGCGCCCGGGGCATNATTCCCTCTTTCCCTTCCTCGCCACGCCCCTGGATCCACCAGTGAAGCACGTCTGTGATAAGCTCGAAGCAGTTTTGCCTTTAGAATGGAAAAAGCCTTGTGGCAAGAGCAGGGAAGGAGTATTTACAAAAGAGCCATTTCAAAATAGCTTCGAACTCATTTTAAAGCAAAACATGGAAAAGGTGTGGGGACCCCTTCCCACACGTTCCCGCCCCACTACACCCCTAGGTAAGAGACGTAATGTAACATTAGCCCTCATGGCACCCATGCACAATGTTGAAGTGGCCTTTGGTCGAGGATACGCCAAGAAAACGTCCATCTATTGCCATCATCTGACAATCTTAAAATTTATGACCTTCAAATGTCTATAAGGAGTTGACACATCATTGAAAAGATTGACCATTCAAATTAACTTTGTATGTTTTAATGACGCAGCTTTCAGCGTCGCTCTGTAGATGGACACCACGGGAAACATTAATACCACTGTGATAACCTGGAATACATTCACACGCAAAATCGAGTCTATATACATCTAGAACGCAACTAAATGTAGACATCTCAAAGAAGACAAAGCACCAGCACAGTTCATTAGCTGCAATAGCGTAGGCTACTGCAATACCCAGTAATAATGTTTACTGCACTCAACAAAAATACTGGCAGCTCGACATTTAGGGGTGCAGCATGAGCTCAGCACAATAATGTCCATGGGCTTTANAAGGGCGAGGTTGATAACAAGGCGTGTCTTCGAGCACACAGTAACACATTTCCAAAGCCGCCTTGGTGCAATTTGTCTTCTAGCCAATGATCAAGCTGAAACACTCCGCAAGTTTTTANCATAAGCAACACAACTGCCGTTATACCTCGTACATTTCGCTGCCTTTGAGTTCATCGCATGTGTTCGAATTTGGTTTTGCTTCAACAGCATATTTTTGCATTTACGCACTTAAACATACAAAAAACTTACCACAAGGTTTTCTCCATTGGCCAACTCAAGCTCCCAGGATACGGTTGACGGCGTGTTTCTGGACTGAGACGCTGAGTCTTTGCTCCCCATTTCCAAAGCCTGGTCGACAGTGACATATCCAGCTTTTCCTTGCAGAAGAGCTTCGGACATGCTGCAGTTATTACTTTCTAATTCGGGAGAAACATTCCTGGCCCGGTCGCCCGCAGAATCGACTGCACTGGCACTTCGACGAGAATCCGTGTAAAGAACGTCTACAGAATCGGCAGACCGGACGCTGCCAGACCTATCGAGAGTGCAGAGCTGTTCAGAGTTGGCATCATTGCAACTGGTATGGTGGGGTTTAAAGGCTGGTAGAGCAACATAATCTGCGGCTAAGACTTCTCCCACGTACTCGTTGACCATCGAATCAGGCCTAATTGGGTCAGACGATGTATCTTGCAGCCAAAACTCGGCTTCACATGCAGACACATGAGGTTGCTCGGCGGAACAATGGCGTATCTTCTCAATCTGCAAAAATAATATTTTGTGCACTTTCAATGTGACGTGCTCCACTTTTCTTTAAAGTTGGTAAGGATAACTTTCGAAAGAGGTAATATCAACCAAAACAAGAATTTCNATCTCTTCCTTGCACAAAAACCCTTTGTTAGGCGTAGCTGTTCTGTTTTCTGAATAAAAGTTGCGACAATTTCGAAAGACATTGGCTCTTGCGTTAAAAGCCCATGCTGTTAACATCTTATTTAAAACGTTTGACAACGTTGGCCGAAGACATTGCTTGCGAGATGAAACTATTTGCAATCGCCTTGTTACGTTGTAATAGTGCATTTCAACGGGTTTTAGACTTCGTTCTTGGATTTTGATTGCAATACGCTCAATCATCAGTCATAGTTTTACCTCATCGTCTTGGTCTTGAACGCAAGGTAGAAAGAAACGTAGGTTGGCTGAAAAGGAAATCAGACCCACTTCACTGTCTGCATCGCTGCTACTACCTGCTTCGTCTGGTACCAGTTTTGTGTAAGTCACACAAGTTCCGTCGCTTTCTAAGCCATTTTCGCTGAAGCAATAATCTTCTGAAATTTGATTGTGATGCAAAGGGCCATCAGTGCAGTACCTAAAGAATAAAGCAGCACGTTAAGGATCTATTTTTCATCAGTAAAGCAAATCCGAGGATGAGATCCCCAGCACGGCAGTTGACGTCATTCAAACCGTTACTTCTTCAAGCAACTTGCGGCTTGTCAACATCCAATGTCATTGGCAAACATCTTGCCTTCAGTCTTGTGTTTCTGATGGCAACAGACTAAAGTTTTGAATGTCACTTTAACAAGTTTCACACTTCGTTCATCCTGCGAAATCATGGGCGTTTTTTACGGTGGATCGGGGAATTTTATTCCACAGAAATTTTTATTTCCGAACTCGCCTTTCCTATCAAATGTTAATTTTGTGAGTGCGTACTACGTGTCTTTCATAAATTCACCACTGTGACCATTAATGACCAATGAGGTTATGATAGAACGATAACTCCACAGCGGTGCGAAACTGCAAATATTAATTCGGACAGTTTTCAAATTCAAGAGGTGGTTTTTGCTTTTTGTTGTTGCAACCGCACAAACCGTAACATGTTTCAACATTTCGCTATTTAAAGAAGCTCAAAACGGGCGTTACCTCACGTAAGGCAGGCTGCTGCCTGTAGCAACTGAGGTATCCAGTCCAGCGTTCCTGCTGCAGCATGGTCCATTTCCTCGTTCCGAGGCACAAGGCAAAAAGCTTGCAGCGTGTAACGAAGGAGTTCCAGGCATTTCTGCTCCTGTATCCTCCGAGATGCAGGGCGACACCGGTGTCAGTACACTGTATGGGTTGTGTCTGGAATCACCAGTGCGCGACGAATCGCGTAGATTCAATAGCACCGGACGGTGCGTCGGGGATGTCCCGGTGCGACGACTACTCATCAAGCTTGCAAGCCCAGAGTCTGCGTTGGTGGAAACAGCTCGAACAAAGCGGTGACTAGAGGACAAACTTCCTGCACAGCGTGGAAAAAAATTAGAAAACAAAAATGCGTTTATCTGCTGCGGCAAAGACACTAAAATAAGCGAAGTTAGACAAAAACGTTGTTTCATAAAACTCCAATAAACAAATATAGATTTTTAGTGAGTCAGAAACAGGAAACCTTGGTTTTGAATTTTCTCTAGCCAAATTCTTCCGATTTAGCGCCCATTCAAAGCTTTGTTAGGAGTTAAGCTGAGAAACATTAATCCCCGGCGGTCAATATTAAAATGTTTCACTAATCTCTGAGTAGCCTACAATCAACACAATTCCATGGCGTTGCAGAGGAATGGTGGCGCAGAAGTATACGACTTCAAAAAAGCGTGGTCCACGTGATAGTCCCAGGAGCAAGATTCATTAAACCCGAAATGAGCGGAGGAAAGATATGCACTGTGGATCATCAGTGGCACCGCAAAAAATACGTTTTTATAGTTTTTTTTTGTTGACAAAATATCTTCGTATTGAAAAGGAAACGCAATTCTAGCCAAAATTTAATTTTTAATATTTGTTTGGAATAAAAATTTTTTTTTGAAAAAAATATTTTTTCAACTCGCGGCGTGGCTCATCAGTGTCACCATGTCAGTGTATCTCTTTGCAACTGCAATGCATTGCGTACTTCCACGGAATGAAGCGCATGGTTTTTCAAAATAGCTTGACTGAAAATTTATTTAGACATCTTGATATTGCCCAGAAAGAGTAGCTGCGCGCATGGTATTGCTATTTGAGTCTCATGAATAAATTGCAAAAGTTAAAGCGGAAAAACTTGCTCAATAGCAGCATCTATGTCCTGAAGATGCATGGGAACGTTACTTCAGTCTAACAAACAACTCGAATAGGTTCAACGAGAACCACTGGCTTTGAGACACTGACGAGCCCTTGCGAGGTTTGGGAAAGCAATTATTAATGCGATGCAATCGAGGTAGACTGATCATTCTAATCACTACTGGACGTTCAGGTATCTGCTGAACACGATTCTGATGTTAGAATAAACCCGGCAGGCACAAGGTTATCATCCTGATCGACGCATGCAAACAGTAACATAACTGAAAAACCGGTGCGCTGCTGTCTGCTCATAGGCGTAGCCAGTGGGGGGCCAAAGGGGCCATGGCCCCCCGAAATGTTTGGAAAATATTTTGTGCTTTGAGGGGCGCTTTTCCAAACAAAATAGCGTTATTCGCCTAAAATCATACACTTTGGTCCCCCCAAAATTCTTTGGCCCCCCCCAAATTTTTGGGCTGGCTACCCCACTAAGTCTGCTCATAGCAATATGTTGTATAACTCAGATGCTAAANATTTTTATCAGCAAATGAGCCCGATAAACACTGTTCATTTTCTCTTGCAGGGCAGAGAGTAGATCTCCAGCAAATCGAAGGCGTAACTCAAAAGATACTTGTCTGCTTTGAAGCAAGTTAGTGCTGTGTGGTGCTCAACGCTGATCGGCAGAACTTCGTACNCGTATACGTTAGGGTCAGGTTTTAACTTAAAGGTGCGACTTCATCTTTCGCGCTTATCCATGCTCACCAGCACTAAATGCACAACGTACCCATGACGCAATTGTTAATTCAAAGTGCACCATCACGCAGAATGGTATTGAGATCTCTATCGCTGCTCTATTCAAAAACTCCGCTCACTTTAACACTCTTAGTTGAGTTGATTTCTCTCTTACGGTCTTTCAGGTAAAGTTCTGGCTGACTGCGTTGTTCTCAAAAAACTACTAAACGTGGGGGTAAATTTGTATTTGATCCTGTGCTTACATGCTTACGCTTCTTTGATTAATAATCTTTCGTGGACTGGTTAACACAATCGTCTCCGCATCTTCGCGAACCACCCTTGCAAGTTTGCAATTTCTGGAAACAGACCAGGAGTAGAAGGTTCACAAAACCAAAGGGGTGCGGGGCAATATGGGTAGCATCTCATGTAGACAGGGTTAAATGCAGGCCAACCGTTGTGTAGCAGTCTTTGGAAGTGACGCTGTCAAGCCAAAATTTGCACAAACGATAACAAAGGGGAAATACACCAAACAGATAAAGGTTGCAGGCCATGCAACCTTGCAATGCATGGTGATGCATTCTAACTTTTTCTGTGGTGTTAAATATTAGGTAGCTTTGCGTGAACGTTTTGCAGGTGATGGTGGACGAAGGAGTGCTGATACGTGCAAAAAGTTGTTGGCACTTTCAGTTAAAATCCTGGTTCTAACAAACATGTGTCTCAGAAGAAATCAGTTCAAAACATTGAAGAAAAAATAATATGGGACTAAGAAAAACACGATTGCAGAAACTTGTCAAATTTTCACACCGCTTGTACAAACACGGCTTAGGAAGTAAAACAGCATATAATTCCGTTATGTCTTAATAAATTCGGTCATGAAAGGAAGGCAACCAGTTTCATGAAAAATATTTAAACATCAGTTCAGCTATTGTGCATAAAGCTACAGGATGATTGCTTATGACCGTGATCCGGTAGGTTTTGAGTAAAGTATATAAGGCTGCGCATTAAAACAGTGGACTAAAACACACTTAACGCTACGACAGCGCAGTTCACAACTCCAAAAACATCAGGCTGCGCGAATGTCTCGTCGAAGTTGAGCAGAGAAGGCATGCGGCTGGGATGCGGACGCCCAGGGTTGACAGTTTGAAACTTGCTAAGCTGCACAATAATTGAGAATGCGCATAAAATGCGCAAGAAAACTTTCGCTTTTTATGTGGCTGCTATACGTACAACTACTGGGGGGACAGACAGAGATGCCGGAGCAGCGGAAGGGTGGGTAGTGCAAGAGTTGATGCGCAATGGAAACTTATGAAAAACAAAAAAATCGTTACCAATTATGTTTGTTTCTGTTCATCAACAATGTTGACGTCAAAATCAATAACAGAAATTATCGATAACTATTCTGAATTTTCTGGGTGCGCGAATTGCTGCAATGAATTTGTTTCAAGTTGATCTTGATAAACCATGCAATTGCCTATGATACTTTTATGGCCTCCACCCCTGGGGGCAATGCCCCCGTTTTCCGGCGTCCCTGGGGACAGAAGAGATACAGGCTTGTGTGGGCCATTATGATCAATGCTCTTGAACTGCCAAGCTCGAAAAAGCTCGAAATGATGCACATATTGCAAGCACAGGTGTGCGGCTATATTAACGTACAATCAGGTTCGCCACATCAAAAAACAAAACGGGAACTAGTGATGCATGAAAAAGTTAGCTAAATCAAGCAAGTTGAAATAGGACAGTTTTGAAATTTGGCTCAGGAAATCAATTAAACGTGCAATAACTATCTTCCAATCTTTTTTATGATTTTCGCTTGATAGCACGATCTGGAAAATGTCACGTCACTATCAAATTGATTGGGTGTGTGCCGGACACCTGGAGTATAGGTCCGTGGTATTGAAGGATGTGAGAATTACTGGAATTTGAATACGTACAGCAAAAACTAGTTTTGACAGAAAAAAACAAGTTTCGAAAAATTAAATCTAGGCAGCATGTTTTAATAGCCTCACAATAGGAAAAATCATCTAGTTACAGCATTTTAAGTTTTGTAATTTCTCTCTTTGGGTGCCCCCTGCCTTGGATGCCCGGAGCCGTCGCCCCGTTCACTCCCCCTTCTGCACGCCACTGCTCTGACAATTAATCAACTAGTTGAATATAGCCAGCGAGATTCTGTGAGACAGAGGCAGCTATTTACATAAATGTAATGTAAATAGCTGCTAAAAGTGAAAATAATCTTGGCACAGTAATGTAAATCACAGAGATACCATCAACATGAAACACATTTACTGAAATTTGGAAACAAAACTGCAAACATTTTTCTGCTTTCCAAACCTGCGTGTTTCAGATATGGGGGATTGAGCACCCTTTGCATTTTACGTAAGTTATTTTTGAAATGCCAGCAGAACATGTGCACCAAGTTGGTTTCTTGTAAGTGATGCTTATACACCTTGTTGCATCTTGCTCCATGACATTTTCTATGTTTTTGGGAGAGATCTCAGTTGACGGAAGAGGGACTGGCTTCAGCATTTTCAAGTGAAACTTTTTTCATGCGCACGTCGTGTATCAGTTGAAGAATGAATTTCAGTCTACTCAATATTTCACCAGTCCACTTTTGAAACAACTCTTTTACTTGATGCCGTATTTATCGGGTTTCTTTGGCATAAATGGAGTGAAAGGACAACGTGACTTTGGAAGCATCAACTGCTTGTCCACTGTCATCGAAAATTTCACCTATATTTTCACTCATACACGGGTGCTAATATTTGGAAAACAACACGAATTGTTGTGAGTCGTCTGGAAAACAATACGAATTGTTGTGAATCGTCTGGAAAACAACACGAATTGTTGTGAATCGTCTGGAAAACAACAACACGAATTGTTGTGAATCGTCTGGAAAACCATAATGTCTGAAAAACAACACGAATTGTTGTGAATTTGCTCCTGGCCCAGAAAACCCAAATATTTCAGGATAGCAGTAAAGCTAGCATGTGACGTGTTTTCTGAAAAGACTAGAATACCGTAAGTTTTATGCAAAGGAAATGGAGCAGGTGAGTCCTCTGATATACTGGAGAGCAATAAACGACTAGCTCACACATGCTCAAGTCGAAGTCATTCTGTCCTTCTCTGTAAGCTTCTTCGTTGGTGTATTTTACAACGGAATGAAGAATTACTTCTGGCGTGAAGTGTAAGTACTGTAGTCGGCTACCTATATTTTTAGAGATTCGTCTAGGTACACCGGTGGTAGCAGTAAAACTGTTGTGTCCCGAGGTTCTTCCTACCACTGATGATCTGTCATAAACAATAAAGCTCGCAGCCAAGACACCATGAGATATTCTTATACGTGCATCAACTTCTTCATTACTGATGTCCTCTTCGTCTGAACTGTTACTCAGTTGATGTGAATCGACCAATAGCAGGTAAGACTGCATCTTCACCCTGTTTCATGTTTTTGTTCCTCTTAATATGATATTTCATCATCCGTGCACAGGGACGCCGGAACGTCAGTAGGGCAGGGGGGGCAGAAAAAAAGTTGAGGGCAATGGAAATTTATGAAAAACAAAAAAATTGTTACCAATTATAAGGCCCGTAACTAGAACGGGCTCCCTTGAAAAATATTTTTGCCCCTCCCTGGAAGAATGTGTTGGACATAGTTTAAAAAAGTTGGTCCCCTTTCTGCAAACTCTTCGCCTCCCATGGTGTCCCAATCCGGTTAGGGCCTGCTAATTTTGCTTGCTACAGTTCAACAGTAATGTTGACTTCAAAAATAATAAAACAAACCACAGACAACCTGTTTCAATTCGATAGTGATAAATCATAAAATTACCTATGAACAGACACCTTTGCCCCCGTTGTCCCTCTTTTGAAAGGTCAGGGAGGCAATACCACCGCTCTCGGACGTACCCGCTTGCCGCTATCAGTAATCACAGCCTCGCTACATTACCTGCCAGGATGTCTGCGTTCAAGAGTCACATGCGACAAAACGCCTAATTTCGTAACTTGAAGTGAACATTTGAAGATTTCTTGGCATGTTATTAACACATGATAAAGACCGACAGTGAAACAACCCGCTCGCAAGTTTGGCAACTTACCCCTGCAGGCAAAGGAGCGGACATGAGTAAACTGCAAGCTCAGCACTACATGACACCAGAACAGTCAACCTGGCTCTTATGCAGGGTAAGTATCGTATCGGCAAATAAACTGTTATTGCAAGAAATAAATCCAGTTAATCGGAATTGAGCTGCTGACGTCAAATTTTCTACAATGTTTGAGTTCTTAGTCCCAATTTCCAGAGAGGGGCAAGTGCCCGTTTTGACCCCAGGGTAGATCCAGCCAATAAGGTTAGGGGGGCGATTTCAGTAATATTTGTTAGCCAAGTCTCATTACGGGTTCACTACTGTAAGAGAGATGAGTTATACTTCACAACGCTTCTGTGACAAAACAACGGATGACAAAATGGCCTTGTATTACGAATGATGTCTTCCGAATTGTACACAATCATGGCAAATAAGGTTAATTCGTAGGTTTTAGGGGGAAAGATCGCCGCAATGCCCGCCTGGATTCGCCCCTGCTTTGCGGACGCCCGTGGTTTTGACGTACCACAAATTCAAAACTGTTTGCTTGCGTTCAGTGTGAAAGCACACCAATGGCCATAATAGTCATTCTTTTCGCATTTACATGTTTAGCAACAATGCTGACCTAAAAACTAATAACAGAAATTATGGAAAACCATTCTGAATTTTATGTGTGCGCGAATAGCTGCAATAAATTTTTTTCAAATTGATGTTGATAAATCATGAAATTACTTATGATACTGCAGTGTGTAAGAGCACCTGTGCCCCTGTTGCCCCCCTTTCAAAGGGCAGGGAGCAGTGCCCTCGCAATGCACCCCCGTTCCGGCGTCCCTGTCCGTGCACCAGTCAAGCGCCACATCAGCAAAATCCTTCGCTGTCATTCGAATGTGCGGTATCACGTAAAAACAACCAAACAAGTTCAGCAATAAGAAATAACTTCACTAAATGCACTGTGTAAACGACCAATACCTGCATCACTGTACAACTGTATCTCCAATATATGCAGTAAAACCTGACAAACAACATTGACGTCCAAACAAAACAACGTGTTTTCCACCAGATTGCAAACATTTCAGTCGACACATGAAACAATCGACTTATTTAGGTGTGTAAAAAGCACCACGACAAGTAAGTAAATAGTTTTGCCTAAGCATTGGGTGTCAAAAACAACACCTTAGTAAACGGCGGTGTGCAAAAATCAAAGTGATCAAATAACTGTCACAAAAATGAAACAGAATCGCACCAAGCGTATTTTTGAAAAGTAGTAGTTTTTTTAGAAAAAGTCAATAAATCTCAAACCCACACGATGTGCAGAATTTGCAAAAATTGAATTTAAAAATCACTTCGTGTCGAAAACTACACCTTGTTAAAACTCATGTTAGCACTAACACAAACTTGAACCTGTAAAATAACCACAAATCAGGACATACTTTCGGATCTCTCTGAAAGCAAATGAGATTTGTCGTCTGATTCAGACTGGCACTCAACAGCTTCGTCCCTGGGGCGAGTTTCGGAAGGTAGCACGTCAAATGCGTCAGTTCTTGTTTCCCTCGCAACAAAAGATCCTCTGTCACGAATATCATCAGCAACTTCAGGTGGCGATGTGTTTTCACCCCTGCGTCGTAACAAATTATAGATAATTTTTTTGAAAAGTGTTTCGTTAAATCGCACGCCACACCGATATTCTCCTTTTTCATCTAATCACGTTTCTCATTATGCAGCCAGTACTGATACTTGATCCCTTCATATTTGGCTCATACACTGTCGCACGCAGATTACTTAAACTTTTTGACATCTCGTTTCGCGCCTGCTTTTCCTTCCGGTAGGGTCCACGGGGTCATAGGCGTAGCCAGGGAGGCCTAGGGGACCATGCTCCCCCATATTTTCAGAACATTTAGTCATTTTGTGCTTTGAGAGGCGGTATCCCAAAGAAAATAGTGTTATTCGCCTAAAATCAAACATTTTGGCCCCGCAAAATTTTTTGACCCCTCCCAAATTTTTGGGCTGGCTACGTTACTCCACGGGGCTAGCAGCCCTAGGAGGACTCGAAATATTGTACCTCGTGGTTTTCAGCAACCTCTGAAACTTCTGCTGACTTCACACCACGACTTGTCCAAGCAAGGCTGGATATGTAATCACACCACCTGGTCCTTGACGCTCTTTGGGCCGCTTTCATGTGGGTGTGGCCAGGACGCGCATTACCTGTTCTTTCTTGGAGCATTCTTGTCACGTGACAGAATCAATGCAGCTGAGAGTTTTCGGAGCATAAGTGCCTAGGCATCCAGGGCTTTACGAAATTCACAGCTGCGCACTTTGTCGCGAGTTATTCGTAAAAATCTCATCTCTGCCACTTGTACTTGAGATAGCACTGTTTCAGTTGTTACCCAAGATTCATGACTACAGGTTAGGAGCGGGACAAAGACCTAAACTGAGAGCTTTGCTGTGTTTGAAAGCCCCGTTTTGTAATAACGGAACGATAAAGCTCACGTAATATTGTACTGCGTTTGCTTTGCCAATCTGTTTATCAATCACCTTGTTCCGCCTTCCGTCACACGTGAATACCACCCCCGTGTTACTTGAAATTCCCGATCTGCTGCAGGTTATTGCCGCTTACTTGCAACATACATTGCCTTGGGTTTCTGGAGAGACATAATACCTCGGTATGTTTCATTCTCGCCAGGTCGTATGCATTTAAAAACCGACCTCGTGGATGTTGAAGGCACCGTTTAAACCAGTGCTTCCCAACCAGTGGGTCGCGACCCATTGGTGGGTCGCGAAGCTATTTCAGGTGGGTCGCGAAGCATTTCTAAATGTTACAGTTTTC
>JGI24159J19872_10004717_pt1 | contig 17446 bp, 11 predicted proteins | sample Ectturendosymbi4_FD_19872 | JGI IMG/M metagenome (IMG submission 19872) | reverse complement strand
GTTGGGCCCTAGGCCAGGTAACATGAGCCCAAATGGCCAAAAACCTACCTCACTTATGACATCACTAACGAAAAACCTGAAACCCAAAACCAAATATTTTTTTGCATTGCAGACTTGAGTCTTATGAGGGCTTGAACAGTTCTTTAGGACAATCCGCTGAGGAGCTATACGGTTGGTAAGACAACCAAAATATGCTTGATTTGAGGCTGATTTCCAAGGATGATATATTCATATGCTGGCAGCAAACGTGTTAATATATATTTGCCAAATCACAGTTTGATTAAAGTACGGCTCATGCATAAATTAATTGTTTTTCAAAAGGCAACTTACATTGCACTTTAAACTTTCATGGGAAAATGTGAAGAGTTGAACCATGTGTATAAAATGGAAAATTTTGAAGTGTAACTACCTATGAAGTCCCCTAAAATTAACTATTTCTTACTTTTTTATTTATATAATTGGATGGAATTTTGGTAATTTTCATGCTCAGTTCTGATTTGAGTGTTTGTTAATTGCTTTTTTCTCTATAGGTCTTGGCTCCACTGGTCTCTGAAAGACCATCCACCTGACTCTGTCACTGGGCCTTTGACAGGTTGTATAATGTTGTAATAGTAAGAAGGTTTTGTGTCATTTTTATGAGCTATCATGATTTAATTTTTATTTACTGACCTTGTTCTTAAATTTCAGTCACATCTGCACTGTTAGTTACAAATTAATTGTGTATGATTATTTTCTACCATACATTCTAAAAGTTTTCAGCCTTGTATATTGAAGTCTTAATAGGATTTGGTCTAGTGTTTGACAAAATAGAAATGTTGCAATTGATTTTGCAGGAGCAATTGATGGTGTTACATTACTGATTATGACCCTATACACTGATACCCTACACTTTGATGTTGGAGGACGTTTTGTTTTGCTGATTTATATTATGTGCACCATAGCATCTTCTCAGGTGAGTTTATTATTTTAAGTCTGCACAGTCAATCTGCTTAACTTGGTGCAAACTGTATATTTGGTAAAGTGTGTTGCTAGATTGCTTTTTTCATGAGAGTTGTTGATGTAATGCTGCCAACCTACTGCAGTGATTGGAAATTATTAGTGGCCTTGCTGACTTTATTGACAACTTTGTGTGGCAAAGTTTTTTGCCTCTCTAATCTTTCCTTAAATTTTCTTATTCTCAAAATTAGCTAATAATGATATAAATATCTTGATCATGTTACTTGATGTGGGAGACTATGCAAAGCATGGAAAACTGCATTACACATTTAAGTTGCTGTGATGGTTTGATTTAAATTAGGTTGAGGATAAGGAACGGCAAGAGTTGAAAGCAAGAGCAAAAAAAGATGAAATCGAGCTCCTGTGTCTCTAACTGCTGATTTAAAAAATTTGGCACAATGGCTTTGTACTTTGATATCACAACTCCAGAAGCAGAAAATGCTATAGTGGAGTCGAGTTCCAAGGACCAAAAAAATTAAGAAACGCCATTTTAAGGTTTGGTCATTAAAGATACTGACAATGCAATGCCATTTATATGTTAAAATTTCAACGATAAAGAATGATGAGTCAATGAGATTGGATCGCAAAACACTAATTGAAATACTAAATTGAAATAAAGCAGAAACTGCTTGAGTACTGGCAGGCCCCACAGCTTGGAAACTACGGTCTTAAGGGGAGAGAATAGCATGCTACAAACATGAGCCACTGAATCAGGTTTTAGCAAGAACAATCCGTTTTATATATACCCTGCTTCGAGAAGGATCAAAGACTAATAAAAATCAAACTCAGATTTGGATTTCTAGTCCAAACCTTCACAGAAGATTAACAGCGTGTTGAGGGGCACTTGGTTGGACAAACAAAGGTTTTTCCTGTCCTTGCGTCTCGCATTTACACTTCGTCGTTTGTTTGATAAATTGCACTCACATCCCTAAACTTACAATTCGCTCGCGATAAACTTTCTGCAGGCACGTGATGATTGCTCTGGTGACTTCTACTGTAAGTGACAGATTTCAGACCAGGCTTATCCTGGCTCACAACTCCTCTGCTCCGTGGAACGCTGAATTCAATCTGACTGTACTCTTTTTAGGCTATGAAACGAGAGTAGCAGGACTGATGTGTCCAGATGTTATATAAAAGTGGATTATTGTGTTTTTCACATAGAAGTCTTAATTTATTCTCTCATGGTATTTAAAACTACAGCAGCTTCATGTGCGCGACTTGGCCTAAGCTTTTTGTTTGGCGCGAAAAACTAAACTGATTTTCGTCGGGGCGCTTTGAACGGCTCTTGTTCTATTCTTGCAGAAACTTGGTAGTTTCGAGCTCTCGCCTGCTTTATTGCTGCATTTTTCAAAGAACTTACCATAAAACCCATGCGTTCGTGCCTTGAATTACGGTGCAGTGATCTAAACGTCGCAAATGTCTTGAAAGGCACTGAAAGTATGGCTGTGTTATTGATTGCTTGTACTCTTTGTGGGCAAGCTGATGTGAGAACGTTTTTTTGTACAATACCTTGATACCCAGACAGGCCGAGAAATAGCGGATTCATAAGCTGAAATAATGTCCTGCTTTGCTCCATGCGTTTGTGATAGAGTCGCAGTCCGGACCACCAATGTTGTAGTTTCGTAACAAACTCCACGATGTCTGTTAGCTCGGTCTCGCTTTCGGTTAACCGAAGGCCACTGTCCTTACAGCCGTATGATTCAATTGTATGGGCATAGCCATATGCTACACGCATAAAAAGTTTATCTTGCGCAAGTTTTCAAAGTTCTAATCGACATTCGCAAAGTAAGATTTGACGCGATTGTGTTTTCCCAAAAAAATAATGACAAATTTACGATCGATTGACCCCGCCGCATTCTGCTATTGTCACTTTAAATTCGTAACTTGGTCCCGAAGTTTGTTGAACATAACGCTGTCCCAACTATCTCTCCTAGATAGTAGGATCTTCTCTTTGTCGGCTGAGATCGTAGGCCTGAATGCTGCAACTAAACCTGGTTTTTGTTTTTCGTTTGCAGTTCCAGAGTTTGTTTAGCATCGTTGATCCTATTTTGATGACCCTGGCAACTGCGCACAACGGTTCGGTGCCAAAGCATGTGCGCACAGTTCTGCTGGCTCTCGCACTTCTGATCGTATCCGGCGTTCTTTCCTACGTGTCACTCTTCACAATGAGGTAACTTCAGCTTGCGAATATGAACAGAGGCATAAGGTCATTTAAAATCGCACAAATAGCAATCGTTCGAGCGGGAGTTTTAATTTCGCTTTTCTTGAAAACAAGGGCTTGTTCGAATCGATTTTCATATTAATTTTTCGCTTAAAAATGTCAATGACATTGGCAATCAACTGCATTGCGTATATACTACCGATTCGACCCTAAACTCACGTCAAGTGCAATTGTTAATGGCTTGCTCGCTGTGACCAGGCGCAAAGTTGTTTGATTTGGGTATTCGCAGCCCCACCTTCTGGGTGTTCATTATCGCCTACAACTACGTGAACACCTTTTCGCTCGTTCTCGGCTCGCTGGCAATTTACTGCATCCTGATGGTGGACTACCTGACGTTGCGCGGCTGGACAAGTCTGGACGACGTGATGTTCTACATTCGAGGGGCGTGCAGAGCGATCGAATTCTGCGTTACGCTGTGCATGTGCGGTTACATCATGATGACTTTTTACACCGAAATGTCCAGCGTGGCAGGTAGGGAAAGTTCGGTTTTGCAACTGTCGTGCATTGATCTTGCGCTGAAGTTGTTGATCACCCAGCAAGTTTAAATGCGCACTCCAACAACCGTTTCCAATGCAACCTCAACACACTGGTCGAAATCAACTGTTTTTTTCGCTGAGTCATTATGGTCATTTTTTAGCTGGGACATTTTGGCCATTTGCCTCAGTTGTATTAAAACTTGCTGCAACAGTGTTCATTAGCCTGAATTTTCAGACATTCTGACCGCAATGACTTAATTTTTTTCGGTCATTTAAAAGAAATCGGTCCATGACCGAAAAAACCCCAGAATTAAACCAGACTTAAGCTTCTATTCAGTCCTAAGCTGAGATTGCTGATTGTATATGAGTACTGGTGTTGTTTCAAAACAAGCAATACTTACTACTTATTGTAAGCTGGATCAGATTAAGTCGCGTTGGTGACTCAACAGCAGCTAACAGCATGATCGTGTACAAATGTATATTGTGTCAAAAATGGCCCGATGTTGAAGGAAGTGTCGCTTGTTTGCGACAGGGCAATTGTTACAGCTTACAGTATTTACTTACTAACCCCTGAAAGCTTCCAGAATCATGATTAACTCTGTTCGTTTGTAGAATAAGCCGCAAATCTATTGCGCAAGGGAAAACTGTAATGTATATCCATGTTGGCGAAGCACCAAGACTGAGGCTACAAGCCAGATTCTATCAACTGTTGGGTCGTTTCTTTGGACTCTGAGATGGTTTTGAAAAACTATGTACACAGTATCAAGTGTGTTAAAGAATTCGTGTAACTTTTCCACGACTAAATCTCGCCTCTCCTACGCACTAATGTTAAAGCAAAGAAGCAACGTAGTCAGCGTTAGAGATCATCGGACAAAAGCCATCTGGAGCAGGTCGGAAAATATCGGCGCATGTTTAAGATATTCATTCGCCCGTAGTTTCCTTAATTTGGAGACGCAAGGCCCTCTATGCCGTAGAAAGAAATCAACGGGTAGGTCGGCAAAAGGATAAAAATTGCATCTGTACACAAAAATTATTCGTAGTTAGTGTTGCGCGTCACAAAAGTTTGTTTTATTGGTCAGGTATCGTTATGCTGGCTGTTTACACTTACTACTGCATAGTCCAACGAGGGGGCAAAGGCTGGAAAATCTGGATGATGCGACGAGACGCTTCAAACAAAGTCGAATCGTTGCCACTGGCGACTGAGGACGACGTGGCAGCAAAAGCAGACCTCTGTCCGATTTGTTATCAGGTNGGATTTACANTAAAGCATTGCTGGAAGCTGTTAGGTCACAATACTGCAAAGTGAAGTCACATTGGCAGTGTATTCGCGCACATTTCGCTGATATGCAGTGGTGTGTTTATCGTGAATGCCTTTCGAAAGCCCGACGCGAGATCTTTTTTGCAGAGCATGGAAGGAAACGTCCGGATAATGCATTGCAGCCACATGTTCCATGGCACTTGCTTGAAGAAGTGGTTCTACATTCAAGACAAGTGCCCGATGTGCTACGCTGAATTCAAGGGCAGTGCGAAATCGGACGCGGACGCGAGCGCAGGCGATGCGCCACCCGAGGCCGGTGCGAGTGAGCAGCAGTTGCCAGGAGATGCGTCACTGCCCCCCACCAGTTCTAGTACGAGCGATCATTGAAAACAGCTGATGTTTATTGCAATCGCGGTAAAAAGTTCGTTTTCGAAGTGCAACAGTGTATCGAGCGCCAATGCAATGCAAAAGAAATAAAAAATTTGTTTCAGATTTTTTCGACTGGTCGACATGGTACTGCCGTGTGGTAGAACGAGAAAGGTGCGTTAAATAGTTGTCCACATAGAAAGCACACGAAATAGTAAGCAGCTCAAAAATACACATCCCTGCCAAGTGAATGACAAGGCAGTACGTTTATCAATTGCTGTGCATACTTCGCGGTAGAATGTAGGCTAGCATTGAAGTTCATAATTCCAATGTCTGTTCCCAAAATATCGAGAAACAGTGGGGAACACTATCAGACCCGCGCCATCTCAGCGAGATTCCAGGTAGTCACCTCATCACAAGTTAAGACTGATAGGGTCAAATGCTACTCACAAAACGTTAGGGAAGACTGGAGGATTCTGTTTTTGGTTAAAAGCTGAAAACATGAAGTTACAGTAGCATTTGATAAGACGCTTGCAGAGGCAATTCGAACATGTGATGAAGACCAAACTATTATTAGCGCTTATGTAACCGACAGCTCAACTTCGAAATGCCACGATTCCAAAAATGGCAAACGTCAGAAGTTACCAGGTCTCCATCGGGGTTTGCCTCTGTAAGTGCCTTCTTACAAAACGCGTCTTGCCTCGACAAATTTCCTAAAATTTTAAAGTGCCGCGCAGCAGCACTTCGACCTGCGTTTGTTCAACAGTACAAATTGCATCGGAAACACTGGCGGGATGCACGGGTTCAGGCTACAGCGACAACAAGTCTTGCACATCCCCTGGAGGTATATTTCTTTTCGCGGTATCCCAGCAACACATGCATGAAACGTCCAAGGTACATTGACGCAAAGTTTTCTTTTTTGGCTATGATTTTCTTCCAGTTAACAACGTAAAAATGTTGACTGCTGCATGATTTTCCTGCCCTAAATTGCAAGGTACAATGGCCACGAAATCCTCCAAAATAAGTCGTGTGCTGTGATGTTCAGGCATATTTTTTGAGGTCGGTGGAAGTGTCCATTATGTTACCACGGTAAGGAACACGCGCTTCAACCGATAAAGCGAAATACTGTCAAGGCGTAGACCCCTGAACTTATTGCGGTACCAAGACATCGGCGATGGGGGTGAGAGAGTACGATGTTGGTGATAGATACGGCAGCGACAAATCGACACAACTGTTGCTCGATTGTGAAACGCGATGACGAGCACAAGATTTAGAACCATTCAAGCAGCAGCTGTTCAGGGTGAACACAAGTTGCAAACATATCACAAAATAGAGGTTTGAAGTTAATACTTCGTGAAATACTGATTTAAAAATGAGTTTCAAGTGCTGTTGAAAACGGCTCGCTTTTTGTGTGCGTTTCCACACTTCCTTTTCAGCACTAACAGCCTTGCTGCTACGCCAACATGAAATGCCGTGCCGCGAGGCGAAAGATGTACTAGACGCTGGGAACGCTTACACGTGATAATGATTCCCCAATTAATTTCCGCTGACATTGGAAAAGGAAAAATAATTTTTGCTGCAACATTAGAATGGCATTTGCCAATAAAATACAACACACTTGTAACCAAAAAAAACATCCATCACAATCACAGGATTCGGTTTTAGCCGAGGCTGCAAACATCGTTGGACTTACAAGCACCACGAGCTCGCACAGTGTTTTCAAAACGTTGCCTGATACGCCTTGATGCGTACGAGGCCCACAAGCCACCACTGATTGACAACATAGGCGCAGAACGTTTCAGACCGCTTCGCTACCAAGTGAAAATTCCGCATGTGGTGATGATTGATAATGGCGTGATAGATGCTCCCACGCAGGAGACTGCGCGTTACTAGACCTGCTGCTGTTGTCTGTTTCTTGGTGTGGCCGGTTAAACTTTTTTTCCGAGTTGGGCCAAAAAACATCGCGACGTGGTCCCGACTTCCACGGAAAGATGAGCAGCTTGCTTTGCTGAGAGCTGCAGCCCGGGACAGTTACGTTTTCTTCTTCTGGTGGTGATCGCACCAAGGTGTCAGCTCTCGGTCGCACTCGAGCTCGACGTTGTATATCGTCACCGGCGCGCCGTCGATCGTAATTGATTTTTGAGATTCAAGCTTGTAGCGGACTGTGTCGAAGCCGGTCTCCGGGTCTCGACGGAACTGCTCCTGTGCGTGCGGAGACGCGAATTAATGGCGGCGCGATGGGACGCTTTGAAACACAACAATAGCGCAAAACATAGCCTGATGGCCACGAAAAAGACGTTGCGAGGATAACGGACTTTTACCGACATTGCTGACGTTTGAAAACGACACGAATGCCGTGTGTTTTACAGCAGATAACTGCCGCATGAAAGGATAACTCGTAAGCAGAGTTGCAAATGCGGGTAAAGGTAAACATGCAAATGCAGCATGTTGAAAAACACAACTCTGGTAAGGTCTTTTTCACGACTTAATCAGCGTAAACGTCTTCAAGTAATCGAAAAAGAACCAATCCATTTGATAGGATAGTGACGGAAAGGCGCAGCTGATGTCATGTGGTGTTGGGACTTTTGCAGCCACACCCTTTCGGGATCTAACTTTCCTTTATATATAAGTTTCATTCCTTTACCAAGATCTACTCAAAACTATGACAATGGCAATCGAAAGCAACGAATATAATAAAAGCGGATTCACTGCCACCAGAGGAACAATGTAAGAAACAGAGACAAAGCAAACAAATAAAATACAATGGGACAGTGGTTAATTGACCATGGCCAAACCAGGTTTCGCTAAAGGATGATTTAGCTTCCTGGATGACCAACACCGTAGCCAGTGGCTCCTCAGGTCACCAACAAAAGTTAAAAACAATGTTTTGGTATGACAGAATGAACAAAAAATATTCCTGACGTTTTAGGGGCACAGGCGCGTTTTTCAAAAACTCAGCAAGTATTTTCAAGCGTATCTACCCAAAAAACAAACCTGTTCTATTTCGAAACATTTTTTTCAAAATCAAACATATGTTCCTTCAAAAATGTGGGAGATACGCATAATAAAGACAAGAAAAATGCAGAAATTCTACCAGTAGCCTTTATTGACAGTCGGTTGAAGATCAAAATTGTATTCTGCTCGAAGCTTGTGTTCTACATGCAACAGATGTAAATTAAGTTGAGACATGAAAATATGTTGTTTTTCACTGTTCTTTTGCATTGCTTATGCCCACAAGGTACATTTCGCTAGCCGAAATGGCAAAATTCCTTTCACAGGTTAAGTATGAACAACAGAGGCTGGTCATGAGTCATGCGAAACTTGCTCGTTCATCACAGTGTCAATTTTGTTTTTGCCAAAATGGCATTGGAGACCAGAGGTGGCCGGAGTCACTTTTGCAGACTCCGACTCCGCTCCTGTTTAAAAATTTTTGAATCCGGATCCGGAACTTTTTCAAATTTGAGAATCCGAATCCTGTTCAGACTCCGGCTACCATCGATCCAACCGAAATTTACCCATATTTTTACTTGAGAAATGCCCACGTAGACTCCTGCTGCTGCCGAAATTAAAAAGTGACTCCGGGTCCGGTTTTTCACAAATTTTTGACTCCGAGTCCGAAAGAAAGAATGCAGAATCCTGACAGAGTCGACTCTGGCACTCCGGATGCATGGCCACCTCTGTTAGAGACATCACGCACAGCTCTTGTTTTCACACGTCAGGTATGTACTCCCATCTTGGCAGTAATCCCCCCTTTACTCGAAAAATAGAAAAATTATTCAAATTTCGATAGGACTGCTTGACAGAGCGCATAAAAATCAGTTATTCGAAGAATCAGCTTAAAACGTGTATTGTAAGTCTTCAAAATTATGTTGAAAACTGCATTACGATTTATTGCGAAAGATGCTTTAGCGGCGTGTTTTGAGAGACCGCAAAGGTCTCTCAAAGTAAAGTAGGAACTCGCTTTATTACCACCATCAAAACACACTAAAACCTTGCTTTACGACCATCACGATGTTCAGATAAAATAGTTGTGGTCTCCCAAAATGTCTTTGCAGTCAGCTAGGTGTCAAACCTTAAAAAGGCCTTGACTGTAGCTGATGATGAATCAGCGTAAGCTGGAATGCGTTTCACACTTTATACGAGATGTGACAAATCCAGTCGATCGTTCGCTTGAAGCACTGTTGTCTAAGTTAAATCTCACCGGTTTAATCGAGTAACTCATAACAAATCGAGCCGCATTTGTTCGTAACCGACTTGATTCAGACTAAGACTCGCTACTACCGCAAAAAAACGCACAAACGCTTTTTGTCTTGCTACTTGTTGCCAAGCAACGCAAAACAAAAGCGATATTCAACTTTGTTGGACTCCAGTGCGCGTCCATCATTAACCAATCGTAAAGGTTTTCAGCACGAGTCCGCTCACAAGCAACAAAGACGCAGGAGAACAAATATAAACGCACATGAAAACTGCAGCAGGCACCGCAAGGTGCACACACACCAGTAAACATTTGGGTTCAATTCAACTATGGGTGTGGTAGGGTAAGCAGAGACCACCAACGCGTTCCAGGAATTTTGGCCCGAAACGGATATGAGTTTTAACTGCAACTGAAGCAAAACTATGTCCGTGTTTATATAATAATTATGCAACAATGAACTCATGCAGCAGCGACTACGTTTTCGTAAGTTGTCAACCTCAGGTGTGACTAATCCTATCGATGACGCATTATTTTAGCACTCTTGGCATAAACTCAAACTACATCCTATGTTGTAATTCATCGTTGAGACTTTAGTGTAGTATCTACATGAAGTGTGTAAACGCCATGCCTTAGATGTTTAATTGTATTACTTTACTGACGTTCCCAAAAAGAATGCAGGGAGTAATGAGAACAAGAAGTTCACAAGATTACTTGGTAGAATGGCGCTTATCACAAACGTATTTCAGCCTTGAACGTTGGTCAGTAATTCTTTTCGATTGCAGCTGTTTGTTATTTCATGTGCGTTTTTCGCCTTTTTTGTTATTTTTGTCACAGAACCTATTAGTACAAAAGTTTCCCCGCTTAACTCCATCCTTCTGGATACGGCGTCATTGTTTTTGTTAGCTGGAGCCAGAAGCACTTTTTGTTGTTCTACAATTATCAGTTTTTAAAAAGACAGGAGTGTTTTGCAAAAACGGCTGCAAATTTGTTAAGATTTTGCAAGAAAGCTCATCGCCGATTAGTTAGTTTTAGCTTTTCGGCAGCCAACTTTCCTTCCTGCAAAGTAACGGCGGCCAGTATTTGGCTATTCTCACTATGCATTGTCTCATTTGTCATCCACAAAATTCTTGCTGCAAGGACTGACGAGAAGGCATTGCCGATAACTCTACTTCAGACAAGTTGCATTTAAATAGACTTCAGTGGTTTAACACATCAAGGAGTTTTTACGCAGGACAAAAAGCGACATATTTTTATCAAAGGCGCAGATCCTAAGCAGTGGTGGATTCGAGGTCAAGCAAAAAATAGAACTGAAAAGCTCGTATATAAATTAAGAACTTCGATTCCGCTGGCAAACGTGCGAAGATCCGCAAAGCGGTACATACCTTCTTCTGTGCGCCGTAACGATTATAGTCCCTGGGACGTCTTTCTTTGTTGTGAATGTGCTTGAACGTCTCGTAACCTGTGGTCAAACCCGTAGGCCGGTAGAGCTGTATTAAGAATTTAAAAGTGAAAGCGCACCGTCGCTTCAATACAACAACGGAGAACGAATTTGCGCTTTACCGTCAGTTTGTTTTCCTTGAATCTCAGGAACAGCTCGTCATCTTCTCGTCCCCAGCCCCAGAACTTATTGGACATACCTCTGCACTGCAAAATGTAATGCGCGCATCAAAATACGTTCTGCGGAAAACCGCGACTGCTGCAACCGCAGGCACGAACCATTTCAAAATGCCTGTTGGTCATCATCAGGACTCCTCCGATGTACGACTTGTAGTGATACATAGGATGGTACTCAGGCGAAGCCAGGTGGGAAGGACCCTGAAAAAAACGAAAGAATATTCTGCGCCACGTCGAACGATGCTGCCATGCACAACAAAATAACAAACGTGCCTTTTCGGGATATCCATATGAAAGTTCAGGGTTATTGGGCAGCAAATCAACATCGTGCATGACCATGTAATCGCACTCGTCCTTGGACATTAGATAACCCACATTAATAAGCGAAGCTCGGTTGAACCTGGAACAAGATCCCGGACAATTCATACTCTTGTTATGCGCAGCACGCAAGTAAATATTTAGACGTTTCACCTGTGGGTGTCCACTTGATTCACCACCACTAATTTATGAGGTATGCGTTGATCATTCAAAAAGTTGTGCATCCATGGGATGAAAACCATCAGCTCTTCGAATCGGTCTCTGAACGGAACGATGACAGCCAGTCTGGGTAGACATGAGGTAATCGTAATGGTCAATCGTGATCGATTACAGTTTTTTTGAGTAATCCTAATCGATTGAACTGACTAAAAATGATACGTAATGGTGGTAATCGATGATTAATTTCGCGATTAAACTTGGAAATCTTCATTCTACATCACTGTGCCATGAACCGCAGTTTTGGTGGCTAGGTTTCCTCCTTTTATCATCATTTGTTATGGTTATGTTTCAGAGGAGGCCATTTGCCCTCTGTGTGCGTTAAAACCACATAGTCCAACGGCAAGCACAGCATTTGTAAAAAATTCTTGCTTTGTCCCAGCTAGCCTTCCTGATGACCGCCAGAAGTAACGTAGTGAGTCTAGTAGTGAGACACAGCAACAAAAATAAGAGCTTATCTTAAAAACGGGTTGACACATTGGCGGCGGAAGAGATAGTACATCACAATGTTTTATTTATATATATTCAGAGTGAACCTATGAATGTAAACGCTGTAGTAGACTATGTATATAAGCAGTACAGTAATTTATATAAATTAACTTTTTTTCAGAGGAATAAGGTACTTTAACTCAAGTCGAAAGCACCTTTCCACAACGCTTATAACTAGCATGCGAACAAAGGTTGTCTACGGATACTGGTAAAAAAACTCAATATAAACCAGTGAGGTTTTGTTGACCGTTGACTTTTGGTCCAATAGAGAGATGCACAGCTATATCGGCATCACTGTTCATTTCATTTCAAATGAAAAACTACAAAATGCTATGCTGCACTTGCAGACGATCCATAGGCCATCACACAGCTGAAAACATCGTAACCCGCAGTTTGATAAAAAACAGTCAGCAATTTTGAAATTACTGACAAACTACAACGTTGCTGGACGAATGTTCAACCCTGATAGATGTCGTTTGACTGACAAAAGATTCGAAGCGTCGATGCTATCACTTGTAACAAACATTTTAAACATTGATTATTTTGTTTAATCAATGCTTAACGTATTTGCTGCAGTGGCATAACTGACGGGAGGCAGAGGGGTGAATTGCCCCCTCGGCAAGCTAAATGCCAAAACGGGGTTCCCAACTTAGCTTATATTTCAATGATAGTGTTGTTTTGGTTTTCAGTAGGTTTTCGTATTTTTGCATTTTTCGAAGTATTTTCCATTAAAATTTTAGGGTTTAAGTACAGCCATCCAGATCCGTATTCAACATCATTTCTCAGGTTTTTTTCTGGATGTTGGCTAGTGGCTGCCTACTGTGGCCAGTGGGCCTCTTTCAGCATGTTTTTCCCCATGGCTCAAACCTCTAATTATGCCACTGGTTTGTGGACTGCACACACTTCGCAGAAAACAATTAGTTTGCTGTGATTTTTATTTTTTCAGGTGCTTAATCCTTACAGATTGTTAATTTCGTTTGTTGCATTTATTCGTATTGTTTGTTGTCTAAACATATACAGTACTTACATTACATCAAACCATGCAAATGGTTATTTCTGAGGATGTTTGGACAAATGCAATCGCGATTGTAATCGTGATTACTTTCAACGTAATCGTAATCGATTTTTATTGCGATTTTGTTTATTTGTAGTCGTAATGAAGCATGTGACAAGTACATTTGTGCTGTATCGCCCCATGCCTGAGTCTGGGACGTGTTCTCATCACCAAACTTCCCTTGTTCGGTAGCACTGCAGCAAATAACAGAACAGGAATAGCATGTTGCTTAAGAGATGATGCCAGTGACTCAGACTAATTGTACACAATGATCAGATTCATCTGATCCACGGTTTCTCAAACTTGGAGCGCATTGGCGTTTTATGTTGAGAAGACTTAAAAATGGGACACAAGGTTTCCCATGCGACACTGAGCCACCAGCATAACCAATAAATCGGTTGAACTTCTTCCAAATGTTCGTACACCCAAATTTGACAATCTGCTTTTTTCTTGCATTCAAGGCACTTTTTTACTTGACATGGCGTGAAAAAACTGTCAGGCTCATTAATCAGGAACGTCACAGCACGTTGTTATCATGGCATGATGTAGGAAATGTCTTACAGAAATGAAGAAAATAGGTTACACTGCATACTGCAAACACTAAGATCCTGTGTGGAAAATTTTGGAAAAAAGCAGGATTGATTGAGGTGCTTTATCATGTTCTGGGTAATGCTTGAAAATGAATAGAAAAAAATTATCATAATCTCAGTGTTGTTAGTGACTTGACAAATTTATATGCAATCGGATTTAAGTAAAGACGATCATCTGACCTTGATCACGCTTATGTTCAACATCACAAAAGAACATAACTTCGCGATTGTGTGTGTCTAAATTGGTTGTTTTGCAAATACACATTAAATGGAATTGCGCCTCTGTATCATTCTAGCTAGAGGAAGACAAACAAGCGCAAAGAGAAATTATACACCACACTGTACCTAAGATTTTTCTGGTAACTGCTGTCCCTATCTACATGAAAGAACAGTACAATGGTCGTCATGAATTATTTCAGCAGTTTTCGCGCTATGATTCAGTTTGTTTGACTCGGGCAAGATTATGGGGCCACGCAGATTTACAGCCCCTCAGTAATTTGGAACTACATAATAAACACGGTTTAAAGTTTTGCACTGAAGGTATGGGTAAACATTTTTCATTGGGAAACAAGCTTTTAGGTTTTCAATGCAACCAACATTTCATAACGTTATACATACAGTATAAGCAAACGTTTTTATATAATCAATTTTACAGTATAAGCAATTACCAAGAGATTCCATGGGTGTGACATTCCTGTAATACAATGTCAGTGAAACACTGGTAAGTTGTCAGGAACTTATTACATAATACAGACCGAAAAACATGGCGATTACGTTTAGGAGCAAAAAGCAGTATGGGGTGTTCATGATAACATTTGTTTGAGGACAGAGAAATTTAAGTGTGAAGATCTGTTGTTTTTGTAATGTGCATGCTAATAATAATTTTATAATTTTAAAATAATAATTTTAGCAACTAATAATAAAAGTTGCTGCCAATTGATTTGGTTTTAATTGAGTGCCACTGGCCCACTGCCAGTGTCCACTGGTTCAAAATTGCATGTTGATAATTTGAATCTGTGGTGCTATGCCTATGTTTGCATCTGGCATGCTTTTCTGAAATTAGCCAAGACAGTGGAGAATGTTTCTTAGGCAGCCTACACTGACCGCATGCAGCATAAAAGCTATGAAATCAGGTTTTCTTGAGTGCATAAATCCACACTGGTCTGCTTTTTCTTACAGCTAGCAACAGTTCAGGTCATCGATCTGACAGACCTCATAATGAAAAATTTTAAAACTGATTGAACTTCTTTCAGTCATATTTTCATTACAAAGGAGTAAACAGATAGATCTGAAACTTGTATGACAATTCAGTTTGAGCAAAGGTAATTTTGCACTTTCAACAATTTTTTTCAGCTTAGACATTCTGTGTATGATATTAGGAAAGTTAACATCACCATTTGAAGCAGTTCAACAAAACTTTAATTCTGAAAGATTGATGTACTGATAAAAAATATTTGCAAAGGTTTGTATGAGCTGTGCAAGTCAAAAAAAGTTGTGCCAACTTGTAACCACTGACACATCAATTCCGAAATGTAGTTCCTCTCAGTAAACTGTAGAAAACAATTTCATCATAAGTGGACAATGCCACAAACATTTGCTTTTGTGAGTTTTGTGGTGAAAAATAAAAATATAGCAGTTTGAAGCCCAACAGTTTACTAACTTTGAACTTCACATACTTGTCAAAAAAGTGCTTGTTTTCAGTAGTGTATCAGGCGATATGTATCCACTCTCTAAAAACCACCTACTAGAGCAGTAGCAGCGAATAAAATGCAACAATTAGATTGGCGATTATAATTTACAGCAGTCTTGCTTGCCTTGCAAAATGTAATCAATAACTTAATGATGTAAGCAGTTTGGAATGATACACAACAGTGAGTTGTTTTCACAGTAGAAGTCACATTTAGTAGGACAAATCAGAACAAGTATCAGAAACAGTAATGAAAACTACCAAAAACTGTTATTAACAACCACTGCTTCAGGATGTGAATGCATATTAATCTAGCATATAATAGGTCAACAGCATATGCAACTGCTCACACAAAGGGTTATGACAACTGTGCCGTAGACTGTGTTAAAATAAGAGAGTTGATAACAAAAGTGGCCCATAAAACAACTAAATAGCAACCGTTAAAAACACATGTTTACAGTGCAGCTTGCATAATAGTGTTCATACCTTTTTTTGTTTTCTTCTGCAAAATTTGAATCTCCACCTTTTTGTTCTTGCAATTGATTTTCCCGGTCATTTGCCGAAACACAAGGATCGCTATCACACTTGAACAACAAGTGCATGGCTGATATGCCAAAGACAGTGAAACATAATACTGTGAACTTTGTTGTAGATATCCGCACCATTAGTCAGCAGTACTTGGACAAGACTTACTCCAAAACTATTGCACCTTGATAATTTCAGCTAAAGCTTACAAACACAGAAGTGTAGTTAGGACAGCATACAGGCATTTAAGAAAATGATGACTGATGAATGTCATGTATGATCACAACTTTCATGGTCTTAGTCATATAGATTATGATCTACACATTTGGTCTTTGACTTAATTTAAGTCCCACGAAAACCACATTTCATGCAGAGCTTTGCAATCCTATAACTCGCCAGGCGATTGAGCTAGAGAGCTGTTCAAACCCTCTACGGATTCAGTAAGTCTTGTAGTCAAAATCGAAAAAAAAAGTTTTCGTTTTCAGTGGGGGGTTTTCGGGGGGGAACACCACAAGTGAAGGTGTTTTTGGCTACGTTTACCTGGCCCTGGGCTCCAACCCATTGGGCCATTATTATGGCTCAAGATTTTTTCGGAAACAAGCCAAAATCCGCGTCTTCAGAGTCCTTGAATGACTTTCTAGCATGTCTGTAGCCGAAATTATGGACAAAACACTAAAAATTGGTGAAAATTTCAGCACCAACAAACCCCAGTCTGGGCTGGAAAACATCCCTTTTCTAAATGGCCATCACTCGCCAGCGGATAGAGCTGTTCAAATCAGGTCTGAATTGGGAAAGACTTGTAGTTTAGGCTGAAAAAAAAACTTTTCGCCATGCGATTTCAGCCTTTTTGGCTATGTTTACAAAACCACAGGTTGTTTTGACAGGTTTCTATAAATAATCCGTGACGTCAACGGCCCGTGGCAGTGCCTGAATCGAGCAGAATCAGCGGTGCGAAACCGCGCAAGATTTAAATGCATTCTAGGCTATAATACAAGGTTTTAGAGGGTTTGACGGACTTTTTAGCATTTCTGGTTGATGAGTTATGGAAAAAATGGTAGAATATTGATATGGGAAATCCCCTGAACATCCTTGGGGAATTCCTGACATATTTGGAATATTTTTGGTAAACTTTTGAACCAGAAACGCTAGAAACTTGATCAAGGGCTCTAAAAACGTGTATTTTAGCCTAGAATCCAAAAATACTGCGAGCCACAATATTGGCGCGTGGGATCGAATGATGACGTCATATAATTAACCAAAAAACAGACCCCCATCATGAGCCCATTGGCCCAAAACCCCCCATCCAAATTAAAAAAATGTTTTTTTTATTCTAAACTACACGAAGCCGCTAGTCATTACAGGGTTTGAACAGCTCTCTAGCTCTATCTGCTGCCGAGTTATGGCCGGCCAAAGTTTGGCCTGAAAGGGCAAATTATGCTTT
>JGI24159J19872_10004715_pt1 | contig 17448 bp, 15 predicted proteins | sample Ectturendosymbi4_FD_19872 | JGI IMG/M metagenome (IMG submission 19872) | reverse complement strand
CAAAAAATTAAATTTGGATGTTGTTAAAATCAATGGAAACGATGGCGCGTAGCAAGAAATCTCTGGGTCAACAAAAGTTTCAAAATAAATCGTAGCATTCAAACAGGAATTCCCAATTCAGGAGTGTGATGTGAAAAATAATTCAATTGGACTTCCGGAGTCGCAGTCAGACAAGAAAAATTCGACTCCGACTCCAACCGAAAACGTCCGACTCCGACTCCGGCTCCACAACCCTGGTGCGAACCGGAGCAAAGACCGATTTAAAAAAACTGACAGCTTTGCGGTGTTTGAAAGTTGCCGTATCGTGACCGCAAAAAGTTGAAGCTTAGAACTGAACTGCGTTTCCTTCATCAACCCGTAAATCAGTGCACACAGTACTTCTCAAAATCAACCTCAAGCTTTCCTGCGGTACTGTACAATACCACTGCCAGAGAAAAGCAAGTCCACCAGGTGACTGGCTATTCTCAGCTCTGTCGAGTTCAAACAAAAACACAAAGAAGTGGGGGGTAAATCAAGTTTGAAATAAAGAACTGTTGATCATTTCCGCCCCCACCTTGTTGAGGATGTCGGCGATCAGGTTCGGAAAGGGCTGGAAGTTCGAAATGAACTCGGCGATGACCTTGTTCATGAGGTCAGCCGGGGTCAGGAAGTCGTCCAGGAGGCTGGGGAGGACGCGGACCATCACCCTGGCGTCTCTGACGCAACCTTTCCTCACCCTGCGCGAGGAACAAAAGAGATGATGACGTCAGGTTAAAGGGGGAGGGACGCACTGATGACGTGACAATGGTTAACTACGGCGGAAAAAGTGACACAACTTTCCCAACTGTTGCCAAATTAGGCAAAAACAGCTTTCAATTCAAACACAGTCAGATAGTGTTTGTGACGTCACACTCCGCGACGTCAGCCGCTACCCCCCACCTCTCGAACAGAACCGATATCCTCTCCATGGCCAGGAGTCGACTTTCCACAACGTCCAATTGGTCAACGGCGTCCACCGAAGGCGCTGTCTTCATTCGCTCTGCAGCAGCATTGAGGAGGTTTAAGTGAAAAACGGGGACAGAGCCAAGGGGGGAAAAACCGGACAACCAGGGGAGGGGCAAAATCTGCAAAGCTTTAGGAAACGAAGCAGCCGAAAATTTCACGGTCTCAGACTGAAACCCACCTCCGTACATGCACGTGACCAGCAACGCGCACGCGGCCGTTGCTCTTGACAACGACTGGTTTAATTGAAGCTGTTCGGTGGCGACTTTGATGATGTTGTCGCATTCAGTGGCGGACAATGCGAAGAGGAGTACGAGCCGTTCCAAGCCAAGCGTGACGGCGAAGTAGACACGTGACGGGACGAAATCTTGCGACGACAGGATGAGGATGGATGCCTGTGGATGTGGAAGAAAAAATGTTGCATATGGATGTAATTTATGTTCTTCATACGTTCATATGCAACTCACAGCGGGTAATCTACAGCAGGGGGCCTAAACTACGGCCGGCGGACCACAACCGGCCCACGAAGGCATTTTGTCGACAATGAAAAATGTATTTACGAAACATTTGTTGATTTGAGAGAATGTAGCATATCCGAAAGAATCACATTACATAAGGTGTCCGGCACTCGAACTATTGTGTAACAGCTTGTGGCCCTCGGACAAAAATGTTTGGAGACCTCTGACATGCAGTAAGGAAGGGATACTTCATCAAGTAAATGCAAATTTCTTAAACACCATATCCTGCATATCTTGCCACAGGAGCTAAGGCTTACAACATATTGTGCGATTTTTTAACTCAAGCATTAATTCAAAAAGCCGAGACTTTGTTGTTGAAGTTTAAAGAGTTTCCTCAAGAATAAAAACAAGCACCCCCCCATTCCACGCAAACAAACTCACTTGCACGATCACTGACGCGAACTCCGGCCCGACTACGTCCTGGCACTTCTCTATGACGTAATAGGCGAGTGACGCGAGAACAGCGACGTATTCGTCGTCGTAGATCGACTTGGAGCTGCAAAGAAATCAAAACGCTTTTCAGCGACGTCAATTGTGACGTAACAGGTTTCGTGAAATGAGATAGCAAGGTCTCTGTCATTAGAGACATAAAGCTTTTGTTAATTGTGCCTCCATTATCGCCCATTGGAATAGACACAACAGACAGCGTATTATTATTTAAAGCACACGCACTCCCATTGCCAGTTCAGGACCATTGATAGAAGGAATGTGATCTTATCAGATAAGTGCTGATCACATTGACTATCACGTGGAAAGCAATGCAGGAAGCTACGCAGTCAGACGACTGGAAATGAATGTGGATTTCTTCCTTCGGGGTTTTATGAAAGGAACAAACTATACTGCTGATGCTGGGGGTTAAGTACTAGACGCAGTGAGATCAGTAATAATATTCATCAAATCTGCGGAAAAATCTACACAAATGTTACGATCTGACACCAATAATAACCTTGAGTAGGAGCGCCAGCTAGTGGCTGATGACGTCAGACATCGGCTTAGTTTGACGTCCTTACTCGTGACGTAAGATACGATGCGAAATAACCTCTCACACTGCTCCGACAAATGGAAGATGAGAAAATCAATATGGAAAAAGGCAAAAGCAACTAATCGACCATTCGAACAGTTTTACCACAGGCACAAACTTGAAGCTAAGTGCTGTTCCTATTGGGGGGGAGGATCACGCCATAAAATTATTGAGCAAAAAGTTACGATGACAGGGTTCCAGCGCAATTTTGAAAATATATTTCCAGACTTTTTCAAGACCTTTTCCAGACATTTTCCGGACTTTTTCCAGACCTAATATTTCCGAATGACCTACCCAGATCAAATACAGGCACTATTGAATTTCACACGATACAAGTAAAATTACATCAATCTTGAATAAACTATCACGAAAATGTCTGTCAAAAGATCAAGTCTGGAAAATTATTTTCTTTTTCCGTACCAACAGACAAAAAAATTATTTTTCCAGACTGGAAAATGACAGATGTTTTTTCCATAGTTTTTAAGACTGCGCAAAAACTAAAGGAACCCAAACGATCCTGTTATTTCACGAACAAAAGCCTCACGTTGACGCGTTGACCAGAAAACCTGGTAGAGTTGAGGCCAGCAAGTCCACGATGATCTTCATTGTGTTGATTGGACAACGCTCGAGGCAGTAAAGGGCGGAGTGAAGTGCAGCGATGCGTAACGGGAGGAAGTTGCTCGTCAGCGAAGGTTCCAGAACGGACATCGCGGCTTCAACGCCAGTCGCGGTCTGCAAGTGCCGGCGATCAAGGTGAGGGTGAAAAAGAACTTCGTTTTTGAACATTTTTAGCAGATGAAAAAAAAAAATTTTGAAGTTGAAAACTACACTTTTGGTAGTTGGGGAAAATATTTTTGGTATTTGGGCAAAAAATGGTTGTTGGGACAATACATTCGAGTTGGCATTAGAGGAAAGTAAATGGCCACAAACAGCCGAAGGATTTTAGACGAGTTTTCAGAAATACTGTTGACATCATTCCCGGATGAAACCAGTTTTATTAAAACTGAGTGGAAACAAAACAGACGAGTGTCTTTGAAAAGACGCAAAAATCTTCACTGACCAATGCACATGCGCCGAGATTGACTAAACTGCACACGACTCCAACATTACGACGTAAAAATTCGTTCTTCAGGCGGTGTCACGAGAGGAGATATATTTACCATTCCCAGCACAGCAGCTGATTTGCAAATCCCCACCACCAGGTATTGGAGGAGTACTTCGTCTTCCGGGGGTTGCGAGCTGCGAAGATATGACCAGAAATACATCACTCTGAGGCAAACATTCCACTCAGGGGCTCACCCACCTTTTTGAAACTGACAAATACATATTAAGTACCGATTAAAGGGAAGGCCTACCTGTCTGATACATTTCTGAAACAAAAAATTTCCTCAGTTTAACTTTAATTATGTTCTGATTAAAATGATATTCATCCATGCGAAGACACTGATCATGTTAAGCTATTTTCAGAACAGGCCCGCAGGCGACCAACGTGGTCCTGCAGGGGACCTGGTGCCCGGGAGCCCCATGTTGGTGACCCCTGCTTTAGATTGTGACAAGAGCAAACTGCACTGGAAAGCCGACCTTTCCTTCGTTGTAAATTACAGAAATGGCCGGGAATGAATTATCTCTGATAAGGAAGAGGTACACCAATAGATGTTGTACATCTTGTGCAGGCANGTGCTATTGCTTTATTATCACTACTTGGTCATGGAAAGAAGAACGGAAAACAGCATGAAANGCACACCGCCGATGAGATTCGAACCCACTACCTTTGAAACCACAGCCTCCTGAGCTCAGAGGGTTCTAACTTCACTTTCAAANAAGAAGCACCTGTTAGCTGCTACAGCAGGAATGTCCAAACGGCGGCTCTTTGCCCGGTTTCATGCGGTTCTNACGTAATTACCAGAAGTTCCACTAAATAACATGCATTACAATAAATGCCTTGTAAGTTCTGTCATTATCATGTTGGTGTGTGATGTTTACAATGAATCAACCTGAGCAAAGGTATGTGTTTGAGTGAGGAAGACATGGGGTGATGTTTTAGTGTGTGCCCGTATGTGTTTGATGTGGCTCTTTGTGGTAACGCAGTAAGAAATCTGGATCTTGGTCTCTGACTGCTCGCCCCCCCCCCTGTTAACTACAGTATGTAAAGTTTCATAACAACAACACGTAAAGCCAACCTTTTCAAAGTGACCAGGGTCGCCAGCATCCATTCGAACTGTTGTCTCTCGGTGAACAGGTCAGATATCATCATCAAGGATCGAACGCACTCGCACAAAACCTGGCGCTCCACACCGCCACCTGCCGGCGGAGGCTGCGCGGCGGAGCGGAACCACTCGGTGTAGAGGTCGAGCAGGAATTGCACGCACGAGTGAACGTCGACCCCGCCGCGAAACTGAAAGCAGTGAAGCGTTAAGGTGCAAAGGGGTCGAAGGTCGTGACCTGCATTTCTCGAACACAGGCTTCAGGCAGTGGCGCAGCCAACCCCCAACTTTTTGGGGGTAAAGACTTCAGCGAGTATTTGGTTTGGGAAACCACCTCTTAAAGCACAAACGACAAGATGGGCTAGATATATATTCTTTTTTTGGGGGGACATGGTCCTCTTGGCCCCCCTGGCTACGGTTATGGCCTAAGCCTCAGCAAACATGGTTTTACTAAAACTCACTGAAATCTTGAACCAGGGTATACCAGGAAGACAATGTTTAAATAACAGGTCTGCACGAAGTCAGCGAATTGGCGTACATCAAAATTTTCATTAAATTTTATTTCAGCAAATTGTTTTTAATATTTTATTTCAGAAAAACGAACCGATAGAAATCCATGCATTTCAAGAAACGATCATCGACGACTTAGAGAGTCTCCCGTGGCAACCGTGCCTAACAACAATATCCAAGCAACTGCAGCCCAAACTTTGGTTTTCGACTCCAGTAAAAATCTAAGCAGCAGCATGAAGCTTCAGTGCCGACCAAAACACTGAAACTGGGATTTTCTTTTCGCTGAGATCATTTTCGTCATTTGTCCGAAATTGCTTAGAAGCTTGGTCATTTTAGCATATTTTTTGACCAAATTCACATAATTTTTTTCGGTCATTTATAAAAATCGTTCCATGACCGAAGAAAAACCAGCATCGAAAACTTGCTTCTTTCATTTATTTCCCAACAGGGTAACAATCATCCAGGTTGCCAGCCTCTTGTTCNGGCGAGAGCGCCACGATGGATAATACTCGTATCCAGGGGGTCATGCACCCCCCAAATTCTAGTATATCTAGTAATTTCGTGCTNTGAAGCGCGGTCCCAAACAAAACACTGTTTTTCGTCCTAAGCAAAAAATTTTGCTCCCCCCCAAAGTTTAAGCTGACGTCGCTACGACGGTGGGTCTCAAAGCGGCGNTGTTTGTGAGCCTAGGTAGGTGCGACATTTCCATTTGCACACACTCACCCTCAATGGCGACATGGCGCCCGATCTGGGGGGGACGCTCTGCTCCGCTTGCTCGAACACGTCACTGGCGTCGCTGTCCGCTGCAACAAAGATGCTGAGTCATTGAGCTACAATTGGTGAGTCATCGATTGTTTAATCACGTGATGTTAAAAATCAACCGATGCNGGTCAGTCGGAACCATGCGGTGGTGCGAAAACACTGGGTTTGCTGTCACCCCTCCTCCCCAGAGGACCAATCGCACTGGAAAAGGCATTTTGCAAATTGCCGGCACTGGACCGCTGGGGGCGAGCGATGGATAGATTCTCGCTTCACAACAATGAAACAAACGGAAAACAATGGAAACTCGCGTGTCGTTGGCGGGCGCGAAAGTGGGAGGGGGGGTAAATTCAGTATAAGGAGCAAACTTAGTTGACGACTTACCATCGTGGAACGAAGGATCGGCCTCGGATGGCAGTGTCGCGACGTCATCGTCCGATGACGTCGTGCTGGCGTCATCGTTCGCCAGCTGGATTCCGTAGACGTGTTGGAATGACGATACGGAAACCTGTGGGAATGCAAAAGTTTTCCAACTCTCAAAACCAGACGATGACGTAGCCGATGTGTGGATCCAATTGCGTAAAAAGCTTCTGGGGGGGTTCGCGCTTTGACGAAAACAGGATTGGCAACACTGTCACGAGTTGTTCGGCGCTTGGAATTACGTCATGAGATACACATCAGCGCTACGTCAAGCGTTGAAACGACAAAGGTCGGTTGGAAATTGGAATCGTCAATTTTTTCCACACTTTCACGCAGCTGCAATATTTCTTATTTCGTAACAATAAGTTACCCTCAGGTCCTGCCTCTGTTGAAAGAGTTCGCCATTTTTCGTCAATTGTGAATATCTTTCTCAAGTGGATCTTTAATAAAGTCAAAAAACTGTACACTCTTTACTTTCACAGTAACTTAAACGTTTGATACACTACAGGTTGCGTGCTGTCGACAAAAAGAGAGCATTTTCTTTATTTTCACAACTACAAGCCAACAAAAGCCTTCGAAAGAAGAGTTTCGAGCAATTCACAATTTCTCATGCTAGTTATCAAAATTTAAATCAATCGAGCAGCGTGGACAAAACTACGAGCATTGCAACAACCCGCATCATATGAAACATCAACTAATAAAAATATACAACACACACACACAAAACAGTACGTTGGGTAAACATCTGAAAAAACTTCACATCGTCATGAACAAAATTTACAAGTTTAATAACAATTGAAGGAACGTGCAGCGGTGTATGTTGCCTTAACATGATACTTGCAGCAAAAAGGGCCAACGCGGGGCCAGGTTCTGGCCCTTCACTGACCTGGCCGTAACCGTACGATGTGGGCGGAGTCAAAAGTCGTTCGGCGTTGATTTCCATCCAATCCTGACCGCCGCTCCGGCCTCGGTTTTGTGACGTCACAGTGACGCTCTGGAAGCAAGCCGCGTAGTTTAGCTGACGCAAATCCCCCACAAAAAGAAAAAAAATGACTCGCTTCGAAAATATTCACCCCGCATGACGTATCATCTCTTAGTGTTATAGGTTTTCAGAATTATAGCTTTTCAATACAAAAAAGCTGGGAAGTTGTTCCGAAATCCACAACAATTCAACGGAATTTGGCGCCATACATACCCCCCGGTGGTTAGGGGGTAAACAATCTTTGAACTGACCTTGCAACGGTGACGATCGTCCCTAGTGGCGGATCGAACGTTCAACATCACGTTGAGCTCTTCTTGGAGTATGGAACGGACTCCGAGAAACTTCCGGCCGGACGCCGTGTGGCCCAATTTCAGGGGGGTATGACGTGAAAAAACCTGCAGTCAAACGTGGTGGCCTAAGTCAGAAGCCCCACATATCGCGTCTGTGGCCTCAACATGAGAGTGCACCATCTTGCGGCCGCATTACCTGGTAGCTTCCGGTCGCCGGCTGTCCGCTGTGTGGCACCATGGAGCACATGATGACGAGGGAGCTGAGACCTCGAAATGCGAGACGCAAGATTTCAACTTTTTCATCGTTCTGAAGAAAAAAAAAACAAACTTGAATTTGTGATTGTGATGTAGACAATGCAGCTTTATTTAACTGTGAGCAATTCCAAAATCTTCTCAAACGCCTTTGTCATTGTCGATCTTTATACAGTGTTTCATCGGCGTTCAAGCTGCTTGTAATGCATGAAACAATGTCCCCCCCTGAGGTGCGCATGCGCAGTGCAACCAGATCATTTGCGCATGGGCAGTGCAGCCAGATCATTTGCGCAGTGAAATCTTATTCTCGGGCACTTGCAACATTCCAAAACATTGTGAAAGCACAAAAACAAGTGGAAGCTGTTTGAATTAAATATGCACTTTGTTCGCATTTTGATAAAGATTTCTACTTACTATATAATCCACAAAGTTTGTACTGCACTTAGAACTCTGCGAACTCAGCTTTGAAATATTCACGCTCACTGAATCAAAAATTTGCTCAGTGTGCGATTTTCTTTGCGGGAACACCAGCAAGTAAGTTTCAGAATAATAAGCGGAGCACGACGATGGTTTGTTTGCGAATGTCGCCAACTTTTCGGGAACAAGGAAGTTAAGTTGGAAGAAGCAGACATGAAAAAATACCTGAAGTCCATTTCCGCTGTCAACAGCTGACGACTGCGACACAAGCACCCCCAGCAAAGACGCCCACGTTTCCTCAAACTGGGTCCTGTTTGTCCAACCTGGCAAATGTAGATAATAATTCGAAGCGGTGGAATCTTCATGACAACCAGTTAAATCACTGCCACAAATATTTCACCCGACAACGGCCGCTAGTTTATTTTTCATTGCTTATGACGACATAAAGGTCAGTGTGTCTGCAGTCCTCTCTGTTTGCTTTCAAATGGCTCCACGAGACCGCAACACAGGGGTGTGTCGCGGTTGACTGCCGGGCCAGAAGCACACACCCCCCGGGACAGATTAGAGATCGCCAGCTGTGGTGAAGGCGGTCGTTTGTGAACGTTTACGAACCCGCGGCAAAAGAAACCAATGCGAAGAACGAGAAGAGAACTTGAATAAAATATTCAGCACCAAACAGCGCCTTGAAACAACCCTCGCCAATTGTTCACAGAAGAAAGTAAAATAAACATTTTAGCTAAAAAGATAATGAAAAAAGAGGCTGTTTTTTCATCCCTTGCCGCATGCATTCAAACGCAACAATGAGACATTGTCTACCAATGTGGGTGACGATGCTTATAAAGTCCGTCAACACTTCCTTCTCCTCGAGGTATTCCGCCGGAACATCCGGGAGCTCGCCTTGCTGCTCGTTGTCAACGAGCGGGTCCCAGCCGTATTGCCACAGCAACCTGGGTACCCGGATGTACGAGTTGGTGAGCGGTGACGTGCACAGGTGAAGCACCTGGAAGGTAAGAAGCTTTTGTTGTCATGTTTTCAGAAGCGTTTTTCAAAAACAAACAAACTCGTCAACGAAGCAGTTGGTCATTACAGTGAACTTTCAACTTACGAGCGAAAATCCACGTGGATTTTGAAAAAAAGCATTACTTTGTACATATTGGGTCGATATTAAAGCGTTGTAAGCCCCGCCTTGGTCATAACAACGCAGGTAAAAACGCCACTGGCGGATCAGGTCGTCCCACAACAAACTGCTGCGCCGCTTGCATCGCCCGAGATTATTATCAAAAGTAGGCCACGTGATCAGTGACGCGGTTCGAAGCTTACCACATTTTTGAAAGGACCAATCAGCGACGGAGGAAACGACTCGCATCCAATCAGATCGCTCGAATGGCGAACGAGGTCAACCATCTGCGACAGGCGCACGCATGCGCAGAGAAGGTTGGAGGGGTCGTTGAGGATGAGGTCGGCCTGGTCTTTGGTGATGCTTTGGGGGAGGAAAGGTTTGTGAAGCGGTGGTTCCCCGATATCTGGCAATGTAGAGTTGATAACGATTCATGTTGGCGAATAGGGTTCGTTGCGCAGATAACAACCACTCTGAGTGCAGATGAAGGAATGTGGATGAACTTGGAGGAAGTTCTGCTTGATTGAAAAAATCCGTTACTCAGAAGTTTCGCGTTTCACGGGTGGTTTTGGTCTCGTCCACACCATTGGCAAAATGCTTGGGGGGGCAAAAACCTGCCTTCAAAGGCGCCCAGCGCCCGGGCGAGGCTTCGAAAACTACTTGTTATGCACATTTTACGATACACAGTGTTTTTCAAGACATTGTGAGAGAACGAAACGGCCTCTTAAATTTTCCCAACATCTGTCAAAATACAATGGAACCACTCCTCATAAGCACCAGCAAAATACACTAAAGCGCCGCTTTGTGACCATCTCGGCATTCAGATTAAATAGTTGCGGTCCCCCCCCCAAGACGTCTTAGTGGACACCTGCGGTCAAGCCTTCAACAAAACCCTGATAACGCAAGTCGATTCATGAGATGACATGCGCGCGGAATTACCGGGGCCCTGATTCGGGCCATGCGATGCACAGGGGATGGCACTGGTGGAAACTACGTCACGCACGAACAATAGCACAATGGAGGAAACCATGGAATTACTCACGTGACCTCAACAGCGCGTACAACGTCTGGACAAGACACGTGACCGGGGTGCTTCCCCCAAGCAGCAACCGCCTGACGTCGTCGAACTTCAGAAGTTCCTGCAGCAGCTTCAGCACAGTTACAGCGTTGCCAGTTGTAGGGGCCAGGCCGTGGCCAAGTTGGAAGAAAACGACCTGGAAAGAACGGGCTAACCATGGGCCCCCTGGCCTGAACGACTCGAGAAGGATGTTGCGCTTTCAGCAACAAATTGAGATCACAAAAAATATGAAATCTAAAAAACTGGTTCTACCAGCAAATTTGTGTTAGTCAACGTTAAGTTCAGCCACTTAGACCTGTGTGTTGATGCCAGTTACATGACAGGAGTTTTCAGTTTAACTTGCTCAAACACATTCTACCTATGTCACTCAGAAAAATGGCGCTTTGCCACGTAAGGCTAGGTAGTTACCACAAACGGCAGAACATTTATTTTGGTACTTACACAATCTAACTGTCAAGTTGACGTAACGTCTTACAAGGTTACTATCATGGGGTGGAGTCAGGAGGGTACATTGAAGGTTGGCATTACAAGGGAAGAAATAATTGTATATTACGTTTCCAACGATTTGCGCATATATCAATAAATATAATTATAAAAAATCATTATATGCTCATTTTCAAATATATCTGTGATTAGTCATGATACAATGTTTTGTCATAAAGAAATCTTAAGGGTACATGCTCATCTGTCGAAATGCTGAAGGGGTACGTGGTCAGAGAAAGACCGGGAACCCCCTGCTTTAACATAACGTCTAATGTCACAAATGCGATGATATACATTTGGTGCAACGAAGTATATCAGACGAACTCTTTGAAATAATTATTTCGCAACGAAGTTGTTGTGCGTATCTAAGCAAGCTGGCCAGTACATGTGCCGATTATGGACTGAAACTGTCCAGAGGTGGCCATACCTGGCACAGGTGAAGAGCCAGATCGGAGCAGGCCTTGTATTGAGGGGCAGGAATCCTGTACTGATTCGACAGAGTGCTGTTCTCTTCAAAGCATCTCATAAGACATCGGCTCAGCGAGAAAAGGCTTTCCAGCCGGTTGCTTGGCAACAAGCCAGAGTCCATGCCGTGAGAGCAGTCTGCATGACAACAGTGAGCACATAAACATGTCTCGCGATATAAGTGACAATGCATCATATGAACAAATCTCATAAGGTTAACATGGGAAGTCCGTGACGTCTCTCTGTGCAACTTCAAGTTATTAAAACGCAACGCAAACCCTGGTGATCTCAGGTTAAAAAAGAAGAGCCGCTTGAAAATGTTCGAAAGCGAATTTCAAAGTAGTTAAAGCGTGACCAGAAAAAGGTCAGGTGCTATCGCCACGACTCTGTAGGCGCGGTGTCACATGCACGAATCACCACAAACGTAAAATGCGCTAAGAATAGCATATATATCCACAGGGCGCAAACAACCAATAATGATCATGGCATGTGAATTCTATTTTTGCTTGCTGCCACAGTGCGAAGCTTTGCGCACTTGCCGCTCGGGCTTTCCGATCGAAACAACAAACCTTTCAGCTCCGGCAATTCGTTGACGTAACAATTAAGCTTTTGTAACGTCACCGCAAGAGCAGCTTTCATCATCGGACTGTCGTTGTCTTCAGGATAAGGAACGTCACTCGCTGTTGACGTAACCTCTTCCAAACCAACCGCTACACAGACTTCCAAGTGAGCAGATTGAAAGTTCTGCAAGACAACATGTTTGGTCCGTTACCGTTCCTAGTAGAAGTCATTTCAGCTGCATCCCCACGACTTCCGGACCTATTTCATTTGTAAGTTTTTGCGCATCGTGAGAACATTAACAGCAAAGGTTAATAACATCAAGAAATCTGGTCCAGGGAAAGTTTGAGGGGGATACCCGGCCGGTGTTTTCCCGTCACGTAAAACTTTACATTCCAAGTGAGGATGCTATTATCTTGACGTGTGGGCGGTGTTTCTCGAAAAGATTCTTTTTGTGTTTTTTGTTTTGTTTAATTTAAATATGGAATAAGTCGTTGACTTCACATGAGCAACTTGTTACAAAAAATGCAACAGCGTTTGTAAAAATGAGGAAGTTTTCAAACCGTATGTGGAAATGCTAATAAGCAATGCGTTCTACCTCAGACACCATCGACTTAGAAAATTAAACAATTTGTCTTTACGTGACAATCACAAGCGTCAAGGTTATTCACTGACTTTGTGGGTAAGAACGTCCTTTATGTCGTCATAATCCAGTGACGACAAAGCGACAGCGCACTCTGGTGACCAGTGCTTGTCCCGACAGCAGACCAGAAGGTAGGATTTAAGCCAGGCCTGAAACATAAGGCGTTCTATCAGAAAGAAATGTTGTCGTACCATCATTTGGCAACCAGCATCTTCATTTTTTGAAAGGTTAAATAAATTACATTTTTCTCACAATGGTGAAGATTATCATTGGAAGCAAACGACCAAGACCAAAAATTTGATTGTGGTAATCTCAGTAATCTACAACGTCATTAAACATTTCGAAAATTTATTTGCCAGGTTTTCGCAGCAAATTCTAACAAAATTCAAACCAGACGATGCCGAGTTTGAGGAACAATTATTCGCAAAAAAATACTTCTTATTGTGTTGCAGTTAAATTATCCAACAGATCTGCATCGACAAACACAGTTACCTTGTCTGCGTCGCTGGTCAAATCCCCGACATCAGGTCCTTGCTTATTGTTGCTTGGGGAGGGAGGGCCGCCGACGTGCTCGCGTAATCGCGCGAGCAAACAACGCAGCAATTCAAATCGCCCCCTGCTGTCGTTTTGCTTCAGGTTGTCCTGTGATGTCGAGAAGTAAGTGCAGGACGGAAGAAAAGAAACGAAAGAAACAAACAAAAAACGATCACATCCATTCCGTTCGAACAGACTTGCAACAAGTCAACCTGCTGCGGATTTGTGGCAAACACATCCCCCTCTGTTTTTGTTGTCTTCTGAAACGATTGCAAACGGAAAACTCTTCAGACATTCACAACGTTCCACGCTTTCGTTTCAAGAACAAACGGCGATGAACAGTCAGTCAAAATCCTATCGATGTGAGTCAAACTAAACACAGGGTTGACATTGGCGAAGGGTTGTCAAGAGAAATGCATTGATGAGAGGCAAAGCGTGTTTTCGGTCGTTTCAAAGTTTTAGCTCAGCAGCTGGCTGATCAGAGAGGCACAAAAAAGCTACAAAACAACAAACCATTGAATCGAGTCAAGCGAGACCAGGCTGCGCTGACGTCAATAATATTGATTGTCATCGACACAATGCTGTGAGTTCTTNTTTCAATGAAGAATATATTTAATCAGCGACTNAACATCTCGAGCAGAAGAACAAAGCCACGGCACGATCTTGGCGAGACGCNTTGCATGCGCTTTTTCAAGGACACAGAACCAACANTGTTATGTAATAGAGACAAGTGCGAAAAACATATCCGCTAAAAGCTTTCAAAACCGAATATTAACTGAATTTTTGAAGGCATGTTCCAACTTATTAGTTCTCATCACTCACCAGAAGATGATCGAGACAATCTTCAGCTGGCTGTCCCGAAAAATCACTCGGGCATGCGATGAGCTTTTCGACAATCCCTCGAGCGTGTCGGTCGCACGCTTGAGCGACGGCCAATAGCGGAGAGAAGAGCAGCTGAGGACCAATCAGGAACTGCAGAAGGTTGCTGACGTGAGAGACGGTGACGCAGTCGATGCATTTGAGGACTTTTTGTACAAAACTCCCCTGAAACGAGATCAACAAAGACGTGTGACAGTTAGCTTCAGCTTAAATATATTTTATTATTACATACATTCAAAAAAGTTAAGTAATGACAATTTACCAAATGAAAATATCTGCAACTATTGAAAAACGTCCAACTACATATCATAAACTTGTTTAAATGATTACGCGATCACTAGAAAGGAGCTACAGTGAACCAAAAGCGTACTAACATATTTTGCCGGCAACTGACTGACATTCACTGACAATGACATTCATTCACTGCAGTTACTTCCTACAAATGACCCGAAAGGGCAATCGAACCAAACGTCTCGAAAACATTGCACATGACTTGTTTCGTGCTTTAAAAATATTTGTGTCAAACACCATTAAAAATCACTGAATTTGACATAACGCATTACAGCAGCGATTCTTAACCTGGGTTCGATCGAACCCCTAGGGTTCGATGGAACCGTTTCAGGGGGTTCGACGAAGGTCATCTCAAACATATAACCCATTTTTACTTTGTAAGATTGGGCAAAAATGGGGTTCGACAAAATCTTAGAAAGCTATGTAAGGGTCCGGCGTGTTTGTAAAAGGTTAAAAACCACTGCATTACATGTTTAACCCTCCCACCTTTAGCTGCTTCCTGCTCAATCCCTCCAAGGCTTGTATGAATTGCAGGCACTCCTCGCCGTTCCCGACCGCGCTGATGAAATCCTGGACGGGGGGTTCGAGATAGAGCTCTATGACATCATAGAGGTGATTGTCGATCAGCCACGCGATCAGCTCAGATTGGTGAACGTTTTGGCACTTGGGAATGAAAAAAGGCAACAAACTTCAAGAAGACGAACAAAAAATCAACACAATGAATGAACGAGCGAAAAAGAACCAAGAGTAATTAATGACTCGTGCGCCATGCTACTACATTCAACGGTTTAAAGAGCAATTAAAATCTGTTGAGCCTTGGGGAGTAAGTTAATGAGCGCATTAGGCCGAGAATAAACCATCTGCTGGACAGTGTGTGTGGAGTTACAACGATGAAACAGCAAGATACGTTTATCATTTTAACGCTTGGTTGAAAGGACAGATACCACCGCTCGCACATTAATTGTTACATCATAGGCCAACTGGATCAAAGTGACTTCTGTTAGTTTGCAAATGAAAAATAAGTGTTAATTTTTATCAGTGGTGACTAAATAGCACCAACGGTGATCAGAGGCGTGTAATGTTAGATACTAGGGGTGAAAACGACAGCATTCACCCCCAATACCCCCCAAGCTATCCAGAGCCGGCAGACATAGTTTTGACGTCAGGATACAGCGCCGGTAAAGTAAATGTTTCTAAGTAACATATCACAAATCTGTTATCCGCAGATTTGCAAATGTTAATGCTGAAAAAAAAAGTTAAACAGTCAATCACAGCGAAGTTCAGCAGAGAGAGCTCAGAAAACCAGCAGCCTGAGCTGCCATATTATCAGTCCATGGTGCGAGGGACACCAGTGTTAGAGATGGTATGTTTAGTCATACCAGGATGTTGGTAAGTTTCTCAAAGCAGGGCCTGTTCCGGTGAAAGGTCAGTGAAAAACTGAGAGACAGAAAAACGACTTTCACCGCGGACGATATTTCACAAGTGTTCAACAGTCCTAACCAGTGTTTTGAGAGACCGTTTCAGTGTCGCAAATTTTTCCAAAGGTCTCTCAAAATACACTGAACATCGCTTGATGACCATCTCAATATTCAGATGATATAGTTGCGGTTTCTCAAAATGTCGCCCAAAAATCCTTGGTATGTGACAAAGAAGAGTGGGCACAATGTGAGTTCGCGCTACTCGCCAGACTAGAAGATGTCAGCAGGGCGTGCGAGTATCAACCGAGTGCGTTACTCATTTTTACGCCTTTAAACTCACCACGTAGTCCGCCAGCAATATCAGGCATCCTCGTTTTACGATCGACTGGTTGATCGTTTCGCTGTGCGACTCGCTCTCAGCGCCTGTTGATGACATGACGCGTTAGATTTACAACCGTGGTGATGACGCCAGCACATGTCACAATCGCTTTACGACGCAAAGGACGCTTGCAAGCTGGACGCAGGGTTGCCAGATGCTTGACAAAGAAAATGGCAAATGTTTGTCCGGTTTTCGGCAAACGTTTTGACATTTGCAATATTTTTGGCAAAATTAATTTTTCGATGCCTAGTGATCTTTTGCAATTCATATTTTGTCCATGCTTTACAATTTTCGATGTTTGACAAGTGAACTACGTCCCACTGTAAAGCACAGTAACAGTAACTATGCTTCGCCGAAGTTGGAGGGTGATCAGAATGAATAATTCAAAACGGTTAATGTTGAGCTGTGTATGTTCTTTCTAAAAAGTTTGCTTAAAATCCAAACTGCATTGTTTCGTCAATACTGACAATTGCCATTTCAACAATTGGCAAAATTCTGACACTGAAACGATTGTCAACAGAAGTTGGCAAATTTTTCGGAAAACAGTAATTTTCGGCAATATTTGCCAAATTTGGCACCATCTGGCAACCTGGGCGTTTAGAGTTTGAAGTGATTTCGGGCACTAAAGGTTTCGATGAAAATTGAATTGCGCTTTTAGAGAAGCAAAACAAATATTGAAATGCAACAGAGAAAGAAATAGCGGGATTCCTATTTGACCGAAAGAACCACTCCTTTTAAACGACAATGGAAAGTCTGCACGAAAGTAAGAACAACAAAATACCGGTGGTTCCACATTCACCTGCGAAGGAGGCCCAGACGCCAAGGTCTACGCAGTCTGCGTGGGCCAAATACTGGCACCAAACCAGGGTCATGACAGGGTGAGTGTTGCGCAGGGCCAGGTAGAATTTTTTCATCTCATGGCAGGTGTAAAAATTCTCGTCCTTCGTCACTTCCGCCAGCAAGTCATGCGTAGCGGCCGTGAAACGCTTGAATGAGCCTGTTCGCACAAAACCAAGAAACGCGTGAAATACTTTTCCAGCTGTTGTTTAAAGCAGAGCTCCTGGTCACCATCCGCATGTAACTATAAGAAGCAATAAGAGAGGGTTGTTTTTGGAAGAAGTACCCAAAATAAAGGGCAACTTCCACCTGGGCGTAGTGTTTTGTCAAACCAGTAAATCCGTCCATGCATGAACTGAAAACACAATAGCAACCTGTTAACATGGGCGTCGGTGGTTTTTTCCAGCGGGGG
>JGI24159J19872_10004714_pt1 | contig 17449 bp, 10 predicted proteins | sample Ectturendosymbi4_FD_19872 | JGI IMG/M metagenome (IMG submission 19872) | reverse complement strand
TTTATGTTGCATAAGTTACCTAGCACAATCGGTAAGCATGGCGCACTTGCTCTTGTTGAAATTAGCAGGGGCATTCATTCGTCTCTTTTAAATTTTTTACCCAACAGGTTGTGTTTATGGGATTAGGACTCAGTTAAATATTTGCGCACCTTTCGTTGCCGACAAATCGCTCAATGGTTAGATGTTCGTACGTCACAGTTACAGGCGTAAAGAAGGGTGCACAAACTGGTGACAAGAAAAAAGGGCTCCTGAATACACCTGCTGGTGACACAAAGTATCTTTTCTGAAGGCCACTGGCAAGTGTACAAAGTTGAGATGAGTAGTTAAAGGACGAAAATTGTTTGAAGGTTCTCTTGGCCGATGTAAGTGCACACAACTTCAATGCGCTGATGGTTTCGTTTCTCGTAGATAAAGCTTTTTGTCTGGAACGTGGTTCGTTCTCTGTGTCAACAAACTTTAGTTTGTGTTGCCCAAGGGCAGCTAGTTACGTAGTAGTTTGCGCGTTGAAAACAATTTCAATAAGCTATGAAATGGAAGTTTTTTTCAATTCGTTTATGTTTCAAATTAGATTTGAAAGATTTGTTTTTAAGATTTTTTTGTGTTTCAAAGGATTAGTTTAGCAGTGTGTGACAAAACTGAAAAGATGTCGAAACAGTAATATAGCAAATATGTACTTGAAACTGTAATCAAACATTTATATCTTGTACACAATTGGTAATGTTTGCTTGTGTGTTGTTGGCGTTCTGGTAAAATGATGTTCATTGAGTGAGCGCAGGCCGCTGTGAAGGTTATAGCACTTAGATTGCATTGAGGGTCCTTTAGAGAACGTTCTACGAATAATGATCTGCTAATCCACGTTTAAAACATAATTTGCTGAAATTACAAGCTTATGCTCAAACAAAAATTTGCTCGAAGTGAATCACAGAAACAAACAAACAAAAATTTGCTCGAAGTGAATCACAGAAAAAATGAACTGCAAGGGTGGGAAGCAGGTAAGTGCATTGGAACTGGAGGTAGAGCAACTTTGGTTCACTTCCAGCGCCAACCTAAGTTTTTATTTTTGCACAGACATTGACAGGCCGGTTAAAGTCCGCACGTTGCAGTTCTTTTGCATCGATATCATCTTAGAAGTAAAAGAGAAATCTCGCGCAAAGTTGAACCTGGAGTACTTTTTTGTGCAGATGTCATCAAAGTACTGAACACGCCTCACCGGGAGCAACTAACTGTCACGAAATGCTGATACGATCGAGAGATAAGATACAAAATTTGTGAAACGACGCACTTCAAGTATATTTCCTTTTGGTAAAAACTCTTACAGCTCCCACATAAATTTTCAAACTACTTGAGATGAAAGTGCCTTGCAGATCTGCAGGAAGGTTGGTTACAAAGTCATAGATTTTGCCGGAAAATTAAAAAATGATAAAAAAATAATAATAAATTGGTCGAGATGCTAGTGCGAGAAAGCTAATGGTGCAGTGCGGAAAAATCTATTTTCCTCGGAAATGATGCGTGCTTATTCCAAAGTGATTCGTAATCACAAGAACAAATAATATAAAATCATTTATGTTAATCTGGGCCTTTTTTACAAAAAGGGCCCAAAATGCTGCAGCACCTGAACCCTGCTCTGCTCACTTAAATCGATCGAGTTTGCAATCGATCAATGACAAAGTGCGAAGAAATTTTTTTCATAGCGAAGTAAAATGTGCAATAATAACTTTTGCAGCACAGGACTCTTGAAAATATTTTCTGAAAATATGTTCAAACACTTCAGTAAAAAAAATTGGGTTCAACCGAGCCAAACAACTTAACAATTTCCTAGTCAATCATCCTATTTTCAAAATTTGAGTCTGCTGTAGCAAATACAGGCGGGAAACAGTTCGGCAAAAACGAAGATGTTCAGTCAGATAAAGATCAATTGGCGCGGCGGTCGAAATGTGCACACGAGCATCCAGCACGAGTTTAATCCGGTTATATAAGTAGAAAGTGTTGTTTTTTCGGGAGCTAGCTGGTATTGTTGCGGAGCAAACATGTCTTCCGGGATTATACGGTGTAGTTATGTAACAACACAGCCCACACTAAATTGTACTTTCAAGCAATTGGCTGTTTATAAAATATGCTTCAGAACGTACATTTAAAAAAAGATGAAATTCTTTAATAAAACTGGACAGGGTTTGCTCAGGTTGTTCTTCATATCACAATGTCGACTTGTAAATTTTGGAAATTTGAGTGAAAGGTGCGGTTAAGTGAATGAGCATAAGCTTTAAAAATAATTGATCATTCGAGGCATATCGTAGGCAACTTCAATATATTTTATCTGCACCAAAGCATCATATACGCACAGTCTTAGGTAGTGTGCGGTACGTTTTTTGACAAGTAGAGCTGAAAAGCAGGTTGGGAGTTAGGATGTATTTAAAAAAACGTTCGAACTTAAACTTTTGAAAACTGTAGATGCTTGCACATTTTTTTGTGATAAGATCTAGGTTCTTAACAAAAATCGCTTGGAAAAATGCAAATGTATGATTTGGAATAATCCTAAACAATCTAACCGGCGTGCTATGAAACGTTTCAATGGTGATGGCAAGCGACGAATTCGCTTCCTTGCAAAAATGAAGCGTGAACATTTTCTAACACAGCACAGGAAGTAATGCGAGATGGGTTACGTGACAGTGAAAATTGAGAGTGTAACACTGATAATACAGAAAGCTTTTATTTATTGATGTGACGAAAAACTTGAAACGCGGTCGTCTCTCAGTTGCGAGAAAAAGCGAAGGGTTGTCCTGCAAGGCAAGATTATAATTTTCTTATTTTCTTGTTTAAAATCAACAAGCGGTTTTTGTGAAAATTGCAGTTGGTGCGCTGCTGTAAAATATTACAAAATTAAAACTTTTCTGCGAAAACCTAACCATGAAGTTAATTTTGCTCACTCCTAAAACAATATATATATTTTTTATAAAATTGAAACCAAATCAATGATATTATAACGTGTATAAATCTTTGGATTTTCGTGTCTTTACGTTTTGTCACTTAATAACAAGATTGCGCTGAATTTAGTCTTCTGGAGCAATTGAAGCACTCCACCGTGCAAAGTTACGAAACCAGCAAATCAACAAGCTTGTGAGTTTGCGGTTTGGATTTGTCTTTTGTTTGTAGGAACTGCATTATAATGTAGTAAATTGTTGTTCAAAAACAATACAAGTGCGGTTTAGCCTGGACTGAAAAAAAGAAAATGAATAGATTCAACGCATTTACTCGAGCCAATCCTCTTCACGACAATTTTACGTGCGTATTGAAATTTTATTTTAAGTAAAGTATATGTTTTGTAGAAAAGTTGCATTATCCTCAGGATTTACATTTTTGTTCTCCATTGTCAAGCCAGAAGCAATTTTGTTGCAGACGTGTTTTGTAGCTTTTCATTTGCTGTATCTGATTGCATTTGAGGTACACTGAATTCAGTTAGAAAAACTAAGCAAATGGTTTCTTTCAAACCCCGTATTTGCATGCAGCATTGACACTACTGTATTTCCAGAAAATCGTAAGAGGTTTGCATGCAATATTTACTTTCATTTAGAATTAAATTAACTTTTTTAGTTTTTACGAATCTAACGAATCCAAATCCAAATGTAAAATTAAGCTCAGCGATGATGTATGAGCTCTTGGGGAAAGTAACGATATCTCGTACAGGTGAATAATGTCTAAAGTTTAGCTTTAATTAAAAGTTTTTGCATGTGAAAAGAAGTATGATCTTGCATAAAGCTTCTTGCATAAAGAGTCAAAACGTTCAATCTGTTAAAGAGTAGTACTGAACCCCAACTAATTGCTTGCATTACATGCCCAAAAATAATGAACCCTGGATTACTAACGAGAGGGTTTTTACGGAACCATTTAAACCCTGAATTTTTTTAAAGAGCAATTTAAAATTTAGATCGAAAGCTGAGTTTGACTGAGTCTGAGTTGCCCATCTGCATTGGAATCCAATAGGTATGAAGCGTTAAAAAAAAGCTTTTTTTGTCCGGAATGCATATGTTTAGTGTCTACTTTTAAGGGGAATACCTACGTTCTTGTGTTTAAACTTTTATCCATCCCATGTAAAGCCTGTTTTTACGTTTAGGGGAAAACCTTGACTGTGCTGGTTGTTTGCGGTCTGCAGTCAATTAACAATCACAGAGTTTTATACAGCCTGTCAAAAAGTTTCACGTGTCTCTGCAAGCTTCAAGTTGCGCAGAAGCTTCCTTCCAGTCAAACTGATGTAGTGCAGAGACGAAAGTAGTGCTTTTGTTTGATAGCAATTCAATTGACAACATTCAAAAGGTCTGCTGTAAAGCTATCCTACTGAGTACGCTTAAAAACACAGCGCAAGGTACCTGTACGCAACAATAATGCAACGGCAACTGTGTAAAAGCAAGGTTCAACCAACTACATGCAACCTTTCCTCGGCATATTTATCAGATCGCATGATAGTGATTCACTTTCTTCTGATTGCGAACAAATACAGCAGTGATTATGCATTAACACTCAACAGTTCAACTTTGCTAACTTTGCGCTCGTAGTGAGAAATTCTGACTGACTGCCATTGGAATCATCTCGGTGGCTGAAAAACATAGCTTCTGGTTGATAGACAGAAGGCGAATGCATTAGATATTCTCTCAATATAGACAGTACAAGGCAGTGCTTCAGATAATCTCATGCTGAATGTTGTCTTTCCTTTATTTGTTGTCTGTTCTGGGTTGAACACAGTACATCGTTTTATGATTTGAAAGTTCTACGCTACAGACGTTTAACTGATCAAGATAGTTCCGATTCCTGTGTAAGATGACTGTTACTTACGATCCCTTGGCTTTGGAATTGGTGAATAGCTTTCATGCTATTCTAGTGCAAAAGATTATTTTATACAAATGTGTTTTTACTCTGCAGAAACCATTTGTAGTAGGTTTTCCTTTGGCATTCGTTTTTTTACTTAACAATAGTCACGGTCGAACAATTGTTTCCACTTCTGATACTTTAGATATGTGATGCGTTTCGTAGAGATAACATTTTAAGCAATAAGTGTTTCAACGGGACTGAACGTGGAAAAGGACCAGTGGTGTTAGCTCTGTCACTGATCTTTACATGCAGTACAATTATTTTTGCAAAGCTCGAACTAAGAAGACAGTTTCGTAAAAAGTTAATTTTTTTGATAAAATTATTTTTTCTACTGTGAAGCAAATTTTTGTTACTAAATGCATGAATTCGATTTTGCTTATTCAACAAATTCAAACCATTTACAATTTTAAACAGACAGCAACTCGCGACTTGCCCGACTGAGAAATGGGAAAGCATCTTATGGAGGAGGATGTGCGTTCCGGGAAAAGAAATTATTACTTATGTTATCATTCCACTAGCGGTTTTTGGCATTTTCATGAATTTGACGATCTTTATTGTTATTTCCACGTCCAAAAACTTGAAGTAAGATCTTGAGTTTTAATTTACCTATTCAGCGCCTGTAATGATTTGCTGGTAAAAAGTAAATGATTATGGTTGACAAATCGTGTGTTATGTACTATCAGTTCATAACGTCTTCTTCAACATTAACAGTTATTTAAATGTTTTCGTGTTGTTTTCTTTCAGTTAATGTAAACATCTTTTTTCAGATCTCCTGTTCACCGCATTCTAATGAGCTTATGCCTATCTGATGTAATTTCCGCTATTCTCAGTCTTTCATTGACGTATGGAATAATTGATGGTCATATAATTGGAAATTACAAAGGTGTCCTAATTTACTACGTAAGAAAGAGTGCCTGCAAACTGCATTTGAATTTAATGTGTACGCAATTACATTCTTATATCTTATTGTCCAGACCATGTTGACGAAGGCATTTGTTTATAACACTGCTATTGAGATCATGTGCTTAACACAAAATTTATCCATTTCATCATAAACTAGCAGTTACGGTAGTGAAGGTTTTAACATGCACTTTGAGACAGGACTATTGTATGCAGACCAATATTGCATGTGCTTTGGCTGTCGACACCACCTCATGCGCTTGTTATAATTCGAGGCCAGCTCATAGGCTTTTAGCAGATCGAAACAGTCTCATTCATATGTTGTTACTTGCAACAAACAAACTAATTTTCGGCATCATGAAATTATAACTCCGACATTTTCAAATATGTCAAGTTTGCATGAGCTCTTTATTGTGAAAATCGCTTGGGGAAATGCGATTAAAATCATGTTTTTCTGGATAGCTCTGAGATCGAATGTAGATTTATCGTCGTTTTTCGTCGCTGCAAAATTTAAGATGCAAAGGCTATTTGGCGTACTACCTCGGCAATGTCATGAAAGTGTTCACAATTGCAATTTGCATCAGTTTGAAAAACAACTTTTGGAAGAAGTAGCAAAACAATGAGTATGTTTAAGGAAAAAAGTTATATGAGAAAAGATATGTAATTGAAAGCTCACAAATATAACTAAGCAAAAATTTATTTATTTTTTCTCAAGATATTCTCTCTCACTTTCTGTGCCCGTTTCTGAGTGATGCTCTAACTTTTTGTCAGGCATCCCCTGCTCTTCCTTTGTTTTGGAATCCCTGTTTGCAACCACTTTCTTCCAGTTTGCTTAACCAGCAGTGCTTTCCTTCAGTTTCCACGCGTTCATGCACTGAATATAAGAATCGACGAACGCATGTAGGAAAAATTTTTTAAAAAATTGCTGCTAAAAAATGACCAATTAAACGAGTGACAATTTTCTTGCAAAACATTTTATCAGAAGCAGAAATTACTCTGACTGTGAAAAAGAGGAATGTAATGATTTTTTGTGTAAACATATTTTAAGGAGTTCCAGAAAATATCAGGATATGTTTCATCAGCAATTTGTTTCTGTGTATGATCAATTTGTTAATGTTCTTGATAAAGCCTACTTCATTTCACAAAATGCAATATCGTTTTTAGATGTTGTGGTCAACTTGTTCTATTTAACGTCTCTTTAAATTTGGCTAGTAGAACAAGATATTAAAGTATTAATTGCAATAGTTGCAAACAACTTATATGATTAGAATGCTAGACACCAATTGTCAAACGTATGCCAGAGATAATAACGGAGCCGGAGTGCAGGAGTGGACTCCTGCTGGGGTTTGGATTTTAGGGTGGAGCAGGAACCGAAGCCGGAGTCCGTATTTTAGGTTCGGGCCAGAGCAGGAGCAGGAGTTAACATTAAGGACTGTGCAGGAGACAGTCAAACTTTTTCAGGGACCGATTAAAATTTATGTAATGATGTTTGTTGTTGTCAAACGGAATGGAATTAAATGAGAGATGTTTTCTGACCAGGGTAGTCATATATCACAAAAGTGTGACACTGGGTGGGAGTACCAAGAATTTGACCACTAACGTTGGTTTCACAAGTTAGTGCCTATGCAAAATACAGTGTACGTCACAATGCAGTTCGGGAATTTAGGAATCCACGCCGTAACCATGAGATTGACGGGCTAATGAAGTTGTCAAAAGCACAAAACACATGACAAAAACAACGGCGAACAAAGCAGACCATAAAAAAGTAACAGTGTGCCGAAGTGACATATAGAAATAGGATCCGACCTGTTAGAAGTAATGTACAGAAGTACAGTCGAAAATAACTGCAATGTGCAGATTTCTAGTCACCTCTTGCATAAGCCAACCTTAGGCTTACCATACGTTTCGTTTTATCCAGGACAANGCTTTGTCCCAGCGTCCCAGTTAGGCATTCAGTNAGCNAGCATAGCNTTACACGAACATTANCATACTGTAATTGTCTGCTTACCCAACTTGCGGAAGAGTGANATGTGATCTTCCTTTTTCTTGTTTCATTGCGTTAGATGTAAAGATNATTGTTTCAAAGGTAATTGGATCGTCGTTCTGACGTGTCCCGGTTTCCAATCACAAAAATATNGTGTGCCAAGCCAACTTCTGCTCACATTTTTGAGCCATCCTGAACAAAGTTGGATGTTTGTCCTGATAGTTGCAGCTTTGAAGAAACCTATATTGTTTTGCAGCTCTGTTCCCTACGTTAAATTTGAAAGGGATTGTAATTACGCATAATGTTGATCTTGTTAATTTTTGTAAGATTTGCTTACATATTCATGGCTTAGTTTTTCACAGTCATAGTTCAGAGTTTTGTCTGAGCACTTGGTTAAAGTACGATTAAATATTTGTAAACGGGCGATCAGCTCCTGACTTTGGAGATTTGAAATGAGTCTGTTGTAAAAAATGCAAGTTAACGCTCAATTCAAATAATTGTCAGATATCTGGTTTGATGCTTAAACTACTTAACTAGGTAGAGTTTTACAAGTTAACATTTTATAACTTAAAGTACAGTAGAACGTATAGTTTCAAAGATGTATATTTGATGAGCAGTGTCTATTTCGCCTCATGACGCGAAAACTGTTTTGAAATAATTTTGTCAGTAGCTGTACGCAATTGTTTGAAGTAATCACATGAAAAGTTCAAAACACATGGCATGTTTGGAATGCATGACCTGCATAGCTGAACGTAACATCTATTTTAAGTGCAGGCAAGCTTTTAATGGCTTTTTGTCTACGTATTGTAATTGTCATGTGACAACTTCAACCATTTGTGTTCGATCAAAGGCAAAATAGCCACGGCATATATTTTTCTTCATGAGGCAAATGTAGATCTAATGTTTTTGTTATGAGTTACTTGGAAGTTTTTGGACCGTTAACAGGAGTNGGAGTTGATGTTTCAAAATTTTTCGGAGTCGGAGCGGGAGGAGTNAACCCTTTAACGTCATATGTGCCGAATTCCTCCCATCCGACGNTTTGTTCTNTTATTNTGCACACGGTTGTTTTTATCGCTCAACGACCGGTGTCCCGAATTCGGCCTGAGTCGCACTTTCTTTTCAAGCGCTTTATCGCCATTTAGTGATTACAGGTTTGACATCCGCCATCTTCAATTCTGTCGACTGTTGGTTCTCAGCAGGAGAGGTTGAGTAGAGATTTTGATGAATATTTTTGGGAAACGTTTTCAGTTATGGAAGACAGAAAAAATCAGGAATGTAGATTCATTCCTGTAGAATAGGAATATGGCGTTTTTTGTTTAGTATCGTTGCTTTGTGAGTTTTTAGACAGGTTTTTGTGACTGGGACGAGTTCGGCAGAGTGGTCATTTAGTCATAAAATTGTGGATAAACAATACTATTCTGCAAGTCTGGGTATTGCAGTTTTTTCTTTTTTGCAGTTATTTTTGCAGTTATTGCTGTTTGGTTATGTCAAGATGTTTGTGGAAAAAATACATAACTTCTTAGTAAATGAAACCAAGATCGTTTCATGGCAAGAAAGTGACTGGAAAGTAAGGTTTCTAGAATGCGAAAGTGATATTAGTAAGTAGCGCGACAATAACGGGGATCCATACTATATTGTTCCTACAAGAAACGACTTTACAGCTAATCATCTGATTCCAAGAAGACACTTGTGATATGGCATTGCGCAGTTAGAATGTTTGCAACAGTGATTCAAAAAGAAACAATGAAGAGTCCCAAGCTTTCCACTTTGGAAGAGTCAGAAATTGAGGCATATCGTATTTCAGAATTGGGCTAAGATGAATGCAATATTGCCATAGTTCATATTCTCGTCTGGTTGGTTTGGTTGTCATGATTATATAACTTTTGTATAGATAGGATTAAGATTATTTTGGTGTTCTGAATACAAAGCAAAAGAATATTCCAGACTTCAAATCCAGCGTAACTGAAGCTTTTATCAAAAATGTCGAAGACATAATTTCCAAACAAAAGCAAAACCATCTTCGCAATTGAAATCGGGGTATCTACAACAAGAAGCCGCAAATTCTGGGGAATCTACTCTGCAGAAACATGCAGGTCACAAAATTACATGTGAAGAGATAAGGTTGGTTAGAGGTGGGAGCAATGTGACAATGATGCAAGAACCTAACATAAGTGATGTCGTCGAGACCTAAGCGTCGGGACCGAGACCTGGTCAAACCTTCGAGACTGACACCTCATCGAAAAATCCGAGACTCAAGAATTGAAAATTNGTCGAGTATGCTGACATTTTTCTAAAGATTTTCAAAAAATATTATCGCGACTACGAAGTANCAATTTTTTCGAATTTCTGGCATTTTTCCTGCCTGCTTTGGTTGTTTCTTATTTGCAAATACAGCAGACCAAAAACACGTTGATTAACAAAAGTTTTACTAAGCAATATTTTTGCAGTACTCAAAGCCTCAAGCGAATGTACTTGTGATCGAGACCAAGACAAGACCTCAAACCTTCGAGACTGAGACTAGAAAAATGGGAAGTCTCGTCGAGACCAAGACCAAATCTCGAGACTCCATCACTGCCTAACATGCAGTGCGAAAAATAATATTCTCTGTAGCAAATGCAATATACATCTATGTCAGAACCAGTGGTGGAGTCTTGAGACCCATTTTTGCGAGTTTCGGTCTCAAAGGTGTCAGGTCTCGTCTCAGTCTCGATGGGCAACTGGTCTTGAGACTTTGAATATTGCAAGGGAATAGTTTAGTAAAATTACTAAAATTCAGGGATTTTTCTTTTGTTGTATTTGCAGGTAAGCAACAACCAAAACATGTTGGAAAATGCCAAAAATTAAAAAAAAGTCAACTCAGAAGTGATGACGACATTCGAAACAAAATTTTGGCACAATGCTCAAATTTTGACGTCTCGGGTCTCGGTCTCCAATTTCAAGTCTCGAGTCTCGGAGTTTTTGATGAAGTCGCGATATCGAAGTTTTAACCAGGTCTCGGTCTCGGAGGTTACGCTCTCGACTGCATCATTGGTCTACACAAGCACAAAAATTGTTTCAAGCTCTCTTACCAGTAATGTACTTCAACTGCGATTCTAGTACATTTTCAAATGCTTTCAAAACTTGCAACAAAAGTTGATCTGGTATATGCAGTCCTTCTTTTGATAAAGTGCGAACCATTCATTGGATAAAGATTCTTATCATTTTTAGAATGCTTTGTTAGAGACAAAGAAAAACATTACTTTTTCAACAAAAAAAAACAACTACTTTGAAAATACTCAGGCGTAAAATGGCTTCGAGGTTTCAAAAAGTAGTGTAAATAATTACAAAAGTCTTGACGTTCGTCATTGCATTGCTGTCATTTACAGAAATGCTACGTTTATAGGATAAAAGGCAATCGTTTTAATGCAAATTGATAGCAATTCATAAAAACCTGATTTTGTATAGGCTCAGCTCTTCAAAGTTGTTTCTTTTCAGCAGTGCTGCTTCATGTAACCTATTTGTTTCAGTTTTGCTTTTCTGTTATGAAACAACAGGATTCAGACAACACTCAAGTAAACGACAACATAAAGCTTTAACGTTTTTATTAGAACTACTAACTGAGTAAACATAACCTGATTTCAGGTCAGCTTCTTTACCTCGACATTTGGCTCTTCAGTGATCACGGGATTACATGTTTGTTGGTTTGCAACACTTCGATTCTTTTCGGTCAAATTTCCATCACTTTACTCAAAAATACAGACATCTCACGTAAAAGTAAGATTTAGTTATTTTACGGTTCAAATTCCACCTACAGTTTAAACGATAAAATTTGTGGTTCTTGAACATGCAAAACTTTTATATACGAAGAGGTTAATAATCTGCGATTAATACAAACAACTTTGTGGTGTCTTGCTATAGGAAAAAAAATGATAAGGCTTTCATTACTGTTAGACACGGGTTCATAGATTGTTTCTAGAAGTTGTTTTGTTTTGCACTGTTTTGAATTTTCAATATGTTTTGCTTTTATGTTATCGATTGACCATATTTACAAAACAGCACAAACCTGGACTGTTTAAGTAATTACATAAAATTAATGAACATCACTTTTAGTAGTCAATGTACTATTTATTTGACATTTTTCAACAAAATCAAAATCCTGAAAAGAGTCTTTCATTTTGGTGAAATAATGTAAATCGATAGATTTGGTTGGGTTTCAAACCATCGTTTATTTTAAGGAAAAAATTTGGAAAATGAGCGCTTAATCCAATCGACATAACTCATCGCGTTTCTCATTGGAGGTACGATAAGCAAGTGGTGAGAGAGAGAAAGAGAAAGTGATCAAAAGTGGCTGCGTTTAAAATAGTCTTGTTAATTTTTTTATAGGCTGTCTCCGCAGCAGTTTGGATTTTGACTTTGATTACCATCATTACTTGGCTGTTGATGTTTTTCACCGGAATAATGGCTGAGTATGCATAAAATTAAGTTGTGGAATTAGAAATAAAGATTTTCACATCAGCTTGCATAACCAAATGCCAGGTTTTCATTCCATTATCACTTTTTATCAAAGCGTGCACGATGCAGACTCATATTCGAAAATTTGCTGCTTGCGTCGTCGAAAAAGAAACATTTCGATGCCATAGACACATTAAATTCAGAAATGTTAATCTTGTTTCATGTCATGCTTTAATCGTGTCATTTATTTCATTTTATCTAATCATGGCAAAATTTAAACTAAAGATATTCAACTACGTTGTATTCAGAAAAATGTGTTACAATGTTATGAAGTCTTGGCGTTTTGTGCATTGTTGCGAGTTACTTTCGTATCAATAAGAAATGTCGAAAGATTTGAAAGTTTGTTTAGACTTTACAGTAAGCGCATTTACCCGGAATTTGGATGAACTGAAAATGCTGTATTGTTTCTAGAGCCGCATTTTGGCGTTTAGAATGCACCGGAATTGACTTCGTTTCAGAATCCTAGGCGTGACGGTTTAACCCACACGGGTTGGGACTACCCGCATTTGCGGGGCGGGTGTGGAACCCCCAAAGCTATGGCGGGCGCGGTTTGAACTTGGTGGGGAGCCGGCGCAGAGTAAGAAATTATTTGCGCAGGCAACTAATTGTTGACTCACTGTATGTGAAAGTGGCATGTGCAAGATATATAATGATACAGAGATATTGTGGTACAAAGGCGTGTCAACATTTTCCAGTGGTGCCGAGACCACACAATGGAGCTTCCGCAGCTACCAATGATCTTACAAGGAGTGCGTTTTGCGTGATGGCGACTAGCGCTGCTAATGAACGAGTGTTTAGTATGGATAGTTATATGGTGAATAGCAGAAGAGCAAATCTACAAGATTTCATCAGTGAACCACATTCTCTTTATCAGCAGTGCTTTGGGAAAGGAGCGCTTAAGTTTTACTAAAAGGTTTCACTCAAGTATTCACAGTGTTTTTTTAACACCTTCCGTTGTTTTTGAAATGAACCACTGAATGAATTACCACCAGCGATGAAACACATTGCCATGGGCGTCAGAAGGTGGGGGAGGGGGGCCTTGCCTCCATGGATTGTTACATTATTTGCAAAAACAGGTTGTTTTTTCAATTCCGAGGGGTAAAAATAAAATTTCACCACTTCTGGCCCCATCCTTCCGACACCCATGCACTCTGCGTGAGTTTTTAGTGTTTTTTAAACACATAGTGATTGGTGCGGGTTATGGACGGAAACAGTGCGAGTCTAGTGCGTGTTGGGAGGAGCCCCGGCTGCGGGTGGGTGCAGGAAAGATTTGTCAAATTCCTGCTTTTTCAAAGCGAGTTTAGATTTTGCGGATGCTGGGCGGGAGTTGCCAAATTTTCAAAGAGCAGCACTCTACTTTGTGCTGCGTTTAACTGGCTTTGCATCTATAAGAAGAAAAGATAATATGTGCACACTTTCTGCCAACCAACACATTCTATTCACAATCTTGTCCTTTCATGGATCTTGAGTTGCTTGCAGTCTTTATTGCGTTGTAAAATGATGTGGTTTGCAATATTTGACTGGTATATTGTAAATACGTACAACCGATCCACTATCTATGTACTTTAACTTACGGTTCTTCTCTTCTTCTTTTGAGCGAGTTGTTGAAACCACTGCCTGGCTGCACTTGATCTCGGGGCAAGTGTTGAGCAGCCATTCAGTTGTCTCATCGTCCAGAACCGTCTGGTCATGCAGTTCATGGGAAATCGATGGATTGGACATTGGAGGACACTATGGTCGACGGCTTGTTCTTCTGCGCCACACTCACAGGCCGCAGAGGAGGCCATACTCCATTTGTACAAGCAGGAGCAGAAACGTCCAACACCGGTGCGGAGGCGATTAAGCCGGACCTAGGCTCTTCTTGGTAGGGTCATTCCAGGATAAGGGGTGCCGGCGTCGGGGATGAAAATGCGGAGTCTTGTGGGGCTGTCCGTCCACTCTGCATTCCATTGGTAATCGGTCCACTGCGACGCGCATATGTTGTTGTTGTCAGATAAACTGATTGCGGCTGATGACATAATTGTGCATTGTTTGCAAAACAAATATTATTTTGAAGAGGAAATTTAACCCAAATGCACGTCGGCGTGAAAATACTGAAAAACACGAAAACTGCTGATTTGATAATGAACGACATTTGTTTTGACCTCTTCGCAGGAAAACAGCTGGAGTTTGAAAAAGAAGTTTAAGCAATTTGGCAATGTACTTGATAGTCGTAACGCACATAACAGAAAAAAAACTGGTATAAGGATTACGTTAATAAAATAATTGCTTTGCTAAGTCTGCTAGGAAAAATACATTATTTATTGAAATGGTACACGTGCAATGCTATGCAATATAAATTTCAAAGTCCTGTTCAAACTAATGATTATAATTCATTTTGGGATTCATCTATTTTAAAAACTTATTTTCCTTAGTTTCAGGCATCCTTTCGTCATTTTTAATGTTATGTTTTATCTTTTGTTTCACTTGATGTTGGAACGATTATTTCCAGATAAACACTTATTCTTTTGTTTAAACGATTATTTCCAGATAAACACTTATTCTTTTGTTTAAACGATTATTTCCGGATAAACACTTTTTCTTTTGTTTAAACGATTATTTCCAGATAAACACTTATTCTTTTGTTTAAACAATTATTTCCAGATAAACACTTATTCTTTTGTTTAAACGATTATTTCCGGATAAACACTTATTCTTTTGTTTAAACGATTATTTCCAGATAAACACTTATTCTTTTGTTTAAACGATTATTTGCAGATAAACACTTATTCTTTTTTTTAAACAATTATTTCCAGATAAGCACTTGTTCTTTTGATAAAGATTATTTCCAGATAAAAATATTTGCTTTTGTTTAAACTAGGGGTCTCATATTAAATTTCTCCGAGGGTGAAATGAGATCTAATAAAATAAAATAAGCCAAGGGCCGCTTTGTGACTGCCGGGGGCCCCAATATGATGCTGAAGAAACAATGGCTGTACCTGAATCTTAGCAGAAAAAGGTTTTACATCTTATTTCTTGCGAAAGGTATCGTGAGTTATAGGCAAATCTTTTCTAGCTGTCTCTACGTTCGTTTGAAAGGAACTTGTTCATTTGCTAGCCGAGAACCCTTTTAACCACATTTTGCCCAAGTTTGCAACGCCATAACTCGATAACCGATTAAGCTAGGGAGCTGTAAGAATCTTCTACGTATTCGGCAAGTCTACTAGTTTCGATTGAGAAACAAGAGTTTCAGTTTTGGGTTAGGGGCTCTCTTGTGAGGACGTCACAAAGTGTTTTTTTTTCAATTTTTGTCCAATTGTGACTGGTCCTGGGCGCCAGGCGCCAATGAGTTATTTTTCGGCTCAAAATTTTGTTGAAAACCAGACGATCATCCGCGTTTTTAGAATTCTTGAATTGACCTGCTGGCATGTCTGAAAGTCTGAAACCAGAATTATGGCCCAAAAACCTCATTTTGCACAAAAATCCATACATGGTAGAAAAAGCATGAGTCTCCCATTAACGGCTTCTTCAGCTAGCGATAACCCGCCAGACGCTTATGCTAGAGATCTATTCAAACATTTGGAAGACTCGTGAAATCTTCTACTTTGGATTGAAAAAAAAAAAACTTTTGAGATTTAGGTTTGGGGTTTTCGGTGAGTGTCGTTAGGGTATGGGGTATGTTTTCCTTTTTTTGGTTTTTCATTTTTTGACGTCATCGCCCAAACAAGGAGTCGAAATTATGGCTCAAAGTGTGGTTAGATCCTAGGCTGTAATATGAGTCTTTATAGTCCTAGATCAGCTTCCTGATGTTTCTGGTGCCAAAGTTATGGCCAAGAGACACCAATTTATTGGGGAATATGCTGGGGAAATTTATGGGGATTTCCCCAATTAATTTCTGCTTATTTTGCCATAACTTTCGAACCAGAAACGCTAGAAAATCCTTCCAACCCTCAATAGGCTCGAATTGTAGCTGTCAATCCAAAAAAGTTTGAGCCACAAAACCGTCTCGATTGGTCGACTCCCAGGTGATGATGACGTCATCCAAATGTTAACGGATATGCATAAACATTCTCTCATTATGTAAACATCAGCAAAAACCCGAGATCTCAAGCTAAAATTTTTTTAGTATAAACTACAAGTCTTCACGAGTCTTTAAAGGGCTTGAACAGACCTCTAGCCTATTCTGGCGGAGAGTTATGGCCATATACACACTGGGTGTTATTCACCCCAGGATAGATTTTGTAGGGGTAAACATTTTGACCACTTTTTGGCTTTTGTGGCACAACTTTGGCTCCAGATATGCTAGAAAACCAATCATGCGCCCTAAAGAATCGGATGATAGTCTAGTTTCCACAAAAACTTGAGTCAAAAAATTGGCACATTGGATTGGCACCTAGCGCCGAGTAAAGTAGGCCACAAAAACGCAAAAACACCCCTACTGATGACGTCCCCCCAAAAGAACCCCACACCCAAAACTGAAAAAAAAAATTTCAGTCGAAACTAGAAGGCTTGCCGAATCCATATGTGGTTTGATCACCTCTCTATCTCTATAGCAGCTGGCGAGTTATGGACTGTTATGAAATTTGAAAGTTTGTTCAAATAAATGGCTGCTAAGGGCCTCAAAGGGGGCCAATAAAGTAAATAACTTAAATTTTAGCTATTTGAAAAGTTCCAAAAAGCATCGCAGGCCGCACGAAATGCCTCTGGAGCCTCATACAACCCCACGGACCGCGTGTTTGAGATCCCTGGCTTAAGCAATTGTTTCCAGTTATACAATTTTTATTTTGTATCTATGTCGTAGAAATTGTGAATTTTGCCATAGTGAAAAGTTTTCGAAATCTTGAAGCATTACGAGAAAATACTGTATCAAGCACAGTGAATCACATCAAATCGTTATGATTTAACACAATAGCAATCCTGCTTCTTTTCAGAATGAAATCGTCGTTAAAAATTTCGTTTCGCAATTCCTCGTTTCNAAGACAATCTCATTTATTGTGCGTATGTAGTGAGGCATTTCAGATCAGATATTTGCNGTTAATTTTTGGGATAAAGTTTTGTTGACGTGTCTCTCAGTCTGTAACACACAAGCACGAGCTGTGAATCCGATTCACACTGTCCTATGCGATGATGAAGGCGTTGCACTTGACGTGACACTCTGCAACACACAAGCGCGAGCGGCGAATCTGATTCCCGCTAATTTACCGCCATTTGATGAAGGCGTTACTCAGGCTCGCG